>ENA-UOOE01000676-UOOE01000676.1-fermentation-metagenome-genome-assembly--contig:-NODE-676-length-32040-cov-38.734657_pt1 | contig 32040 bp, 26 predicted proteins | sample MGYA00245776_ERZ724021 | MGnify/ENA primary metagenome ERZ724021 (study PRJEB28704, sample SAMN03018321) | fermentation metagenome | biome: anthropogenic terrestrial biome; feature: soil; material... | reverse complement strand
CCGTTGGTGTTTGTTCTGTTCTCATTGTTAAAAAAATGTTTGTAGTTTACTATCTGTTCACGTTTTACGTTGATCGGGAAAGCAGAAGGAAAGACGGTACCACAGTATAGAATTTTGGCAAATTTACGGAGGGATGGGTTTCTCTTTTTCCCGATTCGTAAAAATTTATTCCTAATTCATAAAAATTACTTATTTTTGTAAAAACAAACTGCCCCCATATGTTGATACAACTTATCCTGTCGGTCATGCCCATGTTCGTATGCCTGTTTTGGGTAGTACTTCTGTTGTGCGACAATAACCGGAATCTACCGAAAAATTACCTGGCTTTTTTCTTGTCGTTATCGGCAATCAATTATTTTGTGCACGCCGCTTTTTTCAACCGGCAATACGACCTGTTCGCCTTTACGGACAACATCTGGGTGTTCACGTCCCTCTCCTCCTACCCGCTTTATTACTATTATATCCGGCTTCTTACGCGCGAGATCCGGATCGACTGGCGGTGGAGTTGGATTTTACTGCCTGCGATGGTGTTGTCGATCTTCTCGTTCGTCATCTACTTCGCCATGTCGCCCGAAGAGCTGGATTTATTTATCCGCGGAGTCATGTACCACGAGCAGGGTTTTACCGGGCCCTATCCTCAGTTGGTACGGCTGCAGGTTCTTCGCACCACCTTGTTCAAGGCATTTTTTCTAGTGCAGGTAATCTTATCGGTGTGGTTCGGATACAGGCTTATAGTCCGGTACAATAAGGAGGTGAAAGAGTTTTACTCCAACACAGGGGGTAAGGACCTCAGTTCGGTAAAGTGGATTCTTTTCGCCTTTCTGTTTGCTTCCGTTGTCTCGCTTGTCTCCAATGTGATTGGCAAGGATTTCTTTGTAGATAAAGGCCCTTTGATAGCCTTTCCGGCTCTCACGCATTCGCTTTTTTTGTTTTTTATCGGATACGTTGGCTATCACCAAAACTTTACCGTAGCCGATTTCACGAACGACGTGAATGATTACCGCAAGAAAAGGCTCAGGGCCACAGAGAGGAAGCAACCGGCATTAAGCGACAGAATAACCAAGCAGCATCTCTCTGATTTACTGAGAAAGAACGAGCTGTATAAGAATCCCGAACTACGGATTACCGATATTGCATTGATGGCAGGGACCAACCGGACCTACATATCCCGGATCGTGAACGAGGAGATGCAGACGAACTTCTGCGATTGGGTGAACGGTTTTCGTATAGAGTATGTAAAGGGAATCATGAAGAATCCGGAGTACGACAATTTGTCGATGTTGCAGATCGCCGAGATGTCGGGATTCTCGAGTCTGAGTGCGTTTTACAGGGTATTCAAGGCGAAGGAAGGGATTGCTCCCGGAGAATACAGGGAGCATAAATAAAAAAACCGGCGAATTGCCGGTTTTTTTGAACTATTTATAACTAGCCTTCACGTAATCAGCATTCGCCAGATAGTTATAGCTTTCTTTTATACCTTCAAAAGGAGTTCCAGTATATTTTTCAACTTCTACTACCAGGTATTTTGCACCGGATTTGTCAATATTTTTGAAAATAGCATCAAATCCGACCATTCCGCTTTGTCCGAGTTCCTTATTGTCTTTTATATGAAGAATTTCGAAACGTCCGGGATAAGCATTGAAGTATTCCACCGGGCTTTGTCCACCACGAACTACCCAGTACACGTCCATCTGGAAGAACACCTTGGCAGGATCGGTATTTTTTAACATATAGTCGTACATCACTTCTCCTTCTATTTCGGTGAATTCGAAGTTGTGGTTGTGATAGCCGAAGCGGATTCCTGCTGCGTTACATTTTTCTCCAACCTGGTTAAAGTAATCGCAATAAGCTTTAAGATCGACCAACGTTTTGGGTGTGGGGATCCAGGCGACCACCAGGTATTTCATACCAGCATCCTTATGAGCCTGGATAGCGGTATCCCACCATTTCCAAACTTCGTCCCAGTTGGTATCTTTTGTATTATCAGCCAACGGACGTCCTGCGTGGGAAGAAAGAACTTCCAACCCGGCATCTTCAATGGATTTTTTAAAGTCGGCAGGAGCCATTCCGTAAAACTGGCCGTCGTTATAACCAGCCGCCTCTACTCCGGTAAAGCCTGTATTGGCAACAGTATCTATGGTTGCCTGATAGTTGGCTTTTATGTCGTCCCGAACAGAATACAACTGAAGGTAGATGTCTTTTTTAACGTTCGCTTCCGTTGCTTCTTTTTTCTGTCCCTGATCGCAACCCGATAACAGGAACAGGCTACCCAACAAAATTACTGCAAATAAATTTGATTTTTTTTTCATTCTTTTATTCTATTAAAAAAAAGAGTATTCCTAAACTTGATAGAAACACTCTTTTTTGAATTATACCCTTAATCTAAGATTTTAACTTTAATGTTACGGAACCAAACATCATCCCCATGGTCCTGGAAGCCGATGAATCCTTCGCGGTTGGGTCCGCCACAGTTATTCAGCAGTTCAAAAGCCAACGGCCATTTTTCCTGGCTGAACTTGCTGGCCTGGAGCATTTCTGTCCATTGGGGAGTCCACAAATGGTACTCAACCACATTTTCGTTGTTCTGTCCGTGAACAACGGTTCCCTTATACACCATAATTTTTGCTGCGTTCCATTCACCAAAAGGTTTCTGGTTTTGTGGAACTGCAGGAATCATATCGTAGAGCGAAGCGGATTGCCGGTTATTGTCCTTACCCAGTTTGGCATCGGGATGGTTGGCATTATCCAGCACCTGGTATTCGGGAGAGGAAATATAGATAGGTTCGGTTTTTACGTTGCCGTCTTTATCGGTTGTAGTTACTTCCTGTGCCAGATAGAAAATACCCGAGTTACCTCCTTTGGAGACTTTCCACTCCAGCACCAGTTCAAAGTTTTTGAACTTGTGGTCGAAAATAATATCGCCACCGTCACCGTCCTGGGCTTCACCGCCTCCAGAACCGTTGAACTTGATAGCACCGTCTTCGATGGTCCATTTTCCGGGTACAGCATCCTTGCCGTATCCGCGCCAGCCGGTAAAGTCCTTACCGTTGAACAATACGATGTAACCGTCTTTATCCGTTTCAAACTTCGACAAGTCCACTTGCGGTTTGTCAACTACTGAATATTGAGGAGTTTCTGTTTTCATAGAATCAACACCTTCTGTTTCTGCTGTTTTTTTTGCACCTCCGGTACAAGCTACAAAAGCTGTGGCAACCGCAACGCTTAAGAGCACATTAAAAACTTTTTTCATACTTGTTCTTTTTTAAAATTTAAACTTTTCCTTATAGATGACGACATCAGACATCAGGCTCAAAACGGTGTTGTTAAACAGCGCAGGAGTCTGATATCTGACATCTGTTATCTAAAAATTTACGGCATTGCCGGTAATTTCCAACCGTTTTGATAAGTATGGTTGATCATTTCGGCAGCATACTCGTTAGCACTTACAGGTTCCGTCCATGTTTTGTTAAACGTGGGGTGACCGTCGGTAATCTTGAAACCGTCTTCAATAATTGTCTTTATTGTCGCATCAGCCGGAATGTTGGTAAACTTCATGTTTTCACCATCCCAGTGGAGTTCCTGGTTAAGACCCTGTAATCTTACGGCAAGAACACCCATGACCACCATTTCGTTGAAAGGACCTGCTTCTGAGAAAGGAGAGGCTGTTTCAACGCGATTTTCCGGACTTTCCTTACATGCACGCACCCAATCCAGTTCGTGAGAAAGGGTAACTTCACGCTGGGTTTTCGGGGAGTTGGGTTTCCTTCCGGATACCAACCATGGATTTACGCCGTAGCAGCCGCAGATCAACGTGTCTTTTGTTCCGTGGAAAATAACGCCACCGCCCTGGTCGTTCAGGTTCTTTCCGGCAGGTACTCCTTCGGGACGGAACGGTTGCAGGCCGCCATCGTACCAGGTAACTTCCACTTCAGGCATAGCTACTTTCGGCATATTGTCGCGAGACGGGAAAACATATTTCACCATTTGTGCATTGGGAGCACAGTCTGTTAACAACATGGTAGATGAGCCCTGAACTTTTGTGGGATAACCGAGGTTTAATCCTTTAAACACGGGATGCAAAATATGGCAGGCCATATCTCCCAATGCGCCTGTTCCGAAGTCCCACCATCCACGCCAGTTCCAGGGGTGATAGATGTTGTTGAACGGACGTTTGTTGGCCGGGCCGATAAACAAATCCCAGTTTAAGGTAGACGGCACTTTGTCTGCTTTCTTAGGTGTCATGAGACCTTGCGGCCAGATGGGCCTGTCGGTGAAAGTATCCACGCGGGTGACTTCACCAATTTGTCCATCCCTGATCCAATCAATCACCTGGCGAACGCCCGGGCCCGAAGATCCCTGGTTACCCATCTGGGTGGCCACTTTGTATTTTTTAGCCAGGTTTGTCAGAAGACGCGACTCATATACACTGTGTGTCAACGGTTTCTGCACATACACGTGTTTTCCCATGGTCATGGCTTCAGCTGCAACAATGGCGTGAGTATGGTCAGCAGTAGCTACAACAACACCGTCGATTGATTTTCCTAATTCGTCATACATCTTACGATAGTCGTAGTATTTTTTCGCTTTCGGGAAATAATCAAAAACGCGCTGGCTGTACTTCCAGTCCACATCGCACAGGCCAATTATATTCTGGCTTTCGAGGTTTTTCAGGTTAGCAAAACCCATCCCTCCAACTCCAACACCAACGATGTTGAGTTTATCACTCGGAGCCATGTGCCCCATGCTTTTACCGAGTACCGATGAAGGTACGACAGTTAATCCAACCGCAGCTGTTGCGCCTGCCTGGATAAACTTCCTTCTTGACATTTTTGATGACATAAAAATTTGTTTTAGATTAAAAAATTCAAAAATATTGTTTTATAACTTTTCTGATTTAATAAGTTACTCTTTTTTTCCTGGGAAAAATGGATATAGAATAATTGCCGTAAAAATAGCAATAAAAACTGAACAACTGAAATTTTCAATAAAAAAATAAAAGCCCGGAAATACCTTACGGTGAAGAACGGGTAACTCAGTTGATTTACGCTCAGGGGGTACGCCTAAATTTTTACAAAAACCCTCAACTTATACATCAATTGCAAAATAAAAAATAGGATTAGAAAATTGGCAAAAGTGAGTATGGCAGAATAATAGTCACCCGTATATTTTTCCAATCCCCAAAGCAGGGAATGTGCCGCACTTCTGAAATTGACAACCATCCCAAGCGTGTAAGCAACGATTGAATTCATTCCGTAAATTTTCAGCCAGTTCAATCCATTTGATCGGCCTTTGTAATCGACGATGTAATAGAACAATGCCATCAACAGGAAACATAATCCTCCGGACCAGAGCGTCATGCTGGCTGACCATATCTTTTTGATGATAGGGGTCTGGAAGCTCAACAGCCAGGCTGAAACGAGCAACGCCCCACCAATAATGAACAGCAATTGGCTGTTCTTCCGTTTATCTTTACCGTTTTTCATGATTTGTCCGGCAAAAGCACCCAGCATAGTGGTTACCCCAAACACCATACTGGTCAGCACCCAGGTATAGCGGTAGTTATCCGAAAAACTCCACGAACCGTCTTCGGCATACGTTACGCCGTCGCGAACTCTTCCCAGTACGGCCCTATCGACAGCTTCCGCAAAGTTGCCGTCAGGGGTGAAGTCGCCCAGGAAAGTAAGTAATGCCCAATAACCCGTCAGCAGCAATAAAGTGGCCACCACCTGGCCTTTCCGGGACAGATGGAGCAGTAGCACGGCTGAAATAACATAACCTACGGCAATTGCCTGCAATGTATTGGTATAAATGCGGATCTGCATCGGATCGAGGCTCAACAGATCACCCTGCACCACAGCACCGAGTATGAACAGAATGACAAACCGCTTCGTAATTTTTTTGTAAATGGCCCTCTTGTCAGGATTCGCGCGATATTTCTCAAACGAGAAAGGCATGGCGGCACCCACCATAAAAAGGAAAAGCGGCATCACCAAATCCCAGGCACTAAAGCCCTCCCATTTAACATGTTCAAACTGATGCAACAGAAATGAAAAAACCGGAACGTCTTTCCAGTGCCGGGCAAAAGCTACGAAAACTGGCTGAAAGAAAACCAGCATAAAAAGATCAAAGCCACGCAGGATATCAAGAGACGCGAGGCGATTGGACGGGATGGAATGTGTATTCATTTTTTTAGTATTTTATGTTCTTAAACAGCACCCTGTTTTCGCGCGCTTCATTGAGACGAACCAGCATCTTCTGGCGGTTATAGTTAGAGAAATCGGCATCTTCGTAGCCAGAGATGACGTTCAGTAAGGCACGGAGTTCATCGTCTGAAAATTGTTTCATGATTTCATCGAAAGGTTCTTTGTTTCCGATCTCGAAACGGATGAAGGCCAAGCGCGATTTTGCCGTCGGATAATCGGAGTCGATCTTCAGCAACTGTTCCAGATACTCCGCAGCCTGCTCGTATTTCTCCTGGGCAACACTCACGTTGGCCAGGCGGTCAATGATCTCCTCGTTGTCTTCCGACAATAGCGCAGCCTTTATATATGCCGCTTCCGCCCCTCGCAAATCGCCGTCGATAAACATCAGTTCTCCTTCGAGCATGTAGTAATCGAGCGATTCCTTTTCATCGGCGGGAATGTTGTTGTATAATTCCCGGGCTGAAGCCATATTGTCTTTCAACAGTTCAACGAATGCCCGGCGCGTAGCGATCCCTTTCGGTCCGAAACGCTTTTCCTTGATATCGATAACGCGCATCATCTGGTCGTACTGTTCCATGGCCTCATACCCCTCGAGTAGCGAATCATAAAGCGACTCGTCATCGGGCGATATGCGGATGCATTCTTCGAAGATACGGATGGCTTCGGGTGCATTATCATTCAGGTAGAGCGACAACGCTTTCATCTTCAAGGCCGAGACATCGTTTTCGTTTATGGTCAGCGCAAAATCGAAGGAATCAATGGCTTTCTCGTACTGTTCATTCATCGAATAGAGCTTGCCGATGTTTACCCAACCTTCAAACGAATAGGGATCCAGGTCTAGCAACCGGTTGTTGTATTCTATGGCTCGCGCGAAATCGCCTTTCATCTCGTTGGCATATGCCAGATCGATAAGCACATCGGGATTGGATTCATCAATCTTCAGGCTCTCCTCAAGGTAGGAAATGGCCCGGTCGAAATGCTCCACATCGTTCATCACATAACCAACCTCGGTAATAAAAACGTACAAATCATCAATGGACAGCTCCCTGTTCATCGTTTCATTGATCACCTCATTGGCTTCATCCGTCTTTTCCAGGTGCAGCAGGCTCTCAATCCGAAGCAGGGGAAGCTCGATATCTCCCTCCCCGGGGATATTGTTCAGGTACGACAACGCCTCGTCATACAACTCGGAGTAGACCAATGTCTTGGCCTTTAAAATCATCAACTCCGGACTGGCTGGATGCATCTTGAGTCCCTCCTCAATAATCTCTTCGGCCAGTTCATTGTCTCCCAGATTGTTGTAATGATCAGCAAGCACAGCAAACTCGTCGGCATCGAAATAAATTTTCCTGCCGAACATACTCATTTGCTCGTATTTTTCCACCAGGGAAGATATGTCGTCCAGTTCTTCGTCCATTTTAACTATTTTGTTTCTTCCACGAATCCTTCAAGGCTACTGTCCGGTTGAAGACAAGTTTTTCGCCCGTAGAATCGGTATCTACGTTAAAATACCCGATACGCTGGAATTGAAAGCTGTCTAGCGGTGCAGCTCCGGTCAGGTATTCTTCCACCTTGCAGTTTTTCTTCACGATAAGCGAATCGGGATTCAGCAGTTCGCGAAAGTCCTTTTCTTTCTCTCCGGCCGGATCCTCCACGATAAACAGCCGGTCGTAAAGCCGTACTTCAGCGTCGATGGCATGCGGTGCCGACACCCAGTGGATGGTTCCTTTCACTTTGCGGTTAGCCTCAGGCATCCCGCTCCGGGTCTGCGGATCATACTCGGCGTATACTTCCGTAACGTTTCCGTTTTCGTCTTTTTTGCATCCGGTACATTTCACGATGTAGGCATTTTTCAGGCGTACTTCGTTTCCCGGCGTAAGACGGAAGTATTTACGGGGTGCGTCTTCCATAAAATCGTCGCGTTCGATCCAGAGTTCGCGCGAGAATTTAACCCGGCGGCTTCCCATCGATTCGTCCTCGGGGTTGTTGATCGCCTCCATCTCTTCCGTTTGTCCTTCGGGATAATTCGTGAGGATAAGCTTTACGGGGTCGATAACGCCCGACACGCGGACGGCTTTTTTGTTAAGGTCCTCGCGCACGGCAAACTCAAGGAGCGACACGTCGATCATCCCGTCGTATTTGGTATAGCCGATACTATCGACAAAGTTGCGTATAGATTGTGGCGTGTAGCCGCGGCGGCGCAGTCCGCAAAGCGTGGGCATGCGCGGGTCGTCCCATCCCGAAACCAGCTTCTCCTGTACGAGCTGAAGCAGCTTACGCTTGCTCATCATGGTGTAGGTCATGTTCAGGCGGTTGAACTCGTACTGGTGCGGACGGTAATCATCGGTGGCCAGCTGGTCGATAAACCAATCGTAAAGCGGGCGGTGTACGACAAATTCCAGGGTGCAGATAGAATGGGTCACGCCTTCGAAATAGTCGGATTGCCCGTGCGCAAAATCATACATGGGGTAGGCTTTCCAGGCAGTCCCCGTACGGTGGTGCGGGATATGGAGGACCCGGTATAGGATGGGGTCACGGAAGTGCATATTTGACGACGCCATATCTATTTTGGCGCGCAGCACCATTTTTCCTTCTGGAACGTCACCGCTATTCATCTTTTGAAACAGGTCGAGCGATTCCTGGACGGGACGTTCGCGGTAAGGGCTGGGCGTCCCGGGAACGGTTGGCGTCCCTTTTTGGCGCGCAATCTCTTCGGCCGATTGCTCATCGATATAGGCTTTTCCTTCCCGGATAAGCTGGACGGCGAAATCCCATAACTGCTGGAAGTAATCGGAGGCGTAAAACACGTTCTTCCACTGAAATCCGAGCCACTGAATATCTTCCATAATGGAATCCACGTATTCAACGTCTTCCTTGACCGGATTGGTATCATCGAACCGAAGGTTGCAAATGCCACCGTATCTTTCGGCAATACCGAAGTCGATACACACGGCTTTGGCGTGCCCGATATGCAGGTACCCGTTGGGTTCCGGCGGAAAGCGGGTTTGCACACGGCCGTCGTTTTTACCTTCTTTTAAATCGTTTTCAACAATCTGTTCAATGAAGTTGAGACTTTTCTTATTTTCTTCCACAGCAGGAATCTCTTTTTGTGACATAATATATGGTTGGTTAATTTTTAAAATACTGTTATATGGATACCCTGGCGTAAGGCGCCACGTCTTTTCCGCAAAACTCACCGTCGAGATACTTGTAGTACCCTGAGATAGCTACCATAGCCGCATTATCGGTAGTATAAGCAAATTTCGGGATATGTATTTTCCATCCATAACGGCGACTATAATCTTCAAAAGCAGCGCGCAAGCCTGAATTGGCAGACACACCGCCCGCCACGGCCACTTCCTTTATTTTTAACTCTTTTGACGCGCGGTACAACTTATCCATCAATATATCGACGATCGTTTTTTGCAGGGACGCGCAGAGATCTTCCTTGTTTTTCCCGATAAAGCCGGGATCGGTTTTCAGTTCGTCGCGCAGGAAATAGAGAAACGATGTTTTCAGGCCGCTGAAGCTATAATCGTATCCCGCGATATGGGGCTTGCTGAAAGTAAACCGGCCGGGATCGCCCTGTTTGGCTAATTTATCCACGACAGGTCCTCCGGGATAACCCAGGCCCATCACCTTGGCGCATTTATCGAAGGCTTCACCGGCGGCATCGTCGATGGTTTGCCCGATAATCTCCATCTGCCGGTGCGATTTCACGAGAATAATCTGTGAGTTACCGCCCGAAACCAGCAAGCACAAAAACGGGAACTCCGGTCGGTTCGTATCGTCCGGGGTTTCTTTGATGAAATGGGCTTGCACGTGTGCTTGCAAATGGTTCACCTCCACCATCGGGATATTAAGAGCAGAGGAGAGCCCTTTCGCAAAGGAGGTTCCTACCAACAACGAGCCCAACAATCCCGGCCCGCGCGTGAAAGCCACCGCCGAAATTTCCTGTTTTGTGACGCCCGCTTGTTTCAGGGCATCGTGTACCACGGGAATGATGTTCTGCTGATGTGCGCGGGATGCCAGCTCGGGCACCACGCCGCCATACCGCTCGTGTACTGCCTGCGAGGCAATCACGTTCGACAAAATGACACCGTCGCGGATAACCGCTGCCGAGGTGTCGTCGCAGGAAGATTCTATACCTAATATCGTAATCATTCTATCCGGTTGTAATTCACTTAGGGACGTAAAACAAATAACTTATAACAACAAACTTGTTCTTTTTGCATTTTACAATGACAACTTATTTATTTCACATCCCTTACTCCGTTTGTGTAATCCGTTGCGGCTATGAATTGAATACCGCCAAACGAATTATAATCGGGTTACGGTGTAACCGATAACAAAGTGCAAAGATAATGGAAAAAAGCTAATGAAAGAGATTGAGTATTTATGAAAGGCTTTTTAAATTTTTATTAAATATTCTATCTGATTCTATGATTTTCCAACCTATTCCAACCATGTTCAGTCTTGGATTAGGACCGTAGGATCTTCAATATCCATATAGCGCCCTATTATTCGATAACTGGAATAGTCGCGGGGGATTAAAATCGTCCTACTATCAGATCAAGTTCAAACTTTTATAAATTATCGGAAAATAGCTTTTAAAGAGACTCCTTTTTCATATTTATCAAAATAAGTCAATGTATAAATTTTTGTATTGTTACTTTCGACTAAAATCATGAAGTCTTTTTTTATTTCGTCATCATTTAATTCAAATGTTGCCATTCCATTACTATCAACTATCAAACTTTTATTGGGAGTGATAAATCCTTTTCCATTAGAAAAAACACCATCACCGTTATAATCCCAATAAATAAAGTTTTCAGATTTTTTCTCAAAAAATATATAAACACCTGAATATGTGTCTGGAAACTCCTTTTCATTTAAAACATAATGAACAGACACTTTTATTTTAGGTATTTCCTCCTCTGTGTTAATTAAATGATCTCTTTCATTTTTATCACATCCACTAACTGCAATAATAACAAATAAAAGAGTAAAAACTATTTGGGGCAATGTTTTCATATTCTTATATTTTCAGTTTTAAACAATATTGAAATCGAAATAAAAAATAATTATTAAAATATTTTAATAACACAGCTCGTTGAAATTCTATTTATAATGCTCTAAATCTGCAGGCTAGAAAAGTTAAATATTGTTTTATTCATCAAATAATCAGCTAATTTTAAGATTGTCATTGAAAAAAAACTGCAGCACTAATAATCTTATACAAAGATAATTAATATAATTGTAAAGTTGCAACTTCAATTTTATAAGAATCTCCTGAAATATATGATGGATTAAATGCTGGCTGATAATTTGGATAATGTGTGGGGGGACGTTGTGTTTCACCTGTTGGAGTAATTAAATTATTATCAACTAATTGTTCAGAAATTATAACATCATGTCCAAAAGCTATGTAGACATCACCTAAGGGATCGGCATTTTTAGTGGTCACGACTGAATAAAAGACTTCTTTTGATTCAGTGGAAGTAGCTCCAAATTTCGCTCCTACTTTCTCTTTTTCTCCAATAGAAGCATTGAATTCAAAATTAGTTGCAAAGGTTGAAGTTGTTTTTTCTGAATTTGTAATAGTTTCAGGATCGTCCTGTTCCTCGATAGTTATCTTAACTGTTTCACTAAACTTCTCCAAATCCCAGCTAAACAAGTACATGGGTTGTGGTAAAAAAAACTTTTTTGTTTTACTAACTCCTCTTACAAATGCAGTACCAGAGCCTCTAGGAGGATAATATATATCTAAATCAAATAACTGTTCACCCTTCGCCTTAAATTTTTTTCTAATACCATCCCCAACTGCTGTTTTCGATGCAAGTTTTACATTTACCCAAAATTCAAACTCTCCATCTGTCCAGATTGGAGTACTTCCTCTAGGACCTGTAACAAAGGATGAATTATAACGTGGGTCACCTGTTTGATCAGATATCCCATTATATGCGCCATTAGGATCGCCTAATAGCTGAAAAGAATAAATATGTTCGCCAAAGTTTTCATTAAAAGATCCTCTACCAGTAACAGAATTTATATCATAGTAAATATAGTCTCTTTGCCAAATGTTGACTTGATCCTTGAATCTTTTGGCATCAAACATTTTATTCATATTTGAAGGGATGTCTGTATTCGCTCCTAGTCTTGTCAATATTTGTTTTGGTTTTATATTGTCATAAATTTCATCGTCAAATACAAATTCTAGCCCGTTGTTGGCCCTTATCACTGTAACATTATCTTGAATAGAGGATCTAAGTTTTGAAGACTTTAGAACAATTCTTTCAGATTTTTTTAAAACAACTATTGGAAATAGAGGGATTTCATTATGGGCAAAGGTCTTTTTATCACCAAATGAATCAATATAATGAACATTATTCTCTTTGTCAATGAAAGCAACTTTGGGTATATCCAAATCAGTATCCCATTTTACAGCAGAAAATGCATCATCGATCAATTCAGGAACAAAGATAGTTAAAGTAGGAATTTCTTGAATTAATTGAGATAGTTTTTCTCTTGGCAAATATTTTGAAAGATTACTTTCTAATGTACTATTATCCTTTAATTTAACATCTTTCACTAATATATACAAAACATCATAATCATCATCAATCATCTTCAAAGCTTCATCTTTAACTAATTCTCGAATTTCTTTATTTTCACTAAAGACTTTAGCTAAGGCAGCTGCAAAATTTTCAATCAATAATTGAGGATTATAGGTTTCAATTTCTTGAATTTCTTCTTTAGTCAATGATATATGATCATCCCTATTACAAGAAATAACAAAAAGCATTGATATGGCAACAATGCAAATAGTTTGAAAAAAAGTTTTTGTTTTCATAAAAAAGTATTATTAAATATTTGTATAATAGTGTAAATTATAGTGAATGATTAAACTTCTCCACCTAACTTATCTAAAACATATCCATTTGAATATGTGCCCATCATCTGAAAACTTATTTTTTGATCCAGTTCACTTGCTTTTTTCCTTACGATTTCTCCCTCAAAGAACGACCGTGTAAATCTTCCTTTTGATTGCTGAACCAACCTACTCGTTACATTAGGTATCTTTCGGGGGACTTCCGGTAAAATCCATTATTTCCGCCCCGTGGGTGCTTGAAATTACCGTGTGTTTCATTATTTTACAGCGTCTTTCTTTGTTCATTTAATGACACTTCCGGCTAACTTGCTTACATGTCGGGGTGTTTCGCTTTCCCGACGAGGGAAGGCTTTTGGATGTCCGGCATATTCCGGATCAAATTTCAAAATCGCCCCACAAGGCACCGCTCCCGTTGCTGAAGGTGATGGTGTATATGCCCGACAACAGCCCTGAAAGCGGGACAAACACCTGTTGCTGCACAGAGGTATTTACCGTCGCATCATATACCGTATCGCCCATGCCATTAGTGAGCGTAATCAGCAGATTACCCGCGTCCTTGTGGAACAGGACCATCACTACATTGCCCCGCACCTCGGCCGAAACAACATCCCCGCCGGAACGAAGGCCAGGCCCCGGATCCAATTCCCCTTTCAAGTCGATCGGTTCCGTTTCGAAAACCTCTTTGCTGTCAGGATAAGCAGCTATCTTGCTGTTTACCGTAACCGGAAAGAACAACCATCCGGCACACACTGCACACAATACAATTTTTTTCATTGTCCCTTATCTGCATTAAGAAATATTTGTTTTTTTAAATTTAGAGAATCTATTTTTCATGTGCAACAGAATACAAACAGGTACAAAAAATTAACTACACCATCCAGTTAATCTACTGATAAACAGGACACATCAAATTAAGGATACTAAGCAATACAAAATTTTAACAAATAAGGTTAAAGGCTAAGCGCTCTCCGCAGCACTGAGTAGAAATCGGAGCCTATCTTTTTATTGAGCCTGGTCCGGGCCTTGTAAACGGTATGTTCGCTCTGATTGAGGACAAAAGCGACTTCCTGTACGCTCAGGCTGGCATACGACAACAGACACACATTATATTCGGTTTCAGAAAGTGTAGGATATTGCTGCCTTATAAAAAGTCTTAGTGAGGGATTAAGGTGTTCCACGGTTTGTCGTATATCCATTCCGGGCGTCTTTGTGTTTTGATCGAATAGAATCTTATCCAGGCTATCAAATAAAGGTTGATAAGTTTTTTGTTCCCTTTCGCTCATCATGTATCTCAGGTGCATTGTATTCTTCAACACATCCAGTTTCCACTGCAATGTTTCTTTCAATACCTTTTCTTTCAAGCGGCTTTCTTCCTCTACGGACAACAGATCTATCGTGGTTGCACGCAACGTATTAACATTCTCTTGCATTCTCAGCTTGGCCGCTCTTTCCTTCAGCATCCGCCAGAAGAGAAATAAAAGGGAGACTACCACAACCAGCAATACCCCCATCAATCCCATCAGCCATTGCTGAAAACGGATAAACCGCTGATTATAGAAGTTCTGCTTTTGCCCGTAGTTGTATTTTTGTTCTATTTCGTAAACCGACTGATCTTTCCGATCGTCCATGATCCGGTTAAGGCTATGTATCCGTTTGTTCTGATAGGCGAAAGCTTCATTGTCACGCCCCCTTGCTTTTTCCCAGTCAGCCAAAAATTTGTAAGCGCTCGCCTTGAGGTAATTGTCATCGGATGACTCAACACTGTTCTTTAATTTTCCGGCATAGAAAGCGGCCGAATCCAACTGTTCCGTTTGCGCAAATAATTTTGCGAGATTCAAATAGTACCGGGCTTGATCCTCTTTGTCCCGGTTATATCGGTAGGATTGACGGAAATACCTTTCTGCCTCAGCATATTGTCCGATTTGCTGATACGCCACGCCGGTATTTTGTGCCAATAAACTTTGCAATACCTTATCGTTAGTGGGTTTTGCAGCCTCCAGGCCCTTTTGAAAATAAAAAAATGCGCTGTCAGGATTTTTATCCAGCAGGAACATCCTCCCCACGGCACTTAAACTATAAGCCTCTTTTTCGGGATGTTCACCGTAAAATCGCGCTGCCGCTTTATAGTTTTCCTGTGCTTTGGAAAATAAATCCTGCACCGCAAATAAATCTCCCAGATTATATTGTATCAACCCTTGCAAAGCGGTATCGGCTGTTCCCGTGGCATATGTTTCCGCCTTTTTATAATGCAGCATAGCCTTTTCGTAATCTCCCCGCTCACGATATACGCAGCCGCTATAGAACCAAGCCAGGGCGGCCATGCGGGGTTCTTTATCAAGTCGGTCGGAATAATGGTCACGCGCCCGGAAAACCAACGTATCATCAGCAACAGGGCGGTTTGTTTTGTAACGTGCCTGCACGTGCAACACCAAATAACGCATATAATCCTCGTGGCGGAGGCTTTTTTCAGGATAGAAAAGGGAATCGATCAGCAGCATGGCGCTGTCGGGGTTATTTTCCATAAAGCGCTGGGCATCTGCCAGCAACTGCGGCGCTTCGGGCTGGGGTTTACAGCCTCCCAGGAAAAAAACGCCGATTGTGATTACTACGATATGTATGATAATACGTACCATATGCAATCTCAAAGATATAAAAAAATTCTTACAATGTCACGTCAACCCGCACCCTGCCCAGTAAAGCGCCGGGATGATCACGATACGTGAACCGATGAACGTATTCCACACGCAAAAGTCCCAGGAGATTCGTGATTCCAACGGTTCCCTCCACATAGGGGGCTGAGCCGTACCGGTAGGATACCGGCGGAAAATCGTAGATGAGAGAAGAGGGGGAAAGCAACGGGTCGTTTTTGCTGCTCAGCCTACCGTAAGAGGCGCGCAACGAGATCAACTCTTTTGCTCCCAGATCGTCCAGCAGTGGGATCTTGGCCAACAGGAAATCATCGCCTACAAAAGTCGTCCGAATCGTATACTGCTCATCGGCAACAAACTCCAGGGCCCGGTTCAGGAAGAACGCGTTGTTCTCGATATGATGTTTATATCGTTGGTTGGGATAGACTAGTAGCGGAAAGGGCACTACGTCCCACACTTTTGAAAATTCCCCCACGGCATCCAGTCGTCCGGCGTAACCCAAGTAGAAACGTTTTTGTGCGGAGAACTCCGTTCTGTGGTATGTAGCACCTCCTTCGGGTAAATGCACGAAGCCGATGGAGTGTGAAAGAAAAAAGACGGGACTTGTCACATCGACAGGTTTTCGTTTGCGTTTTTGCTGTAAATAGGCCTCTTCGAAAGAGTACCGCAGCAGCACTCCACCCTCGGAAGTGTCCAGCCCATCGTATGCGGTAAGCCCGGCGTCGGAACTCCTCCGGAACTCCAGTTCTCCCTGCGGGATCAACCTCGATTTTCGCCACCAGAAGGTGTGCGCAAGACCGTTTTTGTACTCCCTCTCGTAGTTTATCTCGGCAAAGTTGCGGTACGTCGCTTCGTTAACCGACCTCCGGTAGGTAATCAGCAACAGGTCGTTTAGAGAACGCGGGTGCATCTCGCCGGGGGAGAACAGATCGTTTTCATACACCAGGCGCATATTGTTTTTGGGGAATTCGTCCTCATGATAGGCTTTTTTATCGAACGACCAGACGGCTTCTCCGCGGTACTTGAACTGCTGGTCTTTAAAACCATAAGCCAAGTATCCCTTCATAAAAAAATGGGGACTCAGGCGCGAATTGGATGCTGCTCCCGCCCGCAGGCGGACGCCTTCGACGGGATTGTAAGTGGGAAGAGTCTGGATCCTGCCAAAATCGAACGTGTTGGTCTCCGGGTTTCCCAGCGGGATCCAGTCGTCCATCACAAACCGGGCCGCCTTGCTCAGCAACGATACGACCTTTCCGGGTTTCACGGCAGCGTCGCCCGGCGGCGATAACAGTGCCGTCTCACGGTCCTGGGGCACCAGCGCGATGCGAAGCGGAGCATGCCCATAGTCCTCCGGCAAGAGGTAAGTCAGGCTATACCCTTCTCCCACACTCACCAGGCGGTTATTCTTCAATGAATCGGGTACCTGAAGTGAGAATTCACCCACATTACTGGCCACTACTCCGATCTTGGTATGCTCCACAAAGATCGCGGCGTAGGGGACCGGCGTGTTGTACTGCGCATCGATAACTACCCCACTGACCTCTTTGTATTGAGCAAGTACTGGCAGGCTTAATACCGGCAAGAAAAACAGAATCAGAAACTTCCTCATTCTTAATTTTCTGTTTACAGCTTCCGGTAGCGTACCCTTTTCGGCTCTACGTTGCCTAGGCGCATTTTCTTGTTCTCCTCATACTCGCTATAGGAACCCTCGAAATAAAATACTTCTGAATTTCCTTCAAACGCAAGGATATGGGTACAGATACGGTCCAGGAACCAACGGTCGTGAGAGATTACCACGGCACATCCGGCAAAGTTTTCCAACCCTTCTTCCAGTGCACGGAGGGTATTCACGTCGATATCGTTGGTCGGCTCGTCGAGCAACAGTACGTTTGCCCCGGCTTTGAGTGTCAATGCCAGGTGTAGACGGTTTCGTTCACCGCCGGAAAGAACACCGCACAGTTTTTCCTGGTCCGCTCCCGAGAAATTGAATCGCGACAGGTATGCCCGGGAGTTCACCTCTTTGCCCCCCACGCGTACAAACTCCAATCCACCGGACACCACCTGATAGACGGTCTTACCGGGATCGATGGCTTCGTGAGCCTGATCCACATAAGCCGTAACAACGGTCTCTCCCACCTCGAACGAGCCATTGTCCGGGGTCTCCATTCCCTGTATCAATCGGAAAAGGGTGGTTTTTCCAGCACCGTTGGGGCCGATAACGCCAACGATCCCGTTGGGCGGAAGCATGAAGTTAAGGTTGTCGAACAGCAGCTTGTCACCAAAGGCTTTCTTCACGTTTTTAGCTTCAATCACCTTGTTTCCTAACCGGGGGCCGTTGGGAATAAAAATCTCCAGTTTCTCCTCACGCTCTTTCTGATCCTGGTTCAGGAGTTGCTCGTACGAGTTCAGACGTGCTTTTCCTTTGGCCTGGCGCGCCTTGGGCGCCAGGTTGATCCATTCCAGCTCCCGTTCCAGCGTTTTGCGACGCTTGCTCACCTGCTTCTCTTCCTGTTCCATCCGTTTGGTTTTCTGCTCCAGCCACGAGGTGTAGTTCCCTTTCCAGGGGATTCCCTCACCGCGGTCGAGTTCGAGAATCCAGCCCGCCACATGGTCGAGGAAGTAACGGTCGTGCGTGATACAGATCACCGTTCCCTTGTACTGCTGCAAATGCTGCTCCAGCCAGTCGATCGACTCGGCATCGAGGTGGTTGGTCGGCTCGTCGAGAAGCAACACGTCGGGTTCCTGCAGTAGCAGGCGGCACAGTGCCACCCGGCGGCGTTCACCTCCTGAAAGTTCACGGACCGGCTGTTCTTCAGGCGGACAGCGAAGGGCATCCATCGCACGCTCCAGGCGATTATCGATGTTCCACGCGTCGACGGCATCCAGCTTGTCCTGCAATTCTGCCTGGCGGTCGAACAGCTTGTTCATCTTTTCCTCATCCTCGTAATATTCGGGCAATCCGAACTTCAGGTTGATCTCTTCATATTCCGCCAGCAGGTCCATCACCGGCTGCACTCCTTCACGAACGATTTCGATCACCGATTTGTCTTCATCCAGTTTCGGGTCCTGTTCCAGGTATCCCACCGAGAAACTTTTATCGGAGACTACTTCGCCCTGGTACTCCTTTTCAATCCCAGCAATAATCTTCAGCAGGGTAGATTTACCGGAACCGTTCAGCCCGATGATGCCAATCTTGGCACCGTAGAAGAAGGAGAGGTAGATATCCTTCAACACCTGTTTGTGGGGAGGGAACGTTTTACTTACCCCCACCATGGAAAAAATAATTTTTTTATCGTCAGCCATATCTGTTTTTAGTCAGTTTATTCAATATTTTATCAATGTCCCGTCCCTCTAAGTCGATATAAATCAACATTTTTCAACCCGACCTTTCGTAACGGAGCACAAAGATAGTAAAAATGACGGAAAAAGGGCAAAACCTGAAGACAAGCATGAATGAAGAGGCCGTTTCCGTATGTTCGTTTAAAATTGTAATTTTACACGGTTTAAAATTCTGATTGCAGGAAGCGTTGGAATAACCGAATGGAACGAATGGATTACAGGGACACCGTTTTTATTTCAGTGGTAGAAAACCTCAGTTTCTCGAAAGCAGCCGATGAACTGAACATCAGTCAGCCTGCGGTAACAAGGCACATCAAAGAGTTGGAAGAGAGGTATCACACCAACCTTTTCGAACGTAAAGGCAACAAGATTTACCTGACGCGGGCAGGAGAGAAAGTATACCACACGTTTAAGCTGATCGACCGGCAGTACCGCGAGCTCGATTTTGAGGTAGGGGAACTGCAAAACACCGTTGCCGGCGAGTTCAGAATAGGTGCGAGCTCGACCATCGCACAATATGTGATACCCAAAGTGATCGCATCGTTTCATAAGCGGTATCCAACGATTAAAATCCATTTAATGAACGGGAATTCGTTTGAAATGGAGAAACAGTTGATGGAGAACAGCGTGGACATAGCGCTTGTAGAAAACACCTCATCCCAATCGGATATCCGGTATAAGAAGTTTCTCGACGATGAACTGATCGTGGTCACCGGCTCCGGAAGTGTTTATGCTAAACGGGAAACCATCACCCAAGACGAGCTGTCGCGACTCCCGATGGTGTTAAGGGAACAGGGTTCCGGCACACTGGAAGTCATAAAAGAGGCCTTTTCCCGGCACGGGATAGATAGTGAACACTTCCATACACCCATCCACCTGGGCAGCACGGAATCCATAAAAAATTTCCTGCTCGATTTCGATGGCGTGGCTATTGTATCGGAAAAAGCGGTCTCCGGCGAACTGCAACTGAAAACCCTTGTAAAATTAAAGGTTTCCGGATTTTCCATTCCTCGCCAATTCCGCATAGCCTACAAGCTGGGACATAAAAGCCGCCAGGTTGAACTGTTTGAAAATTTCCTCCTTAATTATAACATATAGTTATACATTATAAGAATAAAGCATTTGTTTATATTATACAACGATACTACTTTTGTCGCCTTAAAGTATCGGAATGAATAATAAAAGTTGGCTTTATTGGGTGGTTATCTGTTTTTGTTTTCTACCTTTTGTTTCACCGGCGGTTGCACTCTGCATAGGCATTGTTTTTTCTTTTTTGGGAATCAGGCACGATTCCATTCACCGGTATACCTCAAGGGTTCTACAGGTATCGATTGTTCTCCTGGGCTTCGGGATGGGACTGGAAGAAGTGATCACTGCGTCAAAAAGTGGCTTCGTACAGACGCTCATCTCAGTATCCCTGGTGATGACCGGCGGGATTGTCCTTGGCAGGCTCTTGAAGGTTGAAAAAAACACAACACTGCTGATTGCCGCGGGGACGGCAATTTGCGGAGGAAGTGCCATTGCGGCTGTGGCACCCATCATCAAGAGTGAGAATTATCAAAATTCGTTTGCCCTGATCGTGGTGTTTGTCCTGAACGCCATAGCCCTGCTGCTTTTTCCCTTTATCGGGCAACGGCTCGGGTTGAGCCAGGAAGTTTTTGGCAACTGGGCAGCCATCGCCATACACGATACCAGCTCGGTAGTGGGAGCAGGAGCCATCTACGGAGAGAAGGCACTGCAGGTGGCCACTACGGTGAAGCTGATACGTGCCTTATGGATTATCCCGCTCTCCATCGTGCTGGCTTTTTTCAGCAAAAACGGCGACAAGCGTTCAATCAAATTCCCCTGGTTTATCCTGCTCTTTGTGGCAGCCATATTCTTTGCTAATATTTTTCCTGCTTTTGAGTCCAGCTATGCCCATTTCAGCTGGCTGGGAAGAAGGGCAATGGTTGTCGCACTGTTTCTCATCGGTTCCAACATCACCCTCCATCAGATCAAACAGTCGGGAACCCGGTGTTTTCTGTTGGGCGTTACATTATGGGTGGTAACGGCAGCCTTCTCACTTTTTCTGTTAACGCGGTAATCAGGCTTCTTGACTACAAGCAACGGTTACTCACCGGAAGTAACGCATCAGTTTATTTCGACGATCTCAAAATCAAAAAATTACAGTTTTTTGATACAAATAATTTCGTTAAAATAAAAACATTTCGTATTTTTGCAACTTGATTAGAAAGATAGTATTTAGGAACATTCTTAACAAATAAAAATTCAAAAAATTATGATTAAAGTAGGTATCAACGGATTCGGACGTATCGGACGTTTGGTTTTCCGGGCAGCTCAAACAAGAGATGACATTCAGGTGGTAGGAATCAACGATTTGCTTGATGTAAATTACATCGCATATATGTTGAAATACGATACTATTCACGGCCAGTTCACCGGAACGATTGATGTGAAAGACGGCCATTTGGTGGTAAACGGAAAAACCATCCGCGTAACAGCTGAAAAAAACCCGGCTGATTTGAAATGGGGAGAAGTTGGTGCGGATTACGTTGTTGAATCTACCGGTTTATTCCTTTCTAAAGACAAAGCTCAGGGCCATATTGATGCAGGTGCAAAATATGTGGTTATGTCGGCTCCTTCTAAAGACGACACACGCATGTATGTATGTGGCGTTAACGAAAACACCTATACCAAAGGTGAGCAGTTTGTGTCAAACGCTTCATGTACGACCAACTGTCTGGCTCCTATCACTAAAGTACTGAACGACAAATTCGGCGTTCTCGAAGGTTTGATGACTACCGTTCACTCTACAACAGCCACTCAAAAGACTGTTGACGGCCCATCCGCTAAAGACTGGAGAGGCGGCCGCGCAGCATCGGGCAATATCATCCCATCTTCCACAGGAGCAGCCAAAGCAGTAGGAAAAGTTATTCCCGAACTGAACGGAAAACTGACCGGTATGAGCATGCGCGTTCCTACCCTGAACGTTTCTGTAGTTGACCTGACTGTACGTCTGGCAAAAGAAACATCTTACGCAGAAATCTGCGCTGCTATGAAAGAAGCTTCAGAAGGTGAATTAAAAGGCATCCTCGGTTACACTAGTGACGACGTGGTTTCTTCCGATTTTATCGGTGATGCACGCACGTCAATCTTTGACGAAAAAGCAGGTATCCAACTAAGCCCGACTTTCGTTAAAGTAATCAGCTGGTATGACAACGAGTGGGGTTACTCAAACAAAGTACTCGACCTGGTTGCACATATGGCAAAAGTAAACGGATAATCGTTTATTAACACATACGCAAAAAGCGCTACCCGAAAAGGTGGTGCTTTTTTTGTTGCCGTTTCACAAAAAAGAAAGGCCGGCCGGAGTATTCCGATCAGCCTTTTTACCTCTTTTCCGGTATATGTTAAGCCGGATGAATTGCTTCTGTAGGGCAAACTTCTGCACAAGTACCGCAATCGGTACAAACATCGGGATCAATCACGTAGATATCACCTTCAGAGATTGCCTCAACCGGGCATTCATCTATACAGGTTCCACAAGCAATACAATCTTCATTAATTACGTAAGCCATAATAAATAATTTGTTAGTTAATGTTGTGTGATTATTTTATTTCCATAAAACTCTGCACAAAGATACATAGTTTTTTAAAAACAAGAAACTTTGTTTTGCACTTAGTTTGGGACAAATATTTGTTCTTTTTATGGTTCAAATCAGAAAAACAAGCTATCTAGCTGATTATCTATATCTTTATCGTTACTAACGAGGTGCTATTTTTACGATTTCTAAATAAGACACAATCCCGGGGAGATTTTTTTCATTCCGTTTATAATAACCTTGCTTTAAAATCGTTTAAATTGTAATGAGAAAGATATTCCTTCTGGTTATTGTGCTTTCGGCCTTGTCTGACCCAACATACGGGCAACAACAGAAACTGCAGAACCGGCCATACGCCGACCATAAGATCTTTCACCTGGGATTTACGATAGGGGTGCATACGCAAGACCTGATGCTGACACAATCGGGACACACGGATGAAAACGGCGAGGTATGGTTTTCAGAAATCCCGTCCTATTCACCGGGATTTAGCGTGGGAATCATTACCGATTTGTACCTGAACCGCTTTATGAACCTGCGGGCAATCCCCACATTGCATCTGGGAAGCAAGAATCTTGTATTTAAGGAACAGGCTTCGGGCGAAACGTTTAAAACAGGCTTAAGGAACAATTATGTTACCCTGCCCCTGCAGGTGAAACTGGCGTCCACCCGCATTAACAATTACCGACCTTACCTTGTGGCGGGAACCTACGGCAGTATCGAGCTGGCCTCGCGAAAAAATCAACCAATCTTACTGAAACCCTACGATTACGGAGTTGAAATCGGTATAGGTTGCGATTTTTATTTGCCTTACTTCAACCTTTGCCCCGAGCTCAAATTCTGTTTCGGACTGAACGACATGCTCGAAAAGGACCGATCCGACCTGACCGACAAGGAATTGATAAAATACCCGCTTTCACTGGCCAGAGCCACGCAACGGATGATCGTACTGAGTTTTAATTTTGAGTGACAGGAGTGAGTGGTAAGTCGCTATACGTTTTTTTTCTCTTCACGTAATAATTCCACAAGATACTGCCTTTGAACTTTGTAGGAATATCGGTAACCAATCTTTGTTTTAAATTTTCGCGGCGATCGTGCCGGAAACCGGGCATCATCCTGAAGAAGTCCCTGTGTGCTTCAATAACCGATTTAGCATTGTCGAACTTTCCCATAGATAATAAATGCAAAAAAGCCAACGCATCTAAAATCAACCGGACGGTAAAAACAACAAGCAGGCTCCTTATGCGGGCATTCTTGTACAACATCAACAAGTTGTTCCGGAAATTAAGGTAGGTTTTTCTCGGGTTCTCTTTCTCCAGCGATGCAGCACCCACATGATAAACCACCGATTGCGGCAGGCATTCGATTCTTTTTCCACGCGCATTCAGCCGCCAGCAAAGATCGATCTCTTCCATGTGCGCGAAAAACCGCGCATCGAGGCCACCTGCTTCGAAATAATCTTTCCGGCGGATACACAGGCAGGCTCCGGTGGCCCAAAACACCGGGATTACCGTATCGTACTGGCCCCTATCCTGCTCCACGTTGTCGAGGATCCTTCCCCGGCAAAAAGGATAACCGAACCTGTCCAGAAAACCGCCGCAAGCGCCGGCATATTCAAACCCGGTCTTGTTTCTTTGTGCCAGGATCTTGGGTTGGAGGGCAGAGACACCGGGGTGCTCATCCAGGTAGCTGATCATGGTTGAAAGCCAGTTTTCGGTAGTTTCTACGTCGGAATTCAGCAATACCACGTATTCCGCGTCAACCTGCCGCAATGCCTTGTTATACCCTTCCGCAAAGCCGTAATTCTTATCGAGGACAATGAGTGGCACCTGCGGGAAACGGGTGTTTAGAAAATCAACCGAATCGTCGGAAGAGCCATTGTCGGCAACCACCACTTCGGTTTGGTGATCCAACGTGTGTTGCAACACCACCGGCAGGAACCGCTCCAGTAATTTGCGTCCGTTCCAGTTCAATATCACTACCGATGTCTTCATGCTTCTTGCTTTTTCGACCGGGACCATTTATTATGCGACCATAAATAATATGCCGGATCGTTCAATATCGTTTCTTCCAGTTTCCGGGTATATTTCTCCGTTACAGTAAATTCTTCCTCGGCGCTTGCATCTGCCGTGATTACCGAAAAATTCCCCACATAATGCCCTCGTTCCACCTTTTTGATGTCGAGGTAGACCACTGCTAACCCTAGTTGGCGGGCAATTCGTTCCATACCGGTCTGCAACAACGTATCCTGATTTAAAAATGTAGCCCAGTATTCGTTGTTGTGTTTTCGCGGCCGTTGATCCGTTAAAAATCCGATAACCATAGCCTGACCCTCATTTCTCTTGCGAATGATGGTTCGGTAGGCCGTCTTCATCTCAATGGATAGAGGATTGAACCGGGAGCGGATCTTCAGAAAAAGCTCATCAAAAGCTTTTGACTTCAGGGTCTTGTACACCTGTCCCGGCTCTACTCCGGGCAACAGATACAACGCTATTGAGGGCACCCACTCCCAATTTCCGTAATGCCCCAAGCTTAATAGGCAGGTATTCCCGTCTTTGGTGAGCCGGTTGACAATCTCAGGGTTCTTAAAAACCATGCGCTTGCGAATTTCTTTTTCGGAGATACGCAAGGTTTTTACAGTTTCCACAAAGTAATCACACAGGTGTCGGTAAAATTTCTTCTCGATCTGCAGTATCTCTTCCTCTTTCTTTCGAGGAAAGGAACGCAGAAGGTTTTTTCGGACAATCTTTCTCCGGTAACCGACCAGATAATACACCACTATATAGAGAACATCGGAAAGGATATACAATACCCGGAACGGAAGCATTGCCATAAGGTACGTTGCGCCGTAGAGTGGGTAAAACCCGATTCCTTTTCTGTTTTTCCCGGTCATCCTTTTGCGAATTATTCTCCAAAAACAGCCTCCATAGCCATTTCGTCTTCGTTATACTCTCCTATTTTCACACCGGTTATCTTATTTACGAGCAACGGGTTATAATCCGCATACAACCTCACGTAATTCTCAGTGAATCCGTGCATCCTATTTCCGTGTCGCGTGTGTTCGAAAAGCACTTTTCTGAAACCGTCCTTTTGTGATTCGTAGAAACTACGCAACTTACGGTCGGAGATGTCGTGCAGTTCCTTGCTCCGGTTGTGTTTGGTGCGCGGGTCTACGACGTGCCCAATTTCCAGGGCCTGCGTTCCGGAACGTTCGGAATAAGTAAAGACGTGCAGCTGTGAGAAGTCGATCGACTCAATAAAATCCCGGCCTTCCTCGAAATACGCGTCCGTTTCACCGCGAAGCCCCACAATCACATCCACACCGATGAACGCGTGCGGCATGGCAGATTTTATTCTTTCCACCTTGCGACGGAACAATGCCGTGTCGTATTTTCTCTTCATCAGTTTCAAAACGGCATCGCTGCCAGCTTGCAGCGGAGTGTGGAAATGGGGTGCGAACCGTTTTGAGCCCGCCACAAAATCGATGATCTCATCCGTCAACAGATTGGGCTCGATGGACGAGATGCGAAACCGTTCGATGCCTTCCACTTCATCCAAGGCTTTTATCAAATCGAAAAATGTTTCGCCGGTAGTATGCCCGAAGTCCCCGATATTAACACCGGTAAGCACGATCTCCTTTCCTCCCTGTACCACCACATCCTGTGCCTGTTTAACCAGATCGGCAATGGAGCCGTTGCGGCTCCTGCCCCTAGCGTAAGGGATGGTGCAAAATGAACAGAAGTAATCACATCCGTCCTGTACCTTCAAGAAATACCGCGTGCGGTCGTCGGCAGAGCAAGAGGGAACAAAAGTCCTGATTCTATGTGTTTTAGACGTAACAACTTCTCCCTTGTCTTTTTTCTTCAAATCATCCAGATAACGGATAACATCCAGCTTCTGTTCCGACCCCAACACCAAATCCACACCGTCGATGGAGGCAACTTCATCGGGTTTGAGCTGGGCGTAACAACCGGTAACCACTACAAATGCGCCGGGATGGCTTTGAATCATTCTCCGAATGGCCTGACGCCCTTTCTTGTCGGCCAGTTCCGTAACGGAACAGGTATTTATGACACAAATATCAGCCTTCTGCCCTTTCCGGGCACGCAATACTCCGGCATGAAGCAATTGCTTGCCGATAGCAGACGTTTCCGCAAAATTCAGTTTGCAACCCAATGTATAATATGCAGCCGTTTTATTTTCAAAAACAGTTTGATCGATCATGAATAGAAATGTTTAAGTTTCGCTCGTGTTTATTGCCAATGTACAGCTTTAAACGATTTATCTGTTATCGTAACACACGCGAATATTGAATATTTATATAAAAAGCCTCGTTTCCAAACCGCAAAAATACAAAATTTGCCTCAATTTAGCGGTAGTATTTCTTTGTCAATCTATAAATTCGTATTATTTTTGCACACAACTTAAATATTTGTGCAAAAATAATGATACAACAGAACTTCATAAAGATTTACGAAGAAAGTTTTAAGACGAACTGGGAATTACCTGCGCTGTCCAACTACAAAGATCAGGAGACTTTATCCTACGGCCAATTAGCGGAAAAAATTGCACGGATTCATATCCTGTTTAAAGAGCTTGGAATAGAAGAAGGAGATAAGGTTGCGCTGATCGGAAAGAACCACACCAGCTGGTCGGTTATCTTTCTGGCTACTTTCACTTATGGAGCTGTCATCGTACCTATTTTGCACGAATTCAATCCCGAGAGCATGGAGCATATCATTGCTCACAGTGAATCGAAATGTATCTTTATTAACGAAAATATTTGGGAGAACCTGGACAAAGGCAATATTAAGCTTCCTGTTTTTTCGCTTCCATCATTTAACTTGCTTCAAAGCGAAAATAAAAAAACAAGAAATCTTGCCGGCAAAATAGATGCTCTTTTTGCAAAAAAATACCCCGCCGGGTTTCACCCGGAAGATGTTGTTTATGCTGACGTGGACAACGATGATGTTATCTGTCTGAACTACACTTCGGGAACCACCGGGTTTAGCAAAGGGGTCATGCTCACTGCGAATAATTTTGCCGGGAACATCACCTATGCACATACCCTTGAGCTGCTTTTCCCGGGTGAAAGGGATTTGGCGTTCCTGCCAATGGCTCATGCTTACGGGTGCGCATTCGATTTTCTATATGCCCTTTCTACAGGTGTTCACGTTACGCTCCTTGATATTATTCCTTCGCCGCAAAATCTTATTAAGGCGTTTCAGGAAATCAAGCCGAACATCATTATTACTGTTCCACTTATTTTCGAAAAAATATACAAAAAGAGGATTCTTCCGATTGTCGACAAGCCCATCATGAAAACACTGCTCCAAATCCCGGGAATAAACAACATGATCTACAGCAAAATAAGAAAATCGCTCATCGATTCCCTGGGTGGAAATTTCAGGGAGGTAATCATTGGCGGAGCAGCTTTGGGAAAGGATATTGAAGCGTTTTTCTACAAAATAAAATTTCCCTTTACCGTAGGTTACGGAATGACAGAATGTGCCCCACTGATCTCTTACGACCACCACTATGAATTTGTTCCCACCTCCTGCGGTTCTGTTCTGGCGGGCATCATGGAAGCGAGAATTGATTCTCCCGATCCGGAAAATGTACCGGGAGAGATTCAGGTTCGTGGAGAAAATGTGATGAAGGGTTACTACAAAAACCCGGAAGCCACAAAAGCCGCATTCACCAAAGACGGATGGCTGAAAACGGGCGATTCCGGCATTATGAGAGGCAGAAGGCTCTTTATTAAAGGGCGCATCAAAACCATGATCCTCGGGCCAAGCGGACAGAACATCTATCCGGAAGAGATTGAGGCGAAGTTAAACAACCTCCCGTATGTAGCAGAAAGCCTCGTCGTTGAAAGAGAAAACAAACTGGTGGCGTTGGTTTATCCCGACTTTGCCGCCTTGGAAGCGAGCGGCCTTACTGCCGGTCAACTGCCGCAGATCATGGATGATAACAAAGGTGTTTTAAACAAACAGGTGGCCAATTACGAGAGGATCAGCTCTCTGATAATAGTTGAAAAAGAGTTTGAGAAAACTCCGAAAAAAAGCATTAAACGGTTTTTATATAACTGAGAAACTGTTGCTTCCAAAAAGCCTGCTGTTACGTGAAAACCGCATCTGGAAAGCGCTGTTCACGATATTCGGGAAAAAGGACAGAAACCTCATAACTCTTGAACAAAACCGGCCCGATTGATTTAACATCATTTAACTATACTTTTTTCGCAAAACATGTTACATAACATAAAAACAATATAACTTTGCGCAGTTTTTTAAAAACCAAGTATTATTGATCGTTTAAAATTATTGAAAAAATGAAAAAAGTATTATTATTTGTAGCTTTGGTAGCTACCCTTGGATTTGCCTCTTGCACAAACAAACAAGCTGAAGCTGAAAAAGCCAGATTAGACAGCCTTGCTGAAGTGGCTAGATTAGATAGCATCGCCGCTGTAGAACAAGCTAAAGCTGACAGCATCGCTGCTGCCGCTGCCGCTGCTGCTGCCGACACTTTGGTTGAAGCTGCCGCTGCTGCCGTTAAGTAAGAAGGAGTTCGAAAAAATCACCTGAAGCCATCCTGAGCGGGATGGCTTTTTTATTTGCAGTTCTCTCAAAACAGCTTAACTTTGTGGATATTTCAAAAAACGGATTATACAGATATGAAAAAAACAGTTTTTGTCGCTTTACTTATTTTCGCCGTGTTTTCCTCGTGCGTTTCTAAAGACAAAAAGTACTTCGTAAAAGAACTGGCTTTCCCCGAAAATATTACACCCGAACAGAAAATAAAACTGGCGGCCCACCTCACTCCAACCGACCAGCAATACGAGTGGCAACAGCTGGAACTGACAGCATTCATTCACTTCGGGATGAACACTTTTACTGGCCGTGAATGGGGTGAAGGAAAAGAAGATCCGGTTCTTTTTAACCCGACAGATTTTAACGCGGAACAGTGGGTTGTTTCCCTTCAGGAAGCCGGATTCAAGATGATTATTCTCACGGCCAAACATCACGACGGGTTCTGTCTCTGGCCCACGGCAACCACCAGGCACTCCGTACGGTCATCGCTGTGGAGAGACGGGAACGGCGATGTTGTCCGCGAAGTAAAGAATGCCTGTGACAAGTACGGAATGAAGTTCGGGGTTTATCTCTCACCGTGGGACAGAAACGCCGAAAGTTACGGTGATTCCCCACGATACAATGCGATGTTTGTGGAACAGTTGAAAGAATTACTGAACAATTATGGTGAAGTTCACGAAGTCTGGTTCGACGGTGCTAACGGCGAAGGCCCGAACGGAAAACGCCAGGTTTACGATTGGACGCGTTTTTACCAGGTGATAGACAGTCTTCAGCCCAAAGCAGTGAAAGCCATTATGGGCAACGATGTCCGTTGGGTTGGAAATGAATCGGGGCTGGGACGCGAAACGGAGTGGAGCGTAACCCCGCTGAACCCGGACATTAACGAAGCCGTTATTGCAGAAAACAACCGGCTGGACATCAACCCCATGTCCAAGGATTTAGGTAGCCGCAACCTTATTGGCGAAGCTAAAAAACTCTATTGGTACCCTTCGGAAGTGGATGTTTCCATTCGTCCGGGATGGTTTTATCATCCTGAGCAGGACCACCAGGTGAAGACGCTGCAGCAGCTGGTCGATATCTATTATCAATCGGTTGGGATGAATTCGGTCCTCCTGCTGAATATTCCTCCCGACAAACGCGGCTTACTGCACGAAGCGGATGTGGCTAGGCTGAAAGAATTTGGCGCATACATCAGGAGTACTTTTGAAAACAACAGGATAAATACCGGAAACACTGCCTGGACCGCCAACAACGGAGAATTCAGGGAATTTACCGTAACCGGCGACACCGTCAACACCGTGATGTTGCAGGAAGACATTAAAAAAGGTCAACGCGTGGAGGTGTTTAAAGTGGAAGGATTTATTCACAATGAATGGAAAAAACTGGCAGAAGGGACTACCATCGGATACAAGCGATTGCTTAAATTTGATGATTGCGCTCCTTCCAGGATCCGGGTAACCGTCACCGAGACCCGCGAAAAAGCTCATATCCTTGCCGTAGGTGCTTATCGCGCCCCTCAGATTTCAGAAACATCCGGCGAATTGAAGCTGAGCGACGTGTCCAAAGAAAAATGGACCGTCAAAAGCCACAGCCCGTTGATTGTGGATATGGGCGAGGTTGTTTCCGTTAAAGGCTTCACCTACAAACCCATCAGTGAAAAAGAAGCGGTCTTCAACTATGCTTTCAGCATGAGCGACGATGGAAAGACATGGACCGGATTGAAAAAAGGTGAGTTCAGCAACATCAAAAACAATCCTATTCCACAATTTGTAAGGTTCGATAATGACCTGAAGGCAAGGTTTTTCCGGTTCGAAACCATTATCGGGACAGAAGGTGGAAAACCAGGTGTATCCATTGATCAAATAGGTATTCTCACTCAATAACATCCAATGAAAAAAATAGTTACCGTATTATTTATTTTTATCGCCGCCTCTGCATTTCCGCAGAAAATAGACGATGTTTTTAAAACAATGCCCAACTCCATCTTACCGGGATTATCGGACGGCAACAGGACCATGCTTCTGGTGGATACCGGAAAAACGGTCATCCCCTACTCCCTTGGGGAAATAGAGAAACTGGCTTATGCACCGGATTTTTTAAAAATAAAAACTTCCGGGATTGGCTCAACGCAACTGAAACTATTACCGCTGATCAACGACACCCAGATTATTTGCGTCATTAGAACCGTTTGTGGAAAAGCATGCGACAGCAACATCCGGTTTTACTCTACCGATTGGAAAGAATTGGAAGCAAAAACGCTTTTATCGCATATTTCTGCAGCATCTTTTTTCGATTCATCAAAAAAAGATTCCGAAAATTATAAATTTGCACTATCTTTGCCGGATATTTATCCCGTTTCGGCTGAATTTGAAAACGGCTCAAACGCGTTAACACTGAAACTCGATCTGGAGGGATACCTTTCTGATGAGCAACTAGCAGAGGTTAAGCCGTTTATAAAAAGTGAAACAATCACGCTGAACTGGAACAATATTTCTTTCAGGTAATTTCTGCACCCGTAGTTCAATGGATAGAATATCGGATTCCGGTTCCGACGATGCGAGTTCGAATCTCGCCGGGTGTACTCTCAAAAAAAACACATCACTGATATACAACCTATTGCCACTAACCCTTTAAACATATCCACGATTGATACCACGAATTTATTTGCACAGCTACACAATCGTTTTCTTCGTGTGAAATACTTCAACAACAACAATATTTTTTTTAGACTCATAAGTTAAAAAAATTCCCCTAAAGAAAAAATAC
>ENA-UOOE01000673-UOOE01000673.1-fermentation-metagenome-genome-assembly--contig:-NODE-673-length-32123-cov-15.415180_pt1 | contig 32123 bp, 33 predicted proteins | sample MGYA00245776_ERZ724021 | MGnify/ENA primary metagenome ERZ724021 (study PRJEB28704, sample SAMN03018321) | fermentation metagenome | biome: anthropogenic terrestrial biome; feature: soil; material... | reverse complement strand
CGAGGATATCGAGGACATCATCGCGGACCTCGACCAGGCACTGGAAGGAGTATAGACACTCTTGTGAATCGGCCCGGGGAGTGTTTCTTCTCTCCGCTGCCCCTTCCTTATCCTTATCGACGCTCTGCGGGACCGACTGCGTGACGAAAGCGGCAGCGGTTGCATTTTTTCGTCATCACCGGCCGCTGTCGCAGCAGAATTTCTCATCCCCTCCGCCATCCGCAGGTGCCGCTGTCATATCCCTGCCGCGAAGGGCTGCCCGGTTTTCTCGGGGATCGGTTTTGGAATCCCCTCCGCTGGCTATTACGGAGAAAATTGCCTCTCCCCCGGGAAGATTACAGGTAAATATGCCGTCTTTGACTGTGTAGTTCATACGCAGCCGTCGTAACCCCCCTTCATAGCCGGCGACGGCGGTCGTTCCCGTTTCAGAAAGGAGGTTCTCATCGGCAGATCTTGCCACAAATCCCCGATTTTCTGTCGAACAATGCAATTTTGGCTGATTTATCCGTTTTTATCTTCTCTCGTGTCTATGTTGTTTCAGAAGGAGGCTCCATGACGAAGGTCCGAAGTGTTGCCATCTACGGCAAAGGAGGAATAGGGAAGTCGACGACAACGTCCAACATCAGTGCAGCCCTTGCTGATATGGGAAAGCGCGTTATACAGATCGGGTGCGACCCGAAGAGCGACTCGACCAACAACCTTCGCGGGGGAAGATCGATCCCGACCGTCCTTGACGCCATTCGAAGCGGAAAGAAGATCGAGATTGAGTCCCTCGTGCACGAAGGGTTCGGCGGCGTCATCTGCATAGAAGCCGGAGGGCCGGAGCCGGGTGTCGGCTGCGCCGGAAGAGGGATTATTGCGGCAATTGAACTCCTCCGCCAGCAGAAGGTTTTTGAGGAGTACAGGCCCGATGTCGTCCTCTACGACGTCCTCGGCGACGTGGTCTGCGGCGGATTCTCCGTCCCCATCCGTGAGGGCGTTGCGGAGCAGGTCTACACCGTGACGTCTGCGGATTTCATGGCGATTTACGCTGCAAACAATCTCTTCAAGGGGATAAAGAAATACGCCAACAGCGGCGGTGCGCTCTTTTCCGGCATCATCGCCAACTCAGTGACGCTGCCGATTCAGCGGGAGATCATTGACGATTTCGCGTCCCGGACGGGTACCACCATCGCAGAGTACGTTCCACGGTCGGAGACGATCACCCGGAGCGAACTTCTGGGTCAGACCGCAATTGAGTACGACCCGGACTCCGAACAGGCGAACGTGTACCGCAGCCTTGCGAGAACACTGCTGCAGAACGAGAATAAGTACGTGCCAAAGCCGCTGGAGGCGGAGGAGCTGAAAGAGTGGGCGGCATCGTGGTCCGACAGGCTCCTTACAGAGAAGAAGAACGATGCGCGAGCGGGCCTTGAGTCCCAAAACATCGCCTCAACGATCACGTAGCTGCATGTATCTGAACTGGAGAAGCGGATATGGTATTTGAAACACGGGAAGAAGCGGATTTTGCTCTCTACGAGAAGAGGATAGACCTCTCCCAGACAACCTGCCCCAACCGCGAACAGAGAGCAAACGGCATTAATATTTACTACGGCAAGGCAAGCGGCCTCATCGAGAAAGCCAAGTCGGGGTGCCTGCAAAACCACGAACGAGGTTTTGCGCAGTCGTCCGGCTGCTCGCTGAATTTTTATCTCTCGGTTCGCGTCGGCACCATTCGAGGTGCTGCGACGATCTTCCACGCACCGGTCGGATGCTCTTCATCGGCACTCGGCTACCGGGAACTGTATCGGGGCGTTCCCGTTGAACTCGGGAGACCGGCGGAGTACGACCTCCACTGGATGACCACGAATCTGCGCGAGAAGGACGTCGTCTACGGTGCGGGAGATAAGTTGAAGAGGGCGATATACGAGGCTCAAAAGCGGTATAACCCGAAAGCCATCTTCATCCTCACCTCCTGCACCACCGGCATCATCGGGGAGGATATCGAGGGGGCGGTTGCCGACGTTCAGCCGCACGTCGACGCACGAATTGTTCCCGTCCACTGCGAAGGTGTGCGCTCCAGGCTTGTGCAGACCGGCTACGATGCTTTCTGGCATGCGGTGCTGAAATACCTGGTGAAAAAGCCGGAGAAGAAGCAGACGGACCTCGTGAACGTGGCGAGTATGCTGTCCTACACCTGGCAGGACCGCCTTGAGATCCAGCGCCTGCTCGGCAAAGTCGGGCTTCGCGCAAACCTGATCCCCGAGTTTGCAACGGTCGAGCAACTCCAGCAACTCTCGGAGGCCGCCGTAACCGCACCCCTCTGCCCCACCTACACCGACTACCTCTCCCGCGGGCTCGAACAGGAGTACGGCGTACCTTACTTCATGTATCCGCCGCCGATGGGAATTACCAACACCGACGAGTGGCTCAGGCAGATCGGGAAGTACACCGGCAAATCCGATGAGGTCGAGCACCTCATCGAGGAGGAGCATAAGACCTGGAAACCGAAGATGCAGGCCATACGGTCCGAGTTCGACAGGATCGCCGCAGAAAAGGGCAGCAAGGTGAGCGTTCTCGGTTCTCTCGGTCAGGGCCGGCTGCTGGCGCAGATGCCCTTCTTCGACGAACTCGGATTGGCGTCGCCTGCGGCGATGTCGCAGGATTACGACAACCTGATCCTCGAAGAGCTTGAGGGGGTCGTCTCCCAGGTCGGAGACTTCGACCTGCTGGTCAATACGTTCCAGGCGGCGGAGCAGTCGCATATCACGACGAATCTCGACCCCGATCTGACGCTCACCTGCCCGTTCCAGGGGGGAGCATACAAGCGGCTCAAGGGTGCCACCCGGATCCACGCCCTGCGCGGCGACCCGCATCCCTGGAGCACCCAGAGCGGCTATGCGGGAGCGGTGGCCTACGGGAACTTCCTGCTTCAGGCATTGAAGAGCAGAGCGTTCCAGAGGACCCTCAAGGAGAAGACGAAGGACAGCTACCGCGAGTGGTGGTTCAAGCAGAGCAACCCTCTGTACTACATGAAGAAGGAGGTGTAATATGGTGAATTCGAGTGCAGAAGAATCAGTCGGCCCGGAAGAGGTCCCGGAGTCCCCTGCAATTGAGGCTCCCAGGTTCTCCTGCGCTCTCGGCGGTGCGCTGGGCACGGCGATCGGGATCTACGGCGTTGTCCCCATCCTTCACTCCGGTGCCGGATGCGGTATCGGGCAGCTCTTCGGGCAGTTGTATACCGGCGGACAGAACGCCGGCGGTCCCCAGGGAGGGACCAGCACTCCCTGCTCTTCGCTGGTGGAGCGTCACGTCGTGTTCGGAGGAGAGGAGAAACTCCGTGATCTGATCCGCTCCAGCACGGAGTTGATGGACGGAGAGATCTACGCGGTCATAAACGGCTGCATCTCGGCGCTGATCGGAGACGATGTAAACGCGGTCGTCAAGGAGTTCCGCGAGAAGAACGATATCTTCTTCGTTCGTTCCTCCGGATTTGCCGGGAATTCATATGAAGGCTATGAACTCTTCTTCGAGGGGCTGATACAGGACCTCCTCAAACCCGCGGAGAAGGTCCGGCCAAAGACGGTGAATGTCTTCGGCATCGTGCCGTACCAGCATATCTTCTGGAAAGGCGATGCAAGGACCATCAAAAACCTCCTGGCCGAGATCGGGATAACAGCCAATGTCTTCCTCGCAGAGTTCGACGGGGTGGCTCAGTTGCGCGAGATCCCTGCTGCGGAGTACAACATCGTGCTCTCCACCTGGAACGGCCATCGGGTGGCCGGACTGCTGGAAGAGAAGTTCGGTACACCCTACCTGACCTTCCCTTCGGTCCCCGTTGGGCCGAAACAGACCGGGGAGTTCCTGCGCAGGGTGGCGAAAGCATTCGATGTATCGGAAGAGATCGTTGAGAGCGTGATTGCCCGGGAAGAGCAGCGGGTGTACCGGTTCATCGAGTACGGCGGGGATGCGCACATGATGGTCCGGCCGCATCCGTTCTTTGCGGTTGCAGCGGATTCGGGGACTGCGATCGGGATATCGCGCTTCCTCATCAACGAACTTGGTTACCTCCCGGACCTCATACAGATCACCGACGACCCGCCGGAGGAGGTCCGCGATGAGATTACGCGGAACCTCACCCGGGACCTTGAAACGCCTCTCCTGCCGGAGGTGATCTTTGAGACGGACGCGCACCTTATCCGGAAGAACTTAAAGGGCAGACCTTTCCTGTTCCTGTTTGCAAGTTCCCTCGAGGCTCCGATAGCTCTTGCGGAATGGGGCGCGCTTCCTATCACCGTCGCGTTCCCCGCACTGAACCGGCTTATCCTGAACCGGACGTATGCAGGGTTCGACGGGGCCCTAACGCTGTTTGAAGAGATCATCAGCTTGTTCGTCGGGCCGCTGTGAGGAAATTTCCGTCTTCCTTTTTTTTGCACAGTGGGAGCCGCGGTTTGTAAGCCGGAGCCGGACCCGGTACTTCGCTAAAATAAAGTTCTGAGAAATCCCCCGGAGGCCGAACTACCGAATTCCGGGTGCTGCCGACTCCCGTTAAGACGTCGCGGGAGACCGTATCGTTTCCGGACGCTGACATGAGCGAAGTACCGATTCTGGGGGATCGCAAGTTTCGGGGCGGGGAACGACTGGCTCCGAAGGGCAGGAGTTTGAGAAGACCGAAGGTCTTCGAGCGGGGGATTCCGGGAAGGGCGTCCGGATTCCTCCCCGGTCCACTGCAGGGGAGCATGCTCAAGGACGAAACCCTGGCCGCGACATCTCATGCTTGAATGAGCGAACTACCGGGACCGTCACGAAGCGGCCCGGGATGATAGAGACCTCGCAACGAGCGTCTAGTGCAAAAACTGGTGCAAAAAAGATGACGTGGTGTCAGGGCCGGTCCACAGAGGGACAGAAGAGGCCGTGCAGGTCAGGTATGCCGATGGGGCGCATCGCGGGACGCATCACGCGGTCATCACCCCTGACTTTGGGATGTTGAGCCCGTAGAGGCTCTGGCGGGCGTCGATGAAGTAGTGACGCTCTATAAGGATCTCTTCTTCCTTGAGCCTGCTCAGTGCGTATCTCACGGTGCGCGGCGGCAGCGAGGTCTCGCGGATCAGGTCTTTCTGGGTGAACTGACCGCCTGTTTCGAGAACCTTATACACGAGTTTCGCCGACGGCGGGAGGTGCCCGATCTTTGCTAGTCTCTTCTCATCTTCGTTGCTTTCGTTGACAAAAACGATCCCTCATAGTGGAATCACCATATTCAGGTTATGGTTCACAATTGTTAATATTTTCGGTCGTCCCTGTCGTGGCCTTGATCGTCAATCGAATATAAATGGAGAGCATTATGGGCAATTTAAGCATTTCTACGGCAAAATTTCAGAGATTGATGTGAGGGTTGCCTGAGTCTCATATGCTTCACGGTGATATTCAGATCCAGAAAACATTCCTCACGCGCATTTTTAGCATAAGAGATATGGGGATTTTCCCCTGGAGTGAGGACCGGGAAGGGGCGCCCTCCTCCCGGCAGGCTGTCCCTTCCGGTCCGCTCATACCCTCCGGCAACACGGGCCCGTACCGCCTGGCGCCGTTGCGGCCGCTCGCCCGCAAATTTTGCCGCTAATACAACTATTATCGTGATTCTTCTGCAGATTGAATGAGAGAATCATGACGGCAACCGGGGTGGCAATCGATATCGGCACAAGCGGGGTCCGGGCGGCATCCCTCGACCTTGAGACGAGAACGGCTCTTGCAGGCATCTCGACTGCGTGCCACCCGGTACCCGGCGGGAATCTCCTCGACCACCTTTTGTATGCGTCACGGTTCGGCCTGGTCTCCGCCCACCGGATCATGATAAAGACCATCAACGCCCTGATCCGGGATCTCGCCCTTCCCGGCGCTCCGGAAGTGATCGCGGTCTGCGGGAACCCGGTGCAGATCTCGTTTCTCACCGGCCGTGCGGTGCGGGATATTCAATATACTCCGGAATCGGCTAGAAGCAGGGAAGAACCCGCCCTGCCGCACGAGGCGATGGTCCTGGACTCCCGGGCTCTCGGGCTGGACGCATCGTGCGACCTGCTGGTGCCTCCGGCGATCAGGGCGGAGGTCGGGGCCGATGCCGTGGCCCTCATCCGGAGTGCGGAGACGGCGGGCGACGGACCGATACTTGCTACGGATTTCGGAACCAACTCCGAGATGGCTCTGATCGTGGACGACAGCATCTTTGTCGGATCGGCGGCCGCAGGTCCCGCCCTTGAGGGGCAGCATATCCGGCACGGGATGCTTGCCGGCCCCGGCGCAATCACCGACCTTGCGTATGACTGGGGCTGGAAAGTGCTGGTGCTTGACGACCGCATGGAGCCTGTTGAAGGCGATACCGTTGACTTCCGGACCGGGGCGACCCTTAAGAGAGGAGCGATGAAGGCTGCGGGCATCACCGGCGTCGGCGTCATATCCCTGATATCTGCAGGGCTCGCCACCGGAGTCATGGAACCGCCCCGGATCAGGGCTCCCCCGGGGGAACTATCGCTCCAGAACGGCGTTGTCTTTACTGAAAAGGACCTTTTCGAGGCAGGAAAGGCGATAGGTGCCATCAGGGCGGGCCAGATGGCGCTTGCAGAGCACGCAGGGATTGCAATCACGGACGTCCGGACATTTCATACGGCAGGCACCGCCGGTTCTCATCTGGACCCCCTCAAGGCCCGGGATGTCGGTCTCATTCCCGGGGGCGTCGACCGGATCTTCCGGCATGGAAATACTTCCCTTGCTCTGGCGTGCGATCTTGGCGTCGGAGAGGTGCGCCTCGATGCCCTGCAGGCAATAGCCGACGCCGCCGAACATATTGCATTTTCGACGAGTACGGCCTTTCGGGAAAACTTCGTCAGGGAGTATGCGTACTGGTGCGAGGGGGCGCCCCGAAAACGGGAGAGTATCTCCGGGACACCCCGGGTGGAGCGGCTGCCCGACCGGTGGGTCCCTGGCTGCACCGCCCGCACCAGGCCGCGATACCGCATCGCGGTGAGTGATGGAGCACGATATGCCCATGTATGCCCGAACCGTGCAATCGTTGCGGGGGACGATTGCCTGGAGGTCGATCTCCGCCTCTGCCGCGGCGCATCGTGCTTACAATGCGCCGCACGGGGGCTTACATTCGGAGAACCGATCTGAGGGGTTCGGCGGAGTTATCTGGCCGGCAGTGCGTTCAGTATCTTCACGAGTGCTGCAGGGTCGCGAGCGTACTGAACTGTGTCGCGCTGTGCTGCGAACCTCTCGTCACAGGCGCCGCCTCCGACAATGAACGGGATGCTGATGCCGTTCTCCCGGATATGGTCTGCAGTCGTCAGAAATGCCCCCCTGGTGGAGGTCATCAGGGACGACCCGACCACGGCGATCGGCCGGTACTCCCGGATGGCCGCGAGCACCGCCGGTGTCTCGACCGATGTCCCGAGGTCGATCACCCGGAATCCATTCGCTTCGACAATTGCAGCGACGATATTCTTACCGATATCGTGCAGATCGCCTTCTGCAGTATGGATGATCACCACGCCCTTCCTCCCGAGGGCATCTCTCTCCCCGCCGGATTCCTGCAGACCTGCATCCAGCGCACGCGCCGCGAGCAGGACCTCCGGGACAAAAGCCTGGCGGCGATTGTAAAGGTCGGAGACCGCGTCCATGCCCTTGAGAAGACCGTGAAGGGCAATATCGAGCGGGTCGACACCATCCTGCACCGCCTGCGCCGCCAGGTTTCCGGCCCCGGCAACATCTCCCTTGAGCACGGATTCTGCAAGTGATCGGTATGGTTCGCTCTCCGGCAGAACCGGTCCTGCCGGCGTGTTCTCCGACGGCGGCTGATCATCGGTACCGGAAGAGCGGCCGTCGCCGATGAGCCGGCCGACGGCCAGCCCGAGCGTAAAGGCCTTCATGGTTCTACCCCGGCTGCAAGCCCCCGCACGAACTCCCGCAGGAGTTCTTCCGGCTCCTTTGGAACGCGATAGTGTTCCGGCGCCTTCGACAGCGCCCGGATGTTCTCGAGCGGTGTGAAGGGAGAGAGCGTACAGCCGGATGAGAGGATATCGATCCCGTTCTGCATGGCAAAGACGGCGTCGGCGGTCACCTTATCGGGAGTACCCTCCAGCATCGTCGCCACCGGAGCGATATTCCCGATGAGTGAGATATCGTCGCCGAGCAGTTTCTTTGCGGTGATGACGTCGACCTTCTCCTCAAACGAGTACGCGTCAAAGCCGGATTCCCGGATGTACCCGAGCAGGTCTTTTGTATTCCCGCAGATGTGCAGCACCGAGGGTTTTCTTGTCGCTCCTGCTATCTTCCTGTGGTAGGGCAGGACAAACTCCCGGTACTGCTCTCCGCTCAAAAGGTCGCCCGATGCAGTTGGATCGGACATGCTGATCACGTCCGCTCCGTGATCTTCGAACGCCCCGATGAGTTCCCGGGTAACCTCGCTTGAGCGCTCCACCGCCTGGTGGGCGTAGTCGGGGTCTGTCTTTATCCAGGAGACGAACCTGCTGACGCCGAACACGTGCCCCGCGATGGTGAAACCGCCCGTAACCTTGGCGTTGATGGGGACGTCGTCCCCGATCTTTTCGGAAAGGATCTCGAGTGCACGCAGCACTGCCGGGATTCTTCCGGTTTCGAGAAGATTCTCGGGGTGCTCAAACGCATCGGGCGTATCGAATGCGGGTTTCTTCACCGACGGCGTCCGGTTAAGGGTTCCCCGGTCGATCTCGCAGCCCAGTGCCTCGGCCTCGAGTGAAAGGCAGAACGGCACGGTGACTGCCGGCAGCCTGGTGAATTCCCACGGCATCGCCGCAAGTTTTGCCATCAATTCCGGGTCCCAGTGCGCCTCGGGCCACGACGCCCGCGCCTGTTCCATCATCGATACCGTCACCCCGACGACGGGGAGCCAGACCGGTATCTGGTCGACCCTGCCGCCAAGGATCGCTGCAATGATTCGTTTTTTCGCGTTCATGGTGATAACAGCCTCTTGTAGTAGAAACTCGTGCCGTGCAGCACCGCGTTCGGGTTGTGGCAGGTGATGCGGTCTTTTGCCACGAGCGTGGTGACGGGAGCCTTTGAGTATTTCGTGAAGAGGGTGTCGTGCCCGACGCAGAGCCCCAGCAGAATGTTCAGTTCGGTTCCTGCACCCTCGAGGATCTTTGCCTGGGCTACCGGGTTGCAGATGGGCTCGAACGTCCCGGGTTTGGCCTTTTCGTTGTCGAGCAGTCCAAGTTCCTCTTTCGGCACGGCGCCGCACTTGCAGCAGATGGAGACGACGTCGAACCCGTGTGCGATGAGGATATCCCGGAGAATCCGGTCCTCGGCCATGAAACCGATGCAGGTGGCGATTCCGAGTTTTTTGTATCCCATCTCCCGGGCAAAGTCGATGGTATCCTCGACCCGCGTCCATTTCATGTAACTCCGGCCTTCGGTCCTGGCAGCGGCGATCGCCATCTTCTTGATTTCGGGATTTCTTTTGTATATCCGTAATGCCGAGTCGAGCGCTGCTTTTTGTGTCCTGCTTGGACAGAACGACGGGCCCGAGTCCGGGTTTTCGCTCCAGCAGGCCTGTTGCCGGCAGTTGCTGCAGTCAATGGAATGTTCTGACATATGATCCTCTTTTATATCGGAGCAGATGACTAAAAACGGTCTGAAAAGAGCAATTTTGACCTTATTTTGTACATTTGGGGACTGCAGGGGAAAATATTGCCGCAAACCTGCGGCAATTGCCCCGCTTTACGGACGGGGTCCGGTTCGGTTCCGGTGTTCGAAGATTGTCGGTTCAAGCGACCGCTCCTGATTATCTGTGTTCCCGCGAGAGCGCCGGTTGCCTTTCGCAAATGGTTCCGGAAGGCGAAAAAAAAGTATCGACGGAGATTTCTTCTGCCACACCTCACTCATTCATTGCCCGGTAGTCTTCCAGGAGCTGCTGATAGACCGGATCGTTCGGGTTCTCGGCCGTCAGTTCGTCGAGCGCCTGTTTGTAGACCGATGAATCGACGTGATCCTGTATGCGGACGCTGGTCTCGATGTATCCGATGGATTTGAGCAGATCGTATGTCTGCACGACTCCATGCAGGTTCGGATCAGGCGAAATGGAGGTATGCGGGTTCTCCAGAGACGTCTTCAGGACGCCCCTGTCGATCGTTACATACCGGAGGATATCATCGACCGCGCCGTCCGGGTTTGTCTTGGAGTAGCGGTATGCTTGAATGAGCGCCTTTTCCATCCGCACATAGGTGTCCCTGTCCGTCTCCAGGTTCTCCGTGAGTGTTGCCATCCGGCAGCACGGGTGTTTCGGGTAGTACTCCGACGTGTACTCGATCACCGAGAGACCCTGACTCTGAGCCATCTCCATATAGGGCGTCCAGGCAACGCCTGCATCCACCTTGCCCGCCTTCACGGCATCCAGGACCGCCGAAGGGGACGAGAGCTCCTGGATGGTGACGTCCTTCTGCAGGTTCAGGCCGGCATCCTGAAGTGCGCCCCGGAAGTGAATATCCCCGGACGACATCCTGACGGTTGCCACGGTCTTTCCTGCAAAACTCTTGAGATCCCGGAGTTGATCCGCCTTCTCGGGCAGCGCGATCACTCCTGACCCTTCCGCCATCAGCCCTCCGATGATCGTCACCGGCGAGCCTTTGGCAGCGTAGACAAGGGGCGAAGGTCCAAAGCCGCCAGCGTCGATCTTCTTTGCGATGATGGCGGTACTCCCTTCGGCACTGTTCTGGAACTGGAAGAGTTCCACATCCAGCCCCTGCTCATCGAAATACCTCTGTTCGTTCGCGATGAACACGAGTGCATGCCCGGTCGAGGGGAGATACCCGATCTTTAAGGGTTTCTCCGACTGGAGTGGAGTTGCTGTCGCTCCGGGAGAATCGGGGACGGTTGCTGGTGTGCCGGGCAGAAAGACTATGATCCCCGCGGCCACAGCAATGAGGATGATAACAACGCCTGCTATGAGTATGCCGTTCTTCTGTTTCGTCATGAAGTTCCTCCATCCTGGCTCATCGCATGATTTCATCCCGGAACGGGGAGTCTTACCTTCAGGCAAGACCCCTTCACCGGCTCCTTGAAATACATTCGTTACAGTGCGTATCGGATCAGCGAATTGCCCAGATAGATTCTGAAAAAAAGACTAAATATATCACCATCTAAGCAATAATCGCCATAACTGCCCAATTATGGGGTGAATGCGGCAAGATATGCGCCGCCGCATCATTCGAGAATCGTCAGCTCGAACCTGCCCTCCATGCAGGTGGCGGCAAAGTCGAGGAAATCCTTCATATTTTCCGACATCTCCGAAGAGAGCGATGGTGAGACATAGACGATGATATGCGGCTTCTTCTCCTGGTTCTTCTTTAACTCCAGATACAGGTCTCTGAAGACGGCAAGGACCGTCCTGAAGTTCACCCGTCTGGTGATCCGGATATGGCCGGTGCCTTCCGAATCGATCAGGATCCGATAACTCGAGGTTTTTCTAAAAAATGGGTCTCCCGGTTGCATATCCTGTCGCCTCCATGTTCTCTTGATCTCCTGCGTCCCGGGTATTCACAATTGTGCATGTTATCTGCCGGCATACGATAAGTGTTCGGTCACTGCGTATTCTGCCAGCGGAGGCTGTAAGCCTGGATGCGGTCGAAAAGGTACATTACCGCGACCACCACTACCATGATCAGAATCATGCCGGCGATCACCCTGTCGTAGTTCGCGAACTGATGGTGATACTGGATATACCAGCCAAGGCCCGACGTTGCTGCGATCATTTCGGCAACGGTGAGCGTGATGAACGACATGATCAGTGCGATCAGTGCGCCGGAGAATATGCTCGGCATTGCAGCAGGAAAGAGGATCCGCTGTATCATCCGGGATTCCGGGAGACTGAGTATTCGGGCGGAGTTGATCAACCGGGGATCGATCGAGAAGACACCATAGACCGAGCCGACCAGAACGGGCCAGAAGGCTCCGATGAATATCAGGAAGGTCGACGATGCTGCAAATGTAGGAAGCAGCACGATTGCATACGGCAGGTAGACGGTGGGCGGGATGGGAGAGACGGCTTTTGCTATCGGGTACGCGGCACCGAACAGCCGCTTCTTCCATCCGATATAGAGTCCGATTGGAATTGCCGTCACAAGTGCGATCACGTAGCCGACGGAGAGGATCTCAAGGGAACTGACAACGCCGGCAAGCATCTGCTGCCAGTCGATCTCAAAGACCCGGAACACCCTTGCCGGCCCGGGGAAGATAAAGGGATCGAGCAGGGCCAGTTTGCCGAGGAGAACCTCCCAGAGGAACATGACCACTGCGATTATGAGAAATATATCTGCAGTAGCCTGCGCCTTCTTCGGGTGCAGATAGAGCAGCGCGCCAAAGAAGATGATGAGCAGGGCAATTACGGTGATAAAGGCGCTGTTGCTGTTTACAGCCTGTGACGGGGCGTCCGGGACGGCGATCGTAAGGACGGCCGTCGCGAGAAGGATGATCCCCGCGATGCCCACTTCATGCTTTACGCTAAACCTCATGCCAATCCCTTGAGCCCCTTCTCCTGCCGTTCTATCTCATTGAGCATCTCGCAATACAGCACCGAGAGGAGGTGCGACTTCAATGTGCTGTATTCGGTACTGGCCGAGAGCGTTTTACGGCATCGCGGCCGGGGAAACGGAACATCGATTACTTCCTTGATCCTGCCGGGCGAAGGGGTCATCACCGCGATCCGGTCGGAGAGCTGGAGCGCTTCGTCGACATCGTGCGTGACAAAGAGCACGGTCTTGTGCTCTTCACCCCCGGACCAGAGGTGGAGCAGGGTATCCTGCATGTAGATCCTGTTGAGGGAGTCGAGCGCCCCGAACGGTTCGTCCATGAGAAACACCTTCGGGTTCATGGAAAACATACGGACGATGGAGACTCGCTGCCGCATCCCGCCGGAGAGCGTGTTCGGGTAGGAGTTTCTATACGCTCTAAGCCCGACGAGATCGAGATACGCCTCCGTCCGCTCTTCGATCTCTTTTCTCGTCAGGTTGCCGTTCGTATGTTCGATGGCAAAGCAGATGTTCTCAAAGGCGGTCATCCAGGGAAAGAGCGAGTAGTCCTGGAAGACGACCCCGCGGTCCGGACCCGGCCCGGTCACCGGCTCGTCGTCGATGAGGACCGTGCCGTGTTCCGGTGTTTTCAGCCCTGCGACGATATCGATGAGTGTGCTCTTGCCGCACCCCGACGGGCCGAGCAGCGAAACGAACTCGCCGTCCCGTATCTTCAGGTTGACCGATTCGAGTGCGACATGACGCGTGCCGTTGACGCCGTATATCATGGAGATATTTTGCAAATCTATTGTTGCCATGGGGTTCCTCTGCTGAAGTTTAGTATCCCGGTTCGTTCACGCTCGGCCGTTCGAGACCGGCATGATGAGACCCTGTTCGTCGGAAACGGCTCGTCGAGTTTGCAATGATGTTGGAGATGAGTGCACCGTCGCGGGGATGGCGTGTGGAATCGTTTTTTTGATCGAAGCCGATCGGCATCGCCCGCAGGGAAGCCGACATTGAGGATTCCCCGATGCCCTCTTTTTCCGTGGATGGCCGGGTACTTTGCTTTTCCCACAGGATCACCAGTAGTCATAGGGCGAAAAAACCATTTATGCGCTGACGATTCAGCAAGTATTGGTACATATGTTCGGAATTCTTCATGAATGCGGCAAATGCCGCAAAAAATAGCGTCTCGCCGGGAAGATTTCGGCGACGTAACAGAGACCATTTCTAACTTTGCCGCAGGAAACGGTAAAACGGGTGGCGTCTCCCTTTTATCCCGGGGTGCGGAGCGGGGGGTCCCCGGTCGAGAGGCCGGAGATGACACGGCACAACCCTCTGGGTTGTGCCTGTCAGGCAAATCTTCGATTTTCCGTGCACGGAAACTACCTGTGGAAGTTTCCTGACAGGGAAATCTTCGATTTCCCGTGCACGGCACAACCACGGCGGGGCCGCTCCTGCCCTGGCGGAACCTATGTCGGTGGAGATTGGGGCCCCTCATCGTTCCGACTGCTTCGGCTCCAGTTCTTTCTGATACATAACGACATCGAGGACCTTTCCCGATATCTCTCCGATATTCTTAAGATAAGCGCACCGGGAATACCCCGTCGCTTCAAAAAGTCTGATACTCGCACGGTTTTCGCCTGTAACCGTCCCCAGGATTACGCAAAGACCCGCTCTCTTCGCGTGTTCCTCCAGGCGAGAGAGAGCGCTCTTCCCGATCCCTCTTCCGGTGTACTCCGATTTCAGGTAGATGGTGATCTCTGCGGTCCTGTCGTATGCCCGCACTTTTTTGTACCTGCGAAGCCCGCAATACCCCAGGACTTCATCTCCGTCCCGGATCAGGTAGGCCTGGTATACCGGATCGCCCGGCGGAAAGTCCTCGATCAACTCCGACAGGGTAATCTCGCCGTCGTGAAACGTTGCAGTCGTGTGGAGGCTGTAATAGTTATAAATCTCCGCAATGATCGGGAGATCTTCTTCCCGGACCGGCCGAAACTCGATTGTCATCTGATTCCCCGTCTACGGTCTTCGTGCGATCCCGACGCTGCCGGTGCGGTTAATCTCTCAAAAAATGCGGCTGCAAAACGGCGGGAGAGGCCGTTCATATCCCGCCGGATAGTGGTTCCGCGGTTCATATCGGGTGGCAGGTATCAGCGCCCGCGGTACCGGAGCGTCTCGTTCTCTTTGAGAAGGTGGACGTCAAGCCCCGACATTGCCTCGCCGAGCCCACGGGATGCGCGGACGATTGCCGCCGGGTCATCGAACCGGGTGACTGCTTCCACGATTGCCTTTGCCGTCTTCGGCGGATCGGACGACTTGAAGATCCCGGATCCCACAAAAACTCCGTCGGCGCCGAGCTGCATCATCATCGCTGCATCTGCGGGCGTTGCGATCCCGCCGGCCGAGAAGTTGACGACCGGGAGCCTGCCGAGACGGGCCGACTCGATGACGAGTTCCGCCGGCGCTTCGATCTCACGTGCACGGTTGATCAGTTCCTGCTCGCTCATTCCCTGCAGGAGCCGGATCTCACCCGTGATTGCACGCATGTGCCGGACAGCCTCGACGACGTTGCCGGTGCCGGCCTCACCCTTGGTCCGGATCATTGCTGCGCCTTCGTCGATCCGCCGGAGCGCCTCACCGAGGGTGCGTGCACCGCAGACGAACGGGACGGAGAACCGCTTCTTGTCGATGTGGTACTCTTCGTCGGCAGGCGTGAGGACCTCGCTCTCGTCGATCATATCGACGCCGAGAGCCTCGAGCACCTGCGCCTCGACGAAATGGCCGATCCGTGCCTTGCCCATGACCGGGATCGAGACTGCGTCGATGATCTCCGCGATCTTCTCCGGGTCCGCCATCCGTGCTACTCCGCCCGTCGCCCGGATGTCGGCCGGGACGCGTTCGAGGGCCATGACCGCAACAGCCCCCGTCTCTTCTGCAATCCGTGCCTGTTCAGCATTCACGACGTCCATGATGACGCCGCCTTTCTGCATGGACGCAAACCCCCTCTTGAGGAGTTCGGTACCGGACCTGAGGTCTTTTAAGTCCATAATTCTCTCCGTTTTGGATTCCGCTCAATCCAGAACACGGATCATGGGAACCAGTATCCTATGAGCGTATTTTTTGTCCTCTGCATACGTGTGCCCCATGAGAAGTTAAATGTATTCACAATTGTGAATCTCCTGCGCCCGATCTGGATCGAAAAAAGCCGTCCCTGAAGGCTCATTCGCAGATAATGCCCACATTCGCGCATATTGCGGCAAATTCTGTCGATTTCTACGAAAATAAATACTTCCGATGCCTATGTGAATTTAGTTCCCGCTCGTGAACACGGTGAGAGAGATGAACCAATATCGGTCGATAAGGCATTGGGAAACCCACGTTGCAGTTCAGCGTTTCGATCGTCCGATCTTCATCGTCTCCACCGTGAACCGGGGCGGGGGCGCCGGTCTGGACAGGGGTAGGCGCACCTCTACGGATTACTGTCGGGAGTAACTCCTCGCCCCTCGCTCCTTTCCGGCAAAGGAGTTGAACCATACTGCTGCCGGGGTCTCCCGTCCGGTGTCGGACGGAGGGCCGGGATCGTTGTTGAACAAACCTCTGGAATCTCCTGGAATCCTGTTCTGCACAAAAAACTCGTGCATTCCCTGCATCATGGCAAGGTGGTTCGGGGAGAAACCGGGCGGGGCGATCAGTCGTCGGCGGGCGGCGGAGCGCCGCGGACCCGCTCCCACCCGGTATAGATATTCATCTTTTTGCTCCGCACGAACCCTACGATGGTGAGCCCGCCTGTCTTTGCGGCCTCGACGGCGATGGTGGTCGTCGCCCCCCGCGAGACGATCACCGGAATGTTCGCTACCAGGCATTTTCTGACCATCTCGGAGGATATCCGGCCGGAGCAGACTGCAAACGTCCGGGAGAAGTCGATCCCGGCGAGAAGGCCGTGGCCGACGACCCGGTCGAGCGCGTTGTGCCGTCCGATATCCTCGGCGATCCGTATTGCCCGGCCTTCTTCGTCGAAGAGCCCGACAAGGTGGATGCCGCCGGTGATCCGATGGAGGTCCGAATCGAGTGTCTCTTTCGTCGCCGCCCGGATCATCTCGGGCGAGAGGGTGAGGTCGGACCGGATTTTGGGGAGGTGACCGGCATCAAGGAACGTGGTGCTTCCGCCGCACCCGGAGAGGACGGTCTTGTGCGAGGTCAGGATCGCGAACGGGTTCTTTGTGAGGACGCTCGCGGTATTTCCCTCGATCCGGATCGACTCGATATCATGGAGGTCCCGGACGATCCGTTCCGTGTAGAGGTAGCCCACGACGAACTCCCGGAGCATCGACGGGCTGGTCATGGCGGTGAGGGCGGGGCGCCCGTTGACGGTCACGGAGAGCGGCATCTCCTCGACGACGGGGTGCGTTGCGGGGACGAACGTGTCCCCGTCGCCTTTGATGACTGGCAGTTCCCGGTAGAGCATCAGACAATCCTCCGGGATAATTCTTCGACGGTGGCTATCAGCATGTCGATCTCCTCCTCTGTGTTGTAGATGTAGGTGCTCGCCCGCACCGTCCCGTCCGGGAGGCCGAGGTGCTCCATGAGCGGCTGACAGCAGTGGTGGCCCGACCGGACCAGAATGGCGGCGGCCTCATCCAGGACCTGCGCCACTTCGTGCGGGTGCATCCCCCTGACCGTGAACGAGACGACGCCGATCCGCTCGGTCTCTGCATCCGCTCCCATAACCGTAATACCGTCGAGCGCGGCGAGCCCGTCGATCAGTCGGGCAGCCAGACGTTCATCGTGCCGCCGCACCGTATCCATCCCGATCTCCCGGAGGTACGCCGTCGCCCGTGCAAGCCCGATGGTGCCGGCAATTGGCGGCGTTCCCGCCTCGTAGCGCTGTTCGCCGGGAGCAAGGGTGTATCCCCCGGCCGTCACGCTCTCGACCGCCCCGCCCCCGACGAAGAGCGGTTCGAGGTCCGGCCGGCGCATCCAGAGCCCGCCCGTCCCGGTCGGGCCGAGCATCTTATGACCCGAGAAGCAGAAGTAGTCGCACCCGATATCGGCAACGTCGACCGGGAGGTGCGGTACCGACTGGGCGCCGTCGACCAGGAGCCGCACACCCCGGTCGTGGCAGATCCCGGCAATCTCGCGGACGGGGAGGACGGTGCCGAGAACGTTCGAGGCGTGGGTTACGGCGACGAGCCGGGTCTCGTCGCGGACAGCCGCCTCCAGGTCCGCGAGGTCGAGACGACCGTCCGCATCCGGCCGGACGATATCCACCGCGACCCCCCGCTCACGGAGCCGGAGCCAGGGGAGGAGGTTTGAGTGATGTTCAAGCAGGGTCGTCACCACCCGGTCGCCCCGCTGCCAGGCGAGACCGGCGACGACCGCCCCGATCGCCTCGGTGGTGTTCCGGGTGACCGCAAGGGTGCCGTCCTCTCCCCCGATGAACGATTTGACGGCGTCGCGGGCGTCCCGATAGCGGTGAGTGGCGACGGCGGCGAGCCGGTGGACACCCCTCCCGACGTTCGCCCGGTACCGGAGGTCGTACTCGACCATCGTCTGGACCACCGGTTTCGGGGTGAGCGAGGTTGCGGCGCTGTCCAGGTAGATAAGGTCCCGGGTGATCGGGAAGTCGGCCCTGCAGTCTTCGAGCCTCATGCGACCCCGTCCATGCCCCGGTCCTGCGAAGTTTCTTCTGCCGCCTCGATCCCCGCTCCCCTCCTGCTTCTCAATCCCAACGTGGCCTCCCCCTCAGGCTTCCCTTTCACATGCATCGCCGGGCTGGTTCTCTTCCCGGATCTGTGCACAGATCCCGCATATCCGGGAAGCGAGGTCATCTACCCGGCCAGCCTTGAGGTCCTGTGCGAGCCGGTTGATCGACTCCTTCACCTCACCCTCAAAGACGATCCGGTAACCCCGTTTTCCGGTGAGATACTGGGAGATCGCCGACGGCGTCATATCGAGGAGACGGGCGGCCTCCAGCTGGGCGACGCCCATATTATTCAGTTCTTCCGCAATCGCGGCACGGATTGCAGGCAGCACATTCCATACTATCAACTGGCAGGGGAGTTTCATCATACCACAACTTTTAATGGTTCCGGAGCAAACCTAACAGCGATGTTAACAATTGTTAATTTTGACTTCGAAGAACAAATACCTTTGTACAGGGCCGGGACACGGCGTGAGTATCATGACTGATCGGAAACCACGGTTGGTTTACATGGACCATGCGGCGACGACGCCGACGCGGCCGGAGGTCGTCGAGGCGATGCTCCCCTACTTCACGGAGCGGTTCGGGAACCCTTCGTCGCTCTACGCCCTCGCCCGGGAGGCGAAGGCGGCGGTGGAAGAGGCGCGGGGCCGGGTGGCGGCGGCGATCGGCGCGAAGCCGGAGGAGGTCTTCTTCACCTCCGGGGGAACGGAGGCCGACAACTGGGCGATCAAAGGGGTAGCGGCCGCAAACCGGAAGAAGGGCGACCACATCATCACTTCTTCCATCGAGCATCACGCCGTCATCCACACCTGCCGGAGCCTTGAGAAGCAGGGCTGGCGGGTGACCTACCTCCCTGTCGACGAGTTCGGCCGGGTGGACCCGGGAGTCGTCGAGGAGGCGATCACCGACAAAACCGTCCTCATCTCGGTGATGACCGCAAATAACGAGATCGGGACGATCCAGCCGGTCCGGGCGATAGCGGAGATCGCGCACGACCACAGGGTCCCGTTCCACACCGACGCCGTCCAGGCGATCGGCGCCCTTCCGGTGAATGTGGAGGCTACAGGGGCCGACCTCCTCTCTCTCTCGGCGCACAAGTTCGGCGGCCCGAAGGGAACGGGAGCGCTCTATATCCGGAAGAAAACCCGGATCGGGACGTTCATGGACGGCGGCGCGCAGGAACGCGGCCACCGGGCCGGGACCGAGAACGTCCCCGGGATCGTCGGGCTCGGGCGGGCAATCGAACTTGCGACCGCCGATATTGAGGAGCACGCTGCTCGACTTCGCGCAATGCGGGACCGGCTGATCCGGGGGCTCCTGGATACGATCCCGGACACCCGGTTAAACGGCCACCCGGTCGAGAGACTCCCGAACAACGTGAACGTCGCGTTCCGCTACGTGGAGGGCGAGTCGATCCTGCTCTCGCTCGACGCGCTCGGTGTTGCTGCCTCGACGGGGAGCGCCTGCACCTCGGCGACGCTTGAGCCCTCGCACGTCCTCACGGCCTGCGGCCTTCCCCCCGAGCAGGCGCACGGCTCGCTTCGCCTCACCCTCGGCTCCCGGAACACGGAGGACGACGTCGATTACGTCCTCTCGGTCCTTCCCGGGGTGATCGAGCGCCTCAGACAGATGTCGCCGCTCACCCCCAAACGAAACGAGTGATTGCGATGTACAGCAAACAAGTCATGGACCATTTCACGAACCCCCGGAACATGGGGGAGATCCCGGATGCGGACGGCGTCGGCGAGGTCGGAAACCCGGTCTGCGGCGACATCATGCGGATCACCCTCCGGATAGAAGGGGATCGGATCGTGGATGCAAAGTTCAAGACCTTCGGGTGCGCCGCCGCCATTGCATCGAGTTCGATGGTCACCGAACTCATCAAGGGCAAGACCCTCGACGAGGCATGGTCGGTCACCAACCGGGCGGTTGCCGAAGCGCTGGAGGGGCTGCCTCCCCAGAAACTCCACTGTTCGGTCCTCGCCGAAGAGGGAATCCATAAGGCGATCGACGACTACCGGACACGGCACGGGATGCCGCCGATGGGGGACGGATCGCAGCATGCTCCTTGAGCGGGAACGTGAGCGCTACGCCCGGCAGATCCTCCTCTTCGGCGATGAGGGGCAGGAGCGGCTGAAGAAGGCGAAGGTCTTCATCGCCGGTGCGGGGGGTCTCGGCTGCCCGATCGCCCTCTACCTCGCCGTCGCCGGTGTCGGGGAGATCCGCATCGCGGACCGGGACACCGTGGACCGGACCAACCTGAACCGGCAGGTCCTCCACCGGGAGAGCGACATCGGCGAACTGAAGGCCCGGTCCGCCGAAGCAAAACTCAGGGCAGCAAACCCGGATATCCGCATCAAGGCCTTTGCGGCGACCATTGATGAGGCGAACGTCCGGGACCTCGTGGGCGCCGCCGACCTGATCGTGGACGCGATGGACAATTTTCCGACCCGCTACCTCCTGAACCGGCAGGCGCTCCGGTCGGGCGTTCCCCTGCTGCACGGCGCCGTCCGGGGGTTCGACGGGCAGGCGACGACCATCATTCCGGGCCGGACGGCCTGCCTCGAGTGCATCTTCCCGGAGGCTCCGCCTGCCGAGGTCTTCCCGGTCGTCGGGGTGACGCCGGGGGTTATCGGCACGATCCAGGCAAACGAGGCGATCAAGTATCTCCTCGGCAGGGAGGACCTTCTTACGAACCGGCTCCTCGTCTGGGACGGCCTCGCGACGACGCTTGAGACGTATGCCGTAGAGCGGCGGCCGGACTGTCCCGCCTGCGGCGTGGGGTGTGATTATGAAGGTACAGGTGAAGGCATTCGCCCGGTTCCGTGAGGCTCTCGGGAGCGATCCGGTCGTGGAACTCCCCGAGGGATCGGCGATGACAGCGCTTCTCGCCGCGCTCCGGGACCGTGCCGGAGGCGAAGAAGGGCTCATGTTCGATGAGGCCGGAGCGCTCCGGACGCACGTGGTTCTGATGCAAAACGGAATACGGGTGAAGAGAGACGACCTCGATACGCTTGTCCTTGCGGACGGAGATGAGGTCGCCATCTTCCCGCCGGTGGCGGGCGGATAGGAGGCATAACGTATGATAAGTATTACCCGGGACGTCATCGACACAGGCGCGATGATTGAGGCGGCGAAGAGGCCGGGCATGGGAGCCCTGGTCACTTTCTGCGGCGTCGTCAGGGACGACGGCGGGGTTGAGCGGATGGAGCTGGAAGCCTATGAGGACGTCGCGGTCCGTGAACTGGAGGCGATCCGCGATACGGCGATGCGGGATTATGCAATCGAGTCGGTGGATATCGTCCACCGCGTGGGCTCTCTTTTGGTCGGCGAGACCATTCTCCTCGTCATCGTCGGAGCCGGGCACCGGAAAGAGGCGTTCGCTGCCAGCGAGTATATCATCGACCGGCTCAAGCAGACCGTCCCTATCTGGAAGAAGGAGTTTTACCGGGAGGGCGAACGATGGGTGCAGGGGGAGGCCCCCGGGCGATAGAACACCTCCGTCTTCCCGGCCTTCAACTCAGCCATTTTCCAACTTCAGGCGCAATTTCACAGGGGATGCGATATCGGACGCATCTCCCGTCTTTTTCGGAGGAGACGAGACGGTCGCGCATAAGGCGCTTCATGTGCCACGTGACCGTCGGCCCCGCCACTCCCAGGCTCCCGGCCAGTTCGTTTCGGGTTTGCGACGGGCGGCTGAGCAGCAATCTCAGGATCTCGTGCGGCACCTCCCGGTGCAGGTGAACCAGCAGCCGCTGCTGCAGCCCGGAGTAGGTGCCGTCGTTTTTGAAGAAGCAGGTCATGCCCTCCGATTCCACGAATACGATCATATGGCTTCTCTGGAGGACGCTCAGGTGGTAGCGGAGCGTACCCAGGCGTATCCCCGTCTCCCGGGCGATGGCGTGCAGGTGTATCCCCGGATGATCCCGGATGCAGGAGAAGATCCGGTCGCGGAGAGCGTTGTCGAGCAGGTCCTCGCGTTTCACCCGGCAGTACCCGAGGTATCCCCAGATCTTGAGCGACGCGAGGAGTTCGAGAGGCATGCAGGCGATCTGCATGAGGATGAGCCAGACGGGAAGTTCCCAGAACTCCACCTCCACCGGTTCGGCCATCTCCGCTCCTTCCGGCGGAGGGTTTTCGTAGCCGCCGGCCGCCTCATACGTCTTTGCCCCGGCGGGAGATGCGATGAGCAGGAGCAGGATCATGCTGAAAACAAGAACTTTGATTCCCTGCATAATCTTCTTCGCGTCCTTTACGTATACGTCTCAAATGAGAACTCGATCGTTCCGTTTCCCCGGGCGCAGGCGATCTCGTAGTACCAGGCTCCCGGTGTCAGCCCTTCGGACGAGGAGACATCGAGGAAGATCCGCCCGTCGCTTTCTCCGTCATCGCTGTCGGTATACGGGCCGAGACAGCCGTCCGGAGGATAGACGTACAGCATGAGGTCCCCGGCCGACGCGTCCCAGCGGATATCGATCCAGTGGTGCGTAACCCCTTCCCGAACCGGCGTCGAGAAGTAGCGCTTCTCATCGGGGGCAAGGGTATGCTTGCCGTGGTCTTCCCCGGAACGGCCGCTGTAGGTCTTCGTCAAACCGGTCGGTTCCTCCACCTTCCTGACGATAAAGAAATTTGCAGGTTTCTCCAGAACCACCACCTCCACCGACGGAAACGTCTGGAGGAAATTCACGCTCTGGATCTTGCCGCTGAGTGTATAATACGCCGGAGAAATGGTCTGGAGAACGTCCCCGCTGGCTTCGTCCTCCGGGACCTCTGCCCCGATGTCTTCGAGACGGATCGTTACGGCACTCTCCTCCGCCTCCATGATGGAGACGGCGCCGGCTTCTGGGTACGTCGCCGGCACGATATACCCGACGAACCCGAACGACCGGACCGGTTCGTCCGGGAGGGTGTACGCAAAGATGGGCGCGGCAAGACAGGCCAGCACGCAGAGCAGCGGGAGCACGCGCAGGTCCATACGTATTAGTGGAATGCTTGCAATGATAAGATCTCTGGCATGATCCTCTACACATGCGCCCGGCGGCCGTAAAATCGGTCGACAATATGATTCTATTCGCACAATCCTCAACGTGTCCCGGAAACGGTAGAAGATTGTGCGACAATCCCTATTCTCCTCGCCGTTGAACACCGTAGTGCCGGGTGCTTCGACCGATATGCGGATGTCCGAACGTCCGGCCGCAAAGTGCAACCGAGGAGACGGATATGATCCGGTTTGAACATCTGATGAAAGAATACAGCGGTCGTCGTGTCGTCGACGACCTGACCTTCCAGGTCCCGCAGGGTGAGATCTTCGGCCTGATCGGGCCGAACGGAGCGGGAAAGAGCACCACGATCCTCATGCTGGTCGGGCTGATCGAGCCGACCGGCGGGAGATGCCTCATCGACGGGGAAGACATCGTAACCGAGCCGATCCGGGTGAAGCACCGGATCGGCTACATGCCCGAGGATGTCGGGTTCTACGCCGATCTCACGGCCGCCCGAAACCTCGATTTCTTCGCGCAGCTCTACGGAATGAAGCCTGCAGAGCGAAAACAGCGGATAGAGGAACTGCTCGCGCTTGTCGGCCTCGACGGGGCGACGCAGCAGGTCGGGGCGTTCTCAAAGGGGATGCGGCAGAGGCTCGGGCTTGCCGGGGCCCTGCTGAACGATCCGGCCGTCCTCGTCCTGGACGAGCCGACGGCCAACCTTGATCCGCCCGGCGTCGCCGACTTCAGGCGTATCCTCCGCGATGCTGCGGCGGAGGGCAGGACTATCCTCATCTCCTCTCACATCCTCCCCGAAGTAGACCAGATCTGCACCTCCGTCGGGGTCCTTGCCCGGGGGAGGCTCGTCGCCATGGGCACTCCCGGAGACCTCCTGCAGAAGCAGGAGGGAGGGACGGTCACGCTCTGCGTGGAGACCCGGGACCCCATGCCCGACCTGGCCGTTCCCGGGGTCCTGTGCGTATCCTACGATGCGCCCCGGAGAGAAGCGCTTGTTGTGGCGGAACGAGACCTCGGGGACGAGATAGCCGCATTCCTCGTCGGCCGCGGGGTCCGGCTTCTGCGGCTTGCTGAAAGGCAGCCGTCGCTTGAGAGCGTCGTTCTCCCCTACTACCGGGAGGTGTAAAGCATGAAATCCTGCGGGCTGATCCCGATTGCCGCAAAGGAATTCACCGATCACCTCTGCAGTAAAAATTTCCTCCTGATCGCCGGTATCCTGGTCCTCATCTGCACGGTCGGGCTCATCGGGGGCCTCGATGATTATCGGGAGGACCTGGACGAGTACAATGAGAGACTGAGCGTGGCCGGATCTGAAGAGGGGCCGGGCTTCATGTCGGAGAGGCCCTCGATACTCTCGATCTTCGTCTCCATCGGGGCCCAGATGAGTGTTCTCGGCGCCATCCTGGGCATTGCCCTCGGTTTCGACCTGATCACGAAGGAGAAAGAGAGTAAATCGTTGAAGCAACTTCTCTCGCATCCGATCTACCGGGACGAGGTGATCAACGGAAAGGCTCTCGGGAGTGCCGCCGCCCTTCTCCTTCCGCTCGGCGCCGTGCTTGCGGTCGCCTTCGCTGCTCTCCTGATCTTCGGGATCGTCCCGGATCTGACGGAATTTTCGCTCATCCTGGTCTTCGGAGCGGTTACGGCCCTCATGATCCTGACCTACTTCAGTGTCGCCCTCCTGATGTCGACCGTCGCCAAAAACAGCGGGACCGCACTGATCTACAGCCTCATCGTCTTTGTCGCCTTCACGATGCTTGTGCCGGTTGCCACGAACGATGCGGTGATGGAGACCGTTATCGGCGAACCCCCGGAGTTACCCACGTCGGCCTACCTCCCCGATATACAATCTACCGGAGATGAGAAAATGGAGGTGGCGGTCCGCGCCATCGATACGGAGAGCGTGGAGTGGCAGGAGTTTCGGGAGGCACGCCGCGAGTACGAGGAGCGGCGGGGCGCCGTGAACGATGTCCTGAGCCTCCTTTCTCCTTCGCTGAACTACGAGGCGATCCTCGGCATCTTCGGCCGGGTCTCCGCGAGTATGACCGTGACCACCGTAATGCAGAACGGCGGCGGCAGCGTCCTGATCGGCGATGCGGGCTCGGTGGACCCGGCATCCGGGGTTGCCGGGGTGGGCATGAATGTTTTTGCTCTGATCGCGTTTCCCGCGGTCTTCTTCGGACTTGCGTATTCGCGCTTCATGCGCCTGGACATCAGGTGAGACAGACGGGGGTTCTCCGGTAGAACCCCGAACTTTTTTCTGGTCGCACCTGGAATCGGTTATTATGACCGAAGACCTGAAGGCAGCCGTCCTTCGCCGGTGCCGGAGGATGGAGATCCCGCTCGTCGGGGTTGCGAGCACGGACCGGTGGGAAAATCCGCCTTTTTTGCCCTGGATGCCGGAGGAGTTCTATCCGCAGTCGATCTTCCCGGAAGCGCGGTCGGTGATCGTCATCGGTCTTCCCGTCCACCTCCCGGTGCTCGAGACCTCCCCCTCGAACTACTATCACGAGTTGTATAAGACCGTCAACACCCTCCTCGACCAGTACACCTACCGGCTCGCGTCCTTCCTCAACGACGAGGGCTACCCGTCGGTCTTCGTCCCCCGGGACGGCTACGAGAGCATTGAGGTGCTCCAGAAGAACCCGGTCGCCTTCTTTTCGCACCGCCATGCGGCTCTCCTCGCGGGGCTCGGGACCTTCGGCGTGAACAACACCCTCCTGACGCCGGAGTACGGTCCCCGGGTCCGGTTCGGGTCGGTCCTTACCGCCGCGGTCCTTCCGGCCGATCCTCTCTTCCCGGAGGACCTCTGCACCCGGTGCATGCGATGTGTCCGCGCCTGCCCGGCGGGCGCGCTCGATGAGCGGAACTATCCTGAAGGTCTCACCGACAAGGCGGCCTGCACCGACAACAGCGCCCGGCTCGCCCGGCGCCACATCTCCCCCTGCGGCATCTGCATAGGGGTCTGCCCGGTGGGAGAGGACCGACGGCACTACGGCCGGCCGGCCGCCTCTCCCGGTGAGAGAGACCGGCGCCGCCGGGTCCGGGAGCACGTACAGAAATACGGCGGACTTTGACTTCCTTTGCGGGCCGGCCCGGGTTTTACTCCGGAAACCCGGGGCCTGGAAATCCCGCCGACCGAAAAAAAGGGTTACTCCTTCTTCATCCTGCCCATCAACTGGTCCATCATCTCCGGCGCCCGGTCCCGGAGGCCGAACCCGACGATGATGGCTATCGCCGCACCGATCCCGAGCGCAACGCCCCAGGCGAGCGGGACGACGAAGACATAGATGATCGAGAGGTCGAGCAGGAGCTGCTGAAGCGCAAGGATGACGACGACGAAGTAGAGAAACACTCGCAGGAATGTTGTGACCGCGCCGAAGAACTGGACATCCTGTCCCGCTCCAAAGTCCTGGAAGCGGTCCATGAGCCAGTCGATCAGGATGAACCCGCCGACGAGGATGATGATGAACGCAGCGATGTTCGGGATAAAGGCCACGATGGCCGCGACTGCCGCAGACAGGGCCTGGATCTGGAGAACGCTGACTGCCGCGAGGATCGCGATGAGGTAGATGAACCAGCGGACGATGAGGTCGAAGAGCCTGCTTATGTTCGTTGTGGACCGTTCAATCTGCTGACCGATCGATGTTTTCCGCAGAGCGTCGTCTACCCCGATCCGGTCGAGGACTTCGGCGACGACCCTTCCGAGGATACGCCCGAGAATCCAGCCGATGATGAGGATGACGATCGCTGCCAGGAGGTTGGGCAGAAACAGAATAACATTACGTGCCAGTTCTTCAACCGGCGCAAATGGCGCCAATGCTTGCGCCGTGAGGTCTCCAGTTGCCATAGTACACCACGGGGAAGGGATATGGCAGGTACTATATAAACTTTAATGTGCCTGCCGCTTCCCCGGACTGCAGGGGCTCCGGCAGCCGAACCCCTGCTGTTTTGGCAATGCGGACGGAATTCAGTCCACGATCCCGGTCGTCGCCGGGGTCGGGGCCCGGGTGCTCCCCGCATGGCGGTACATGATCGAGAGCACCGCCGGCAGGGCGATGATCGCGCCCACGAGCGAGAACCCGACGGTGATGACCGTCACGAGCCCGAAGTTGCTGATGATGTTGAAGGTCGAGACGGTGAGCGCCGCAAACCCGGAGATCGTCGCCACCCCGGATACCGTGATGGCCATCCCGATCTTCTGCACCGCATGCTGGATGGCGTCGAGGTAGCCTATGCCCTTCGCCAGTTCCTCCTCGCACCGCTCCATGATCACGATGGTGTATTCCGAGGCCACGCCGATGCTCATCGACCCGAGGACGGCGGTCAGCGGTGTGTAGTCGAGGCCGAGGAAGTACATGATCGCCCCGCACCAGCCTACGACGAAGGCGATCGGGATGAGCGGGGACGCGGCGCCGACTCTCCGATAGACGAGGATCAGGAAGGCGAGGATGAAGGCGAACCCGAGGATGGTCATGAACGTCTTGGACTCGGCGATCTCGTCCATGAGGGCGACGAACATCTCCGAGGTGCCGGTGATTTTCACCGTCACGCCGGCGGGAGGATCATTCCACGCTATGTCGCTCTGTATCCCCTCGATAAAGGACTTTTGAGCGTCCATCTCCATCGAGACCGTCGAAAACTCGAGCACCGCCTCCATGTTCCCGTTGAGGTAACTCTTCAGCGTCTCCTCCGGGACCCGGGCGAGGGCCGCATCGATCTCCGCACTCGTTTCGGGCAGGACTCCCCCGTTGTAGTCCCGGATCAGGGTGGCGATACTCGTCACCCCGGTCATCTTGTCGTTGTGCTCGAGTTCATACGTCCCGAACCGGTCGATCCAGGCGAGCGTCTCCGGGCTCCGGACGTTGTCCGCGGTCACGACGACCGGGATGGTGCTCGTCGATCCCATCGTCCGGGTGATCTTCTCCAGGTTCAGAAGGGTAGGCATATCGTCGGGAACGAAGGTCTTCTCGTCTGCGCTGATGGGGACTTTCTCGTCGAGGTAGTAACCGCCTACCGCAACCACGCCGAAGATCAGGAGAACGGGGAGCGGGTGTTTTGCGATGGTATAGGCCATCTTCCCGATGGCGTGCTCATACCGCTCAACGAACGACCGCTTCGATCCGGGAGTGGGGTTGGATATATCGGTCTTTGTCTTGGGTTGATAGTTCGTGAGGGTTCCAAAGACCGGGACGATGATGAGCGCCGCAATATAACAGGAGGCTACTCCTATGGCGCAGACCTGCCCGAAGTCGGCTACCATCGGCACCGGGGAGAAGAACATCGCGATGAACCCGAGCGCCGTCGCCGTCATCGCGATCAGGATCGACGGGCCCGATTTGACGATGGTGGTCCATACGGCCTCCGGGAGAGGGGAGTGCCGGCTCTCCTCGTCGAACCTGGCCTGGAACTGGATCGCGTAGTCGATCCCGATCCCGATGAGTACCGGGAACGCCCCGATCACCACCATGCTGACCGGGATACCTGAGAGACCCATGATCCCGAAGGTCAGGATGAGCCCGACGGCCACGACGCCGACGGGGAGGAGACGGTAGCGGACGTGGGAGAAGAGGAGCATCACCGCGATGGTCATGAAGATCATGGCCACGAGGATCAGCGTGCCCATCTCAGCCCCCATCGCGTCGCCCATCTCCTTCGAGAACGCCGGGTTTCCGGATACCGTGACCGAAAGGCCCGGCGGGGGTTCCGATATGCTGATGACGGTCTCGATATTCCCGAGGACCTGCTCCTGAACCTGCGTGGAGACGCCCGGCTCCAGGTTGATGACGCTGATCGTCATGAGGTCCGAGGGCAGCATCCGTTCGACGAGCTCCGGCGGGGCCTGCCCGATGATCCCGTCGATCTCTGCTTTGGACGACGGCAAAGTGCCGTCATTCGCCTGTTTCAGGAGATCAACGACGCCTGAGACCCCGGCGACGTAGCGTTCGTTCCTGAGGTCTTCCTGGAGGTCATCGATATATCTTAAGACGTCGGGGTTCCTGACGCTGTCCGCCTCGTAGATGAGCATGATCGCGTCGGAGCCGTAGGTATCCTTGTAGTGGGCGAGGAGCGCGCCGCGCGGGGTGGTCTTATCGATATAAGTATCGTCGCCGGTCTCCATCGAGACCATCGTGAGCCCGTAGAGCGCCAGGACGAAGACGGCCACGACGACCCCAAAGACGGCCCAGGTGTGGTTATTGATGGTGTTTGAAAGCCATTCGTATGGGTTTTTCATATATGATCCTCCGGCTTCTTTACCCCGTACTCACCGATGATCGCGAGTGTCACCGCGCGGGCGATCTCCGTATTGTTCCTGTCGGTGAGATCGATGCCGAACTCCTCGGCCGTGCGCCGGAGCTTTGCGGGGTTGAGGACCCGGTAATTCTGGTCGTGTTCCGGCCCGCTGAGTATCTCCGGCGCCGCCGTAAGAGCGTGCGAGAGCAGGGGCGCTACAGGTTCCCCATTCATGGCAAGCCGGTGGAGCAGGGCTACGGCCTGCCGGTAGCCTGCCGGCGGGAGGAATCCGGCCTCGATCCAGACCTGATCGGTCTCCTCAACGGGCGGTTCATTGCGGGATGTTTCTTTGTGCGCCGGGACAGTGCACGAAGGGCCATCGGGCCCCCCGCAGGACCCGGTGTTGCAGGCAGTTGTGCTGTTCACGTCTCTCCTCGCTGTAAGTGGCTGATATAATGGAGATAATGTCTCGATGGGACCGAATATGAACCTATTGCAACCCGGGGCGGGAGCTGTCGGCATTGAATAACGCGCCCGGGCCCGAAGTCTCTGCAATCGATTTTTTCTGTTCGTTCCCATACATCAGTAATGGGGAGCTCCGGGATTCAATATTTTCCCGTACATGTACGGTATTTATATGAGATACGGCGCCCCACGCAGAGTATGCGGAAGATGATCGTCGAGGTGTTCCCGAAGGACCCGTTGAAGGACCCGTTGATGATGATACCCACCGATTCCCGGGAGCTTCACCAGGCGGTGGAACAGTTCACGGAGAAGATCGAGTCCATAAACCTCACCGAGCTGATCAAAATGGACTTTGAACGGGGAGAGGTGACGGCGGTGGGAGAGATCACGATGAAAGCAGGATACACCTTCGCTGATATCGAGTTCCCGGGGCTTTTAGGGTCCATCGAGGTGCTCAAGGCCAACGGGAGGACTTACACCTGTTTTATACAGCTTGCCGTCTGCGACAAGTTCCTGCTGCAGAAGATGCGTGAGTTCGACCTTGCCGTCATCTGGATCGCCCCCATGCGCAAGTCCCGGGACCTGAGCGTCTACACCTGCATCGGCGATAATGCGAACCTGAATAAAGTTCTCCACCTTATGGCCACCTACGGAGAGGTCCGGAACGTCATCTTCGAAGAGGCCTCCTTCTCCGGGAACGATCCGCTCTCTCGCCTCACCGCGAGGCAGCGAGACCTGCTGATCGCAGCGAAACGGTACGGCTACTACGAGTACCCCCGCAGGATCTCCGGTCAGGAGCTGGCCGAAAAACTTGGGATCAGCAAAGCCACCGCAATCGAGCACCTGCGAAAGGCAGAGGTGCGGCTCATCTCCACGCTCCTCGCCGGTTACTGACGCGGGGTTGTTGTTCGCTCCCGGTAGAATATCCCTGTTTTCAGAGAAAGCGTTCGGGACGGGCCGCGGTTCGGGCGGCGACTCCGCCACGTCTGAGTCGGCCGCCGTTGCCACCGGAGACGTCCCCGGGCAGTTGATGATGAATCTCCCGGATTCTGGAAGGTGATATACCGGGGTATATCGGGTTCAGGTGGTATCGCTCGTTGCATGCTGTACTTATCCGTCCTTCCGGCAGAGCCTTCCTCGAAGGTGGGAATGTCCGGCCCGGTGTCCCGGCTTTTTCAGCGTGGAGCCGGTTTTCGGTATCTGGATCAGGCGCTGCCGCCCGGAGGACGGTCTTTCACGAGGAGAGAGTCTCTCGCTCGCTGATCTATCTCTCTCGCCGCAAGCCATAAGTTTGTTGCAACTAAACCTAGTTGCAATGACTGCCGAAATAGTCGCCGGTCTTCGGACTCTCGGAATGAACGAGTATGAAGCGAACGTCTACTCCACGCTTGTCGGACTGCAGAAAGCGACCGCTCGAAGCATCCACGAGATCAGCAGAGTCCCCCGGGGGCGGATTTACGAGATCTTAAACGACCTTGCACGGCGGGGGTTCATCGGTATTGAAGAGGGGTCTCCGGCCTCTTACTACGTGCTTGACATCGATGTCGTCTTTGATCGGCTCAAAAACGATTACATCAAGTCTCTTGACGAGACTCGCGAGGCATTAAAGCGTTTTTCGGTCAAACCGCGCCTTCCTCCGGATTCGTTCATCATCCTCCGGAGCGGCTGGGCGATCGAGAATCACATCTTCTCGCTCTTCCGGCGGGTGAAGAAGAGCATGGTGATCCTCTGCCATAACCCGGAGTTCCTCCGGAAGTACTATACGAGCATCAAGCCGCTCGAGCGGAAGATCGATCTCTACGTGGTTGTGCGGAGGAGAGAGGAGTGTGCTGATATCAACCTTCCGATCTACGAGGCAAAAGCAACCGTGAGCGATCTCCTGGAACCTCAGGTGGTGACGGACGAAGCAGCAGATGATGTCGTGCGGATGGATGAGTGCGCGATCTTTGTCGACAGCCGGGACTTCTTTACCATTATGACCGGGGGGTCCGGGCGGTATGCAGTGTTCGGCTCGAATATGCCGATCATCGGCTATCTGCAGAAGACGGTCGTCGAACGGCTTGAAGAGGAGTGAGGGGGCCGGGGCACCTGTCTGATGCCCAGTCGAAGCAGGAGAGTCCATCCCATTTGGTAGTGCTCTTGACCCCCGCGGTGACTACTCCATGCTCTGGAGCCAAGCTCCCTGCTCGATTTGCCCCGCGCGCAGGG
>ENA-UOOE01000670-UOOE01000670.1-fermentation-metagenome-genome-assembly--contig:-NODE-670-length-32154-cov-4.617652_pt1 | contig 32154 bp, 26 predicted proteins | sample MGYA00245776_ERZ724021 | MGnify/ENA primary metagenome ERZ724021 (study PRJEB28704, sample SAMN03018321) | fermentation metagenome | biome: anthropogenic terrestrial biome; feature: soil; material... | reverse complement strand
GCTTCAGTGACAGCAGCATAGGAAGTACCAGTAGTAATCTCAAAAGTATAGCCAGCAGCATACTTAGCAAGAATAGGCTCAAGGTTAGAAGCCAAGGTAGCTAACTCACCAGCATCTCTAGAAGGGACAAATTGGATCTTAATAACCTTATCGTCAGTTGTTCCACAGGACGAAACAGTACCGCCAAACAAACAAAGAGCTGCAATGGCGACAAACATCTTGGAAGACTTGGTCATATTTTTTCCCTTTCTGACTGTAATAATTTGGATTCACTATAAGGAAATCTAGTTTTACAATCATGAATACTAATAGAGTATATCCTTAAAACAAGGTAATTTGAGGCAAATTCAGTAAAAATGTCAGTGAAAGCGAAATCATAATTTTTTCTATTGAAGCACGGCTAGGGTTGCGATAAAATTTATCATGGACCCAATGAAGACGCTTTCTCTAAATAAGTTTAAAAAACAAAAATACAAATAAGACCTTAATTATGGTCTTTTTTTATTTTAAAAAAGAGTTTTCCTCAACCTGATTGCCATTAGAATACAAAATCATGTCATTGATTCTGTCATTTACACATTTAAACTGTTTCTCTTGATACAGATCCTCCATTTTTATACATTATTTGCTTCATGAATAGAAAAGCTATTTTCTTTAGCTATGTTATAATTTATATATGCTTGTATTTGATACCATTTGTGCTCTAGCAACTCCACCATATAAGAGTGCCTTAGCTACTATTAGACTCTCAGGTCCTAAAACCTTAGAGATTCTTTCTCATATCATTAAGAAAGATATTAAAACCTTGATTCCAAATAGGGCCTATTTTGGAAGAGTCTATAAAGATTCTAAGAATCCTATCTATATGATTGATGAATTAGTTTATATCTTCTATAAAGGACCTAAATCCTATACTGGTTTTGATTCCGTTGAATTCTCGACTCATGGCAGTATGATTATTGTTAATGAGCTTTTAGATGCCCTCGTCCATTATGGAGCTAGAAGAGCTGAAAGAGGTGAATTCTCTTGCCAGGCTTACTATAACGGCAAAATGGATTTATTAAAAGCTGAAGGAATCAATGATTTAATCAACGCTAATTCTAAAAGAGCAAAAACTATAGCCACTCAGACTTTAAGCGGAAAGAATACAGATATGGTCGTTAGTCTCAAGACTAAACTTCTAGACTATATTTCTCAATTAGAGTATTTCGTTGAAGATCAATACTCAGATGAAAAAGATGACTATGATGAAGAACTAGATAAGGTCTCTTCTTCTTTAGAAGACGATATCAAAGATCTTAATCTTGTTATTGAGAAGACTAAAAGGGCTAACCAAGAATATCAGGGAGTTAACATTGCTATCGCTGGTGAACCTAATGTTGGTAAATCCACTCTTTTAAATGCTTTAGTCGGGGAAGATAAGGCCATTGTCTCTCCAATACCTGGCACTACTAGAGATGTCGTTGAAGGAGAGAAGGAAATCAACGGATTACTCTTTAGGTTTAAAGATACTGCCGGCCTTAGAAAAACAACTGATTTAGTTGAAAGCTTAGGTATCGAAAGATCATATAAGACTATTAAAGATTCTGATTTAGTTCTTTTGACCTCCGATAATGGTTTTGATGATATTGATAAAGATACTGAGCTTCAGGAAATCCTTAAAGGAAAGCCTTTAATAAAGGTGGCCACTAAAAAAGATATCAATCACAACACGAAAGAAGCTGATATAGCTATTTGTTCTTTAAAAGATGATTTAACTCCACTTATTTCCTTAATGCTTAACAAGCTTAATCTAGATAAAAAAGAAGAAAGCAACTTCTTAGGTACTAGAGAAGAAGAATTCTTAGAGAACATCTCTAATCAGTTAGAAGTAGCAAGACAAGCTATCTCTGACACTCATCAAATAGATATAGTCTCTGACAACATCAGAGTAGCTATCAATCTACTTAATGATCTAATGGGAAATAGTGAATCCAAGACGATGGAAGACATCTATAACACCCTTTTCTCTAAGTTCTGCTTAGGTAAATAAAATGAAGATTATCGACACTCATTGCCACATTAACGATAACAAGCTTCTTCCTAATGCTAAAGAAGTAGTTTCAAGGGCTTTAGCAAATGGGGTAGTCAGCTGTTTTAATAACGGTGATTCTTTTGCTTCTTTCGATAAGATTGTTGAATTAAGCAAGACATTTAAAGGCTTCTGCTACAACGTTCTTGGAATCCATCCAGAATTTGCTAACGAAACCAATGATTATTTCTTCTCGTCATATCGTTATATTGAGGAGCATAAAGAGATTATTAAAGCGGTTGGTGAAATTGGCTTAGACTATCACTTCAATAAGGATCCTCTCTATGTTGCTAATCAAAAGAAGCGTTTCATTGAACAAATCAGATTAGCAAAAAAACTTAATCTTCCTATTGTCATTCATTCTCGGGATGCTGACTTTGATACTCTTAACATCATCAAAGAAGAATTGCCTCCAAAGATTGATCTCCACTGCTTTTCTGGATCAAATGAAATCCTAAAGGAATACCTCAAGCTTCCAATAGAGGTTCATATTGGAGTGGGCGGAGTGATTACCTTTAAGAACTCAAGAGTTTTAAAAGAAGTAGTCAGTAAGAATAATATGGAAATTTTCTTAACTGAAACGGATTCACCTTATTTAGCTCCTACTCCGCATAGAGGAGAAGCTAATGAGCCTGGTTATCTTCCTTTAATCATCAAAGCAATTGCCGATATCAAGAATCTTCCTTTAGAGGATTGTGCAGCTACTCTCTATAATAACGGAGCTAATTTCTATGGAATCTAAAACCGATTTAAACGATAAGCGTTACCTTTATGTCTGCGAAGGAGTAACCGATGAAGATAAGCTTAAAAAATTAGGTTGCCTTTTTGTGGTGAAGACAGGTGGAAAGTTTATAAGAAAAGATATCCTTCTTTTTTTACAAGAAGTCCATCAAGTAAGAGAAATTGTCTTAGTTTTAGATCCTGATGGTCCAGGAAGAAATATTACTGAGCAAGTAACTAAAGCAATCGGGCCTTGTTTAATTATCCAAGCTAATAAAGCTAAAGCTATTAAAAACAATAAAGTCGGAATTGCTGAAATGAAAATAGAAGACCTAAAAGATCTCCTTTGGCCTTATATCAAGCACGATATTTATGTAGATGAAAACCCTTCTTTTGATGAAGAAGACTATTACGAACTTAATCTTTCAGGACCTGGCTCAAAAGCAGAAAGAATGAAGCTAATAACAAAATACCATATCCCATACACTTCTAATAAGATTGTTGAAGATGCTTTGCTAATGCTTTCTAAATCAATAACCGATATCAAGGAGGATCTCTCTAATGAGTGAAAAAGCTAGAATTGAAGCCTTATTAAGAGAATATGGCTTCTATGCTAAGAAATCATTCGGTCAGAACTTTTTGATCAATGAAGGAATTATCAATCGCATAGTCACCAGCATGAAGCCTGAAGACTATGAGACAGTAATTGAAATTGGTCCAGGTTTAGGCTCACTTACTTTGCCTCTTTTAAGTAAGGCTAAGAAATTAATAGCCGTTGATGCTGATCGAGATATGATTAAAGTCTTAACTGATATCCTAAAAGACAAAAAGAATGTCACTTTAGTTCAATCAGACTTCTTGAGATTCAATCCTAATAAATACAGTAAAGCCAGTGATCGTCTCTTCATTGGAAACTTGCCATATAACATCACTTCTGAACTGCTGGAATATCTTTTAAAGACCGGTTTTAAATCAGTCGGAATCATGGTTCAAAAAGAAGTGGCTGATAAACTCACTTATGTCCAAAACAAGAAAGACAATTCGGCTTTAGGTGCCTTTATTGCCGCTATGGGAGACTTAAGTTTAGTCTCTTCAGTCGATCGTTCCTCTTTTTCTCCTGCCCCAAATGTCGACTCCGCCTTTATTAGAATTGATATCAAAAAGAAAGTTTCTTTTACTCTTTATCCAATCTATAAGGCGTTGTTCAAGGACCCTAATAAAACAATCGGTAACTGTTTAAAACAGTATCCGCTTTATCAGAAAGCTTTAGATTATATGAAGACTAATTCTGATCCTACTTTAATGTTAAGAGCTAGACAATTAGATAAAGACCAATTGCTTGATTTAGCAAAAGATATAAAGAAGCAAGCTGATTAATCAGTACTTACTTACTTAATCTGGGACTTTTGGATCATCATAGCTAATAGTTTCGCTAGTAGTTAAATCATCACTAATATCATTATCAGTAGTAAAACTATCAATTGCTACTCCACTAACTAAGCCAAACAGATTCAAAAGAGAAGAAGTCTTTAATTTACTAACCTTTTCCTTTAAGGTATCGGCTTTTACGATTTCGCTTAAAGTCTTCCCCTTATAAGCAGAAAGAAGAGTAGCAATAGCTAAATCATAAACCTTATTGCCCGTTGTCTGAACTTCTACACCAGTCAATAAAGTATTAAAGTTTAAGAACCCAACTGAATTATCAAAGACAACAGCAATGTTATTGCTAATACTATCAATCAAAGAACTCATAAGGCTCGATTCCGTTCCAGAAGTCAAATTATCAACAATAGTCTTAATCCAGGCTGGCTGAGATTCTGATCCTTTCTTATGAATCAAAGAACAATCATTAACTAATTCTAAGACCGTATGAGAATCATCAAGCTTAAACTCTAATAAAGAAGAAGAGATAGCATCAACAATATTTGACCAGTTGGTAGTTGATTTAATCAGATTATCGTTAACCTGATCAAGAATATCATTGATCTGTTTTTCTATTACCTCATCAGTTAGATAAAAAACTAAATCAAAATCGAAAGTGCTAGTCAAGCCTGAAGAAGCCGCCAATTTATTTAAGGTCTCTTTTGAAAGAACAATTCTATAGGTATTGATAGTATTGTTTTTCGATTTGCTATGGATTCCATAATCGACTAAGAAATCGTACGTTAAAGAATTACCATCTTTATCTTTGGAATAGCTTTCTTCAGTGGCTAAATCATAGTTAGTTAACATTCCTTGACTAAAGTATAGTGGGCTAAGAGGAGTACCGACATTTTCCTGAAGAAGAGAATTAATCTTACTAGCCGTATAACCTTTATCAGCTAAGACTTCCTTCAAAGTCTTTTTCTGTTTATCTTCGCTATCAGGTTCAAGATCAGGAAGACAAGAATAGAGATAATTATAAGGAGCTTGTTTAATATAGGTATTAATTGAAGTAAGAGAGAAAGTACCCTGAGTTTTTAGATAAGAAGAAAGATCTTCTATTGCCTTAGTTTCTTTATCAGCATCTAAATAGGAAACATTAGTTGTACTGCTAATACTGGAATTAAATGATAAAGACTCAGCTGATTTTGAATAACTATAAGTATGAGTAAAATCTACTGTTCTAGTATCTCCAGAATAACTAACTCCACTTGTAGAACAAATGTCATATAAAGAGCCATAAGAGGTAGTTAAACTAGAAACATCATTAATCCCTTTATGACCGGTAAATACAACACTCATTCCGGCTCTAATTAAAGAAGTAGAGATAGAACTATGGGAAGTCATCATTTCATAGGAGATTAAATTATCGTAATCAGAATGAGGAATTAAGGAATGGTGAGTAAGTCCAATAACGGCATTACCTTTATTCCTAGCATTACTGATTTGAGTCTTTACATAAGATAATTCTTTATCGGTAATGATTCCTTTTCCTTCTTTTAAAGAAGTCATCTGATTATCAGATGAATAACGACAATCATCCATCATTATCAACGTATAGTTGTTTTTTAGATCAAGGGTATAACTAAGACTGCCCGCTTGAGAATCAGAGTTAACAAAAGAAGTTGTGGCATCACTATAAATAACAGAAGAATAAATTTCTTTAAACTTATCTAAAGTAGTGAGCTGAGATTCAGTAACAGCATCCGAATATGATTTAGCAGAGGAATTGTTGATATCATCCTCTCCAGGAACTAAAGCAATTCTAAAATCAGGATTAGTCTTCTGAATTTCCGTTTTAGCTTCTAGTAGTTTACTAGCAACATATTGATGAGAAGCTAATTCACCATTAAAGGTTAAATCACCGGTTACCAGAAGAACATCCGGTTTAGCATCTTCAATTTCTTTAATTTTAGCATCAAAAATACCTTAGCTTTCAGTCAAAGCAATTCGACTGTTTCCATAAGATTTCTAATATTCAGAAGTGTTGCTGATTAAATTAGAAGCCAAAACCTGAGGATCACTTAAAATCATTGCCTTTAAGGAGGTAACAGCATCGGGTTTGTTAGATGAAGAATCAGAAGCTATAGGAGAAGAAGAACTATTATTAGATTCCTGGCTCTTTTTGCAGGAAGCTGAACCAGTTATTCCGATAAGAGATAGAACTAAAACACTTTTTATAGTTTTAAATTTTAGGCTTTTATTGATCATACCTATGCCCTCTAAGAAACCATTTTAATTATAACCTATTTTTCATTTAAAATAAGCAAGACAACTTTGCTTTGCTGCTAAAAAAAGCAATCATTCATCTTTTTTTCAACAAAAATCGGATAAGCTTCTTCAATAGCTTTTATATAATTACTTATTTGATTCAGATGGTCTATTAATATCGTGAGGCTGATTAAGAGAATTACTAACACTCTTGGTATCAGCAATAGCCTTGCTTAAGGCGGAAGGCGTATCTAATTGACTTATAGAAACTTCCTCTTTAGAAGAACGATAGATGATTTCATCTTGTAAAGAAGGCTTAAATTTAAAGATTAATCCACAGATAATAATACCAGTCAAGGATCCACAGGTATCACAGATGATATCATACATAGTATCCATAATAGCAAAGTGATGTCCTTCTTTAGTAGCATAGAAAGCTGCTATTTCTTCATCAGAGCAAGTGAAGTTTCCCTTTTCATCAACACAGGAGATAAATTCATCTGGTATATATTTCTGCATATTGGTTCCACATAAAGAATCAAAGGAGAATTCATATACTTCCCACATAGCTTCAATAGCAATAGCAAAGAAAAAGCCAAACATTAATGAGAATAATAGTTGATGAGAGCCTTTGTTAGTTTCTCTTAAAAAGAACTTTGACAATGAATAACCAAGCACAGCAAACTGCAAAGTACCCAAAAAATGAAGGAATTTATCATAATTCTGAACTCGATAATAGACGTTAGAAGCTTCTCCTAAAATGATAGAGAGAATTAGATCAACGGCTATACAGATATCGACAAAAATAGAAAAATTGATTTTTAATATGTGCTCAACTAAAGGAACGCAAAGGATTCCAACAATTGCTGAACAAGAAGCAACCATAATAATCTTTGATTGATCATGGTTCCAATAAGAAGTTGCTCCACAATATGTGGTTATAGCAAAAATTAGAAGCGTAAAATAGGTTATTTCCTCAATGATGTATAGAACTTTCTTTCCCGATGTCATTTTTGTTTGTTGTTTCCTTCTAACATTATTGTAATTTCTATTTTTTTAAAGACAAGCAAAAAGGACTTGCTATTTAGCAAATCCTTTAGTTGCTTAACATTTGTCTACTATTATACTGACTTAAGAAACTGATTAGTCGTTAAACTGGTTATAGCACTCAGATAAGGAAGTATCCTCGTTGATGGCTTTAATTGCATTAGCAATAATTGGAGCTAAAGTCACAACCTGAATGTTCAAAGACTTGTCATCAGCAAACTTGTCTGAAAGCGGAATAGAATCAGTAACAAAGATTTTATCGAAAGCGTGAGTAGAAGAAAGTCTTTCATAAGCGGGATCAGAGAAAACAGCGTGAGTAGCAACCATCATGATTCTCTTACCGCCAGCCTTCTTTAAAGCTTCAGCAGCAGCAACAGCAGAGCCTGCAGTATCAATCATATCATCGACAATCAAGCAATCCTTATCAGCTACATCACCAATGATGTTCATAACTTCAGGCTGATACTGAGAATTTCTTCTCTTATCAATGATAGCAATAGGAGAATTAAGCTTTTCAGCAATTCTTCTAGCACGATTGACTCCGCCATGGTCAGGAGAAACAACAACAAGATTCTTCTTATCGATATCTTTATCGTTATAAATCACATGGCCTAGCATCGGAATAGCACTCAAATCATCTTCAAGACAGGAGAAGAATCCCTGAATCTGAGCGGCATGTAAATCAAAAGTAAGAACACGGTCAGCTCCAGCGGTTGCTAATAAATCAGCAACAAGTCTAGATGAAATCGGCTCTCTAGGTTTAGACTTACGATCTTGTCTAGCATAGCCAAAATAAGGAATGATAACGTTGATTTCCTTAGCCGAAGATCTTCTGACGGCATCAATGAAGATCAAAGTCTCCATTAGATGATCGTTTACTGGAGGACAAGTTGACTGAATAATAAAAACTTGTTTTCCTCTGACAGTATCGACAGGACAGGCCATAACTTCTTTAGACGGGAATGTGGCAAGATGAACGGGAGCTAATTTCGTATCTAGACACTTAGCGACCTGCTCAGCAAGATTCTGATTAGCAGATAAGGCGTAAATGACCGCATTATTTTTTAGCTTCATGCTTTCCCTCCGAGGACGTATTATTCTACAACAAAAAAAGGCTCGATTCATCATCGAGCGCTACTTTTTTTGCAATTGATTGTTTTTAGTAACAATTAGAATGACATCAGCAATGCTTTTTAGAGGATAATCTGTCTGATAATAAGAAGCAGCTTCTCCAACACCGCAAGCAATAAAGTTGCCTTTCTTAGCAGCTTGGATACCAGCAAAGGCATCTTCAACAACTAATGTATTCTCAGGATTGGAATTTAATTTCTTAGCTACTAAAAGAAAAATATCAGGTGATGGTTTAACTAAATCAACATCGTCACCAGAGACAACAGCATCAAAAGTATTCTGCATTCCCAATTTTTCTAATATGTATTCTGCATTGGTGGAACTAGAACCAATACCAACCTTAATGCCTTTTTTCTTTAACCAGTCGATAGTAGATCTGACTTGAGTAGAGCAGTCACTAGGTTTTACATTAACTAGCAGACTCTTATAAATTTCGTTCTTTTTCTCACCTAATTTAGTTTTCTCTTCTTCCGTATAGTTTTTATTAGATCTTTTAAGAATGACATTAACGCAATCTTCCCTGGAAATGCCACGTAATTGATTATTAATATCACGATCAAAATATATGCCTTCATCATCAGTTACTTTCTTCCAAGCCTGATAATGATATTCATCAGTAGGACAAATTACACCATCTAAATCGAATATAACAGCAGTAATCATTTAAGTTACCCCTATAAGTTCATGAAATCAGAAAAAGTTTCTCTATAACAATGGAAGATATAATTGAACTCTATATATATTATATAGTTAAACAATAATAATGCAAAATCGAAAAGATTTCTAGCCTTTTATAGACCCAAATTAAGGTAATCATCAAAACAATGATTGAAATTAAATTGACAAAGAACAAAAATCTATCTATTATCTGCTTTAATTACTTTTGTAATTTCCAAAGCAAAAAGTAAAAGAAATTAATCATAAAAAACTGATTTTTTGATAATAAAAACAATACTAATAAGAAAAACTTTTAGTGCTGTTTGGACTCTAATTATTGAGAAAGCTAACTATCTTATTGTTGATATCAACACTTCTCTTATCATCGATAGGAACTAGGATGTTATAGACATGTCCATAAGTCTTATCCTGAAGATCATTAATGCTGACATCAAAGCCTTTGTTTTTTAGAAGCTGATAAGCCTCTTTAGATAAAGCATTAAAGCCATCCCCGGTTGAAGTAGTAACGAAGGTAGAAGGAAGTTTATTTAGATGCTTAATATATTTATCAATAGAATTAGTGTCATAGATGTCATTAGGAACCCGGTAATCAATACCACAGAGTTTACTCACAAACCATTCATGGGCTTTCTTATCAAAATGAGGTTTCTTAGGCATCATCGGTATTCTTTCGGCATAGCAAACAGGATTATTAAGAAAAACTTTCTTTATATCAACATCAAGATGTTTAACACCATAAATCTTTTGAAGCTCATTAGATTGATTAATAGCTAAAAACAATAACGCCAAATTACTGCCAACACTATCACCAGTAAGATAGATCTTGTTTTTATCAACATTAAGCTTATCTATGTTACTAATAGCAATACTAAAGGCCTGAAAGATTTCTTGCATCATCTGCTGTAATCCGGCTTTAAAAAGAAGAGTATAGGAAGGCGTTGCCACCACATAGTTTTGGCTAGCTAACCAGTTATTAAAATAGATATAGGTGTCCTTGGTTCCATAGAAATATCCACCACCATGGCATTGAAGAATTAAAGGCTGTTTAATTCCTTTTACTAGGCTGTCATTCTGATAGAAGTCCATTAGATGGTACTTGCTCTTATCGCCAACATAATTTACAGTCGATATTTTGATTCCATCAATAAACTTGTTATGTTTATGAATCTTGTCATCCTTCCTCTTCATAACCTTATTAACAAGATGGAAACAGCAACTGTAAAAAGCTTTCATTTTTAGATTTCAAACTGACTTAAATAAGCCGATTTGCCTTCCTTGATAAAGACCTGAGCGGCTCTTTCTAATAGTCGATGATCTTTAGATAAAGCATAGCAAGCAGATCCGGTTCCAGACATTCCGCAAAGAGGAAGGTTCATCATTTCAAGTTCATCAAGAATATCAGCAATCAAAGGTAAAGCTTTAATTGCCGGAACTGAAAGAACATTAACCATGTTTTCTTTCATGGCTTCTTCATCGCCTTTAGCTAAGGCATCAATTAAAGCAGGAATATCAGGATGCTTGATTTCTTCTTTGATGAGATCAAAGCCATCATAGACTGACTTGGTTGATAAGCCATAGTTTGGCTTAACAATTAGAACATAGTAAGGATAATTAACTTTGATTGGATCAAGCTTCTCTCCGATACCTCTGACACGGCTAGGCTTATCATATAAGCAGAAAGGCACATCTGAGCCTATATTGATAGCTAGATCATTAATTTTCTTTTCTTTATCAGCACTCTTAGGTAAATAATTAGCTAAGGCTTTGATGACAGCGGCAGCATCAGCGCTACCACCACCTAAACCAGCTTCAACAGGTATCTTCTTATAAATAAAGATACGATAATTATCAGTGAGCTTAAAGTTAGCTTTCATACCAGCTAAAGCTTTATATGCTAAATTTGATTCATCACAGATAAGAGTAGGATCATCACAAAAAAGGTAAGTATCAAACTTGTTTCCAAGAGGAGTTATTTCAATAGAGTCATGAAGTTTTAAAGGAACAGTCACCATATCAATGTCGTGGTAACCATCTTCTCGTCTTGAAAAAACATCTATGGCCAGATTAATCTTTGCTAACGCCCTAATAACTAGTGTGTTCATTTGTTATCACTTTTTCTCCACTATTGTAGAGTTATCTAGTTTTGGTTTCAAGAAAAGAAAGGCCGAAGTGTTAATATATACGTATATGGAACCCAAATTGTCACAAAGAGAGTTGTTAATAGCTCTACTTAACCAAGCCAGCAATCCTTTTACTTCCTCGGAGAAGATTGCTGATATCAGAGAGGTTTTAGGTACAGGAACAACTTTTAAAGGTGTTAACCACCTTTATTTAGCTAGATGCTGCTTTATTGACCACCCTTTGTTTCCAGTCTCCATTAAAGAAGCTAAAGAACAAGCTCTTCTAGCTATCAAAGAGGGTAACAACAACGGCTATTACTATCTTTATCTTACTTGCAAAAATGAAGATGCCCAGAAAGCCAAAGAATATCTTCTTCTTGGAATCAAAGCAAACTATTCCTATGCTTTTTTAGAATATGCTAAGCTTCTTAAAGCCGGCCAGCTTTTTAATAGAAATATCGATTTATCTTATAAATATTTTGAATTAGCCAGTAAAGAACTACCACTAGAAGGTTTCTTTGGAATGCTTCTTATCGATGAAGAAAAGCATGATATAAAAAAAGCAAACGAAGACTATCAAAGGGCTCTTGATTTAGGAATTAATCTTCCAGGAGTAGTTAGATGAGCAAAAACATCAAAGACCGAGCTTGTATAATCGGAGCCTCTTCAATTATCGATCCTCGTTTCTTAAAGAATTTAGATAAAGACTTTCTTTTAGTGGCCTGTGACGGAGGATACTATCACTTTCTAAAAGAAAAACTAGAACCCGATATTTTAGTTGGAGACTTTGATACGTTAGATGAAAATGAAATCAAAAACCCTGGTGTTATCTTTAAGCTAAACCCGATTAAAGATGATACAGATACTTTTTGGGCAATCAAGTACTTGATTTCAAAAGGGTACCAAGAAATTAGATTCTATGGTTGCTTAGGTCAAAAACTAGATCATACTCTAGCTAACATTCAGTTATTAGCTTACCTAAAAGACAATAAAGTAAAAGCTTATCTTTATACTCCAGATAATTCTTCCGTCTTATTTCTTTTAAGAAATGAAAGTATTTCTTTTAAGAAAGAAGCTAAAGGAAAACTATCAGTCTTCTCTTATGGAAAAGAAGCTAACGGTGTCTATGAGACAAATTTAAAATATACCCTTAATAATGCTACTTTGACTGATAGCGTCCCTCTAGGAATCTCCAATGAATTTATTAGACAAACAGCCACCCTTACTGTTAAAGACGGAACTCTCCTAGTAATGGCCCCTACTAACAGCTTCTAATGTACGAGAATCGCTTGCTGATTATAATTTATTGTTTTTGAAGTGTTTTAAAGAAACTTAGAGTATATATTATGTACATATAAAAGGAGCTTCTTGGTTATGAAAAAACACAAGGCTTTGAGTATATTTGGATTAATCTTTTTATTAGGCTTTTCTTTATCATCTTGTGATACTAATAATATCAGCTCTTCTTCAGCTTCTTCCTCTACTTCGGAAGTAATAAAGAAACTAACAGTTGATAGTGATTCTTATGAAACTTTTGTCGACAAATATAGCCGTCTTAATCTTTCAGGATTAGTTGTCTATTCCGAAATTGAAGGAGTAGAGAGCCAAGTAACTGATTACACTCTTACCTGGAGAAGCTCTGGTGAAGCCTACACCGATAACCAGGTTCTATTAGAGGATGGTAATTTTGATATAGCTGTCAGTAAAACTGGTTATATCTCAACTTACTTTACTATTTCTGTTGGTCCTTCAACTGGCTTCAAGCAAGTATTATCAGTAACTTCTTTACCAACCAAAGCTACCTATAAACTGGGTGAAACTTTTGATGCTTCAGGATTAGTAGTTTCACTTACTAATTCCTATACTAATTCAGATAACAAGAAATGTACGACAAAGACAGCATTAGGTTCTTCTGATTACACCATAACCATCGATGATTCAAAAGCATCAACAATAGTCTTAAATGAAGAAAAGGTCTACCCTGTTAATATTTTCTATACAGGAACAAAAGACACACTTACAGCTTCTTTTTATATCATTGTTACGGATAGAACAATCACCGGTCCTACCAAGATTACTGATGATACTATCTCTGTTGATACTGATAGCGAAAAGATGAAGGTTACTATCACTAATAGCAATAAGACTGCTTCTGCAACAGATGATAAAGGCTATTATTCCCCAGATGAGATTTCTTCCTATAACGTTGCACAATACAGCCAAAATAATTACTATAATACTAAATATACTCCTACTACTGGTGAGGTTCCTTTGCTAATCGTTCCGGTTATTATCCCTGGATATGAAAGCATGGCCACTTCAAAAATCTGGAACAACATATATAGCTCCTTCTTTGGTAAGTCTACTGATCAAGATTTTGAGTCGGTACATTCTTACTATTACAAATCCAGTTATAAGCAGTTAGATTTCACGGGAACTGTAACTGATTTCTGTATTGCTAAACAAGAACTAAGTGATTTTTCTACTGAAAGTGACTTTTCTACTTCAGATAAGACCACCAAATTAGCTGCTATTCTCCCGACTTGGGCTAAGAACCGATATGGTTTAAACTTAAGCGACTATGACTCTAATAATGATGGCTGTCTTGACGGTGTTTGGATTATCTATGTTGGCCCTAATACTAACAGTAGCACTAATTACTGGGCTTACACATATTGGACGCAGAATACCGGAACTGTTCAAGACCCGGTAACTAATTCTTTTGGTTGGGCTTCTTATAATTTCATCAAAAACAAAGAATATTACACTATGATTCATGAAACTGGCCATATGTTAGGATTAGAAGACTATTATTCATACTCATATAGTGGCTATTCTCCTTTAGGAAAGATTGATATGATGGACAATAACATTGGCGATCATAACCCTTATTCAAAACTATTATATGGTTGGATTAACCCTTATATCGTCTATGGGAACAATGTCACCTTAACTTTGACTTCCTGTCAACAAAAGAATGCTGTTATTGTCATTCCTTATGATGATAAAACCTATTCAAAAAATAGTGATGGAAAAGTCATTTTCAATACCTTTGATGAATACCTAGTATTAGATTTCTATACAGACTCGAACTTAAACAGCAATGATAATTCTGATTACGAGGTAAACCACATTTCTGGAAATGGTGGAAGAATCTATCATGTCGATAATCGATTATGCGACGCAAAATTTAGTATCTATGAAAACCCGGATGATTGCTTAAGTGGAACCAGTTATTATAAAGTGATTTCCAATTCCGAGACAGGCACTAGAGCTGAATCTAATTATGGTCTTCCAGAAGCAGATAACTGCTTTGATGAAATCAGAAGAATCAGTGCTGATGGAACTTATATGTCTAATTATAATAGTGCAAGTTCTTCAACTCTCTTTAAGGCCGGATCAGTGTTCAGCGTTTCGAATTTTACCTCTCAATTCAATTCTGGAAAGCTCAATTGCAAGAAAGATTGTTCTTATATAGTCAACTTCGATACAATCGGTTAAAACTCAATTGCTTTGAGCTAATAGTTTTGTAGAATTTTTTAGAATACTATAAATAGTTTCTTTAGCTGTTTAAGAATCCACTTTTTCAGATAACAGCAGTTTTCTAGTGAAGAAAAATAACCAGCCAATAACAAACCTAGGCAGAATTGCTTCCTGGATTATCTTTGTTGTAGCTATGTCTCTTTTCTTTGCGTCTTGGATTAACTTCATTGTAAAAGCAAAAAAGAAAAGAAATAAAGTATTAATTTAAAAAAACGAGCCACAGAATTACACATTCTAGGGCTCGTTTAATTTTATTTGCTTAATGACTTAGTCTGCTTATCTTTCTTCCTGGAATAGAGGACTAAACCAAAGGAGATAGCAAAACCTACTAATAGAAGAACAATACCAATCAATAAATCTCTGATATCAATTCCGTTATAGTACCAATTAACATAGACATCTTGGAACATATCAGAACTAACAAACATGGTAACAATGGATCCTATTGATAGTCCTACGATAGCGTGATAGGTAAGACTTCTATTCTTCTTTAATAATCCGCTCATTACCTTACTGGTTAAGAAGTATCCAACTAGGAATCCTAATGCTAGAGCCAGATAAATAATGAAGATCTGAGGATGGGCTTTCCAATAGGCTAATTTTGAATCTACAGTATCAACAATAGCAGAATAGTAGCCAACCATCATTAAGAAGGCAGTAGCTGATAAACCAGGTATGACCTGAGTTAAACCTAAGACCATACCGATTGGGAACATAACTAGATAGAGCCAGATAGGATATGTTTCTCCAAAGACTGAATCAGCAATAGAGCCAGCGGTGGAGGTGGTAGTAGAATTAGTAAAGATTGAGCTTCTAGATAAATAGACAGTTAATCCGGTGACTGCTAAAGGAATCAGGATACCTAAGATTAATAGAGAGAGGTTAGTTCCGTTCTTCTTACTGCCTTTTATTTCGTTAGTAATAGAAGGCAAGGCACCAATCATTAAACCAGCAAAGAGCAGAATCATTGAGAAAGGAACGATCTTCAACAAGGCTTTAACAGCTAAGAAGCCAACCACAAAGCCAACAATGATTCCTAAAATAATAGGTAAGAGATATAAGAAACAGGTTTTGAATTTCTTAAAGATGTTTCCAACAGCATAAAGTAATTTATCATAGAGTTTGAAGATGATAGCAATAGCAGCCCCTGAGATACCAGGGACGACAACCGCAATTCCAAGAATGAAGCCTAAGAGAAGACTCTTAAACCAACCTTTACAGTCATATTTATCAAGAATGATTTCATCCGTTTTTGGTTCAACTATAGGTTTAGATTCAGCAACCGTGTTTTCGTTAGAAGAAGTAGCAGTAACAATAGAAGTTTCAATAGTCGCTTTTTCTTGGCTTTCTTTGTCTTTTTTCTTAACCTTATTCAATTGATCTTTGGGCATTAGCAGATTCCTTTATTATTTAATACTGCCATATTATAAAGGTTTATGAAAACAAAAAGAAGAAATGTAGAAACTAGACTTTGGATTAATAAAAGAAAGCTGAAAGAAATAAGACAAAATCAAAATAGAAATCACGCCTTGTTTTTTACAAAACTTGAAAGTTATCCACACAAGATTAAAAAAGGCAAAGTTTTTATTTCTGCTCCTCTTCAAGGGGTGTTGATGTCTTTAATCTTTGGGTATAACCATTGTTAGTAACTTATGGCCATTGTAGATAACTTTTCGAGGTTATTAACAACTTATACACCGAGAATCGACTTTTCCACTGCTGGTGGATAACGTTTTTTTAGTATGTTACTATCTGCATAAATCACGTATATATAGGCTATTTATAATAGTTGATAACTTTGGATTTTGTGGATAGTTATTGACTTATCCACCGGAAAGTTATCCACAGCCTACTTATCCACCAGTTATCCACTAAAATTTTTTGGTGGATAACTTATTATGCTTTTATTCTTATTTAATTATTTTCTTTTAATCGGTGGATAACTTTTTTTGATAAAACTTTTTCTATACTCTTAAGACTCTATGCCCTATAATTTGAATAGTCTAAAATGGAAAAGAAGAATCAATATGCACGAATCAATCAAAGACCGCCAGGTTATGGAGATCTACCAGAAGCTACTAGAACGTATTCGGGAAAGTACCGATCATAAGCTTTTTGATAATATGTTTTCTGGTGACTCTTTTGAGTTAAAGTCTTTGGATAATGGCCATGCTCTTTTTGTCGCAGATTCTGAATCAAATGCGGCCATGATTAGAAGTGCTTTTTCTACTATGATAACTAATGATCTGAATGAGATTACCGAGTCTAAATATACTATCGAAATAACTGACCGATTCTCATATGCTAAACGTAAGGATGCAGTTGAACAAGCCGATACTAAGTTCTTCCAGAATTGCCATATATCTTCTACCTACACTTTTGAAAACTTTGTTACAGGTCCTTGCAACAAAGACGCTTACTTAGCTTCTTTGTTTGCAGTTGAAAATCCAGGAAAAAGTAACCCGATTTTTCTTTATTCTAAATCCGGTCTTGGCAAGACTCATCTCTTACAGGCTATCGGTAATTCTTATAAGTCTAAGCATCCTGATAGTAGAGTCCTTTTTATTACTACTGATGATTTTGTCTCAGAATTTGTTCGTTTTATTAAAGGAAACAAAGGTTCTGAGAACCTTAAAGACTTTTTTTCTACCGTTGATATCCTTTTAGTAGATGATATTCAGTTCTTAGCCGGAAAAGAAGACACTCAAGTAATGTTCTTTAATGTCTTTAATCTTTTGGTATCTCAGGGTAAACAAATAGTTATTACTTCTGATAGAAGCCCAGTTGAATTGAAAGGCCTTCAGGACCGTTTAGTAAGTAGATTCTCTGGTGGCTTATCAATTGGAATCACTAATCCTGACAAAGATACTCTAGTAGAGATCTTAAAGATGAAGATCAAAGCAAACAATCTAAAAGTAGAGTTCTTTGAACCTCAGGTCTTAGATTATTTAGCATTTAATTATTCAAAGAATGTCAGAGAGTTAGAAGGTGCTTTTACAAAGCTGCTGTTTGCTCTTACTATTCATAAGCCGGAAGGTAAGATCACCCTTCAATTTACAAAAAGTGTCTTCGAAGATGATGAAGTTAGAAGATTACAGTCCGGAAAGATTGATATTGGAAAAATAATTTCAGAAGTTGCTCAATATTATTCATTAACAGAGTCACAATTAAAATCCAAGGTAAGAACTAGTCAGATTGCCCTAGCTAGACAGATAGCTATGTACCTATCTAGAACCATTCTTAATCTTCCTTATCAAGAGATTGGAAGACAATTTGGAAAAGATCACACAACAGTCTTAGCTAATGTTCAGAAAATAGATAAAAATATGAATAGTGATCCTACCTTAAAGAAAGCCGTCAAAGAACTAACTGACGACATAAAAAAAGCGTCTTAAAACCACATAATCCGAGAGCTTAAAAAAGTTCTCGGATTTTTCTTAGTCTTCTTCTGGGCTTTACTTATCCACATAGGCTGTGGATAAGCCTTAAGTTATCAACCGTGATTGTTAATAGATTTATTTCAACTTTATATATTATTTTTATTATTAGAAGCATAAATATAGCCTGAATTATCGGCATTTTCTTTGTTATTAGAATTGCTTTAATACAAATTTTCTTTGAGTTATCAACAAATCCACCGCCCCTTATTATCATTATTAGTTAATACGTATAAGAGCTACTGATTAGAATGAAAAATTAAAATCCAAAACGAAACCGAAACGACACATGTTTTAAAATTTAAAAAGAGGTTTAGTAGAAAGTTGTATTTTAAAATAAAAGAGGTTTAAATTTACCCCGATTTTTGCGCGTTTTCTTCTTTCTTATAAGCAGTAAATAAACTATAATATTATTATTGAGTTCTAAATTTTAAATAGGAGCAAAAAATATGAAACTAACTATCAAAAGATTGGATTTCTTAAGATTACTTACTTATGTCAACCAAGCTATCCCTGCTAAATCTGCTGAAAGTCAGTTTATGAATTTCCTTATCTCCTGCCAAGAAGACAAGGTATCCGTTATTGCCAGTGATGGAACAATTTCAGCTAAGATCGATCAGCCTTTAAAAGATCCTAAAGGCAATGATGTGATTCTTAATATTGAAAAAGGTCTTATTCAGACTCCTGCCAAATATCTTTTAGATATTGTGGCAAAGCTTGGCGGAGAAGTAATCACCCTCAATATGGTTGATACTAACTATCTCAATATTTCTGATGATTCCACTAACTTCAACCTCATTACTAAAGCTGGTGAAGAATACCCTAACGTTGATTTAGATATCCCAACTGACAAAAAAGGCTTTAAGGCTTCCTTGAAGGACTTAAAGAAGCTTTATGATACAACTGCTTATGCTGTTGCCACTAAAGGTCCAAAGGAACTATTCTACGGTGTTAATGTCATGGCTCATGGCGGAAAACTTTTCTTCTTAACTACTGATTCCTATCGTATGGCTAGATATGCAGTTCCTGAAACTGACCAGGAAGCTGATTTTGCTTTCACTTGCCCAGTTAAGGCTTTGGCTATGGCTACTAATATTGGTGTTGCCAGTGACTGCACTATTTATTTTGATGATCAAAGAGCTTTATTTACAGCTGACGGAGTTACTCTTTCTACTCGCTTATTAAGAGGAGACTTCCCTTCAGTTGATCGTCTTATTCCTCCTACTTTCCCTTATTCTGTTTCTGTTGATACTGCTGAATTCCTAGCAGCTGCCGATCGTGTTAAGATTATTTCTTCGGCTGAAGATAAGAACTCCCAGGTTAAGCTAACTATTTCTAAAGCTGGTGGCGTCACTATCTCTGCTAGATCGACTAACTATGGTAATTCTCAGGAAGTCTTAAGAAAGGCTACCTTTGTTTTACCTGAAACGGAAGAAGTCTTTGAGATTGGCTTCAATGTCGATTTTGCTGTTGAAGCAGTCAAAGCCTTAGGAACCAGCAAGTTCTCCTTTGTCTTTGCTTCTCCTACTAGAATGTTCATGGCAAAGAATGATGATGCGGAGAACATCCAGATTATTACTCCTATCCGTATGTCTAACGACTAATTAAATCATCTGAAGTAAGCCTTCTTGATTTTAATTAATTAAGGAGGCTTTTTTTATGGAACGTAAAATAAAATCGCTGTTTTTAAAAGTAACAATGCCAAAAAACAACCTTAATTGTTATAATTTAGATATACCTAGTAATTTAGATGTATGAATGGAAGACAAGCAATGGAAAAAGAACAGGCATTAAAGCTTTGGGAAAAGCTCTTTGGCGATAGAGAAATCGCTTATGATTACTCTTCTCACCCGATGAAGAAAGAGGATTTTAACAATCCTAATTCTCAATATAGTTGGAATCTCGATTTTATCAAGCCTAGTATGGCTGGCGGATTAAATAATGAAAGTAATTTGCTTCCTACTGCTTTAGCTACTATGAATATCAGAGAAGGAAAGAATAGCTTTCGTATCGGAAAGTTTTTATATGAAGTAAGAAAAGGTCATCAATATGGCACCTATGCAATCTTTGATGTAACTGATAGAAATCATCCGGTCAATATGGAACCTGATGATGAGAATCAAGAAAAAGCTTTTAATGATCTTAGGATTGGAACTAACAATGGTCAAGATGCTGATAGTGTCGACAACACCTTTAATCCCTATCCTAACTCCAATAACACAGAACAAGTCCTTACTGAAGAAATCGTTGATGAGTTAGCTAATAGGATTGCTTCTGAAAAAGTTGAAGAACCAGAACAAGTAGCCTCCGATGTTTCTGCTGAAAATGAAAATGGAGAATCCGAAGAAGTAAAAGAAGAAAACGTTCCTGAAACTCAGAAAGAAGAAGAGGCTTCTCCTACAACAGATGAGATAAGTGAACCTAAGACTGTTGAGCAAGAAGATGTTAAACCGGAAACCGAGAATCATCCTATTGAGCAAGAGGCAACAAAAGAATCAACTAAAGAAAGCACAGTTGAAGAGCTTTTAGCTGAGAACAATAGACTTCAGGAACAGATTGCTTCTGATAAAGAAGAAATCGAAGGCTTAAATAACCGTTTATCAGAATTAGATGAAAAGGTTAGCGAAAAAGAATTAGATGGCGAGATTCCCGTTGACTATGAAAGATCAGAAGTCGTTGAAGAAAACGAGGATGATAGCACAGAAAAAGAAATCGCATCTCTTAAGGATGAGGCTTCCAAGAAAGATCAGGAAATCTCTGATCTCAAAAACACTATTGCTACTTTAAATCAGGATACTGCTGCCATCAAAAATCAAAATCAGGGATTGCTTGATGAAAAAGAGTCTTTGACTTCAGCTTCAGCCGACTTAGAAAAAGAGCTAACAGCCCTTAAAGAAGAGAATTCTTCATTGAAACAACATTCTCAGGCTTTAGAGACGGAAAAGAGTTCTCTTACTGAGAGGATTAATCAGATTCAGGCCAAAGAAACTTCAGACGCCTCTTTAAATGAAATCAGCAAGAAGGAAAAGGAAGAACTTAATGAAAGAATCAATTCCGAAAAGGAAATGATTGCTACTCTTTCAAATGAAAATTCCTATTTAAAGAGCCAAGTTACTGAACTGAACAAAACTATTGAAGCTAATACTGCCACTGAGAAAGAATTAACTGATAGTCAATCCTTAAACGAAGAAAGCACTAAGGAAATCCAAGCTCTTAAGGATGAAAACAACCAGTTAAGCAATGAAATAGCTGCCGAAAAGAAGAATAGTGAATCTTTAAAAGATGAACTGAATTCATTAAAAGCAGAGAAAGAGACTATTAATCAGTCTTTGCTAACTGATTTAGAGAAAGACAAGCAGCTTAATGAAGAAAAAGCTGGTCTAGAAAAAGAAAAGGCCGAGCTTTTAGAGAAGATAGATTCTCTTACTAAAGAGAATACTTATTTGCAGAACAACAATGGTTCCTCTCTCTCTAAGGTAGAAGAGCTTACTAAAGAGAAAGAATCCCTCAATGAAAAAATGTCTTCATTGGATAGCGAAAAAGAAGTTCTTTCTTCTGAGAATGCCTCGCTAAAGAGGCAAGTAGAAGAACTTACTGCTAACGCTTCTTCTCTAAAAGAAACCAATTTACAGGCTATATCACAAGAAACTCAGCAGCAGACGGAGATTGACCAGCTTAAGAAAGCTAACGAAGTCTTAACTTCTAAAAACGAAGAGCTTAATGCTACTATTTCTTCTCTTAATGACGAAACGACTAATCTTGAGAAAAACAACCAGGAACTAGTCATTGAAAAAGAAAACAGCAATAAGATAATCGCTGATTTGAATTCCAAAATTACTGAGATTTCTTCTACTAATCAAGCTGATAGCGATAAAGAAAAAGAACTTCAGTCGAAGATTGCTGATTTAGAGACGACTAAAGATGAACTATTCCTTAAAGCTTCTAACTATGTAGCGGAATTAGAAAAGCAGAAGACTGCTTTTTCCTCTTTGGAGAAGAATCATCAGGAATTAACCGACAATTTCAAGAAAACCACTGATGAATTAACAGCTGAGAAAAATACTCTTTCTCTTCAAATAGATGAGCTGAAGAAAAGCGAAGAAGAAAAGAGTAATAAGGTTACTGAATTAGATAATCTTCTTCAGGCTAAGAATGGTGAGAACGAAGAAATAATTAATGGCTTAAAAGCCAATGTTTCACAGCTCAATAAATTTAATCTCTATTTGTCATTAGGTGGCTCTAAAGATAGCTATGATGACTTTAAAGCTGCTATTAATGATTTAGCTATCGATTACAACGAAGAGAACGTTAAAGGCCTGCTTCTTAAGCATTCTGAATGGATGAGACAAGACGATCTTGAAATCTATAATTCTCCGATTGCTAAAGAAAGCTTTTCAGAAGAGATTAAAGAACCGGTTATTAATGCTACTGAAATCTCAGAAGAAGATATCAGTATGGTTGATGAGGAACGCAAGGAAGCTAAACTAGCGCTTAAGGCGTTTAAAGAAAAATACCCTAATACTGATAAAGTCTCAGATTTTGCTGGAAGAGAAATCAAATACTCCGACTATAAGGACGAAGAATCCCTCTATGGCTGGGACTACCGTCTCTTTGACGGAAATAAAGAAGCAGACTCTGATAATGTCTTAATAGCTAATATTAAGTCTTTGAAAGATTTTGTTCCTAAGGGAAGCTTTACTTCTAATGGTCATACTTATCATGTGGAAAACAAAGACGGCCAGTATCAGCTTCTTTCTGATGACTATGTTTCTGATCCCTATAACCTTGACGATGCCATGAAGGTATCTAAGCTTGCTTCCACCAAGAAAGAACCTTTGATCTATATCTTTATCAAAGCCTTAGGAATCCAAGCCTCTACTCCTGATAATGACTCGCTCTTTAGTTTCTTCGATATCATTGAAAGAACAGTCAAGAGATGCTGTCCGGATTCCTTTGTTAATATGCAGGTCAATGCCGGAAACGGAGCTGACTTTGTCTTCTTAACCTTTGATGGAACCGTTGACTCGGCTTATGAAGAAACACTGAATTACGCTATTCTTCTTAACTCCTACCGTAAAGAGTTCTATAAAGCTAACAAGCTTAATGCTATCATTGTTATCGATAAGTTAGATGCTGCCATGTCTGAAAGACATTTAAGCTATGAGAAGCTAACCTATCAGACTAAGGATCAAGGCTTGATGGCAATCAGATATGACCTTAATCAGAATACAGTCATTAACTCTACTATCAAGAGAACCATTCATATAGGTCCTTCTATCTATGATGACCTCGATGTTGACAAGACACACCTAAGTGAATCGAGATTAGGGCAAGGTAACTTTGCTGAACTCTTCAAATTCTCTAAGAAGTACTATGAATGCCATTATGTTTATAGGCTAACTGGTAAGATTGAAGAAGATAAGTAATTTCACGTGAAATTAATTTAGTAAGAAAGGACAACAATATGGATATTCTAAAAAGATTTTTGAGCTACGTTTCTATTGAATCTACGGCTGGAGATGAGAAAGAAAGCACCTGCTCCGATGAAAAGATGCTTGTACTTGCCGATAAGCTTTTAGATGAACTTCAAAAGCTTAATCCTAATGAGATCTCCATCAATCAATTTGGCGTGATTGACGCTAAATTTGAAGGAAATAGCTCTAAGCCGATGATTGCTTTATTAGCACATATGGATACCTCTCCTTCTGCTAGTGATAAAGATGTTAAAGCCTCCGTTGTTGACTATAAGGGAGGCGATATCAAGCTAAATGATTCTCTTTCTCTAACCGTAAAAGATTTCCCGACTCTTAATCAGGCTATTGGTCATCAGGTCATTGTTACTGATGGAACGACTTTGCTAGGCGGAGATGACAAAGCCGGCATTGCTATTATCATGGATGCTTTGACTTCAATCATTGAGGGAAAAGAGAATCACCGTCCTTTAGAAATTATCTTTACTACTGATGAAGAAATCGGTGCTGATGCTAAGCATGTTTCTTTAGATAATGTCGCTTCTAAGTATGGCTATACCGTTGATGGCGGAGACTATAAATATCTTTCGATTGAATCCTTTACTGCCTATTCAATGAATGTCATGGTTTCTGGTAAATCAATCCATCCTGGGTATGCTAAAGACAAGTTGGTCAATGCCAGTAACGTTTTCATTAGGTTCTTTAATGCTCTTCCTGAGTATTTAAGACCGGAACATACTGAAGGCAGAGAGCCTTTCTATCATCTTTGCAGTTTCTCCGGAAACGAAGATGGTGCTAAAGCTGAGATGATTGTTCGCTCCTTTGATGATGTCCAGATAAATCAGATGCTTGATTTAGCTAGGCTATCGGCTAAAAGAATCAATGACTCTTTAGGATATGAAGCCATTACTTTGGACATCAAGCAAAGCTATCGCAATATGAGAGTTGTCTTAGATAAATATCCTGAGATTCAAAAAGAAATTGAAGGGGTATATAAAGCTTTAGGTCTTCCCTACAATTATGTTGCTGTTAGAGGCGGAACTACCGGAAGTCAGTTAAGCTTTGTCGGTCTTCCTTGTCCAAATATTGGAACCGGCGATTATAACTGCCATGGACGTTTTGAATATGTTGACTTAGATGAAATGAAGACCATGGCTAAGGTAGTTAAGCTTTTAATGAAGGCTTAAGATACTTTATTCGGCTAAATTAGGTGTTTCTTAAAAGCCTTTGTATATATATAATCAATATTTAGTATTGTAATCGTTTAAAATAAAATATTTGTCTTTTGCTGTTTTTGATAGAAAAATAGCTAAATTTTCTGAAAAGTAATATAAATCTCTATAGTTTTGGCAAAAAACTATTTCAAAGCTAAAAACATGTTTGCTATTTTAAGGTTTCTTCTTTGGTTTTGAACTACTTAGCCATTAAAATTAGAAATGCGATTTTTTGGGAGGTATACCAATGAAAAAGTTTTTCTCTTTAATTTCAGTAGCGGCCGTCTTAGGGGTTGGAGCATTGTCTGCCCAGTCCACTGATGTTGTTCTTCCTGGCTCGGAAAAGAGTTCTAGAAAAGACTACATCGTCACAGTTGATGGCGCTGCCGGAAAAGACAGTTCAGATAAGACTCGTAACGAAGTTCTTAACGAACTTGCTTACAAGCTTCCTAAGGGAAGTTATGAGGTAACAAACATTTATGACACCGTCATGAACGGTTTTGCTATCTCTATCGATTCTTCTTTATCTAATTATGTTTCAGCAATCTCAGGAGTCTCAAGTGTTGAGGAATCTCACACTTATGCTGCTCCTTCTACTGAAACAAGCGGAACCGCTACTACTTCAACGGCTTCTGATGATGTCGTTGTTAAGGGCAAGTTAACTAACTATTCTGCTCAGTCAGTACACGCTGATGATGATGCTATCTCTGCTGCCATTAAGGATGTCACTGGAACTAGCGGAACTACTCAGGGCGGTAAAGGTATCAAGATTGGTATCATTGATACTGGTCTCTATTTAAATCAGCTCGAAGGATCCTCTGCAAGAGAGGCAGCTAAGGCTACAGCTGCTAAAGACAGTTCTCCTTATACTTTAAGCAATGCTGCTTTTAATGATTTAACTTCTGATAATTTAGATGCTGATGCTATAACTGCCGATAACATCAAAACTTTAACTACTACGGCTGGCAAGTTCATTGATAACAAGATTGCCTATACCTCCGATTATGCCGATAAAGACAACAACGTTGATCCTACCGGCGGAAGCGCTGGAGAACATGGCACCCATGTTGCTTCTATGGCTGCTGCTAACGGTCTTGACTTTAAGGGGATTGCCCCTAATGCTCAGCTTGCTATCTTAAAGGTCTTTGGTAATGTTGGCGGTGGAGCAAGTGATACTTCTATTATTGCTGCTTTAAATGATGCTGCTAAGCTTAAGCTTGATGTTGTTAACCTTTCTTTAGGCACTGACTTAATTGATTATGATGATACTGTCAGCGATGCAACCTATCAGGCCATTGTTGGCGCTAATGCCGCTGGCACTATTGTTAACTTTGCTGCCGGTAACGCTGGCAAGTCTTCTTTCTCTGGTACTAAAGGCTATGCCGATTGGACCACTGATACTGTTGAGACCGGTGTTTTAGGAAGCAGTGCTAATTTTGATGAAACTTGCAACATTGTGGCTGCCTCTAACCCGGATAAAGCTTTCTATTCTTCAATTATGACTATTGGAGATACTGCTATTTCTTATGATGATCAGGTCATCAATAAGACTGGTAGCTCTCTTCATTATGATGAGCCCCATGCTCTTACTGACCTTTTAGGTTCTGAAACTTCTGGAACCTTTAATTACGTTAGAATCGGTGGCAATGGTGCTGAATCTGATTACACTGATGATATTAAAAGTAAGATTACAGCAGGCAAAAATATTGCTGTTGTAAACCGTGGTGTTACTACCTTTACTTCTAAGGTTCAAAATGCTGAAGCAGCTGGTGCTAAGGCTGTCATTATGATCAATAACGATCCTTCTATGTCCTTTAACTTCAGCTTCGATTTTGGCTCTTATAATCCTTCTATTCCTGTTGTTCTTGTTTATAAGAGCATGAATTCTATTTTTGGCGCTGCTGGAAACACCGGTTCCTTTACCTTAGGTGTCAATACTGTTCGGGATGCTCGGGATGGACGTGTCATTGCTTCCTTCTCATCTGATGGTCCTTCTTATAACCTTGATATTGATCCTACTTTAGCTGCTCCCGGAAAACAGACCATCGGTGCTGTTTCCGCTTTAACTAAAGGAACAAATTCTTCTTTGTATGGCTACGATAACTATGATGGAACTTCTATGGCTACTCCTAACCTCACTGGTTCTATCGCTTTAGCTTTAGGCGAAAAGAAGCCTGCTAATAGTGGTGCTTTAGCTTCATCTTCTGATGATAACTACACCTCCTATAAGAAGAATGTCTCTTCTATCGCTATGGCTAGCGCTAATCAGTTATTAGATACTACTAAAGCTACTGTCACTTCTCCTCGTATGCAGGGTGCCGGTCAGATTGATGTCAGAAACCTTTTATCTACTGATACCTATATTACTTATAATAATCAGGATACTGGTGACTTCACCAATACCACTGAATCCAAGGTTGAATTAAAGAATACTGGTACTTTACAGGTTGATTTAGCTACTTCTACTCAGTCCTACATTAGTTTCTCCTACACTATCCATAATGATTCTTCCACCTCTAGAACTTATGATCCTTCTTTATCAGTTATGATTCCTCAGTTAAGAGTCCAGGAGACTCAGGCTGAGTATGATGGTTCTGCTTCTGAGACTAAGATTGATATTGCTGAGAATCTTCCTTCTACTATTACTCAGTCTGTCAACGATGATTTAGTTACTACTGTTGCTGCTGTTAATTCCGATAGTTCTGATCACGTTACTGTCGCTGCTAACAGCACTACTACTGGAACTGTCAAGGTTGAAATCGATAATCTTCAGTTCACTAAGGCCTGGGATGATGCTAAGAATGCTGATTTCACTGGCACTTTACAGGAATATGTCAACAAGTACTTCTCTGATGCTGGCGGAACTTATGTCGAAGGCTACCTTAATCTTAGTGAAGTCGGTGTTACTGAGAATGATGCCGCTGTTTCTCACAAGCTTTCTATTCCTTATATGGGATTCTATGGCAACTACACTATAGGTGCTGCTGTCGAACCTCTCAATACTGATAAGGAAGCTGGTCATCTCTATAATTCTGAGATGATTGATGCTTATGTTAAGAACCTTTCCAACGCTACTTATAAGAAGGCCAATGCTTATACTGGTTCTTCTTTAAGTGCTTGCTCTGCTTCTAAGGCTGATGACTATGCTAACATCTCCAACATGAATACTTCTGCTGTTGCTGATGGTACTAACTATCTTTCTACCTCAAATCCTTCTAACGATGGCAAGGTCTATGCTGGTGCTACTAACAAATCTGATGCTTTGATTGCTAGCTTCTTCGTTAATCGTTCTATCTCCTCTGCTACTTGGAGCATTTCTTCTGGAAGTACCGTAAAGACTCATGGCGATATTGATGATATCTATAGTGGCTATAACTATGGAACCGCTTATGGCTTAGTCAAATCTTGGTTATCTACCGGTGACTCTGGCTATGTAATGCATCGTGGCTATGCCAAGATTTCTCTTAAGACTCTTGATGAAGGCGAGTATACTTTAAAGTTCTCCTTCACTTTAAGAGGAACTGGTACTACTCAGACAATTTCCAAGACTCTTGTTATCGATAAGACCGCTCCGACCCTTGTCTCCGCTACTGTTACTACTTCTGATGATAAGAAGTATCTTACCTTAGTTACTAAGGGTGCTGATTCTCAGCTTACTGTTGGCGGTATCGGTTATGTTCCTAACAGTTCCGATGGTGAGCTTTACACCTATAAGGTCAAGCTTACCGATAAGATCCTTGAGGCTGGAACTTTAACTGCTACAATTGAGGATTCTGCTCATAACCAGTCTAATTTGATTATTAATCCTAATGATTTAACCTTCGTTGCTGGCTCTTCTGAATTCACTAAGAGCATGATGTTTGTTGCTACCTTAGTAAATTCCGGAAACGGTTCTTACACCTTTACTACTGAAGTAACTGATTTAAAGGGTAATACCTTAACTTTGAAGAAAGATTACACTCTCTACATTCAGTTAGCTACTAGTCTTGATGTCAACACTCTTGCTGTCACCGTTGATGGCGCCGACACTACTTACACTTATGATGCAACTACTGGTATCTTAGCGGTTGCTATGCCTGCTGGCTCTGGATCAATTACTCTTAACTCTGCTCCTAGTAACATCACTCCTTCTGGAACCTCCTCTTCTTCATCTGCTACTTCATCTTCCTCATCTTCTGATACGACCAAGAAGGGCTGTGGCGGAAGTATTGCTGCCGCTACCTCAATTGCTGGTGCTGCTCTCTTAATGGGACTAGGTCTCATCATCAAGAACAAGAAAGATAAGAAATCCGAGAAGTAGTCTTTAAGGAAATCTATTAAGCAAAAGCCCCGGATTTGTGCCGAGGCTTTTGCTTTCTAAGACTAATCAATTCAAGTAAATTAAATAAAAGATGTTAATCTCTAAAAGAACTAAAGCATCAATTGCCTGCTGGATTATTTCAGTCATTGTGGCCTTAGCGGTGATTATACCCTTACGCTTCTTTTCTTCCTTCGGCTTAAGCAATTCCTGCTTAGTAGTCGGATTAGTTTACTTAGGAGTGATTTTCTTTATCTATATCAACCGCTGGGGCATGTTTGATACTTTCCGTTTTCAATTCATCAATTTCTGCTACTCTTTTAGAAAAGGCTCTCCTCATAAGTACAAAGATGCTGGGGTAGTTTTAACAGGTTATGGCAACTGGTATTATTGCCAAAGTCAAGAGGTTGCTGAAGATATGATGAACTATTATTGGGGTGAAACTCAAAGTGGTGACGAATATATCGCTGGCATTAATGCTACCTATGCTGCTGACAATACCACTGTTAGTGAAATCGATTGCTTAATGGCTTGGGGAGGTTCTGACGGTTATTATAGTCTTACTACCTTTGGTTTCAAGAATTTTGGAACTGCCAATAATAACGACTATAATGCTGCTATTACTGCTGCCTTTGCTGCTTAACCATCTTCTTAATTAACAAACTAGGCTGTGACTTGTCACAGCCTTTTTTCTTGATTAATTATTGTAGCTGTTGTTATCTTTAATAGCTTTCGTTAAAATAGAAAGACACTAAAATGAAAAAGAAAACATATAAAATTATTCAGTATGTCTTGATGGGCCTGATTGTCGCTAACTTTATTGGCTTTGGAGTTGAACTAGCAGTTTCTGGAGTTATGAATACCTGGGCTTCTTTATGTCTTTCTATAGGCATTATCAGCATCTTCCTGTTTGTTATTCTTTCTTTAATGTATGGGGCTGTTAAAGTAGATCCTAAAGAGAAGCCTTCCTGTAAAAACTGTAAAACTTGTGGAACCCCTAATGATTTAGATGCTCTTTATTGCAAGCACTGCGGAAAGAAATTCTAAGATAAATTCACTAATTAAAAATCGGTTATTAGGAATCAAATCCTAATAACCGATTTTAATTATTTGACTAAATCGCTTTTTAAGAGGATGGCGGTATAGTTATCTTTGCTGAAAAGAATCTTCTCATAGATTTCAGCTAATTCTTCAGGCGTCTCTTTCCTATTGTCGAAGAGCCATCCAAAGGTTACCAAGGTGAAGGAACCGTTGAAGACAAGACACCGATAATAGTCTTCAGGATTGTTTTCTTTGTCGAACGCTTTTAGGCAGGCTTTTTGTAGTTCCATAATAAAGAAGCCAAGCAGGTTATTCTTATAGAACAAACTAAAGTCATCTTTTCTTTTTTCAACAGTAGTAAAGGCTGCCTTGTAGAATTCTTTAACAGTCATTAATGAAGTTACATTGCTTATTTCATCAGCAAAAGGTGTAATGATGCCATCGAAATAATACTTAATAACATCATCTTTGTCTTTGAAGTTACGATAGAAGGAGATACGGCTGACTTTAGCGTTTTCTGATATTTCAGAGATGGAAATTTTAGAATAAGGCTTATCTTTCATCAATTTAAGGAGAGCATTAGCGATTTCTTTTTTAACGGGATGCTTTCTATTAGTTTTCATTTTTTTATTTTTGTTTATCTTGCTGTGTTCTTATGTAATCAATAACGTACATAGGTCGGTTTCGGGTATTTATTAAGATGTTGTGCTCATATAAGCCATTAATGCCAACAAAGGTAATAACAACGCTGGCTGCTAAGAAGACAAAGGAAATAATCATAAAGACAGTAATTGCACTATAAGCAGGCATCACTTGGCATAATCCTAAGATATAGCAGATTAATAGAGCTAAGGAAGATAAGAAGAAGATAATTGAGGTGATTACTCCAAACTTACTAGCCAAGAACAAAGGACGGGAAGTAGCAACTGAGATATTATCGAGGGCATAAGTTACTAATTTGTCAGTATTAAAGTTTGTTTTACCGGCTACACGTTTTCCTCTGACGTAATCAACTTCACAGGATTTAAAGCCCACCAACGGTATAGTAGGCATAAATAGACGATCTGTTTCACTCATCTTATTAATCTCATCAACAGCTCTCTTTGATAATCCTCTATAGGCATTTACATTAGAAGGAATAGCTTCTTTCTTCTCTAGCTTATTGATAACCTTATAGAACATACCAGCCGTGGTTCTTTTCAACCAAGAATCATTCTTTCTGTCACCTCGATGAGGATTAACTATTTCATATCCTTCGGTAAACTTATCGCAGATGTCCTTAATAAGACTGACAGGATCTTGTAAGTCGCAATCCATAGTGATGACATAATCGCTCTTGTTCTGTTTGAAGGCAGCAAAGATACCAGGATTCTGACCGAAATTCTTTGAAAAAGAAATGATGGTGACATCATTTCTCTTTTCATAGATGTCGTTCATGACTTTAGCGGTGTTATCAGTTGAACCATCATTAACCATGATGAAATCAAAAGCATAATCTTTAATGCTCTTAATGATTGGATCAACGGCTTTAAAATAAATAGGAAGTGTTTCCTGCTCATTTTTGCAGGCTAATATTATTGAGACTGTTTTCATTTCTACCCCTCACGCGTTTGCTTTCGCCCTTATATTGTACCCTTTTTCATTTGGAATTTTTAGACTTTCCATCTTTGATATTTCAAAACGTTGATATAAGCATAAAAAATTACTTAAAAGAATAAATATGAATAAAATATCTCTAGCAAATAGCCTTG
>ENA-UOOE01000669-UOOE01000669.1-fermentation-metagenome-genome-assembly--contig:-NODE-669-length-32170-cov-6.711194_pt1 | contig 32170 bp, 24 predicted proteins | sample MGYA00245776_ERZ724021 | MGnify/ENA primary metagenome ERZ724021 (study PRJEB28704, sample SAMN03018321) | fermentation metagenome | biome: anthropogenic terrestrial biome; feature: soil; material... | reverse complement strand
GCCAACTTTCTTCAATTCTTTATGAAAATATGTACAGGAATCCTGATTATGAGTATGTTCATAAAGAATTGAAGAAAGTTGGCGTTACATTAAAACTGCTTTGGCAGGAATACTGTGATAAATGTAATAGCACCAACGAAATCTCTATGGGCTACACTAAATTCTGCGAGGGATACAGTGATTATACGGTTGCAAACAAACTGACTAATCATCTAAATCACAAGCCATGTGTCATTACAGAAGTAGACTGGTCAGGATCAGGGACGTCTTATGTTGATGCCACAACAGGCGAAGTGATTACCGTATATCTGTTTGTTGCTACACTTCCATATAGCCAGTATTCATATGTAGAGCCCTGCCTTGATATGAAGCAGGATACATGGCTTAGATGTCATATTCATATGTATGAATTCTTTGGTGGTGTCACCATCCGTACAGTTTGCGATAATCTCAAAACTGGTGTTATATCCCATCCTAAAGAAGGCGATATCATACTTAATGACAATTATGAGGCACTTGGTTCTCACTACATGACAGCAATCATGCCAACTGGAGTCAGAAAACTCAAACAGAAAGCATCAGTAGAAGGTACTGTTGGAAAGGTAGCAACTGCCATCATTGCTAAACTTCGTAATAAGCTCTATTACTCATTTTATGAATTAAAGATGGATATCTCAAATGCCCTTACCGACTTTAATAACCAAAAGTTCCAAAAACGTGAGGGAAGCCGAAAGGCAGTTTTTGAAGAAGAAAAGAATTAGAAACAATATCAGTTTCCAACACAGCGATGTAAAAGTATAGGTAGCGATAGGAAACGACTAAGAAGCAACGGAGTTGTACCGAAACATCTAATTCGATATGGAGATGATTGTGCGCCACGAAAGCGTATCCAGACAACCTTGAGGATTGCCTGAAGATAGCTATTGCTATACAAACGATGGTGGATGGCCCACCGGAATCGCCGTACAGGCGGAGATTTCAAACTACCTTAAGGTGCTGTAGACAAAAGCTATGGTATTGAGCGTTAGGGAAAAGGCAGTATATAGAACTGTCAAGTATGTGCTAAAGAGATGAATGAGCATGTGAATCACTTACGAAAATGTCGAAAGCGTAGAGATACCATCAAAACTAGGGGGTAGTCGTTAACCTAGGATAAGTCTAGAAGAAACCTGTTTACTGTTTAGGCGGTGGACGGCATAAAGGTGGCGTGAATTTAGCATAGGCGTTTGTATGGAACGTGGGAACCCACGAATGTCATCAGGAAGTTATTTCCCTAAGCCGGTGAAAGCTGTAGCAATTCCAAAGAAGAATGGAGGAACCAGAATACTTGGTATTCCTACTGTTGAAGATAGAATTGCACAGATGGTAGCAAAACTATATTTTGAACCACAAGTAGAGCCTATATTTTACCAGGATTCCTACGGATATAGACCAAATAAATCAGCAATACAGGCATTGGAAGTTACACGAACAAGATGCTGGAGGAAAGATTGGGTTCTTGAATTTGACATTAAAGGTCTGTTTGATAATACCAAAATGCTGTATGGTAAGAATATTCAAACCCTTATTAACACACTAAATCCTATAATCATAGGAACTGCAAATTACTGGTCATCAGTAGTATCTAAAGAAGTTTATACTGCAATGGACAATTATATTTGGGTTAATGTATATAGATTTCTTAGAAGGTTACACCCAAAGAAAAGTTGGAAATGGATTAAAGAGAAGTACTTTAAACCAGATAAAACAGGGCAGAGTAAAAATAAGTGGATACTAACTGAACCGATAACAAATAATCAGTTAAAGAAAATGGCATGGACACCAATAGTCAGACATTCTCAAATTAAACATGACTATAGTCCATACAATAAAGAACTCAAAGAATATTTCAGTAAAAGAGATAAGAAAGAGTTTGATAAAAATAATGTTGCTTACAGACAAAAATTGGCAAAGAAACAGGATTATAAGTGTCCCCCTATGTGGAATGAGCATAACTGATTTTAAAGAAGGTTTAGAAACACACCATAAAACACCCAAAATCAAAGGTGGAAGTGATGAATACAAGAATCTTCAATTAGTACACATATCATGCCACATAGAATATCATAAGGTATTTCCTGTTAAAGAAGATTTACCCGATTTAGCCCAATTAAGAAATTGCCTAAGATATATTAAAAACAAGAAAACAGCAGGGCTAATATAACCAAGATTTAGGATAAATGTATGCTTGAGCCGTATGTTTTGAAAGGAACAAGTACGGTTCTTAGGCGAGAAGGAGGGAGTAATCCCTCTGACTTAGCCGACAAAAGGTGGAGATAACTTCAAAGTCTTACCTATTATCATTGTATACAAGTCAAATAAAGCCGGGAGATACCTACGATAAGTTGAAGAAATGTGTAACAATAAATATAGTAGATTTCAAATGTATACCACTGAAGAAGCTCTATTCAAGCTACCATATAAAAGAAGATAAAACAGGATATATGCTGACGGATATATTTGAGGTGCATTTTTTAGAAATACCAAAATTATTTGATGAAGATATTGAGAGGGATGAAAATGACCCAATAGTTCAATGGATGGAATTCTTAGATGCAAAGTCAAAGGGAGTGATGGAAATGCTATCGGAAAAGAATAAGGGCATAAAGAAAGCTTATAGCTTATTGCAGATAATAAGTAAAGACGAAAAAGCTAGGATATTATATGAAGCCAGGCAGAAATTAGCCACCAATTGACCAGAATAAAGTCCGCAGAAAAAAAGGGAAGAGAAGAATGGGTAACTGAAAAAGCCATAAAGGTAGCAGAGAATCTATTGAAAAGGGTTAAATGTTGAACAAATAGCTGTTGTAGCAGAGTTGTCAGAGGAAAAGGTAATAGAACTGAAAAATAAATATCAAAACTAATCCAGGTGCCTGTTATCGCAAGGGAATAATGTCTCACTACGGTGAGGCAATTGTGCCGATGGCACTTTATACTGGCAAAAATAAGTGGACTGATATAATTTTTTGTCTGTCCTAAGAGATTTGAAATTTTATTTTAGGAAAAGGAAGAAGTATGTCTTCTCGGGTTAAGAGAAAAAACCATTAACAGGGAAATTTTAACTAAATTTATAGTATTGAAATACAAAATTATAAATGCTATAATAAAAAAACAATATCTCTATTGGTGGTGGAAAATTTGGATAAAGAAACAAAACAGATGTTTGAACTCATTTTGCAAAAATTAGATAGTATGGAAAAAAAACATGACAACATGGAGAAGAGACAGGATGAAATATATTCTGTAGTGAAAGCAATAGAACATAGCAGTAATGTAAGAAAAGCTGAAATAGATAATTTAACTTATAAGGTGGCTCATGTAGAAGGAACAATTAACGGAATTGGAGAACTAATTCAAGACAGAAGGTTAATTAAATAGTTAAGTGAATTCAGGAGGTGTAGTAGCCTTCTTTTTTTATTATATAAATGATTGGATAAAATTTCTTAAGAAGGGTGTAGTAATAATTATTTTCCACCTTTTAATTTAATGATATAATTATCTAATAGGTGCCTGTCACCGCATTGGAACACAAATGTTCCAATGCGGTGACAGGCACCCTAAAGGGGGAATTTTTGTTGAATTGTAAATATATAAAAAACATTATTGGTATTTTTGTAGTAACTTGTATGTTTTTGCTGCCTACACAGGTACAAGCTGCACAAACAGAGAGTAAAAATTTCATCAGTGAAAGCCAAAAAGTCGTAAACACAAATCTTCCTAAAGGAGCAAGAACTGCGGCAACTGTACAAGCACCTCTGTATTATTCTTCTGATGGCATTATATACTCCTTGTCTGATCTGGAAGATGTAGTAAAGAATAGTATGTATGACAGGGTTACAAGCCTTTCTGTTCATTATATGGGTGATACTTCTAATATGAAGTCAGATATAACCAATATAATTGATGATATCTTAAATCAAGATGATTATTTAAAATATTCCTATACAGAATGTGATGCTGATTGCAGTGGATATGAAAATGATTTTACTATAAATTTTTCATTTAAATATCTTACAACAAAAGCAGAAGAAGATTTTGTTGATTCAAGGGTAAGCAGCATATTGGGAGAAATTATTAATTCAAGCATGAATGACGACCAAAAAGAAAAAAGTATTCATGATTACATTGTAAAAAATGTTCAGTATACATTTAATGTCTTGTAGGTGCCTGGCACCGACTGGGGTAAAAAAGATCCCACCGTGGTGACAGACACCTAGAATGGAATTATTTGAGGCAAAGTGCTATAATTAAACTAGGTAGGATATTATTGTAACATACGGTAAAGATAATACCTATATTTTCAGTCTTAAATTGGGACAAGACTATATAATTATTACGAAGGGAATGGTAATTTGTATGAATAAGAAGAAATGTTTTGGTGTACTATCCAGTGCAGCGCTAGGGGTATTAGTGGTTTGCACGTTAACTACTACTGCTCATGCAGCAGTTAAATCCTATGTTGTTAATACTGGGCAAATTATTAGATTTGATGCTAAGACATTAGTACAAGATTATGCCAATAAGTTAATGGATCAAGCATCACCTATGTATGATGAATATTTAAAGGATGCTGATCGTCTTATAGCTTTTGAGGATGATAAAAAAGGATTTGTTTCAGTTAACTCAGTTCGAACAGCATATGTAAGTGCGTTAGCAAATGGTGAAAGTGATTTTAGTGTAGATAATTTTACTGAAAATGCTAGCGATACAGATATTATAAAGGATCTTACCGTAGGTTATGAATGGAAAAATGGAAAAGTATCTCCGGTAAATGAATCAATGCCAGCAGCAACAGTTGAAAAGGCCGGAACGGAGATATTAGGAGAAACATCAGTAGTGGTGTCTTTACCTCAAGGAGTAGATGCTGCCCAGTATGATGTAACAATAGATGGGACAAAATTAACATATAACTCCTTAACAGGAAAATTTACAGGAACAATTACAGGTACTTATACTATTGCAGAACTGCAGGCTAAAGTTACTGTTAGTACTAAATCTGAGAGTGGAGAAACAACTGGTGTTTATGCTGTATCTAATAGCAATGGGAGAAAAATTACTTTAATCTTTAACAAGGAAATGGATTCAAGTACACTTGCTGACGTTAAGAACTATCAATATTTAAATGTAACAGGAGATACAAAAACTCTTCCAAGCAGTGCAGATTGTGATATAAGCTCTGACAATAAGAGTGTAACTATTACATTACCTGATTCGTATACTTATGTAGATTCAAATGGTAATATTGGTAATTCAGCAATAACTTCAAAAGACAATCAAGTATTAAAAATATTTGCTACTGGAGTTAAAGATACAGATGGAAATTACTTAAAGGTTGCAAATTATGGTGGATCTATACAAGCTCCAACAAGTTCAGTAATAACAACTGTTAAGAATAAATCTATAAAAGTTTATTATGATGGTGATGACTTAAAGGCTGATATGGTATTTACTAATCCGATTGATAGTGAAAATGTAGTTGCTTCAGATTTTTATTTAGCAGGAGTTCAGTCTGATTCAGTAACTTCTGATGGATGTAAAGTAACACTTACATTTGAAGGTAGTAATGACACTACTGCAAATACTAAGGTTAATACTATTAAAGCTGCAGGTGTGAATGCTAGGTTAACTTTGGGATCAGCAACAGGCACGACTGCTAAGTTAACTAAAGATGTAATGGGAGAATATGTAGGTACGGGATCAGACTCAACACCTTATAATTATGATGCAGCTCCTAGAACTATTGTATTAAAAGGTGCAAATGGGTATTCAACTAATTGGACTGCAGTAGCGGGTACTACTCTAGAAGTTACAGTTCAATTTGATACACCAATTGATCTTAATAGCATTAAGCCTTCAGACTTCATTTTTAATATAGCTGGAACTTCTATAGATGCAAAAACTGCATGCGTAGTTACAGATGCTAGTGGAAATCCTACTAGTACCATTAAATTCACATTTGACAGTAGTGACAGCAGTAAGTTTATATTGGGACAAACATTGAAAGTTACTCCTAAAGATAATAGTGATATTTCAACTGTGAAAGATAGAAATGGTTGTTATGCTTATTATACTCCGTCAAATGATGATTTGAAAGGCATACGCATCATTATTAGTAAATAAGGTGCCTGGCACCGACTGGGGCAAAAATGATCCCACTGTGGTGCCTGGCACCAAAAAAGGGAGGTCAGAAAATGACTTTCCTTTTTTGTATAATTAATGGAAAATGAGCTTTATTAAACTATTAATGATGAGTTTATGATATAATAGTATAAAATTAGCAATATTATATGTATGAAGGAGAATAGATTATGAGAGTAAGAAATATTTTAATTGCATCTACAATATTTGCATCATTATTTAGTATCAAAGCTATGGCTGCATCTAATGCAGCTGTAAACGGAACAAATACTTTGACTGCTGCAGCAGCAAGCACCACTAGTGATAGTAGTATAAATTATTTTCAGCAAAAATGCGATGTAGCTGTAGATAAAACATGGACAATAAAGTTTAATAAGCAATTAGATCCTAATACATTTAAAACAGATAATATACAGGTATTAGATAGTAATGGACAAGCAGCTTCAGCTAAGGTGGTATTGAATTCTGATAATACCTCTGTAAGTGTTTTGCCTCCAGATTCGAAATATGAAAATGGACAAACATATTGTATAGTTATAAAAAAATCTTTATTGAGTAAAGATGATGTCCAATTGTCAAAAGAAGTTAGAATGAATTTTACTATAGTTAAATCTTCTTCCACAAGTTCAGGAGATTCTGGAAGTACAACCAATACTACGACGGATTCTACTTTAATAGAGGCAAAAAATGGATTGCCTAAAGTTCAAAGTGAAGTTAAAACGCAGGCAGAGAAAGATTTGGTAAGCGCTTTAATATCTGCAGTAAATACAAAAATAAATGATCCATCTGCAGTAGTAGACACAGCAGCTATGAAATCACAATATAATAACCTTTTACCGAGTGAAAAGTCAGATCTTTATGTTGTTATGGTAAACAACAATTTTACTTTAAATGAAATAATGGAAATAAAAGATAAACTTATGAAATAGTGTAACAGGTACGCATAGGAGCAATAAATACCCCGCTTAAGTGGCAAACATCTGCTAATAAAAATAAAAAATAAGCCTAAAATAGAATTTCACCTCTATTTTATTTTGCATTTTCTATTTTAATAAGCTTTTGTACCTGATCTAGTTCATAGACTTTTTTAATTCCCTTTATAAATACTTTTTTGCCGTCCTTATCTGTCTTTAAATCTAATTGAGTACCTTCGATGCTTACTTTGTAATTTTCAGGATTAGGTGTATCTAATCTTACTAGTACTACAGTAGCACCAGGCAGTCCCTTCGCCAATTCTATTGTATATTTTGGAAGATTACTATTTGCATTATTTGATCCACTTGATGAAGAATTACTTTGACTGGACGAACCTTTGCTTGTACTGTTATTAGAACTATTATTAGTATTACCAGCATTGTTTGTATTCTCACTATTTGCAGAAGAACCATTAGTAGAGTTGTCTGATGATGAATTACTATATGGAAGTTTTAAATTCAAGTTTCCTTTAATCTTAGTACCTTCTTTGTTTAATAAATTTTTAGAAATAGCTAGAGAATGAGGTGAATTTACGCCCTTTAAATATCCATCTTTTAGTTTTATAACAACTTGATTTCCATTTTCTACATATATTTTAGTTCCTGAAGGTAAGCTGCTGTTATCTAAAGTATAATTTTTTAAACTTACAGGATTGGAATCATCATTCTTTTTGTTATCTGCTACTTGATTTGTAAATTTTATAAATATGTAGTCAGCGGAAGTATCATCATCTTTAGGATCTTTATCTTGAATTACCATATCACGGTCAACATCTGCAAAGGCGGATTTAACTTTAAATTCAGCGGCAATTTTATTAGTATTTATAGTGTCAGAACTTTTATTTTTATGACTAACATTATAATATATTGCAGAAACTACACATATAAGTACAATAACTATAGCCAATATCTTTTTTTTCATTATATAACCCCCGTTAATAAAATTTTTTCAAGTCTAACTTTAGCATATTAAGTATTTATAGTCAATTTATTATACAAATGAAATTGTTAACAAATTAGGAAAAATGAAAAGCACTTTATCTTATAATTGTATGGCATCATAGCATTGGAATGCAGGTTTTTGTATGATATACTTAGATTAAATGTAATATAAAATGGAGGTATATACACGTTGGCAAACTTGGAAAATAATATAAAAATTAAGCTATCACTACCTGAAAACATTAATAATACGGTATCAGATGTGCAAAAAGAAATTTTAAATGATGAAGTAGCTCAGCTAGCACCAATAAAAGAAAATGATATAAACATATCTACAGTTTATGTTTTTGAAAATAATGACGATATAGAGGCGAAGGTATATTTTAGAAATGGACTATCTAGGGAAATTAATTTTGAATATGTACCTTTGCTTATGATTAATTCACAAAATGAAGTAGTTGGAAAAAAGATATTTAATTTAAAAGAAATGGGCAACTTGCCGCCTGATTCAGCAAGACCGTGGAAACTTTTTTTTGAAAAGTCCGAAGTCGATATGGACAAGTTTTTTCCTGATGATTGTAAAATAATCTTCGATAAACATTTAAAAGCCGTAAAATATGCTCCTATTACTTTAGATGAGGATTCAATAGGGGACAAGAAATATATTAGTATGTTTCAGGATTTTATGAAGACACTGCCGGGAGTAGAAAAAGGCAATATAAATATATCTAAATTTAAAATAGCACTGCAGGAACAGGGAAAAATTATAATTACATTAATGATAAGAAATGGATGCAGTAAATCAATTAATATAGAAAAATTACCTATAACTATAAAGGATGAAAAAGATAGTATAGTTGCATCAGGTATTTTTGAGACAAATGAACTAACTGTACAACCTATGAAAGCCAAAGTATGCAATTTTACATTTGACACAAATGTCAAGATAGAACACACTGTAGTACTTGACAATTGGAATGTCATTTTTAGTCAGAGTGACAGGCACCAGATGGGATAGAAATGTTCCCAATACGGTGACAGGCACTTACTGGGATATTTTCTATCCCAGTAAGTGCCTGTTACCTATGTTTAAAACACAATAATTTGGTTATAATTACAGCAAAATAATGTGTTTGAGAGGTGCAGAATAAAATGCCAAGAAAAAATAGACAATGGCATGAAGGAGCGATTTTGCATGTTACAGTTAGAGGAAACAGGAGGAGTGACATATTTAAAAGCGAGGAAGATTATTGTGTTTATCTTGGAAATTTACAGCATGCTATAAGATTTTATAACAACGAATTTGAAATATTAAGTTACTGTCTGATGACTAATCACATTCATCTTCAAATTGAAACAAAAAATGTTCATATAAAAAAATTGATGTCTAGAATAAATACTTTCTACGCTAAATACTTTAACGATAAGTATGATTATCAAGGGCACCTTTTTCAGGGAAGGTATGGTTCTCAAATAATAGATAGTGACGGCTATATTTTAGAAGTAAGTAGATACATAAGTTTAAATCCCGTGAGAGCTAACATAGTTGAAAAACCAGAGGATTATAAATGGAGTAGTTATCCTATGTTAATAGGTAAAACAAAAGAAAAACTAATTAATTCAGATAGAATACTTTCTTATTTCGTTCAGAGCAGAAAGAGGGAACTATATAGAATGTACGTGATATAGAATGTACGTGGAAAGCGCAATGAGGTGACGGCACTATATAGTGACAGTCACCTCATTGTTTATAAGACTTTATCAAATGATTCTTAGGTAATTGGTGACAGGCACCGAGCGGGACATTTTTTATCCCATTAGGTGCCTGTCACCTAAAATTATTTCTGCGTGTCTATAATCTCATTAAATAATTGCTTATTTTCCTCAATCTTTTCAGATGAACCTTCTGCAAAGTATATATTTTGTTTTAGGACTTGATCCAGAATATTTCCATAATTTCTTATGTCATCTGGTGTAGTTGAAAGTGCCTCTTTCTCATAGTTCAAAAGGTCATTCACGGAATAATTTGTAAGATACATTGAATCACAAAGCGAACTTTCTATAAGTGGCCCGTTGGATTTTAAATTTACAAAACTTTTAATAGCTCCTATAATGTAATTTGTCATTTCACTATCTGTTGCCTGAAAGTTTTTAAGGTAGTTTACCGTACCTTGAAAGGCATCTAGTGTTTCCTTAAGGTTTGGATCTCTTATTGATGCAAGTATAACTTCACCATTAGGTGATATTGAAGATTGAACTCCATAGGCACCACCTGTTGTCCTTACTTTATTCCAAAGATATCCGTTATCCAATACATTTTGCAGTACTAGCATTTTTCCACTGTAAGTGTAGCCATCCTTTTTAAAATCTCCAACCTGTATTATTGTCTGTACTTTTGCGGTGGAAGAGAAAGCTGTGTTTTTCTCAGGTTGTACGAAAGTATATTTTTGCTGTGGAAGTACCTGAGAGTTAATCTTAGGGCTTATACGGCTTAGTTCATTTTTAAAAGTTTCAGAAGTATTTTCATTTCCGCTATAACTTGCTATAAGGCCATTTCTGTTAAATGCAAGTTTGCATGTATCATTTAAGTTTTTAGAGATCTCATCCCATTTTGAATCAAAATTGCTGTCTAAATCCTGCAAGAACTTATAGTAGGAAATACCTGTAAGCTCTTCGCTGTATCTTCCGCTTTCATTCATATACGAATTCATTCGCATAATTGCAGCAATGCCTGATCCTGAAGTTAAAATAGTCTGTAGGGCTGATTTATTTTGTTCAATAATTTGCTTTATCCTCTGTTTATTTGTAAACTGACTGTCATTTATAATTTCTTCAGTTATATCAAGAGATTTTGAGATATTATCATCAGGTGCTAAAAGGGATACTGTTATTTTAGGGCTATAGTCATCAGGATTCTTGCTGTTTGATCTTGCTGAAGGTGTAAAATTAATAGTACTTCCTGCATACTGTAACATCTCGTTTGAAAGCTGCTCACAGCTGTGTTCTTTAGTATCTACATTACCAAGTAAAGATGAAAGTAGGCTCAAATAATGTAATTTATCCTGAGGAACTTTTGAAGTATCAAAGTAAAGACTTATGTTCGAAAGTCCATTTAGATCTGCATTATGTGTAAGTACTTTCGTGCCTGACTGACTTTCAACCTTGTAGCTCAAATTTGGCAATTCAGGTTTAATATCATTAAGTGAAAGCTTTGGTAAAGTTTCAAGTGCCTCTTTGGAATCTTCGCTTTTTTGCCATGTATTAAAATCTTGAGTATCATTTAAGAGCGAATTAATACCTTCTTCTCCTATTTTAGATTTATAATCTGCAAGTTTTTTAGCTGCAGCTTCAGCATTCTTACTTTCAAGGCCTGCTTCAGGCTTTAACACAACCATTGAATGATAATTATTTGAAAGCAAGTATTTATCAATTAAATTCGTAAAATATTTATTTACATCTGATTTCTTTATCTTTTCCATTACGTCAGTTGTATCAAAATACATGGTAGGGTCTTTATCATATATCCATGTCGATAATGCAGTCTGAGATAATATAAGACCATTTCCACCAAGCATAGGTGTTACAAGTTTTTCAGAACGATTGCTTATGTCATAAGACTCTAGGGAAGAGTTAAGAAAATCTTTGTCAAAACCGTTTTTAGAAATGTTCTTTAAAGTATCGAAAATTGTTTTTTCAAAAGCTTCCTTTGAAGATTCATCAGAATTAGTGGCATCTATAGAAAATACTGGCTGAATACCACTCATGCTAAATGAAGAACTTACATTTTCTGCAATACCGCTATCTGCAAGTGCTTTTTTTAATGGAGCATTGTCTGTTCCCATAAGTAAATAACTTAAAAAGTTTAATGCTATATTTGTTTCCTTATCATCTATATTACCTGTAACAAAATTTAAAGAAAGATAAGCCTTCTTTTTTGTATCTCCATCATTAGGAACAGGATAAGAAGCTATTTTATCAGGTATATTGGACAAAGATTTTTCAGTTTTAATGGAAGTATCTACATTAACTTTGTCAAATTTGCTTAGGTAATTTTGGTCAATATACTGGAGATATTGTCCTATATCCAATTTACCGTATAAATATATGTAGCTATTTGATGGAGTATAGTTTTTCTTATAAGTTGAAATCAATTGTTCTCTTGTAAGAGAAGGAATGTCCTCTGGATTTCCACCTGAATCCCATTTATAAGAAGTATCAGGAAAAAGAGACTCATTTACTGCGTTACGTAAAAGCCACTGAGGATTTGAATAGTCACCCTTCATTTCATTGTACACAACACCATTAATTGTAAGGTCAGAATCCTTGGATGGAAGTTCATATCTCCAGCCTTCCTGCTTAAATATACGAGGATCAGTAGTAACATTTGGATAAAATACTGCATCCAAATATACTCCCATAAGGTTTTTAAGATCCTGTTCATTTGTGCTTGCTGCAGGAAATGTAGTATAGTCATTACCTGTCATTGCATTGATGAAAGATCCTAAGGAGCTCTTAAGCATTTCCTGAAAAGGAGATTTTACAGGATAATTTTTAGAACCGTCAAGAACAGAATGTTCAATAATATGATTTACTCCACTGTTATCTGAAGTAGGGGTACGGAAGCTGATATCAAAAACTCTCTGGGTATCATCGTTTTTAAGATACATCAGTTTTGCACCCGTTTTTACATGAGTAAATTGCATAACAGTGGAATTGATTTTTGGTATATTCTTGACTGAAGTAAGTTGAAATCCATAATAAGTCTTTCCTAGTTCGTCACAGGTTGTAACATTTGCATCTGCTGCATAGGCAATTTTACTAGAAAATGCCATATTACAAGAAGAAAACATCATAAAAAATGCTACAATAAGAGTCGTTGCTTTTTTCAAAAATATTTTCATTATATATGTCCCCCCATATTATATTTTTATGTCCACACTATGTGATTTTCACCATTTATTTCCTATAGTGCTAATGCTATTATATATTCTTTTAAAGAAAATTTTTATTAATTTCATAAATTATTTATAATTTGTTAACAATTATAATGTATAAATGAAGCAGTGCCATTTTAAAATTAAGGGGAACAAGCATAATTTGCAGACGATAGACTTTAAAGTTCTGCTATTATATTTCCCATTTCAGTAAGATCATATCCTCCTATTCCTAGTAGTTCTGATTTAAATTGATTTGAGCGTAGTATTTCTAGTATTGAGTTATAAGGAGGATTATTTATGTCTTCTTTTTTCATTACTAAGTCATATCTTTCCTTTTGAATAGGTATGAAATCTATGTTATTAACCTGAAGGCTTGTTTTTTCATTTCCAAGAGCTGCATCAGCCTCGCCTCTAGCAACAGCACTGGCTACTGCTAGGTGAGAAAAATATTCTTTTGTATAACCTTTTATATCGCTGCCATTTATATTTAATAATCTAAGATGTTCATCTAAAAGAATTCTGGTACCACAGCCTTTTTCCCTATTTGCCATGGTGATATCAGGTCTTTTTAAATCCTCAAAATTTTCAATTTTTTTAGGATTATCTTTGGCTACATAAAAGCCTTGCATCCTACAAGCAAGATGAATTATTACCGTCGGAATTCCGGGAACTAATCTTCTTACAAATGGTATATTATATTGATTTGAATCACCATCCCATAGATGGGCAGTGGCTACCTGTATTTTTCCCATGTAAAGTGATAGAAGTCCACTGTAACTTCCTACATAGGAACGGAAAGTTCTAGTACCAGGACAGCGAACTTCTATGTACCTGGATAAAATATCAAGAAGTACATCCTGTCCGCATATTATAAAACTCTCATTTGTATTATCCCTCGTAGGATAAAAAATATCAGGAGAAGATAGATCATTTTCTTTAACATCACTGAATTGATTTTGTGTAGTGTGTTTCGTCTTATTTTTATAATTTTCTACATCTTTTAGATCAACTCTTATTTTTTTGCCAACTTTATAACCGTTTAGTTCTCCTCTTTTAATCAATTCATATACTGTATTTTTGGCTATTTTCAGCATATCAGCAACTTCCTGTGGAGTTAGGGTTGTATTTTCTAACATAAAAATCATTCCTTTCAATGGTGCCTGTCACCATAGCGGGACATTTACGTTCCCATTCGGTGCCTGTCACCTTATATAAACATTATATAATATAACCGTATATTATAGAAATAAAATTAATTGGTAAGGGTTATATAACATGGTATAAATCAATATAGCATTAATGATAGGTTATTAACAATTTTTAGTGAATAATTATTAAACTGATAATTTTAATGGTTGAATTTTAACATGTAATCATTTACAGCATATTTATTTTGATAAATTAACAATTTTCGTATTGCTTTTTCTAAAGATGTATGATATATTTTTTATAAATTACTAAACAATAATTGTCATACAAAAAAATTATAAGTGAGGAGTGAATGTAAAATGAGACAGGTAGCTATTTATGGAAAAGGCGGTATTGGGAAATCTACTACTACACAAAACTTGACAGCAGGTTTGGTTGAAATGGGGAAAAAAATAATGGTTGTTGGATGTGATCCTAAGGCAGATTCAACCAGATTACTTTTAGGTGGACTTGCACAAAAGACAGTTCTTGATACTTTGAGAGAAGAAGGAGAAGATGTAGACTTAGATGAAATATTAAAAAAAGGATATGGTGGAATAAAATGTGTTGAATCAGGTGGACCTGAACCTGGTGTTGGATGTGCTGGAAGAGGCATTATAACTTCAATTAACATGCTTGAACAACTCGGCGCTTATGATGATGATTTGGATTATGTTTTTTACGATGTATTAGGTGATGTTGTCTGTGGCGGTTTTGCAATGCCTATACGTGAAGGCAAGGCACAGGAAATATATATAGTAGCTAGTGGTGAAATGATGGCCATGTATGCTGCAAATAATATATCAAAAGGTATAGCCAAATTTGCAAACAGTGGTGGAGTTAGATTAGGCGGTGTTATATGCAACAGTAGAAAAGTTGAAAATGAGAGGGAATTACTTGAAGCTTTTGCAAAAAAACTTGGAACTCAACTTATCTATTTTGTACCAAGAAGCCACGATGTTCAAAAAGCAGAAATAAATAAGCAAACTGTTATAGAGTTTAGTCCTGAAGTTGAACAAGCAGATGAATATAGGGCACTTGCAAAAGCTATAGATGGAAATGACATGTTTGTAATACCAAAGCCAATGGCACAAGACGAGTTGGAAGCTATACTTATGGAACATGGGTTGCTGGATTAAAATGAATATTAAAAATAAAACAAAAAACACTAAAGTATACCTCTTAGTTTATGAATGGAAACGCCAAGAGATATACCCAAAAAATAAGTCAGAATCGGTCAAATTCTAACTTTATATAGTGTAACACAAAAGGGGAGGGTATTCAATATGTTATTGATAAAAGCTATTATTAGACCTGAAAAAGCATCAGAAGTCCTTTCAGAATTATGTGATGCAGGATTTCCGGCAGTTACTAAATTTGATGTGGTAGGTAGAGGTAAACAAAGAGGCGTGAAAGTAGGAGAAATATTTTACGATGAAATACCAAAACAAATGCTGCTTATAGTAGTAAAAGATGAAGATAAAGATGATATTATAAAAATCATTACTAAAAATGCAAAGACCGGTAATAAGGGAGCTTTTGGAGACGGAAAAATATTTGTAACTCCTGTAGAGGAAGTATATACAATAAGTTCAGGCACAAATGAATTATAAGGAGGCATGTTAAGGTGAAAGAGATTATGGCTATTATTAGAATGGATATGGTGGGCAAGACAAAAAATGCCCTTGCTGCAGCTGGATTTCCATCTATTACATGCAAAAAAGTTGTTGGACGGGGAAAGAAAAAGGTGGATTTTTCCATAATTCAAAATTATATATCTGGAGATGATATGCTGGACTTTTCAGATAAAAAAGTTGCAGAGCAGATATCTGAAGCACATAGATTAATTTCAAAGAGGTTGATCATTGTACTTGCTAAGGATGAAGAAGTAAAAAAGGTTGTGGATACATTGATAGAGACAAATAGGACAGGAAACCCTGGAGATGGGAAAATATTTGTAATAAATGTAACTGATGTTATGAGAATAAGGACAGAAGAAACTGGAGATGAAGCTATTTAATCTTTATGAAAGGATGTGATTTTATGAGAAAAGAACTAAATAAAATAGTAGATGAAGTTTTGGAACCGTATCCCGCTAAAACCTATAAAAGTCGAAAAAAGCATATAGTTGTAAAGACAAAGGAAGATCCAAGTCCGGTTATTGAAGCAAATATAAGGACAATTCCTGGAGTAATTACATCTAGGGGATGCTGTTATGCGGGCTGTAAAGGTGTTGTCATGGGCCCTATTAAAGATATGGTCCATATAACCCACGGACCTGTAGGATGCTCTTTTTATAGCTGGGGTGGAAGGAGAAACAAAGCTAAAAATGAAGAAGGCAGCCAAAATTTCATGGAGTATGTTTTTGGTACAGATATGGAAGAAAAAGATATAGTTTTTGGTGGGGTTGAAAAACTCAAGCAGGCAATAAAGGAAGCAGTTGAAATTTTTCATCCTAAAGCTATAGGTATATATGCAACATGCCCTGTTGGACTTATAGGTGATGATATAAATGCAGTGGCACAGGAAGCTAAAAAACTTTATGGAATCAACGTACTTGCCTTCAGTTGTGAAGGATATAAGGGAGTAACTCAATCAGCAGGGCATCACATAGCAAACAATACTGTTATGAGCGAGATCATTGGTACTGGAAATGGTGAGCACAAAAAATATTCCATAAATTTATTAGGCGAATACAACATTGGCGGAGATGCCTGGGAGATTGAAAGAATTTTAGATAAAATAGGGTATAACGTAGTGGCAACTCTTACTGGTGATGGAAGTTATGAGCGTATTCAAAATGCCCACACCGCAGATGTAAACTTGGTGCAGTGCCATAGATCTATAAACTATATAGCAGAGATGATGGAAACCAAGTACGGAATACCTTGGATTAAGTGTAACTTTATAGGTATACAAGGTACTGTTGATACTTTGAGAGATTTAGCTAAAGTTTTCGACGATCCGTACTTGTATAAAAAAACAGAGGAAGTCATTGAAGAAGAACTTGCTGACATTCAGGTGGATATACAGTATTACAGGGAAAAACTTGAAGGCAGACTTGCTTGCTTATTTGTCGGTGGATCAAGATCTCATACTTATCAAATGCTTTTAAAAGACTTTGGGGTAAAAACTATTCTTGCAGGATATGAATTTGCCCACCGTGATGACTATGAGGGTAGAGAAGTTATTCCTACAATAAAAATTGACGCCGACAGCAAAAATATTCCACAATTGACTGTACATCCTGATAAGGAAAAATATCGTGTTGTATTGCCTAAAGAAAGGGTAGAAGCCCTCAAGGCAGAAGGTGTACCTCTTGCTTACTACGGTGGAATGGAAAAGGAAATGGACGAAAATACGGTAATAATAGATGATATGAATGCACATGAAATGGAAAAATTCATAAAAGAACTGCACCCTGATATGTTCTTAACGGGAATAAAAGAAAAATATGCCATTGAAAAAATGGGGGTTTTATCAAGGCAGCTTCATTCTTATGATTATACAGGGCCATATGCAGGATTTAAAGGTGCAATAATATTTGCAAGGGAACTTGCAGGAGGTATATATACTCCAGCATGGAAGTATTTAACTCCACCTTGGAAAAAGGAATCCTTATTGGAAGGAAAAGTTGTAGGAGGTGAACAGTAATGTTAGATGTAACACCAAAAGAATTAGTGGAAAGAAAGCAATTGCGAATAAATCCGGCTAAAACTTGTCAGCCTGTTGGTGCTATGTATGCAGCTCTTGGAATTCATAATTGTCTTCCACACAGCCATGGTTCACAGGGATGTTGTTCTTATCATAGAACTGTACTTTCAAGACATTTTAAAGAACCTGCTGCGGCTTCCACAAGTTCATTTACAGAAGGTACCAGTGTGTTTGGAGGAGGATCCAATGTAAAAAAAGCCGTTAAAAATGTATTTGCCATGTATAATCCCGATATTATAGCTATTCACACGACATGCTTGTCTGAAACCATAGGAGATGATTTGACTACTTATATAAGTGAGATGGAAATACCTGAAGGTAAACTTGTCATTCATGCCAATACACCAAGTTATGTTGGATCCCATGTTACTGGATTTTCCAACATGGTAAATGGTATGGTGCAGTATCTTTCAAAAAACAGCGGTAAGAAAAATGGAAAGTTTAATATAATACCTGGATTTGTAGGCCCGGCAGATATGAAAGAAATGAAGAGAATTTTTAAACTTATGGACATTCCATATACAATTTTTCCGGATACAAATGGAGTGTTTGATGTTCCAAACACAGGAGACTATAAAATGTATCCTAAAGGTGGAACAAAAATTGAAGACATAATTGATGCGGGAAATTCAGATTTTACTGTAGCTTTTGGAAACTATGCTTCAGAACTTGCTGCAAAGTCCCTTGAAAACAAGTGCAAAGTTCCATATAAAACTTTGAGGGCACCTATTGGAATAGATGCTGTGGATGATTTACTTATGAATTTAGTTAGAATGACAGGAAAAGAAGTGTCAGCAGAGCTTGAGGAAGAAAGAGGACAACTTCTGGACATGATGATTGACAGTGCCCAGTACTTTAATGGCAAAAAAGTGGCTATAGTTGGTGATCCGGATGTAGTAATTTCCCTCACCCAATTTGCCATAACATTAGGTATGACACCAAAGTATGTAATAACCGGTACACCAGGCTTGCTATTTGAAAAAGAAATTAAAGCTATGATGGATGAAGCAGGATTAGAAGGAATTGTTAAAGCCAACAGTGATTTCTTTGAAATGCATCAGCTTATAAAAAATGAAGGAGTAGATCTTTTGATTTCAAATACTTATGGTAAGTTTATTGCTAGGGCAGAAAATATTCCATTTGTTAGATTTGGATTTCCTGTAATGGACAGATATGGACATCAGTATACTCCAAAAGTTGGATATTATGGTGCAATAAAATTAGTTGAGTCAATGTTAAATGCCATGCTTGATAAAGAAGATAGAGAATGTGCAGAAGAAGATTTTGAAACAGTAAGATAAAGCTTCTAAGTTGAAAGTTGAAATATACAGCAGGATGTGATGACAAATTTCACCATTATTTAACTCAACTTTCGCACATATAAAATTTTAACTTAATATAAAAACTTTGCGAAACAATATAATTGACAGAGGACAATTGACAGAGGACAGTGAAGGAGTATTTTTCTCCGCTGCACTACGAAAAATCTTTAATTTAAAAGAAACTCACGTTTTTTTGTTTCTAAGAAGTACTTTCTGAGCAAGCAATTATCTGAAAATCACAGATTTTAGAGCCTGCTTAAGAGATGTTTTGCATTAGCAAAACAAGCTTAAAAATAAATTAGTTTTCTGACGTAAGGAGGAAAACTCACCTTCATTGTCAACTGTCAACTGTCAATTGTCAACTAAAAAATATTGTTTCGTAATTTTTTTAAACTGCGAAAGTTGAGTTATTTAAACTTTGAACTTTCAAATAAATGAAATTAAAGCCTATTGAAGCGAAGCTTCAATGCTGATTACATTTTAGATTTTCTGAAGCTTTAGCGGAAGAAAATCATCCATAATTGTGCATTGTCAATTGTGAACTGTGAATTGAAAAGGTGGGTTGTTTATGGAAAAGATAAAAGAAGATTTTTATCATGACCTTCACGAAAAAAATAGAGATAGATTTTTAAAATTGGAAGCTAGAAAGTCAGAAATCATAGAAGATAGGAAAGATTTTGTCTGTTATAACTCCAAAGACAAAGATACAAAAATCAGATGTGAAGAAAATAGTGTTTCTGGAGCTGTTAGCCAGAGAGCATGTGTGTACTGTGGAGCCAGGGTAGTTCTAAATCCTATAACAGATGCTTTTCATCTAATACATGGACCAATAGGCTGTGCAGCTTATACATGGGATCTTCGTGGAAGTCTGTCAAGTGGTTCGGAATTATTTAGAAATAGTTTTTCTACAGATTTAAGTGAAACTGATGTTATATTTGGCGGTGAAAAAAAATTAAGGGCAGCTGTAGATGAAATAGTAAAAAGATTTCACCCCAAAGTTATATTCATATATGCAACTTGCATTGTAGGAGTTATCGGAGACGATGTAGATGCAGTCTGCAAGATGGCCGAAGAAAAATACAAAATAAGAGTAATACCTGTAAAGTCTCCTGGATTTTCAGGAAATAAATCTACTGGATATAGGGCCGCCTGTAATGCCATATTGAAACTTATAGGAAATAAAAAAAGTGAAAAAAAGCTAAATGGAATCAACTATCTTGGTGACTTTAATCTGGCAGGGGAAGTGTGGGTAGTAGAAAATTATTTAAAGAGAATAGGAATTGATATTGTTTCAAAACTCACAGGTGATGGAAAAGTTGATGAAATAGTAAAAGCACCTGGGGCAAAACTCAATATAGTTCAATGCGCAGGGTCTATGGGATATTTAGCTAAAAAGATGGAAGAACTATATGATATTCCATTTATAAAGACAAGTTTTGTAGGTCTTGAGGATACGGAAAATTCACTACTTCAGGTGGCACATCTTGTAGGAAATGAAGAAACTGTAAAAAAGGCAGAAAAACTCATAAAAGAAGAGGAAGAAAAGATACAACCTGAACTTGAATATTATAGGGGAAGGCTTCGAGGCAAAAAGGCTGCAATATATGTAGGGGGCGGCTATAAAGCTATATCACTTATAAAACAATTTAGGGATCTTGGGATCGAAACTGTAATGGTTGGAACCCAAACTGGAAAACCTGAAGATTATGAAATAATAAGACAGATTACAAGAGAAGGTACTGTAATACTTGATGATGCAAATCCTTATGAACTTGAAAGATTTATGGTTGAAAAAGGAGCAGATGTACTTGTAGGAGGAGTTAAGGAGAGACCTCTTGCATATAAACTTGGAGTTGCTTTTTGTGACCACAATCATGAGAGAAAACACATACTTGGGGGATTTCAAGGAGCTATAAATTTTGCTAAAGAAATAGATTTAACTGTAAATAGTCCTGTTTGGCAATATATTTAAATTTTATGGAGGGATGATGGAGATGAGCAATAAAAAATTGGTAAATGTAGATATAAACCCATGTAAAATGTGTATGCCTATGGGAGGAGTAATGGCATTTAAGGGAATAGAAAATAATATGGTAATTTTACATGGCTCTCAAGGCTGCAGCACTTATATCAGAAGACACATGGCCACCCACTACAATGAGCCTGTGGATATAGCATCATCTGCTCTTACGGAACAGGGTACTGTATATGGTGGAGCTGAAAATTTGAAAAAAGGCCTTAAGAATATGATTAAAATGTATGAACCTACTACTATCGGGGTAATGACAACTTGTCTTGCAGAAACCATAGGAGAGGATACAAAGAGGATAGTAGAAGAATTTTATAATGAAGAAAAAGATAACGAGAAGATTAAAAATATAAAGATAATAACCACATCTACACCAGGATATGGTGCTACCCAGGCAGAAGGCTACTTTCAAGTTTTAAAAAGCATTGCCCAGCAGGTCTGTGAAAAATCTGAAAGTACGGGAAAGTTAAATATAATATGTGCCAATTTAAATCCAGGAGATGTCAGAAATATAAAACAGATACTGGATGATTTTAAGATAGGATATACTATTTTACCGGATGTATCCAATACCCTTGATTCTGCACACAATGAAAAATATAAGAGAATTCCGTCTGGAGGCACTAAAATAGAAGATATTAAAAAGATGTCCGGTGCAGTAGGTACCATTGAAATGGGCATGACTGTATCAGATGATAAATCTCCTGGCACATATTTAAAAGATAAATTCAAAGTGCCCCTTTACAAATGCCCCATACCAATAGGCCTTAGAAATACCAATAAATTTATTGAACTTATATCTAAAATAACTGGCGTTTCAATACCCGATAAATACGTAGTTCAGAGGGGAAGATATTTAGATGCCATGGTTGATAATCACAAGTATACAGGTGAGGCAAGGATACTTTTATATGGAGAGCCGGAACTTGTATATGCAGTGTCAAGGCTTTGCCAGGAAAATGGAATATTAATAAAAATGATAGGGATGGGATCTAAAAATGAAAGGCTTAGAGAAAAATTAAAGGAAGAATTAAAAGTTCAAAAAGAGGACTGTATTGTTTTAGATGATACTGATTTTGGAACTATGGAAGATTATGCTGAGAAGCTTAAAATAAATTTAATTATAGGAAATTCAGATGGAAGAAGAATGGCACAAAAACTAAATCTTGAAATAATAAGAATAGGATTTCCTATCCATGATAGAGTTGGAGGACAGAGGCAGGTAATAACATCATATAGTGGATCTGCCTTTTTAATAGATTCTGTGGCAAATATTATGCTTTCACATACTCAAAATACCTACAGGGAAAAAGCTTACAATGATTTTTATGCACCTTTTTTAAAAATATCAGAAAAAGATCTCATACAATCTCCTGTTGATAAAACCTGTACACACCCTTGTTTTGGGGATAATGCATATAAATTTGCCAGAATGCATATACCAATAGCTCCAAAATGTAATATAAGCTGCAATTACTGCAGTAGAAAATACGACTGTGCAAATGAAAGTAGGCCCGGAGTAACAAGTGAAATTTTAAGCCCCAAAGAAGCTCTTGAAAAGTTTAAAATTGTTAAGAGTAAAATGAAAAACTTAACTGTAGTGGGAATAGCAGGCCCTGGAGATGCCCTTGCAAATTTTGATCAGGTTAAAGAGTCCCTAAAGCTTATAAGAGAATATTCTCCTGAAACTACTTTTTGCTTATCTACTAATGGACTTATGCTCCCATTTTATGCAAACGAGCTGGTACAGCTTGGTGTATCACATGTCACAGTTACAATAAATGCAGTAGATAGTAAAATAGGATCAAAAATATATAAGGAAGTAAACTATTTAGGACATAAATATAGTGGAGAAGAAGGAGCAGAAATACTTTTAAACAACCAGCTTACAGGACTAAAATATCTGTGCTCCAAAGACATAATATGTAAAGTAAATATAGTTATGCTCAAAGGAATAAATGACAATCATATAAAAGAAGTAGTGAAGAAAGTTAAAGAATGTGGAGCATATATGACAAATATAATGCAGATGATACCAGTTTCGGGAAGTGCATTTGAAGATCTGCCTCTTGTTTCCAATATAGAACTCAATGAAATGAGAAAAGAATGTGAGGTAAATATGAAACAAATGTATCACTGCAGACAGTGCAGGGCAGATGCCGTAGGAACTCTTTCAGAAGATCGTTCTATAGATTTTAGAAATGTAGGCTGTGCAAGCTGTCATGGTAAGAGTTCTGATAATAAAGTAGAAAAAGAGAAAATCTTTGAAAATACAGCTAAAAGCGAAAAATATAAGTTTGCAGTATCTTCTAAATCAGGTATTAATATAGATCAGCATTTTGGACACGCTACTGAATTTTATATCTATACCTATGACGATGGAACTATAAGATTTTTGGAAAAGAGAAATGTAGATAAATACTGCACAGGAGTATATGAGTGTGATGAACATGAAGATAAAATGGCAAAAATAATGAAAACCATAGGCGACTGTAATGCAGTGCTTGTACTTAGGGCAGGTGTTGAGCCAACAGAAAAATTAGAAAAAAGAGGAATAAAGGTTATTGAAATGTATGATTCTATAAATAAAGGTATAGTAAAAGCGGTAAAATTATTTATTTAGGTGCCTGTCACCACAGTGGGATGCATTTGCTCCCATTCGGTGACAGGCACCAAATAAATACCAAAATAAATAAATCCTATCATCAAAGCAAAAATATATGGTACAATATTCATATATTGCTAAACAAGGTAGGAGGTAATAAGTATATGAAAAGAAATGCCATAAAGGCAATAAGCACCACAGCTGTACTATCGCTGCTGATTTCACCTGCACTTCCTGTTACTTCTGTTAAAGCGGCAGCAGGGGAAGTTACAAAATTGTCTGGAGCAGATTGTTATGAAACGGCAGCTGCAGTTGCTTCACAAAATTGGACAAGTACTGATAATGTAATACTTGCTTCAGGTGAAGGATATGCAGATGCTATAAGTTCTGCGGTGCTTGCAAAACAATTGAAGGCACCAGTGCTTTTGACTGAAGCAAGGTCACTTAATTCCAATGCAAAGTCTGCACTGGATAAATTAAAGCCAAAAAATATTTATATAATAGGTGGAACTGCCTCAGTATGCCAGGAAACAAGAGATGAATTAATGAAAGAAAAGTATAATTTAATTGAATTAAGCGGAAATAATAGATATGACACTAATCTTGCAGTAGCTAAAGAGCTTGTAAAACTTGGAGCAAGTGCAGACAATGTAATGATGGTAGGTGGAGAAGGCTTTGCAGATGCTCTGTCTGCTGCACCTGTAGCAGCGGCCAAAGGTGAAATACTACTGCTTGGAGTAAATAACAGTGAGGCTATGGGTCCTATAACAAATTTTATAAAAAGTAATAATTCTAAGGTTACTGTTGTAGGCACACAAGCTTTGATAAATGATGCTACATATAAAAGTATAGGAGCTGTAAACAGGATATCTGGAGGAGCAGATAGATTTGCCACTAACCTAAATATATTAAATCAATTTGACAGTGAATTAAAGGCAGATAAGCTCTATATTGCAAATGCTACTGGTGATAAATATGCAGATGCGTTGATTGCAGCTTCTGTGGCTGGAACAAGTGCTGCACCTCTTGTACTTATTGGTGGACAGGACGACAGTAGTACTGCAAATGCAATGAATTATATTAAAAATAAAGCAGGAAAAACCACTGATTTAAACCTTATAGAAGAAAATGGAACAGTTTCTGATAAAACTGTATCTGATATAAATGCAGCAGCTTCAGGAAGTGTAGTTGAAAGTGCTACAGTAGGTTCTGTAACTACAAATGGACTTAATCAGGTAAAAGTTGTATTTAATACAGATGTGGACAAGGATTCTGCAGAGAGGGCTGCAAACTATGAAATAGACAGTGAAAACCTTGGTACTACAAACCAAACTCAAGCTAAAGCCACACTGCAGGAAGATAATAGAACAGTTATGATTACATTTAACCATCCGTTTACTCAAAATAAGGATGTGACATTTACAGTTAAAAATTCCATAACTACTAAAGATTCTGGAACTGTAATACCTAAATTTGAAAAGCAAATTACTTTTTCTACTACCAATGGTCCTACTTTGGATTCTGTAACGCCTATAGGAGGAAATAAACTAAGGGTAAAATTTTCAGAGCCAATTAAAATGGACAGCAGTAATTTGTCTTCTTTTAAAATAAACAGACAGAGTATAACTGGTTTTGGAATAAATACTTCTGATTCTGCTACTAAATTTAGAGATCAGTCTCCAGATGAAACTTGGGCAGATGGAGTAGATTTGTACTTTAATTCTCCACTTCCAGTAGGTGAAAATACTTTTACTGTACCAAACGGGGAAGCTGGAGACAAATTCAGTGATGCAGTTAGTTTACCAATTAGCAGTTGTTCAAAAGATTTTACTGTAAATTCTCAGACGGGAAATCCAGAGATTCAAACTGTAACTACTAACAATGTAGATACTATTTATGTAAAATACAACAGGCCTATGGATCAGGAGACAGCTCTTGAACCAAGCAATTACAAGATAAATGGAACTACAGTTAGTGTAGATGATTCTTATGTAACTTTTGATACAGGTTCGGGAGATACTATAGTAAAAATAACAAAAGTCGGTGATTTACTTAAATCAGGAGAAAATACACTTACTGTAAAGGCAAATATTATGGATACCTTTGCAAATTATATAAATGAGTCTACTGTAAATTTCTATGTAGGTGGTGATACGACTGAACCTACTATAACTTCTGCCAGCATTTTAGATGAAGATACTATAAGAATTAAATTTAATAAAGATGTTTCAAGAAGTTATGCTGAAAACAAAGCAAACTATACTGTACTTGATTCTTCAGGAGCTAGTTTAAATTATGAAATTGATGAAATAAATGCAGTAACTGTAGATGGAAATAACAATAGAACTTTTGATATAAAGTTTAAAGGCGATGACCTTAAAGGTTCAAAATATACATTGACTGTAAAGAACATAATTGATACAGAGTCAACTCCAAATATAATGAATGATTATACAGCTACTTTATCTGGTATGGATGATGAAGGTGTAAGTGTAACTAAAATAGTTAGAAGAGCAGATAATTCACATGCTGTAGCAATATTTTTTAGTAAAGCTATGAATACCGATTCTCTTCAAAATTCTGCAAATTATGTATTTAAGGATGGATATGGAAATCTTAGAAGCCTGCCTTCAAATGCTACCATAAGTCCGGCACAGGATAATAAAAGTGTAACTATAGAGTTCCCTTCCAGATATACTATAGGCTATGGGACAGATGGTTCTAGTGTAGTTCAAATGGGAGTAAAAGATGTTAAAGATGCAGATGGAAATCCATTAGACTTGAGGTCTTATATGGCACAGGTAGATTTAAATGATGATGAGGACGGACCAAAACTTGTGGCAGGTACTGCCCAGATGACTTTTGTAGGTAATGATATAGATGTTAAGGTATCACTTTCAAAAACACTTGATATTTTATCCTTAAATGACTTCAGGGTAGCAGGTTATGCTCCTGACAGCGGATTTGTAAGTGGAAATGATGTAACACTTATATACAGAGCAGGAATTAAAAATAACCAGAAGATAAATGCTATAAAAAATTCTGGAGAAAGCACTAATTTGAGTGTAGAAAATACCGTTTCTGTAGACGCAGCAGGATGTAATATACAATCAGGTTCAACTGAAGTATATGTACCACCTATAACTAATCAAGATATGTGGTCTATTGGCTATTCTGGTATGAGTACTGTAAAAGTAGTTTTTAATCAGCGTATTGACGATGACCTTGTTACGTCCTATAAAGATGATTTCTTGTTTACGAATAGAAAAACAGGACAGGAATTGACACCTATTTCAGTTTGGGTGGATGATAAGAGTGTTGTTTATAGATTTGATAATAGTACATTTCAAAATGGCGATGAAATTTTGGTACGTGCCAACAGCGATAGTTCTAAGATAAATATAAGAAGTGAAAAACACAATACTTCAGGGTATACAGTTTATACTCCATCTGATACTGATATTTCAGGTAAGGTTGTAACAGCAGGAGAGTAGAAGAAAAAGGTCAGACCATTGATATTTAAATATCAATGGTCTGACCTTTTTATAATTACTCTTGCTGATAGCTAGTTAAAGCATTTTCAAGTCTTGTATCTAAATCATCTATTCCGTTATTTCCATCTTCAATATTTGAGAGATATCCTCCACTATTTCCCATGCTTTCAAGTGCATTAGTAGCCTCTTCTAATTTATCTATATCCATATTGTCCAGTGCATCTTTCATTTCAGTGAATATATTGAGACAATTAGTTGTATATTGCATAGTTATGTCTACATAATTGATTTGCGTGTTTATATTACTTAGGTATTGGTTATTGTAAGCTTCTAACCCATTAGGTACTGAAAGGCTTGAAACTTCAGTTTTAAGTGTTGTAAGATCACTTTTGTAAGAGGATAAATAAGAATTACCCTGATTGAATAAGGTGATTAATTGCTCTATATCTGTTGATAAATCCTGTGCTGTCGATGCAGAAGAAATAGCTAATCTTATATCAGTTGTCTTATTATATACATCTTCCATCTGCTTTGAAACGGAAGTTGTTTTATCCTTATAGGACTCACAGTAGCCTTTTAAAGAATTTATATAGTATATCTCAGCTTGAGGTATTAATGAAGTTGATTTTAGTAAATATTCTATAGACAAATCTACAGAACCAAGTCCTCCTAAAAGGTATATATTCTTATATTCTTTCTCGTCTATATAGTTTTTTTGATTTGATATATCTCTGCCGTCTGTCAACATTATAGGTGCGCTTAATTTAGAAGCTATTGCACTTCCAGACAGTGCATCTGGGAAATTTGAACCATTTGCTAATACTGTCGAGTTTGAATTTGAATTAAAATATTTACATATACTTAATGAAGTATCATATCTAGTTTGTCCACCTATTCTTGTTATGTTGCTATCTGTTAAAGATGGTACAATATTTTTTATTTCATTTACTACGTTATCATTTACTGAAGAAGTACCACCTATTACATATATTTTAGATGGTTCAATACTTGAAATAACGTCCTTATTGTCTTCAGCAAGTTTCCCATTATCTATCATAAATATAGGATATTTGTAACATGCAGCTACACTGGACACGCTAAGGGCATCTGCAAACCCCCATCCATTCGTAATAACTAATGGAGTACCCTTTGCAACATTCATAGAATTAATTATTGATTTGTTGGTTTCAAATCTGTTGCTCCCACCAAATCGTGTAATATTTTCGTATCCGAGACTTTTTACATAGTCTATAAAATCATCACTTACTGAAGAAGTACCACCTAATATATAAATATTTCCATCCTTATTTAGATGGTTCTTTATGTAATCTACTGCATTTGAGGAATTTTTAAAGTCATCATTTAGTAAAATTATTGGAGCATTATATATCTTTGAAAGTACACTTCCACCTAAAGCGTCAGGGAAATCCTTACCGCTAGCTACTATTACGTTTTGAACCTTTCCACTTTCAAAGAACTCTGCAATTTTTTCAGAAGTTTCATATCTATTGTTTCCTGCGAGTCGTGTTACATTATACGTAGTTTTAGCATAGGTAGTACTTGACATACCCAATACTATAGCCGCTGTTGCAGCTATTCCTAGTATTTTTTTCACTATCCTTTCATCTCCCTTTAAAATACATATACTTTAATTCTAACATAAAGTTACAAAAAAACCTACAAGAAAAATTTGACTAGATTTGTAATTTAAACAAAACCGTAGGTTAACTTTACCATGGAAATATAAATATAATTGTGATAGAATTAGTTATTATTGAAATGTTATATTTTTAAAGAAAATAATTTAATATATGGAAGGAGGAAAAAATGAATAAAATTAAGATAATGGCACTTACAGCTGCACTAATTCTTTGTACAAGCACCGTAGCTTTTGCGGCAGGAAATACCTTGGATATAGATAGCTTGATTAATACTGCAATTGAAAATTCCTATGATGTTAAAAGTGCAGATATTTCAATAAAACAGGCACAGAATTCCTATAAAACTGATACAAATAATGCAAGTTCTTATGCTGAACAGTTGGCTAAAAACAGGGCAACTTTAGATAAATATAGTAGGCTACAACTAATGGAAAAAATAAGCAGCAGTCAACAGCAAGATAAATTTTCTGAATATAAATACACTCAAATAAAAGCTGTAGCTGAAAATCAAGTAAACCTATCTGCTTATACTCAATATACATCAATCATGAATGATAAAGATGCAGTAGATTTAGAAAATCAAAAATTTAGTAATGCTCAGGAACAATATGATAGTGCTAAGCTTAAATTGAGCATTGGAATTATATCACCTTCAGATGAAAAAAAAGCCGAATCAGATTATTTAACAGAAAAAAATCAACTCAAAAAAGCTCAGAGACAGTATAATTCAGATATTCAAAGTTTAAATAAAATTGCGGGAATTGATATAAATACACAGTATGATGTTCTTCTTAAAGATAAGCTTACTGAGTCACCTTATATAAGAGCTTACAATGATTATTTAAATGATGCTCTTAAAAATAGGGTAGAGATTTTAGTCGGTGAAAAAAATATAGAACTACAGAAGTTTAAATATGATGTTGTAGATGGTGTATTTCCAGAAAAACAAAGTGTTCCAAATAGGCTTGCTCAGGCCAATATAGACAATGCATCAGACAGTTTAGAAATTGAAAAATTAAACATAACTTCAGAGATAAATAGTTTATATAATGATCTTCAAGTTAAGACCAGGACACTTGGAGCAAAAAAAGATGCATTAAAATTAGCACAGATTAATTTTAATACTGCACAGGTAAGATATAATGTAGGGGTACTCAGCAGGATAGATTTTGATACCCAGGCTGCTAATTTAAAAAGTGCACAAAATAATTTGAAATCTGCAGAGAGAAGTATATGGATGGCACAGCTTAAATTGCAATTAGCTTGTGGTATAGGAAATGATACTTCCGGTGTATCTAAATAGATATGAGTTTCCATATTGAAGGGAGGAAAAAATGAGAACTAGATTAAGTATAATAATAGGATTGACATTGGCTTTAAGCACAGGTAGTATATGTTTTGCAGCAAGTACTGGAACATCTACACCAGTTAATAGTACAATAACACCTACGAATAGTATTGTAGGAGATGCTACCCTTACTTTAGATCAGGTGCTTAATGATATAGAAAAAAATAGTGTGTCAATTCAAACTAAAGAACAAAAAATACTACTATATCAAAGGCAATTTGATAGGGACACTATGAATGCAACCGTTATAAAAAATAGTGGTACAAGCCAGGTTAATTATCCGAATGGACAGTATCTAAACGTAAAACTTGCTACAGATATACTTCCAAGGTCAGATGAACAAAATATAAAGGATGCAAAACATGATAAGGATGATTCACTGCAAAATTTGAAATTTTCTACAGAACAGCAGTATTTGAATGCCCTTACTAATGAGGATCAGATAAACACTATTAATGATCAGATAAAGAACATGGATGAACAGATTGCCCAGACTAAGGTGAAAATAGCAAATGGACAGCTTACAAATAATGACTTGGAATCTTTGGAGGTTCAAAAAACTCAGATTGAAGCTTCCTTAAACCAACCAAAGGCACAGCTTCAACAAAATTTATTGACTATTAAACAAACAATAAATATGAATTTTGATGGAAATTTGACTCCGGTTTCAACTGAAAAGTCCTTTGCAAAATATGATGACAGCAATATAGAGGATAAGATTAATAAGGCAGTTGATAATAATTACAACATATCAAAAATAAATAACAATTTGGATATACTTAGGGCAGAAGAAGATATATATAAGAAATATGCTTATGATGATGATTCCGGGGCAATAAGTACTTCGCTCAGTATTCAAGATCTTGAAAATAGTCTTGATAGTGCGAAGTTAACTATTAAAACTAATTTATGGAATGGTTATTACGGTTTAAAAAATTTAGAGGATGCAGTAGAAACTGAAAATGCAAAAGTTGCAAGTGCACAGTCAAACTATGATACTATAGCAGCTAAGGTTCAGCAGGGAGTCGCTATACAACTTCAGGCAGATTCTGCAGCTCTTTCACTTAAAAGTGAAAAAATTAATTTAAAAAATGCCATAAACAATTATATGGTAGGAGTAGAACAATTTGAATATAATTTAACACAATAATTCTTATTTTTGTAGAATTTTATTTTGAAACTATGTTGGACATGATTCAGCATAGTTCTTTTAACATATAATTAAATTTTTATTAAAATAAATAGAAATACTATAAAATAAGATTGTATATGATAAAATGAGATTTGAAATAATTATATGGGGAGTGATAATGTGAAATTTAGTTTTAAAAAACTGGGGATACTTGCTCTAATTTTGACTTTAGGTATGTCTTTAGTAGCTTGTTCTTTTGGGAAACAGGATGTACATGAGAGTAAAAAGAGCGAGGTAAATACTACAATAAAGACGGATGCTGACAAGACTGCCCAGCTTAAGAAAGAAAAAGCAATATCTGATGGACAAGTATATGTGCAAAATAACAGAGCAATAGCTACTATGCTAATTAAAAGCGGTGTTAGTGATAAGGAAGCCAAAGATCTTGCACAAAAATATGGTCAGGATTTAAAGAAAAAGTACAAAAATATGGAAGTTAGAGTTATGGCTGTAAGAGATAATAAGAATATAGTAAATTTGACTATAAAGTAATAATATGTTTAAGTTAAGAACTTAACTTTCGCAGTTTAAAAATATTGCGAAGCAATATTTTTGAGAGGACAGAGGACAATTGACAGAGGACAGTG
>ENA-UOOE01000666-UOOE01000666.1-fermentation-metagenome-genome-assembly--contig:-NODE-666-length-32232-cov-6.260310_pt1 | contig 32232 bp, 38 predicted proteins | sample MGYA00245776_ERZ724021 | MGnify/ENA primary metagenome ERZ724021 (study PRJEB28704, sample SAMN03018321) | fermentation metagenome | biome: anthropogenic terrestrial biome; feature: soil; material... | reverse complement strand
TTTTCTAGAATATCATTCCTAAAATCTCTCTTCTTTAATGCTAGACTTAACTCCATCTTGCATTTTTCACTGAGATGGTACCAATCTAGCAAAATTCCATAGTGTTTAAACCAACTAAATGCATTAACTATAGTGTTATGAAGACTCTTTTCACCATCTACAAAGAATAATAAATAGTTCTTAAGCTCATTGTTTAAAAGTAAAAATGCAACTATTCTAGGCAGAATTTCAACTGTACTGCGGGCATTTAAACAATATCTTTCTTTTAGCTTTTCTATATGAACAATCGTATTTCTAATGTAGTGTGTTTTTGCATCTTGGCTTTTTTCCTTATCTTTAGGTCTTTTTTCTTTTTGTTTTTTTACACTGACATCATCTACAGATATATTTACTGTATTGTCTGCATTTTCGTAGAATTTTTCCTGCTCATTTAATGGTATCTTCAAATCATCAGGTTTATCTTTGTTATATTCTCTTATTTTTGATTCTATAGTTTTATGAGAAATCCCTATTTTCCTTTTATCTGGCATATAGGCTTTTGTTTTAGCTTCATTATTTGGAGTTCCATCATCTGCAAAATCATTGTCATACAAAATATCTTTTGTCATTCTTACGATTTCTTTCTGAACTTTTTCTCCTTCCATTTCTACTATGTTTGAGAGAGTTCTTACAGGGGTTCCTCCCTTCTCGTTCCTTACTCTATTAAGCTTCTGGGCTGCTTGTCTATATGACATACAACTTGCAAAGTCTAATGCAAGCTCATTAAAACCCATAGTTCGATACCATTCCTTTGAGTATAATGTTCTAAACACATCCTTTGCAGTATCCATAACATTTTTGCCTTCTTCATATATACTGTGTGTTTTAAATGTAAATCTACCTACTTCACCGTCTACTTTGTATTCATTGTCATTTTGCTCAATTATTCCACCTTTTTGTTCCTGGTATTCCTGGCATTTTTTTTTGATATATTCTCAAGATGCTCTGATATATCTTCTTTTAATACTTTCCTATTGAGATTTATAAATGTCTTTTCAACAGCATCTATGCTTTCTGCATCTTTTTCGCTCATATCAGTATCATAAATTACTCCTATGTTGTCTTCTGGATTTTTCCTGTCATATACCTCTAAATTCATTTTTATAACATAATCACCCATTGTTAAACACCTTCCTTGGTTGCTAATTTATTTTATGCAATTAGCATTACCTAAAAAGGCTTTTTACATCAATTTTTATAACACAGATCGAAATTTAGTAGTAATTTAAGGCCATTTAAAACCTCTGTTTTCAAATATTGTGCCTCATCTATAATAATTACAGGGGTGATTTTTTTATCTCTGCATAATGAAACAATTCTTTCTTGAATTGCTTTAAAAAGATCTATTTTCTTTGAGTAGATTTCTACACCTAAACCGTAGGCAAGAGATTTATAGAATTCTAATACTGTAACAGTAGATAATGTTAGATAAATAACTTTGTACAAATTTGAATTTAATGAGTTTGTAAAGCAGCGTAAGGTATAGGTTTTCCCAATGCCTGAAAGTCCTGTAAATAACCCGATTCCTTTAATATTTTTAAGATGCTCTAATCGAGACATTGCCTGTGAAAAATCGCGAGATTGAAAAAAGTTTTTCTCACTTAATCCTTTCTCAAAAGGATTAAACTCCATTCCCCAATAAGCTTTATACATTTTCTTCTCCTCCATTTACCTTAGAATAATCTATAACGTTTCTCTTAATCTTTGAATTATCAACCTTTTTTAATGGATAAACTGTATCGCATATATTATTGTCTTTGTCAAAAATGAATGCCTTATTTAAATCTATAGGTGAGTACCTTAAATTAATTCTTTGCCCTATATACTTTGCAGGAACTTCAAATTGAAGACAATTTAATTTAATTGTGGCGTCATTATTAACTTTTCTAGTTACCCGATGTAGAAAATGATTATCTAATTCTTCAGGTGGTATAAATTTTATTCTATCCATATCTTGAATATATCTTTCTCTAGGGGTTATACTTAAAGAGGAATGAATACAATTGATGTATTTCTCATTTAGGTATTTATTGAAGTCTATATTTAAGGCTTCTAGCGAAGGATAATTGTTCCAGTCTTAGCATCAATATTTCTAGGTTGTCCCACGTCGGCTCTAGCCTTGGGTATAAGTGCATCAAAACCACCATGTTTATAATTTAGAAACCACTTTTTTATGGTTCCTGATGAAATTTTAATCTTACGTCCATTTGGTAAAGTATGTTCTTTAGAGGCAATATCTCTAAAAAATTGATTTTTAGAAGCAGCTTCATAAGTCTCATTTACCAAAGGAACTATTAAAGAGAATCTAAAAAGAGTTATGTGGGTTGGAAAAAGTACTCAGTAGAAGCCACCAACATAAATTGGACGAGGTAGAATATTTTGAAACTTGAGCATTTGAAATATCCACTGTGAGTTAAAGAAATATTGATACAAAAAATTTCCATTCAATTGATAATTGGTAATTGCAGATACTACCATATGTGGAGTAGAATCTATGGCGTAGCCTAAGCTTCTTAAAACAGGTTTGCAAGAATTAAGAAATGCTGAAAGCCTTGATATAAACATATAAAGGACTTGAAAACAAATGCAGAAATTTGAACATATCTCCTCAACTTTATGATGACCAGAATAATATGCTGCTAGAACCTTTAGAATAAATGAAAAAGAATAAATGCAATAAGGTATAATATCATTGGGTAAAATGGCATGAGTAGTCTTACAGGAAGAACATTTAACTCTTAAAACAACCATCCTTCTATCCTCAATAATGCCCAATTCATCAATAAGCAAGATATTTCTTTCATAGCAGCCATGTCTTGTTAAGGCATGTTTTGCACCACATTTAGGACAAGTATAAGTAATAATTGAGTAATCTTTTAAAATTCTATCATCATAATTATTGAAATTTACTGTAAAATCTATTATCATAATATTATTGGTTTGAACTATCATTATAGTTCTATTCAGATTTGGAGAAGTAACTTTGGTTGGTGGCTTCTCCTTTTCTTATTGTACATAAAAATAAAGGATAAGGGAATGTTAGATATATTTCTCACATTCTTTTATCCTCTTTTCATTTTATTGGTTAAATTAATTTGAAATAATAATTGATATTTGAGAGCGTATAAAATATAAATCTACATTTATTGGGGAAAGGTCATTAGTCTAAATTTGAATTAATATATACCGTTGACAAACTAATGCTATTAGCATATTATAATATATAATAAGTTATTGAATGAGGGTTGTTTATGCAAAACAGAAGGCAATTGAGCTTAGACACTATTTTAAATGCTTCTGCCGCACTCGCAGAAGAAAAAGGACTGGAAAATATAACGTTGAATCAAGTGGCAGAAAAATTAGGCATTAAATCGCCATCCCTATACAATCATGTGAGCGGGATTGACGGGATATCGGAGGGCCTTGCAAAACTGGCTGTTAGGAAATTGGATGCAACTGTCCGTGATGCGGCTGTTGGTAGATCAAAAGCACAGGCATTGGAAGCAATCGCATACGCGTACCGAAAATTTGCCAAAGAGAACCCTGAACTTTATAAGGCAATATTAAAGTTGCCGACTTGCGAGGATGAGGAACTCAATGAAGCTGCCCATGCAGTCGTACGAATCGTTTATCAGGTAATGGAACCTTACCATTATAGTGAAGAAGATACTATTCATTTTGTTCGCGGTTTTCGTAGCGCGCTTCATGGCTTTGTATCATTGGAGGACGCCGGATTTTTTAAGTCAGCATTTGATGCCAATGAGAGCTATCATAGGCTTGTGAATGGATTCCTAAAATTTTTAGAGTTGCAGGAGGGCGTGTCATGTTGAGATATATTGCATTGCCAATTGTGGGATTTATAGTGGGCCTTTTAATTATTTCGCTGGGCGGCGGCGGCGGCGCGATATATGTAGGAATCTTGACTGCTATCTTTAATATTCCGCCTGCCATTGCAGCCTCTACGTCTCTTGCAACCACAATCCCTACCACTGCGGTGGGAACGTTCAGTCATTGGAAAGCCGGAAACGTAAATTGGCGTTTCGGGTTCACCATGTTGATTGGTGGAGTAGTCGGTTCCATAGCAGGCTCCCTATGCTCAGGATTTTTACCGCGGAACCTGTATAACAAGCTGACTGGGATTATATTGTTATTGTTGGCCATACAGATGCTTATTTCTTATATAAAGAAAAGAAATAAAAAAGAAGATGACGAAGAAGTAGTAAGTCAGACAAATAAAAAGTCAAACACTGTTAAGGCAATTTGCTTTGGCTTGTTAGGTGGAGTGATGTCGGGACTCGTCGGCTTAAGCGGCGGTGGCCCGATTATTGCGGGACTTATGATTTTAGGATGTCAGGCACTTGAAACGGTGGGGACTTCGGTACTGGTATTGCTTGGCATTGCAGTTACCGGATTTATAACACACCTTAGTGTTGGAAATATTGACTGGCCACTTGTGGGACTTTTGACTGTCGGTACAGTATGTGGCGCTTTGGTGGGTCCGTTTCTTCTTAAAAAGTTCGACAAGAAAAAATTAGAGAAAGTTCTCCAACCGGCACTCTTTGCCATGATTGTTATAATGGGCGGCATAGAAGTATTTAAATAACCTGATGTACGGACAGTGATTTAGCTAAATTAAGAAAAAAATGAATAATAATTATGCTGCTCATAATATTACCGTTAGCAACTAATGCATTATTTTACTTAAAATAATATTCACACCGAAATATGAATTTTATTTAAGTGTAAAAGGTTAGACTTCCCCTGTGCGTATCCCAATAGGTACCCTGTATTTACCTATTGTTTTTTATATATCATAAAGTATAAAGTCAAATTTAAGCCTGTACTTTTTAGTATCAGAATCATAACACCTATTGAACCACTTTAAGCCACAGCTGAATAAACTATATACTCTAACTATTTTGTTCTTTAGTCTTTTTGTAGCTCCAACAATTTTACTCTTCTTATTTTTAGAGCAGTCTGCGCCTAATATTATCATCCATGTGTAAGCTATACTTAAACATAAATACAAGTTTTTAAAATATACAACATCCTCTGGCCATGTTCCTTCCATATCAAAGCCAGTTGATTTCAAATCTTTGAACATTTCTTCTATAATAAACCTTTTTTTCTACACTTTTTTATTGGTAATTTTACTCATGGATAGGTTACCCTTTTCAGTGTCCGTAGGTCAGGAGTGAGAAGGCCCCTTCCTAAAGCATATGAGAGAAAAGATGGAGTTATTAAATTTGTAAAATAATATAGAATTTCTAAATTGAAAGTTAACATATACAATATCATATAATGACAAATTTCATCACTATAAAAACTTTTGACAAGTCTAAAGCTCGGTATTTTGAAAATCTAAGAAGCTCAGCTAAACTCGTACCTCAGACATATCTAAGCTCCTAAGATTTTCTAAAATACCTCGCTAAAACTTATGGAAAAGTTTTTAAATGTGATTTCAATTTTGTCATTATATTTTATGTATAAGTTTAAATTTCAATTAGAAACCCCGTATAGATAGTTAACTCCACAATTAAACTTTATGATCTCGTATAAGAAACACAGAAACAACAAATTTTAATGCCAATATGAAGTAACTTTCGATGAAAAGAGATTGCAGAAATTATAATATTAAGTATGTTTCTAATGAGCATGAAAAATATAAGGTTTAAATCTAAGCTTTCTGTAGTAGTTTGCTATTTTTATATTTCATAAAAGCAATTTTAGCAGAATACATCACAAGTCCTACTGGTAACCAAAATTGTCCAAAATTAAGCTCATTTTGTAAATAAGGAAGCATAAGATCCCAACCTAATCCTTTTAAATTTAACATCTTTAATGCTACAGTCATATGTCTGAATGGCCATAGAATATTGAGAGCATCCGACATTCCACTTGGCAGCAGATAATCTGGGAATATAACACCGCAGGTTAGAAATATAGGTATATTTATCAAATTAAAAAATAGTATAAAATGGCCAAGGTTATCCATAAATGATACAAAAACTAATCCCATAGCTGTAAGGTTAATGAAAAATAAATACATTAAAACAATATATATTAATATATCACCACGAAGAGGTACACAGAATAGTTTATCAACAATACATAAGCAAGTGAAAATTACTATAATACATATAGTAGAATATAGTAATAGTCTTCCTATAAGACCAATTACAGCTTTTACACCTTCTTTTGAACGCATCTTAATATGTGCAAATTGCTCTTTCTTCTTCATTAAAGCAGGTACTAAAAGTATTGGTACAAAAAAACCTTGATTAACTAAAGGTATCAAAGTATAAATTAAATATCTAAGATAACTACATTGTGGCTCATAAAGTATACGTTCAACATAGGAAAAGTTTAAAACAGTTTGCTTAGATAGGTATGGAACCATACCATTTCCTTGAAGAACGTTTATTTGAGCACCAGCATTTATAGTACCTAAAACCTGACTAGCATATGATAAAATACTGGATTCTCTAGGAAGACTAGTTCCATCTATTAGTAATAAGGCACTAGGTGATTTTGCCAAACTTACATTTTTTTTAAAATGCTTAGGTATTATTATACCTCCATTTACTCTACGATCTTTTATTGCTTTTTCAAGTTCAGTATCTGAATCTGCATAATAATTAACATTTAAACCTGGATTAATTTTACTGTTGTACAACAGTTCTTGACAAATGTGAATTATCTCTATCAACTACACCAAAGGGAATATGCTCTATATAAGGGTTAGACATGGCATAGCCAAAAATAAGTGTTGCTACAATAGTAAGTATAATAGTCTTAAGTAGGGAGCTTCTTTCTTCTTTTAATATTTTAAAAAGACTCTTCATTTAAACAAGATACTTAAAAGTACTCCAACAAATGTCGTTGCGATACAAAAGAGAATAGTTAACATAATTCCTGCTTCAACAGAACCCCTATAAGGCAATCCAAAATATTTACAATAAATTGCTAGAATAGTAAAAACTGAAATTGATGCCAAAAGTCCAACCATAATACCTTTAATCCACATCTTTTTATAGCTATTACCTTTGTTTATTAATAAAATTACAACTATAATCATCCCAACCTGAATAATATTAATTGAAAATCCCGGAATAAAAAAATTAAACATATTTTCAGTAGGATTTCCTATAATTCTGGAATTATAATGTATTGGATTGATATAATTTGCAGCTACTTCTGGTATTAATCCAAGTTGTCCTTCTGCTACATTTATTAAATATGCTGATTTAATAGTACCTAGAATCTGTGCAACTCTTGTTCTGCTAGAAGAAGTCATGGCCATTTGTGCCCCATCATAAATAACCATAATTTTTGGATTCTTCCCATCAATTAGATCTTTTGAAAAGTGCTTAGGAATAATAAATCCTATAGCTACGTCTCCTTTGTCTATTAAATCTTTAACATCATTATCAACCTGACTATATGCAACTATATTAAATTTTGAATTTGTCCTTATTTCCCTAACAAAAGCTTGAGTTGATAAAGAGTTATCATGATCTACAATAACAGTTGGAATTTTGCTAAGTGAATGGGCACTAAATTCAAGTGCTAAAACAATAGAACCCCCAATGCCAAGTATTAGAAACATTAAAATAGGAATTACCATATACTTAAATCTTAATATTTTTTCTTTCATGATAATCATCACTTCTTTCCAAAGTCAACAAAAGCTGTCATTCCAGCATGAAGTGGTTTATTCATATCAATTAATTCAACTTTAACCCCATAGGACAGTATATCAAACTCCCCATTATCATTTGTTGCCCTTTTAACTGCAAAATCAGCATCCTTATTAATTCTAACTATTTTACCTTTAAATTTTTGATTAGGATAAGCAGAAAGTTTCACAGGCACTTCTTCATCTAACTTCACTTTTGAAAGATCTGTTTCTTTTACATTACATTCAACCCAGGGTACAACTGTATTTGTCATTACTAGAAGAGGCATTCCTGTAGATACAAGTTCACCAACCTCTACATTTAACTGATTTACAATTCCATCTGCTGGTGCTGTTATTGTTGTATCAGCTATGTAACTTTGTACTTCATCTTGTCCACCTTGAGCTTGATATCCCTGTATTGTTGCATCTGCTTGATTTACTTGTGCTTGTAATGCTGCTATATCTTCAGGTCTTGATCCATCTTTAGCAACATTATATTGATTTTGCGCCACATCCATAGATGTTTGAGCCTTATCTAAATCTTCTTTAGCTGCATAACCTTTACTATACAAAGCATTTATCCTATCATATGTAGATTTCGCTAAATCATATTGGGACTTAGCTTCATCAATTTCCTCCGGTCTTGCTCCATTTTGAGCCTTCTGAAGTTGTGCTTGTGCTGATGATTTTGCCGCTTCTGCTGCTTTCATTTGTTCAGTAGCTGCATCGATTTGAGCTTTTGTTTGAGCTTCTTTTGCAACTAGCGAACTATTATCTAAAGTTATTAAAACTTGTCCGTTTTTTATACTGTCACCTTCAGCTACCTTTATAGCTGTTATTTTTCCTGCAGCTTTAGAATTTATATTTATTTCTTTAGTTTCTACGTCTCCTTGAACAATTAAATGGTCGCTTTGCTGTTTTACTATTTTATCTCCCGTCAAAACAAAATTCTTACTACAACCTGAAAACAAACCTGTTGAAATTGTTAGAACTAATAATAATGCGATTTTTTTTCTTTTCATAGAAATCCTCCTAAACAAACTAATATGTTTACTTATAAGAACCTGTTTGTTAGACGTTGTCTGATTTTTACAAGTGATTCATATAAAATTTGCATTTGTTCTTCTGGTAAAACACCTAACAAAGAAGCTATAAAGTTTTCTTTATCTGGTAATATCTCAGCTAAAATTTCCTTACCCTTTTCTGTTATAACTACCTTTGTACACCTCCTATCATTTTCATTTTCCTGTCGTATAACAATTCCTTTTGATGTCATTCTATCAATTAAAGTTGTTACACTAGGTTTTTTTACTTCTAATTTTTTACTAAGATTAGATGCAGTGCTTCCTTCATCACCACATAAATATAAGTAATACAGAGCTTTAAATTGTACTTGTGTTAATTTAAACTTTTTGTAGCATTCTTCACCAACTTTATTTATTATTTCTGATACTTTAATAATCTCGTCAGTTACCTCAAAAGTTAACTGCATTGGATCAATCTTAATCAAATTGGTATCTTCCTTATTCATAAACAACACTCCTAAAATATTTTTCTATATTATTCTGCTAACACTATTAACTTAATATACTGATAGTCATATAAACAGAGTTCTTGGCATCAGATGGAGTTTTGACTCCACCTGATGCTTATTAACAGGATTCTTAGTGCTTCAGCACTTAGAAGGCGTTATCCTTTAGGAAAAATCGTTATCCAGGGACGTAGCTGCTCTTTACTCACACTTGGAGAAGTGGGAGTATTAGAGCAGGTAGTCATCGGATAAACAATAGTTAGCATGACTAATAGTTAATATAAACAATAGTTAGCATGACTAATGGTTAGCCATACTAACTATTATACACATTATTATATTAGTTTCAATATCAATAATTGGAAATTATTATTAATAATATGTAACTTTTAGTTTTAGTTCTGCAAAATAGAAATCTAAATTGAAAGTATTACCAAAAAATAAATATGAAAAACTTTTAACCACTATTGTAAATGGATTAATAAAATTATCTGGTACTAAAACTTTATTCCAAATTGCAAAATGTGTGTTATCTTGAAAATGTCAGGGATTTGCCATTAAAAAAATATTACACAAATGGTAGGGTATGTAGGATGGAAATTATTAGATGAGGTAAGTATAGGTAACGTGTTTGCATTACTAAGTGTCCGGCAAATGTACGAAGTTACTAAAGTTATAGACCACAAAAAAGGGATTGCCTTAAAATTAGGCAATCCCTTAATTATGTATTAAGTGAGATTATAAAGAAGATAAAAACATTTCGTATGCGTCTTCAAATGAATCATAGGGATCTGGATTTCCGCCGTTTGTGCTTTTGCATTGGTTGTCACTGTATTCTTGTCCAACTGCAAGAAGTCCTCCAATAGTTATAGGATGTCCTGCATCACAGGCTATTTTACAAAATGTATCCATAGGATCATCTGCTAGACGAGTTTCCAGCAGCTTTTTTCTTAGGGAAGGATTTTTTTTAGCATCAGTATAAAGCAGTTCTAATTCAGTAGTTGTGTTGTCCATAATTTGCACCTCTGTACGTTAAATTAATAATGTTATTATAACACTGCATGAAAATTTAGGCCAATAGACATTGTAATAAGATCAGCATCTATTGGCTTAAATTTATTGCCTTTTTAGTTCTATTTTAAAGTTTTTATTTTTGCCATTTTCTTTAGAATTAAATACTAAATATAGTTTTTCTATTTTATTAAAGTAAGGGCTTTCAAAGTCTGGTTCTACTGTAGCGTAATTTGAATTTTCTGCTTAGACTTATCAAAATATTTAAAGTGCTGAAGGTCGTAAAAAGCATTCGGAGAATAAGCTTATTCTTTGCTTGATACACTTTTAAATAATATCTCACCTATTTGGGAACATTTAATTAAAAGAACATTCTATTTGAAAGGAAAAAATAATGAAAATACTTGTAGTAGAAGATGATAAACTTATTTCTCAAAGCATAAAAAATAGCCTTAAAGATTATTACAGCATAGACACTGCATTAGGGCTGATAAAATAAAAATTAGTGTTACTGGTGCCAGAGAAAAGGCAAATAAAATTTTTATAAAGACAAAAGATGAACTTGAAAATGCAATTGAGAGGACATTGTTTAAGATCTTCTAGGGGAGAAGGCATGATGCTGTGATAGAATAAGAGTATAATATATTATTTTATAACAGGATGTGAAAAAATATGCTGGAAGTAATAATTTGTGATGATAATTCTGATTATAGGGAGAAGATAAGGCAAATAGTTGAAGATACTGCTGCTAAGGAAGATATGGATCTTAAAATATCTTTGTGCACAAAAAATCCGGATGAAATAATTGAATACATTGAGAAGAACCACATTACGGGAATTTATTTTCTGGATGTGGATTTGAAAAGCAGCATAAATGGTATAAAGTTGGGTGAAAAAATAAGAAATTTAGACTCTCAAGGTTTTATAATATTTACAACTATCCATATGGAAATGAGTTACATGGTATTTAAGTATAAGGTGGAGGCTATGGACTATGTAGCAAAAGATGAGGAATATTTTGCAAAAAGAGTAAATAGCTGTCTTATAAAAGCTTACAATACCTACTACAGAGATAATTTCAAGGAAGATTATATTTCAATAAGTGAGGATTCTAGAATAATAAATGTAAAGCTTCGAGATATACTGTTTATTGAAACCAGCGGTACAGCTCATAAAATAAGAATCCATGAAGAAGACAGACAAATGGAGTTTTACGGAAATCTCAAGGATATACAAAAAAAGCTCACTTCAAATTTCTATAGATGTCATAAATCCTATATTGTAAATAAAGATAAAATTCGTGAAATAGATATGAAAAACAATAAGATAGTTATGGTAAACGGAGAAGAATGTTACGTTTCCTTTAGATACAAGAAGGGACTTGTATCATGAAGATAAAAAAGTTTCCAATTAGCAAGGTTTTTACGGATCTTATTTTGCCACCTTTGCCTACAAGTATACTCTGCTGTATTTCAATATACATTTTGTTTAGAGATAAAATTGACTTAAACAAGATGAGAGAATATTTTTTTGTATCTTTTATAATTGGTATGGTACTCCAAACAGGATCTTATATCATTGTATTTCCTATTTTTATTTTTGTTGTCCTTGTTGAGTTGAAAAATAACAAAAATACAGGAAATGTAATAGAAATCCTTGTCACTATCTTTACAATATATTTTACAAGTATCATGGTGAAAGCTTTTATTGGAGCAGATTTTTATGGATCAAACAGCTTTATTCTGAAAAATTACCTCATTGAATATGGGGTGGTGCTAATTAGTGTATTTGTCATAGTAAAAGGTAGAGAAGTTTACTTTCATAAAAGAGGCAGTGAAAAAAAGTCTTTATTTGCAAAGAACAGGGGCAAAATCATTTGGGTTATGAGCATACCTATAATTTTGAGTATCTGGCTTGCATATCACTATGTGGAATCAATGGATTACAGAACTTTTTCTTTTATAGTAGACTGGTATATTCCAATTGTGGTTCCCATTTTTTCTATTGTATTTATACTTGTCATAATTTATAATTATGAAAAAAGTTTAAAGGCTCAAGTAGACTTAAAAAGGGAAATTGAGGAGAGGCATGAAATAGAAGAATATGCCTATATGGTAGAAGAAATGTACGGCCAGACTAGAAGGTTCAAACATGATTATATAAATATGCTTACACCTCTTAAAGAATACATAGACAATGAGGATGTTAAAGGACTTAAAAAGTTTTTCTACGATAATGTAATGCATATGGATGAAAATATAAATTGGAACAATAGCAATATAGACAAGCTAAAATATATTAAAAATTCAGCTTTAAAAGCAGTACTGTCAGCTAAACTCATAAAGGCACTATCTATGAATGTGGAAATAAAGGTGGAGATAGTGGAAGATATCTCCAAGGTGTCTATGAATATAATGGATTTATGTAGGATAGTTGGCATACTTATGGACAATGCCATTGAAGCAGCAGTAGAGTGTGATACACCCAAACTCTATTTTTGTATTTTAAATAAGAAAGATTATGTAATTGCAGCACTGCACAACAATTTTTATGGTGAAAAGCCTGTAATTCATAAAATATATAAAGAAGGTTTCTCTACTAAAGGCAGCGGTAGGGGATTAGGGCTATATATTGTGAAGAATATGCTTGACACTAAATATGATAATGTGTTTATAAATACATCTATTAAGGGTGATATGTTTATACAAGAACTGTGGATTAAAAATCCAGAAGTAGTTTTATTTTTTAGATAACCTTTAACAGGCATCATCAATGAATCTTACTTAGTGGGAGTGTTACAGTAGGTAGCCATCAGATAAAATCTGGCGGCGTATGGGAAAATCACGTGGCCAGAAATTTTTTTTCAAAATAAGTCCTTGACTTGGAGTTTACTCCAAGTGGTAGCATATAATTAGAAACTGAAAACAAACAATAGATATGAGGAAAATACTAAGTTAGTCAGGTAAAAATTCAAAGGGTGATAAGGAGTAAAAAATGAAGATTTTATATTATGATTGTTTTTGTGGAATAAGTGGTGATATGAATTTAGCGGCACTAATAGATTTAGGTGTTCCTAAAGAATATTTAGTGCAAGAACTTTCGAAACTTAATTTGAATTATGAATACGAAATAAAGATTGAAAAGTCTATGAAACTTGGAATAACAGGAACTAGGGTAGACGTTATATTAAAAGATAAATTGAAGGATAAGATACATATTTCAGAACAAGCCTCACATGAACATAACCATGAGCAACATCATCATAGAAACTTGAAGGATATAGAGGAAATAATAAATTCAAGTGATTTAAGTGATAAGGTTAAAAAGCTTAGTTTGGATATGTTTATGAAGGTTGCAGAAGCAGAAGCAAAGGTTCATGGAAAAACCTTATATGAAGTACATTTTCATGAGGTAGGAGCTATTGATTCAATTGTAGATATGGTGGGAGCAGCCATTTGTTTAGACTATTTAAAAGTTGATAAAATTATTGCGTCTCCAGTTCAAGTTGGAGGAGGATTTGTTAAATGTGCTCATGGTATTATGCCAGTACCAGCTCCTGCAACAACAGAAATACTAAAGAATATTCCAATTAATACTGGAATAGTGCAGTTTGAAACAACCACTCCTACTGGTGCTGCGATACTCGCAGCAAACGCTCATGAATTTACTCAAAAAGTTGATTTTTCAATCAAAAAGATAGGTTATGGAATAGGTCATAGAGATTTAGAAATTCCAAATGTCTTAAGAGTATATTTAGGTGAAAAGGAAAGCACTGAAGAAGTAGAAGGACAGTATATACTTGAAACTAATATAGATGATATGAATCCAGAACTTTATGGATATGTAGAAGAAAAACTTTTTGAAGTAGGAGCCTTAGATGTATTTAAAACACCTATGTTTATGAAAAAGGGAAGACCAGGGATAAAATTAAGTGTGTTAACTAATGAAAAAGTTGAAAAGAATGTTTTAGATATTATTTTTGAAGAAACAACTTCAATAGGTGTCAGAAAATATAAGGTTGAAAAAATAATGCTAAATAGAGAGTTTTCAAAAGTAAAAACAGAGTATGGAGATATTACAATAAAGAAATCTTATTATAAAGGCAAACTGGTAAAATATAAACCAGAATATGAAGAATGCAAGGCTATAGCAAAAGAAAAAAATATATCTATAGATAAGGTATATAAAGCAGTTTATAAACAAGATATAAATTAATATTATGGGTGAGAGGCGGAAAGATAAATGATAAGCAATGAAAAGTATAATGAGTTAATAAAATATTGTCCATGTTGAATAGTTGTGCTAGTGGTGTGAGTGTAGTAAATATAGATAATGGATTTGGGGCAGCGTATAATGCTAGTATAATTAATAAATTATGATTTAAATGATAATTTATTTGCTTAATTAAAAAATAGAAACTATTGACTTGAAGTAGACTACAAGTGTTATAATGTCAAAAAGGAGGTGAAACCGCATGATGATTGCAGAAGTAAGTAAAAAATATGAACTTTCAGCGGATACACTTCGTTATTATGAACGTGTTGGGTTGATTCCTGAAGTAAATCGCAATAAAAGCGGAATCAGAGATTATACTGAAGAAGACTGTAAGTGGGTTGAATTTATCAAATGTATGAGGAGTGCAGGTCTTCCGATTGAAGTATTAATTGAGTATGTTGCGCTGTTTGGGCAGGGGGATGAAACCATTAAGGCAAGAAAAGAGCTATTAACTGAACAACGTAAACGGTTGATAGAAAAAATGGAAGATATCAAAAAAACAATAGAACGTCTGGATTATAAGATAGAAAGATATGAAGCAGTAGTTACGAAAGAAAATGAACTAAAAAGAACGAATGATTAGTACTTCTGCATATTAAATAAGAAAATATAAATTGAATCCTCTTTATACTTGGTTTGAGATTAAAAAGTGTAAAGAGTTTTTTTATTATATGTTCTTAATTCAGAGAAAAACATCTTGACTTGGAGTTAACTCTAAGTTGTAAGATAAACAATGTACACAATGTTAAAAGAAAGAGAGGAATAAAAATGGATTATAGCAAAAAAAAATGCCTTGTAGCTTACTTTTCGCGCAAAGGTAATAATTATGTAGGTGGAAGTATAGTAAATTTATCAGTTGGGAACACAGAAGTAGCAGCAAAAATGATTCAGGAACTGACCGGATGCGATATGTTTCATATAGATACAGTAAAGTCTTATCCGGTGGATTACACAGAAACAACAGAAGTGGCACAGAAAGAAAAGTATGACAATGTTAGACCGGAGCTTTCTAGTCATGTAGAAAATATGAATCCTTATGATGTGATATTCTTGGGTTATCCTAATTGGTGGGGCACAATGCCTATGGGAGTATTTACATTTTTAGAAGAATATGATTTTTTCGGAAAAACAATTGTGCCGTTCTGTACACATGAAGGAAGCGGTATGGGACATAGTGAAAGTGATATTAAGAAGCTTTGTCCAAATGCCAACGTTCAAAGAGGACTTTCCATTAGAGGTGGCAGCGTAAAGGGAGCTAAGAATGATATTTCAAGATGGCTTCAGGAATAAAATTTTATTGAATGATTATTTGTAAATAAAGTGATATCAAAATAAACATTAAGAATAATGTATGGAGGGTTTAAAAATGAAAAAATTAGGATTTGGATTTATGCGGTTGCCAATTACAGATAAAGAAGATCAGTCAAGTATTGATTTTGAACAATTAAATAGAATGGTAGATACTTTCTTAGAAAGAGGATTTACCTATTTTGATACAGCTTACATGTATCATAATTTTAAAAGTGAAATTGCGTTGAAAGAAGCACTCGTAAAACGTCATCCAAGAGATTCATTTACAGTTGCAACAAAGATGCCAACCATGTTTTTAAAAACACCAGAAGACTTGGATAAAATTTTCAATGAACAGTTAGAAAAAGTTGGGGTAGATTATTTTGATTATTATCTGCTTCACAATCTAGGTGTATCTCATTATGAAATTGCAAAAAAATTAGATGCATTTTCATTTATCCAAAAAAAGAAAATCGAGGGAAAAATCAGGAAGATTGGTTTCTCTTTTCATGATACAGCGGACCTATTAGATGAAATATTGACTGTGCATCCGGAAGTAGATTTTGTTCAGTTACAGTTAAACTATCTGGATTGGGAAAATGAAAGTATTCAGTCTGGAAAATGTTATGAAATGGCAAAGAAACATAATAAGCCAGTTATCGTTATGGAACCGATTAAAGGCGGAACACTCGCAAAAGTACCTGAGAAAGCAGAAAAGTTATTTAAAGAATATCATCCGGATATGTCTGTGCCATCTTGGGCAATTCGATTTGCAGCAAGTCATGAGAATGTAATGATGGTATTAAGCGGAATGTCTTCTATGGAACAGTTATTGGATAATACCGGATATATGCAGGAGTTTAAACCTTTTGTTTCAGAAGAATACGACATTGTAAACAAAGCAGTTAAAATTATTAATGAAGCCATTGCAATACCTTGTACCGCATGTCAGTACTGTGTGGATGGATGTCCAAAGAAGATTGCAATACCAAAATATTTTGCGTTATATAATGCAGAGAAACAGGCATTAAATCAGGGATTCTCAACACAGAGCGTATATTATGCTAATTATACCAAAACATATGGTAAGGCATCTGATTGTATTGAATGTAAAAAATGTGAGGGAAGCTGCCCACAGCATATTGAGATTACAAAATACTTGAAACAGGTAGCAAATACATTTGAAAATTATAAGTGGAGACCAGGCAAATAAAGGAGATAGAATAATGAACAATTTAAATGATTTAAGTAATAGTGTAATTTTCCCAAGAGGCGAAAAAACTCCAGAGGTATTTGCAAAATATTTTATTGGTAATAGCTATCTCAAAATGGTTGTACCAGTTGACAGTCCATTAAAATGTCCAATTGGAAATGTAACTTTTGAACCAGGATGCCGCAATAATTGGCATAAACATCCAGGTGGTCAGATTCTTTTAGTTACCGGTGGAAAAGGATGGTATCAGGAAGAAGGAAAACAGGCACGAGAGCTTCATCCAGGAGATGTAGTAGAAATACTTCCAAATGTGAAACACTGGCATGGCGCCGCAGCTGATAGTTGGTTTGTTCATCTTGCAATTGAAGCAAATGCATCAGCAGGTCCAGCAGAGTGGTTGGAGCCAGTAACAGACGATTATTACAATAAACTGTAATAATCGGCCGATAATATAGATAAATAAAATTCCCTGGCAAAGTAATTATATATAATGTGATTTTGCTAGGGAATTTTTTTACAGATTAATATTATTAGAAATCTAATGATAATATTATTAGTGATATGTAGCTGAACTATCAGAAATAAGTTATAAGGGAGAGATAAAAAACAAAATGGCTCAAAATAGGAATGTTACTAAAGTACTAAAGCCAAAGATTCAAGACAATCTACCTGAATTTGATTTATTACAAGGAGGAGTGTCCGATTATGATTCAATTTCATCTGTATTAGTAAATGAATGCTTGGTGGAAAATTTTAAGGCAAGGAAAGTATCCTTTAATGAAGTAATATTCAGAAATGTAAAGTTTATAAATATATCGCTTGAGCAGGTAGAATTTTTAGATGTAAGATTTGAAAACTGCGACTTATCTAATGTTAATTTGAGTGAATCCTCAATACATAGAGTAGAGTTTATAAACTGTAAGCTCACAGGAAGTAATTTCACGGAATCAATTTTTAGAAATGTTATGTTTGATCAATGTAGTGGACAATATACATGTTTTAGATTTACAGATTTCAAACAGACAGTTTTCACCAATTGTCAGCTTCCGTATGTTGATTTTTACGAAAGTGAATTTTCTAAATTAGAGTTTAAAGATACTGATATTACACAGGGTCAATTCTGCAATACTAAACTAAAGGGAATGGATTTTACAAGCTGTAGGATTGATGGTATCGCTGCAGGTGTGGAAGATATTCGTGGCGCAATAATCTCATATACTCAGGCTGTTTCACTTATTAGCATACTGGGAGTTGTGTTAAAGGAATAGGCACTTCTTTAGTAAATAAAATAATAGAAGATGCAAAAAGAAGAGAATAAAAGAGTCTTTAACGGGTTACCGTCAAAAGCTCTTTATAACATTCATTGATGCTTAGTACACTATCTATTGGATTCGGCAATTTCCCATGCCTTCGCTACTGCACCCAATGCATTCTGTAAGAATAGCTGCTCTTCCGGGCAGTCTTTATTCTGCGGGACCTTCTGCTGGCAAAGGTTAATTTGCTGATTTGCTACCTGAAGTTGTTGCCCAATTTGCTGTTTCCATGTAGAATTACTAGTCATAATCACACCTCTTAATACTTTAAGCTGTTTGATATCTTGCTCTATTTAAGGAAATCTTATTCTTATTTTTAGAGAAAATTTTATGAAAAAAGATTAGGTTAAAGGCGTATATGATTATAAAAATTATAGCTGAATTATCAATAGATTATTAAAACTCCTAAATTAATATTGGGAGTTTTATTCTAAACAAGGTTAATTATTTTACTTTTAGGTTTAATTCTCTAGCTATTATCTTTGCTGATTCTTCTGCCACTTCTCCTGTAAGATAAATGCATTGTTTCATATGTTCTTCAGAGCCAAGAGTCATATCTTTTGTTAAAACCCTGCAACATAAACATTTGTGCCTATCTTTAAAAATATCATGCAGTTCTTTAGATAAATCCATAGCCTTATTAACTTTCTCATCCTTGGGTTCACATCTACCAAAGAATAAACCTATTGCCATAATGCCACCGATTACTGCACCGCAAGTACATCCAGATCCACCTATACCAACTGGAAAACCTGAAGCCATTTTTATAATGTCATCGGATACAGGCAGGTTAAATTCATCCTTAATTGTCTTTATGATTGATTCAGAACAATAAAAATCCCCATTGCGATAATAATTTTCTGCTGTAGTTTTTATTTTATGTAAGTCAATGACCTTGTTCAATGTAACCTCTCCCTATACACAGTATTTTTATAATGTTAAAGCTATAATGTAATTTTAAGTAGGTTGATATAATTCACCTTCAGTATACTATTGTGGCATATTAAATTCAATAAATCTGTTTTGCAATAGTTATTAGTTATATTAATAAAAAGGTATTTTGGTATAAGCAAATGTTATAGGTATAAATGTTTTAGATATAAGGACATATAAGCCTAATATAGATAATTGTATATATAGATGCTAATTTTAATAAGTAAAGATATAACATATTGACTACATCTAGATTATATATTATATTTTATATAGATGGCTATCTATATATGAGGTGATACAATGGACAAAAACTATGAAACTAATGCTAAGATATTTAAAGCTTTATCAGATCCCAGCAGATTAAAAATTCTTGATATATTATCTTGTGGTGAAAAATGTGCTTGTGAAATATTAGAAGGTTTTGATTTTACACAACCTACGTTATCGCATCATATGAAAGTGCTGATGGAGTGTGGACTTGTAAAGTCTAGAAAAGAAGGTTTATGGAGTTATTACTGCTTGAACAATAATAAAACAAACAAATTAATTCTATTTTTAATGAATATCTTTACTGATACAGATGATTGTATTTGTAAAAGAAAAAGTAAACTCAATTGTGACAGACAATAATAAAATATTAGTTTAATTAAGGGGGAGATAATTAAATTTTATTAATGATTAAAAACGTATAGGAGGTTTTAGCATGAGTGGTCAATCGTCAAAGTTATCATGGCTTGATCGTTATTTAACATTGTGGATTTTTATAGCAATGGCATTAGGAATATTTTTAGGATGGGCTTTACCTGGTTTATCTAATACATTGTCAAATTTATCGGTTGGAACAACATCTATTCCTATAGCTATAGGTCTTATAGTTATGATGTATCCACCACTTGCCAAAGTTAACTATAAGGAACTTGGAAAGGTTTTTCATAATACTAGAGTGTTAAGCCTTTCATTAGTTCAAAACTGGATTATAGGACCTTTGCTAATGTTTGCATTAGCAGTTATATTTCTTAGGAATTATCCGCATTTAATGGTAGGATTAATTCTTATAGGACTTGCAAGATGTATTGCTATGGTTATTGTATGGAATAGCCTTGCAGAGGGAGATAGTGAATATGCGGCTGCACTAGTTGCGTTTAACTCCATATTCCAGGTAGTATTTTATTCAATATTTGCTTATATATTTATTACTGTATTACCAAAAGCCATAGGATTACAAGGTATGCAGGTTCATGTTTCTATGGGTGAAGTAGCTTCTTCTGTGGCAATTTATTTAGGAATTCCGTTTATCGGAGGTATGCTTACAAGATTACTTTTGGAACCTAAGAAAGGAACGGAATGGTATACTAAAATCTTTGTACCTAAGATAAGTCCTTTAGCTTTAATAGCATTATTATTTACTATAGTTATAATGTTCATGTTTAAAGGAAAGTATATTATTGAGCTACCAATGGATGTTGTAAGAATTGCTATTCCTTTGATTATATACTTCATAATTATGTTCTCAGCATCTTTCTTTATAAGTTATAAATCAAAAATAGACTATCACAAAACAGTTAGCTTATCATTTACGGCTGCAAGTAATAATTTTGAACTCGCAATTGCTGTGGCAGTAGCAGTTTTCGGTATTCAGTCTGAGGAAGCTTTCACTGCTGTTATAGGACCATTAATTGAAGTGCCTGTTATGATCGGACTTGTTAATGTAGCTTTATTGTGGGGAAGAAAGTACTTTGGTTTAAAACAAGAAAAATAAATATGCTGAGAATTGGAGGGTGGGGGACTATGTAATGACAGTAAGTTGGTATCCAGTAATTGATATGGAAAAATGCACTGACTATAGAGTGTGTTATAATCTATCAAATAAATAACTTGCTTTAATTAGTAAGGTGTGTTATTCTTAATAAGAACTTAAATTAGTAGTAAATAATTTAACATAAATAAAATATATTTCAGTTAATACTTAATAAATATAGTATGATGATATCGAGATTTTATTAGTGAGTTATTACAATGAGTTTAAGAATAGTAAAATTTCGGAGGTATAAATTAATGAGTGGTACAGTAAAATGGTTTAATTCAGAAAAAGGATTTGGATTTATTACAGGAGAAGATGGAAAAGACGTTTTTGTTCATTTTTCTCAAATAAAATCAGATGGCTATAAGTCACTTGAAGAAGGTCAAAAAGTTTCTTTTGATGTGGCTAAAGGACCAAAAGGACCTCAAGCTGAAAATGTTACAGTTATTTAATTAGCGAATAATATTTTACCCTTTAAGTAGTTATACTATTTAAAGGTTTTTTAGCTGTTTGATATAAATTTCGGAAAGGTCTTTGATTTATGAAATATGTGAAAAAAATACCACCTACAGATAAAGAATTAAGTAATAAGTTATTATTATATGGATGGAAAAAGCTAAAAGAACCATCAAATTTATTGACAGCAACTTTGCTGTCAATACCCTTCATGTTTATAAATGGATTTATTTCTATGGCTATTGCATTTTATTTATACCCTCCATTGAAAGAAGTATTGATAAGTAAGAAAGAATTTAGTATTACTTTCACAGTAGATTTATTTACCCTAATATATGTTGTTATTATTTTAGTATTTATGGTAATACATGAATTTCTCCATGCTTGTTTTATACCTAACATGCTAAAATCAGATAAAACATTCTGGGGGATTAATGGCTTATGTGGATTTGTGTGCACCACTGAAAAAATCAAGAAAAATAGATTTTTAGTCATTTCAATTATGCCATTAATTTTAGTATCAGTTATATTACCTTTCATTCTCAATATTTTAGGATTGCTAAATGGGCTCACCATATTTCTATGTCTGATAAATGCAATGGGTTCATGTGTTGATTGTTTAAACATATGTATTGTGGCAACTCAAGTTCCAAGTGGCGCATACATTGTGAATAATGGGTTTGAAACATATTTTAAATAAAAGGTGTGATAAGTTTGAAAACTAATAAAATTCTCATTGTATTTATTGGAATATTTTTAGTTCTAATAGTGGGGTGTTCAACCGGAGTTAAGAGTGATGAAATTAAAAATGAAGGAAATAAAATTGTGGTTGAAAAGCAGGTCGGTGAAGCAGGACAATATGAAAATTGTAATGAAATCAAAGATACTAAAGAAGTGCAAAAAGTTAAGGATATTCTTGATAACATTAGTTGGGAAAATGCAAAGGTAAGTATGGGACATCCTCCTAATTATAGATTCTATTTTGAGAACACTAACGGGAAACTTAAAGCAAGTGAGGTAATTTATGCACTATGGATAAGTCCTAATAAAGATAAGGTGGAACTTGTTATTGACAGTAAAGGTAAATACATTCAATTAAACAAAGAAAAGTCAGCAGAATTGTTTGAAATAATTATAGGAAAGAAATTAAGTAATATTTAATACATTACTGTAATGCGCAATATTCTCATATTACTAAGCAAAACTTTTCCTTATAAGTCTAAATCATAAGTGTAAAGTTTTTGATCCTTAACGTAAAGTGTAGTGTTACTTATGAACCTATAAAAGTTACTTTGGAAATATACGAAAAAATCATTTATATATTTGTTAATATACAACCAGAAGCCAGTAAAGATAAAGGCTTCTGGATTTTTTTTAGGAGGGAGAAAAATTGAAACCTATTTTGGAAGCCAAAAACTTAAGTAAATTCTATAAAGATAAAAAAGTTCTCAAAAATATTAACATGAAAGTATTCAAAGGGGATATATATGGCTTTATAGGTCCCAACGGAGCGGGTAAAACTACTACTATAAAGATTATACTAGGACTTATCAAGCCTTCAGAAGGTGAAGTTTATATAAATGGAAAAAACATTTTGAAAAATAAAACAAACAATCCTTCTGACATAGGGGCTATGATAGATTATCCAAGTTTTTATAACAATTTATCTGCATATAGGAATTTGAAATTGTATGCAAATGTGTTGAATTTACTTGATGAAAGAATTATGGAAGTTCTAGAAATGGTGAACTTGACAGAACAGAAAGATAAAAAGGTAGGTAATTATTCCATGGGAATGAAACAGAGACTGGCAGTAGCCAGGGCATTTTTAACTAAACCTAAAATTGCAATATTGGATGAGCCCACTAATGGATTGGATCCAGAAGGGGTAAAAGACATGAGAAATTTAATAAAAAAACTTGCTAAGGACAGTAATACTACTTTTATATATTGCTCTCATATTTTAAATGAAGTTCAAAATTTATGTAATAGAGTGGCACTTATAAATAAAGGCAGTATAGTAGTGGAAGATTCTATGGACAAGTTATTAAATACTGACAGGGAAAAATATAGGATATTAACTGCACAAAAAAATAAATTAAAGAATGTACTATCTTCACTAGCTTTAAAAATATCAGACATAGAAGGTGGAATTTTAATTGAGATAAATAGGGGAGATTTCAAGTTGGTAAATAAACTGATAGGGGATAACAATATTGAAATCATAGATATCTCTAAAGAGGAGAGTTCACTGGAAGATTATTTCATGAAAGAGGTAGTAGAACAATATGATAAAAAATGAATTAGTAAAGTTTTTTACTCCATTTAAAGTATGTTTGTATGGAGGAATTATATTTATATTTATTTTATTAGATGATGTTATATTTCAAGACAGCACTGTTAGGAAATTAGCTTATTATGACTTTTTAAAAAGTAATATAGAGACATTGGTATTTGTCCTTCCAATAATACTTGCACCAATAGTATCTGAGATTTTTACCCATGACTATGAGAGTGGATGCATGAAATTTTTTGTAATCTATAGAAGAAGGGAAGAAGTGCTTTTTAGCAAGATAATTGCACTGCTTTTTATAACTACTGTGATAATTATAATTGCTTTTGTTATTTTATCCTTAATTTACATAGGTGAAAGTGGAGGGCAAATCCATATAAATGTGCTGCAGCCTTTAAGAATGATTGTGTTGTTTTTATTTGCATTAATGCCTATCTTACTTATATATGTACTAATTTCTGTACTATGTAAAAATAGCACCATTGTATCATTATTGGTGTTCCTTCTAGTGATAATGTCAGATTTTATTCCCAAAGTCATTGGAGACATAACACCTAGAATATTTTTATGGAACTGGTTAATTAAAGGACAGATAGATGAATTGTCTATTACTTTATTTTTAGTATACATGATAGTTTTTATAGTGCTAGATGTAGAGATATTTAATAGAAAGGAGATAATACATTGATAGTAAACTTTTTTAAAAATGAGATTATTAAAATGATTCATTCAAAAAAGATGTATATATTACTGGTATTTGTAACATTTATGGTAGCTGCTATATGTTACATGATTTATCTTGATAAAATTAATATAATAAATGATGTACCAAAGACAAGGCAGTATACAAGTCATCTTAAAATGGATATATTAAATATGAATAGCGTTATATTTTTAAAACACTTTAGTACGGAATTTGTATTCAGGACAGTGGTGCCTTATTTTGTGTTTTTCATGGTTGTATTTTCTGTAGGTATTTTTGGTGAAGATTTCTTTAGCGGTAATATGAAGCATTTTATAAGATTGGATAAAAGCCATGTTAATATTTTTAAAGCTAAAGTATTAAGCCTTATTGTCTATTCACTTTTAACTGTGTTTGTTAACCTAGTATTGGGATTTATTATAAGTTCTATGGTATTTAAAATTAGTTTTAATGGTTTAGGTAGAATTATATTGATTTATTTATCTTCAGTTATTCCAGTTGCTTCTTTTGGATTGATTATAGGAATAATGTCTATGTTTATAAAAAACAAAACTGTTAGCATAATAATTGGCATTGTTACTTCAATATTTTTAACTGTTTCAGATAGATTGACATTTACAAGTAGTTTTTCTCCTATTGGAGTGCTTGGACTTATGGACAAAGTAAGGGCTGATAACATATCCTTGAGGTCACTCTTTTTAGCAAATGTGACTTCAATTATTTATTTAATGGTGGCTTATTTTATAGGAAAAAAGATTTTTAAAAACAAAGAATTTGATTTTTAGACTGCTGGCTTAAAAAATGTAAGGAGCATTGCAAAATTATTTTAAAATAGTTTTGCAATGCTCTTTAACTTAATTTTTACAATATACTCTTTTATAAAAATCCTTTAATATTCTACAAGAAATAATTAGCAGCAGTAATTTTTAAAATACGGATCATTTAAAGAATCTTATTGGAAAAATAAAATTAGACATGAAAAGAAACATAAATAAGGATATTTTTGGATGATAGTATATTAAAAGTGATATAATATTATGTGTAATTAAAAAATTTATTTAAGACATTTACAACTTAAATTTGTTTTTAATATGTTTAATTGGGGGGACTTTACATGGTTAAATTGAAATTATTAATACCTGCTTTAATTTCAGTTATACTTGTGTCGGCAAGTTCTGGATGTTATATGCAAAAGGTAAAAGCTAGCAGCACATCGGGAAATATAAAACAATGGACGGAAAAAAAGGATGTTAGTACAGAAAAAGTGTGGAAATTAACTTTTAAGCAGGGTTTGTTAGCTAATTGGTCATCTTTGGATAAGGCTATTACTGTAACAGATTCAAAGGGTAACATAATTGATGTGGAAATTAATGAGGCAAATTATGGTAACAGTATTTTAATATATCCTCCAAAGGATGGATATAAGGCAGGAGAAACCTATTATTTGAATGTTTCTAAGGACTTAGAATTTTGTAATAAAACAGATTCATCTACAAGTAACCTTAAGCAGCCAATTAATATGAAATTTACTGTTAATGGTATTAAAACAATAGATATAGATAAAGATAGTCTAGTAAGTGTATCAAATAATAAGTTTGCATTTGATTTAATGAAGCAATTGACAAGTAAGGACAAGGATAAAAATATAATAATATCGCCGTTAAGCATAGGAACCATATTAGCCGAGACACAAAATGGAGCGGTAGGAGATACAAAAAATGAAATATTAAAGTCTATAGGGTTAAGTAATACAGACGATGAAACTATAAATGAACAATATTATAGTTTGTTAGACTATTACAATAATTTAAAATCCACAAAGCTAAAAACAGCAGATTCCATATGGGTTAATAAAGATACAATTTTAAATCAGCAGTTTATGGATGCTTCACGAAAATATTATAATTCAGAAGTAAATACATTAGACTTCAAAGATGATAATTCAGTAGATGTTATTAATAAATGGGTAGATAAAAGTACAGATGGACAGATAAAGGAAATAATAGATAATATTGATGAAAATGCAAAGGCAATTTTAATTAACTCTGTAAATTTTAAAGGAACCTGGTTAGATGAATTTTATAAAGCTAATACAAAACCAGAAGAATTTAATTTATCCAGCGGTGAAAAAATAAAAATAGATAATATGGAAGATACACGTATAAGTAGTTATTTAAAAGAAGATAATTTTACAGCTGTAAAGATTCCATACTATGATGGGTTAGAAATGGATTTGTTTTTACCGGATAATGGTGTAGATATAAACAATTTTGTATCAAGCTTTAGTAAAAGTAACATGGATAAATGGATGAATGACTTCTATGATGCAAGAGTCACCATGAAAATACCTAAATTTAAACTGGAATATGAAGAAGACAACATGGTTGATGTACTTAAGAAGTTAGGTATAAATACAGCCTTTGATGCAGATAAAGCTAACTTTAGTGGAATTTCAGCACAAAAGCCGCTGTATATAAGTAACATTACACATAAAACTTGTATCAATGTAGATGAAAAGGGAACGGAAGCAGCGGCAGTAACTGTAGAAGTAGCTGCTGGAGCATGTCCCACACCAGAATACAAGAATGTTGATTTCACTATTGATAGACCTTTTGTTTTTGCAATAAGAGATTGTAACACGGGAGTAATAGTATTTATGGGAAAAGTTGAAAATCCACAAAAATAGTTAGGATATATTTTATTGATAAAAAAGTGAGCTTGTAAGAACTCGCTTTTTTTGTGTGGATAAATCACAATTAAACAAATAGATTTGTAAACTCAATCATAAAGCTGTAAAATTATAGTGCTATTTTTTATGGCACTGCTTTTAAATAAAAGGTAGACACAAAAATTGGAATAATGTAAAATAAAGAAGAGAACTTTTTCTGAGATGTGTTTTAGAAATGATGCGTATTTAATGATTTTAATACATACTTAAGTGGCGGATTTTACAGGCAGTTCGTCGTTCCCACCATAGATAACTGCCTGTAAAGTATTAAGTGATACTTTATACTTTACAGGTGGTTGTGTTTTGGGTACTAAAAGGCAATATATTTCTTATTGTGTAGTATAACTAAAATGTGTACATGTTTATAAAGTAATAATTGTTTTAATCATCAGTTTTATTACACAAAATATAATGTAGTCTTTATATATAAGTTAATTAATATTAAAGACTATAAAGCCTTAATTTTTAAATTTTTATTGTAATTATTGTAATTATAGAAGGGATGGGTATTATGGAAAATGATGCAGAAAAGGAAAATGAAAAGGAGGGAAAAAATAAACGCGATAAAATTATCAAAGGTACTATCATTTCTGTTTGCATTTTACTTACTATATATTTTGGGATGGCAGCATACTTCACAAAGCATTTTTATTTTGGATCTGAAATTAATGGTGTGAATGTTTCAGGGAAAACTGTAGAGGAATTAAATACGCAATTGACATCTCAGATAAAATCATATAAGTTAAATTTAAAAGAGCGAGGTAGTAAAAGCGAACAAATTAGTGGGTCTGATATTAAGTTAAAGTATAATTCAGATGATGAATTTAAGAAACTTAAGAATAAGCAAGGTGCTTATAAATGGGTTATATCATTTTTAGATACGAAAGATACTAAGATGATAGCTGCAGTTTCATATGATAAGGAACTATTGGAACAAAGAATAGATAAACTCTCTTGTCTTGATAGTAAAAATGTAATTGAGCCTAAAAATCCTAGTTTCAAATACTCAGATAAAGGTTATACCATTGAAAATGAAGTGTATGGAAATAAAGTAAATAAAACTTTATTATATGATAATGTAGTAAAGGCAATATCTAAAGGTGAAACTACGTTGGATTTGGAAGCAATGAATTGTTATGTAAATCCAAAGTATACTGTAAAATCAGCAAAAACTACCCCAATTAGAAATCTTCTTAATAAATATGTATCTTCTAAAATCACCTATACATTTGGAGATAAAAAAGAAACTATAGATGGTTCTAAGATAAATAATTGGCTTACAGTTAATGATAATTTTGAAGTTGCATTTGACGAGGATAAAATAAAAAATTATATGCATGAGCTTGCTAATACTTACGATACAATTGGTAAGACAAGAAGTTTTGTTACAACTTCAGGAAGGACAGTAAATGTTGGCGGTGGTGACTATGGTTGGGATATTGATACTTCTAAGGAAATGCAGAATTTGATTACCTACATTAAAGAAGGACGGACTGTTAAAAAAGAACCAACGTACGTTCAAACTGCTGCATCTCATGGGGCTAGCGATATAGGAAATACCTATGTGGAAGTAGATATGAGCGATCAACATTTATGGTTTTATAAAAATGGCTCACTAGTAGTACAAGGGGATGTTGTTACAGGCAATGTAAGTCAGGGGCACCCAACACCAGAAGGTATTTATTCATTGAAATATAAAGAAAGAAATGCTACCTTAAAAGGTGAGGGCTACAGTTCGCCAGTTAACTTTTGGATGCCGTTTAATGGAGGTATTGGAATTCACGATGCAAGTTGGAGAAGTGAATTTGGTGGAAGCATATATATGACAAGTGGTTCACATGGTTGTGTAAACTCACCATATTATTTGGCAAGGACAATATACCAAAATATAGATAAAGGTACACCAATTGTTTGTTATTATTAGTATATTAATATACTAATTTCACACAAATAAACGAAATAATAATTTATATTAGTAACATAGGATGAATTAATTAATAAGCATAATGCTGCAAAATAGTGAGACTCTCACACTTGTAGTATTATGCTTATAATTATTATGCTTATAATTATTATGCTTATAATGTTGTATGCAAATATTATTTGGAAAATATATAAGTTTATAAAATAAGAGTATTTCATAGATTGCATGTCAAGTGATGAAAAATATGTCTTTATCATAAAGAAAGATTTTATAGGAAAGAATATTTTTTGCTTTTAATCTTCATAAAGTTAAAATCCATTTACAAAAATAGATGACTAATATGCAAAATTACCATTTATAAATACGGGAATTTCTCTTGCATCTTCGGTAATACCTGTTATATTTAAATCTTCTGTTCCAACCATAAAATCAACGTGCTCTAAAGAAGAATTTACACCTGCATTTTTTAAATTTTCCCTGCTCATATTTTCACTATCTTCTAAACAAGTAGGGTAACCTTCACCTATAGCTAGATGGCAAGATGCATTCTCATCAAAAAGTGTGTTGTAAAATAGTATATTTGAGTTTGAAATAGGTGAATCAAAAGGTACTAATGCAACCTCACCCAGGTAATGACTACCTTCATCTGTTTCAATAAGGTTTTTTAGTGTTTCATAACCTTTTTCACATGTAAAGCTTATAATTTTACCATACTTGAAAGTTAAAGAGAAATTTTCTATAAGATTCCCATTGTAGTTTAAAGGTTTGGAACTTACAACTTTACCGTTTACACCCCATTTTAATGGGAAAGTGTACACTTCTTCTGTAGGAATATTTGCCATAAATTCTATACCTTCAGGTGTAGATGATGAACCACCAAGCCATATGTGATTTTTTGAAAGTTCAATTTTTAGGTCAGTACCCAGTGAATTTTTGTATATGAGATATTTAAGTTTATTTTTATTGAGAAAATCCATATTTTTTTTAAGATTTGTCTTATGTGTGTTCCATGCTTTTATAGGATCTGGTTCATCTGCCCTTACAGTCTTAAATATAGTATCCCAGAGTTTTTCAACTGCTTTTTCTTCTGAAAGGTCTTCAAAAACTTTTTTTGACCAGGATTTAGTTGGAACTGATATAACACACCATGAATTTTTATCTGTCATAATTCTTTCTCTATATTCAGAAAGTGCAATATTTTGAGCTTTGCTTGCTCGCATTAATCTTTTTGGATTTACATCTTTCATAAGCTCTGGATCTTGAGCGTAAATGCTTAAAAAGGCAGCTCCAGATTTAGCATAAGATGTATATAAGTCCTTTTTCCAATTTGGAAACTCATCAAAAATTTCATCTTTCCCATTTAAATATCTAATCTTTGTTGAAATTTCATCACTCCAATTTATTATTATATCTCGTGCGCCTTCTTTGTAGGCAGCTTCAGAAATCAATCTGGTAAATTCAGCACATTCTATTGGTGAATTTATAATTAGCATTTGATTATTTTGTATATTAAGGCCTGCTTTTACAATAATTTTTGAATAGTTATCCATATGATTCTTATTCACGTTCATTTCTCCTTTCAAAATTACAGATAAATTAAATAGTAATAAATGTTAAAAAATTCATGTAATATTTATTATAGCATAGAAGCCCACAATTTCAGAATTTTAAAAGTTATTATATATAATATATTATTAATGTAATATTGCCATAATCTTAGTGAAATAGATTATACTGTGTAAAACAAAATAATTTAGGATAAAAGTAATGAATTAGGTAGTAATTAATATTTTTTAAAACTTTTATAAATGGGGTGCTTGCAAATGCCTGATGTCAATAAATAGTATTTGCTCAATAAATGTAGGTAATCATAAAAATTAACATACAAAATAGAGCTCTAAAAGACCACTTTTTAAAGCTCTATTTTTGTGCTATTATGCCAGCTAATTTAGGTCTTGAATTATTACATGAAAAAATTCCTTTCATATAATCAAGAAAGCTTATTCCAAGTTTTTTACAAGTTCCTAAAATAGTCATGTTATTTTCCCAAGCTATTTTTCCAGCTTCTGTTTTTACCCCTCCACTTATTTTTCTCTTTATTACAGTACTTACGCAGAATGATTTAAGTATAGTAAAATCAATGGTTTAAATATTAAAGTATTATGTAGAAGGTTGTTGCTATGGCAATTACCATAATTTAATCATATCGTTGAAAACGCTATTTGTAGTATATTTTAAACAGGGTTGTATTTTGGAAAATAACAATAATTTCTTTAATAATATTTCTGTTAACAAATATGGAATTCACGATATAATTATGGATTTAGTATATAAATTTGGTTTTGATAAGTTTTTATTTCCAGAAAACAGAACTATTGTTTTTATTACCTTTTGTATGGGAATAATTCTTTTTAATAATCCTGCTGCTACGCATATTGCACAAAAACTTTTATGGGTATCCCATGATTCACTAACAAGATTATTGCCAATAGTTTCTATAAATAATAACAATGTCATCATTTTATTTGTCCAATGTATACAGTCACAAACGGCTAAACTTGGATGCTTAATCATTGATGACGTAATTATAAGGAAACCTTTCGGTAAAAAAATTTTTCCAACTACTTATGTTTATGACCATACAAATAATAGCTATGTATGTGGAATGCATATAGTTGTTTTGTTGTGGTCAAATGGATGGTTTAAATTTCCTATTTGTTTTAGAATATGGATTCCAAAACAAATATGCGAAACTTACCATACTGCGAAACTTACCATACCAAGCTTGAACTGGCAATGGATATGATAAGCTTCGCTCACAAATTTGGATTACAGGCCGAATACGTTACATTCGATACCTGGTATTCCTCAAAAGCATTATTAACTTTACTAAAAAAATGTAACTAGCATTACGTGTGCATGCTCAAAAATAACCGTAAGGTACTTTACAAAAATAGGTTTAATCTTAATGTAAAAACTGTAAGTATGCTTTTTAATAAAAAGCAGTACAGATTTTATCCAGCTACAGGTTTTTATAT
>ENA-UOOE01000664-UOOE01000664.1-fermentation-metagenome-genome-assembly--contig:-NODE-664-length-32238-cov-3.721281_pt1 | contig 32238 bp, 35 predicted proteins | sample MGYA00245776_ERZ724021 | MGnify/ENA primary metagenome ERZ724021 (study PRJEB28704, sample SAMN03018321) | fermentation metagenome | biome: anthropogenic terrestrial biome; feature: soil; material... | reverse complement strand
ATGGTATGCTTGGACTTATGGACGCAATAAACAAATTTGATGAGGAAAGAGGAATGAAATTTTCTACTTATGCATCTATAAGAATAAAGGGATCTATGATAGATGAATTGAGAAAGATAAGTCCAATTTCAAAGGGTGCTATGGACAAGCTCAATAGATATAATGATGCCATAGAAAAACTTCAAAAGAAAAATTTTAGAGAACCAGATATTATAGAAATATCAAAAGAGCTTAATATTTCTTTAGAAGAGGTATCTCGAATTGAGAATTACATTAACTACATTTCAGTAATATCCCTAGAAGACTTAATATTTTCAGAAGAGGATGATATACCTTTGATTGGAACAGTGGTAGATGAAAAAAGTCCAAGCCCTGAAAAGTCTTTGGAGGAAAAAGAGCTGCTAGAATTTCTAGCAAAGGCTCTAGACAACCTAAAAGAGAAGGATAAAACCGTTTTGTCACTTTACTATTATGAAAGATTAACTTTAAAGGAAATAGGAAAAATTTTAAATGTTTCTGAATCCAGAGTATGCCAGCTTCATAGCAGAGCATTGATTCACTTAAGACAGGAATTGAAAAAATTAAAGTACGAAATAGATAATTAAAATAAATTTTTATAAAAATTAAGGAGCTAATTATTATGACAGCATTATTATTAACCATTGGATTAATTCTAATTGCATTAAACATTGTAGCAATAAAAAAAGAAAAGGGCTCATTTAAATACACCTTAGACAATACTGAAAATGATATGCAGGATTTTCAAGTGGAAATTGGAAAATTGAGAAGAGAAATTGGGGAAACTGTACTAGATTTGCAAAAGGAAATAGAAGATATTAAGAATTCATTACAAATAATTCAGAATAGTGATTCACATGAAGGAGAAAAGAAGGAAAAAGAAGTAGTTGAAGATACAATAGAAAATCATAGTGACGAAAACTATAAAGAAAACATTCAATATAACGAAGAAGAAAATAAAGAAGAGAATAAAAAAGAAGAAAATAAAGCTGTTGCAAAAGGGAATAGCGTAAAAATAGAACAGATAGGTAATATGATAGATTCAGGTATGACAATAGAGGAAATATCCGAAAAATTAAATATTGGTAAGGGGGAAGTACTATTAATAAAAGAGTTATATCTAAAATAAAACACCTTATTTATTTTTTAAGTGATAAAAAACTTTTATTAGGAGTGGGAATAGGAATAGTTATCTCTACCCTTATAATGACAAAGGTAAAAATAAATTATGAAATTAGTGATTATCAGGTGGAAAAACGAGCGAGGGCAATGGGAATGAAATATCCGGAAGAAGTTAAATTTATAATTGATAAAGGAGTAAGCAAATGATAAGAAGTCTTTACACTGCAGTTTCTGGTATGATAACTCAGGAAGCAAAACAGGATGTAATAACTAATAATTTAGCCAATGTAAATACTGTAGGATTTAAAGGTGACAATCTTGCAGCTAAGCAGTTTGATGAAGTCCTTTTATATAATTATGACAAAAAGATACATGGTAAAAATGTTAGGCAGAATATTGGAAATATAAGTTTAGGCAGTAGAATAGATGATGTGGCTACAAACTTCACTCAAGGCACTATAGAAAAAACAGATAAACCTTTTGACTTTGCCATAGAAGGAAGAGGATTTTTTGTAGTTAACAGAAATGATGGTGTTACAGAAAATAGCTTTTATACTAGAGATGGTCATTTACATATAAATAGTAAAGGTTTCTTAGTAAATGACAGCGGAGATAATGTTATGGGAAGAAATCTAAAAAGTGGCGCTGTAGAACCAATAAGATTAGAAGATGATAAGGCAACCGTAGATGTTAACGGCAATATAATGGTTAACAACACACCTACATATAAGCTTCAATTAGTTGATTTTAAAGATAATAATTCTAATTATAAGAACTTAAAAAAAATTGGAGACAACCTATATATGGGCAATAATGCTAAAGAATATAATGATATAGCTGTTAAACAATCATGCCTGGAAAGATCAAATGTAAATGTAGCTAGGGAAACCATGGAGCTCATGACAGTAATGAGAACCTTTGAAACTAACAGCAAAGTTATACAGGCAATAGATGAAACCTTAGGAAAGGCTGTAAACGAGGTTGGAAGCGTGAGATAGTATAAGAAAGTTGACAGTGGACAATTGACAGTGGACAGTTAAGAATAATTTTTCTCCATTAACATTACGAAAAATTTAAATTTGTATTTGAAGTAAGAACTAAGAAGTAAGAGTTAAAAGTTAATAAAGTTTTTCTTAACTATGTTAAGAAAAACGGAGTATTTAATTTAATTTAAAAACTCGGAGAGTTTTATCCTTAACTGTCAATTATCAATTGTCAATTGTCAACTAAAAGAAAGGGGGTATTAAAGTGCTTAGAATTATGTGGAATGGAAGAAGTGCAATGATGGCTCAACAGGAAAAGCTGGATTGCATATCTAATAATTTAGCTAATGTAAATACTGAAGGCTATAAAAGTGAAGATGTAACATTTCAAGACTTAATGTATGAAAGCCTCCAAAGACGAGGATATCCCGTAAATGAAGGTAAAGATAAGAATTTGATAACAGGTTCAGGTGTTAAAGCAGGAAATTGGATAAGGGACAATAAACAAGGAAATTTAACCAATACGGGGATAAACACAGATTTAGCTATAGATGGTCCAGGGTATTTTAGAGTTGTAAATTCTAATGGTGATTTTAGGTATATAAGATCTGGAAGCTTCAATGTAGATAATAAAGGAAATTTGGTTGATAAAAACGGTAACAAATTGTATATGGGGTACAAAGGAAGAAAACCTGAGTTTACCCAGGATAATTTCATCATAAAGGAAGATGGTACCGTATCAATAAAGGAAAACAATAATGGTGTAACTACAATTAGGGAAGTAGGAAAAATAAATATATACAATGCAATAGGACAGGATGCTTTCATATCCGTAGGTGATAATCTATATATGCCTAAAAATGGGGTAAACCCTACAGCAACAGATTCAAGTATTATGCAGGGATACATTGAAGGCTCCAATGTGGATATTGCTAAGGAAATGACAGATATGATAATGGCTCAAAGAGCCTTTGAATTTGGATCCAAAGCAGTAAAGGCAGCAGATGATATGTGGGGAATGGTTAATAATTTAAGAGGAAGATAAAAATTCAAATAAAAAATAATAAAGAATAAAGAATAAAGAATAAAGAATAAATGAGGAAAGCTTACCCAAAGGGTAAGCTAAAATTTTATTCACTCTCAATTCTCAATTCTCAACTCTCAACTTTCAACTAAAAAAATTATATTTTTATGAGAATAAAGAAAATTATAAAACTAATCATGCATATGCCATAGGCTATACTTAAATAGTCTTTAATACATATATCATTTATTTTGTTTTTGTAATCTCCGTAGCTTTTTATATAATCTGTATGGTCACTATTAAAATAATGATAAAAGTTCACTGATTCTACATAGGCTGCGAGTATATCAACATTTAGCAAAGGTTTAGTATAGGAATTTGTAATATAATCACCTTTAAAGTCCACAGTGAATTTTTTATTTCTTGTAATATATACAGCATATAAAAAAAGCTGTGATAGAATAGCAGGAATTATAGTCATTACATTAAAAGAAAGTTTAAATAATTTAATTTGATTTTGAAGATGTATATTATAAACAAAAGAGTAAATTAAAGCTGCTATATTTCCGAAAATCAAAATATAAAGAATTGGAGCTACAAAACCACAAACTATGGAGCGAGTTATTATGGAAATAGAATCATAAAAATGTATCTTTTCTCTTCGTTTTAAGTTTTTCCTTTCAGTATTACTTATATCAATTACTAAAAAAGTAGTTATTCCATTTGCTAGCTCTGCATTGTTAATACTATGCAGTAACAAACAAATTAATATGATTACACCTATATAGACTGCTGAAAGCAAAGCATTATGTTTTATTATCTTTTTCAAATTATAATTCAATTTATAATATATTTCTTGTCTATCAATTTTCCACAATATTATACTAAGTAAACAACCAATTAAATAACCTACCCCATTTTTCATCCCTCCATATTAACATTTATTACTTAATTAATATGCAGGTTTTTTTATTTTAATTCTAATCTTCTATTTCTTCTATACTTACTTTTCTCATTTTTACATTGTAAGGCAGTTCAAAAGATGAATTGTCCTCACTGCAAGTTTTTTTATCAAAAAATTTTGGGTATTTATCCTGTTGAACCATGGATGAAGTGTTTCTCCAATACATCTTCATCATTGGGCAAAAGCATGGATACATCATACAATAAGATCTATGCATTGAAGTGAAGGGCTTATAGCAAGTACTATAATTATTATACATAAAAATTCCTCCTAAAACTTTTTCAGTAATATTATATGAAGTAAAGAGGAAGAAGTTTACACAATAATAGTAAATAAAAAATAATAGCAAATAAAAAGTGAACAGTAAATTGTATACTGTCCACTAATTTAAATTATTTTGTTTCAGCAGCTGCATTAGTTAAAGGAGGGATAACTTGTTTCTTTCTTGACATTAAGCCAGGCATATATACGCAATTTTCCTTTAACTGAACATTAAAGGCTTTGTTTATTAGATATTTTTCATCTCCAGCTACCAATAGTTCGGATCCATCCTTTAATAAATCTGTTACCATAAGTATTAATAGATTGAAGCTTTCATCATTAGCTCTATGTTCCATGTACTTAATCATATCTTTTTTCATAGATGCAAAGCCTTCAGTATCCATAGTAGTTACTTGACCTACACCTACTTTTAATGAACCTATATTAAATATTTTAAAATCCTGATTAAATATTTCATCTAAAGTCTTACCCTGAAGAGAAGTGCCAGCTTTAAACATATCCTGGGCAAATTTTTCTGGATCTATATTTGCTATTTCTGCAAGTCTTCTTAGCATCAATTTATCTGTAGCAGTAGATGTGGGAGATTTAAATAATAGGGTATCTGAAATTATAGCTGAACATAGTAGGCCAGCTATTTTTTTTGATGGTCTAATACCATTTTCGAAAAATATGGAAGCTATAATTGTTGCAGTACAACCTACAGGTTCATTTCTAAAGTAAATAGGAGAACCTGTCTGAATATCTCCAATTCTATGATGATCTATTACTTCTAGTAATTCTGAATCTTCAAGCCCAGGTATGGATTGAGTTCTCTCATTATGATCAACCAATATAACCTTTTTCTTAGTTTTTGATATTAAATGGTATCTTGAAATACTTCCTAGTATTTTATTATTATTATCTACTACTGGATAGCTTCTAAATCTAGTCTTCAGCATTATTTCTCTTGCCTCGTCTACTAAATCCTCATTATTGAATAGTACAAGGTTATCTTTAGTCATTACATAACTTACAGGAACACTTTGAGGAATAAGTCTAGCTGCAGTGAAAGTGTCATAAGGAGTCATAATAATAGAACATGCTATAGATTTAGCTTTTTCTATTATTTTTTCAGTTACCTCATGTTTACCTGTTATTATCATAAGGGACGCCTTACAGTCTAGAATTATTTCCTGAGCATCTTCCCTATCTCCACAAATAACAATATCTCCTTCATCAATAATTTCACGAGCGCTTTCAGGCTGCATAGCAGTAACTACTATTTTCCCGGTTAAGTTATTTATTTTTTCACTTACATATATGCATTTTGCTGAAAGAGTTTCAACTATATTTTCTAGTGTAGTACCACTTTTTGAAAGTATATTATTATCCCAAATATCCATATAGGATGAAGTTATATTTGAAAGAGAAGCAAGACCTATAAGTTTGTCATTTTCATCAACTACTGGCAAGGTCTTCACATTGTTTTTTTTCATTATGGACCAAGCCATTTTTAAAGAAATATCAGGGCATATTGGAGCTACACTATCAAATTTTAAATCCTGTATTTGAGCCCTTACTGTCTCTATTAATTCTGGTGGTTTAACATCAAAATAATCAAGTACAAATTGAGTTTCTCTATTTAATTCTCCTAATCTAACAGGAACAGCAGTTATGCTGCCAGTTTTATTTTTAAATTCTGCATATGCTAAAGCAGAACATATGGAATCTGTATCCGGATTCTTATGCCCGCTTATGTATATAATGTCCTTCATAAAAAAACCTCCTTGGTATGTACATATTTATATTAAGGTGAAATATTATTTTTACACCTATTTAATCACCTATTAATAATATCAAAAAAACAGAAAAGTTTAAAGTAATATTTGGATTTAAAGGGGAAAATGTAAGATTTGGTCTACTTCAAAAATTAAAAATATTTTATTAAGTTGTAACATATATTTATTATAATTAAGAATTAAAGATCAAAATTACAATTAATTATTGTAATTTATCACATTGGTTTTTAGTTCTTAGGAAAATACCATGGGGGTGTTAATTGTGATTAACGAAAAAGAGCTTTTCTCCGGACTAGATTCAAAGGAAGCAGAGAGAAGGCTTAAAAAATATGGGCCAAACATTTTGGAACAAAAGGAGAAAATATCCGCAGTTAAAATTTTTCTACAGCAATTTAATGATTTTATAGTATGGGTGCTTATTGTGGCTACTGTAATCTCAGGATTTATGGGAGAGAAGGCAGATGCAATTACTATATTAGTAATAATTATTATGAACGGAATTTTAGGTTTTATACAGGAGTTTAAAACGGAAAAGTCCTTAGAAGCATTAAATAGCCTTGCTGCACCTACTGCAAAAGTAATAAGAGATGGAAATCTAAAAATAATAAATGCTGAAAACTTAGTTATTGGAGATTTAGTAATTGTAGAAAGTGGGGACAGGATACCTGCGGACTGTATAATTGTAGAAGACACTTCTTTAATGTTAGATGAATCATTACTTACAGGAGAATCTGTAGGGGTAAATAAAAGCTGCAGTGATAAAAATAATACCATTTATATGGGTACTGTAGCACTAACGGGTAAAGCTAAAGCTAAGGTTATATCCACAGGAATGAAAACTGAAATGGGAAAGATTGCTGGAATGCTTCAAAGTATAGAAAAGGACAAGTCACCACTAAAAGAAAAATTAAATTCATTAGGAAAGATATTGGTTGTATTATGTATAATTATTTGCATCATAGTAACTATAACAGGAATAAGTAGAGGAAATGATAAGTATGAAATGTTTCTTTTAGGTGTTAGCCTTGCTGTAGCAGCAATTCCTGAAGGATTGCCTGCCATAGTAACAGTGGCATTAGCCTTAGGAGTATCCAGAATGTTGAAAAAGAATGCACTTATAAGAAGGCTGCCAGCAGTGGAAACCCTAGGGTGTACTTCTGTAATTTGCAGTGACAAAACAGGTACTTTAACAGAAAATAAAATGACGGTAAAGGCATTATTTTTTAATAATTATTTATATAATATGGATAAAGACACTATGCCGCAAAATTATGTTTTTAAAAAGGCAGTTACATATTGCAGCGATTGTAATATTGACTACAGTGAGAAAAATACAGAAAAAGCTCTCTTTGGAGATCCAACTGAAACTGCTTTAATAAAGGCTTTTTTTAAGAATACTGGTGAATTAAAGGATTTTTTAAGTAAAGGTAAAAAAGTATATGAAAAGCCTTTTACTTCAGAAAGAAAAATGATGTCAGTAGTAGTTAGAGAGGGATTTAAAACCACTGTCTATGTAAAAGGAGCTCCGGAAAGGATAGTGGATAGATGTAAGTATGTATTGGTAGATGGTGAAGTAAAGGCCTTTACTTCTTTATACAAAAATAAGGTGCTAAAAGCTGTAGAAACCATGTCCTTTAAAGCTTTAAGATGTATAGCAGCAGCTTATAAGGAAACTTCCAATTATGGGGACAGTTCCTTAGAAAATGACCTAATACTTATAGGAGTAGCAGGGATTATTGATCCACCAAGAAAGGAAGTTAAGGAAGCAGTATTTAAATGTAGAATGGCAGGAATAAAACCTATAATGATTACAGGGGATCATAAGAATACTGCCTATGCCATAGGAAAAGAATTGGACATAGTTAAAGATGAAACTCAAGTAATAACAGGAGAAGAATTGGATAAATTAGATGATAAAGCATTTTTGAAAAACATTGATAACTTAAGAATTTTTGCTAGAGTAAGTCCTAATCATAAATTAAGAATAGTAAAAGCCTTTAAGAATGCAGATAATATTGTAGCTATGACAGGAGATGGAGTTAATGATGCCCCTGCAGTTAAGGAAGCAGATATAGGAATATCCATGGGTGTTTCTGGGACAGATGTAACAAAGGAGGCCTCCTCAATGATACTTTTAGATGACAATTTTGCAACCATTGTGGCGGCTATAGAAGAAGGAAGAGTAATATATGATAATATAAGAAAGTTTATAAGATATTTGCTATCCTGCAATTTAGGGGAAGTTTTAACTATGTTTATAGCCTCAATTTTAAATTTGCCTATACCACTTTTACCAATACAAATTCTATTTGTGAATTTAGCTACGGATGGACTTCCAGCTATAGCCTTAGGAGTAGATCCAGCGGATATAGATATAATGCAGCAAAGACCAAGACCTAAAAATGAAAGTATATTTGCCAGGGGACTTAAAGAAAAGATATTGATCAGAGGTTCCTTGATAGGAATTTGTACTGTGGCAGCTTTTTTAATGGGATATATGTATAAAATGGATTTAAGAACCTGTAGAACCTTAGCTTTATGTACTTTAGTTATGTCACAGCTTATACATGTATTCGAATGTAGATCCGAAAGACACTCAATATTTGAAATAAAGTTATTTACTAATATGGCTTTAGTGGGAGCAGTTGCATTTTCAATAATAATGATTATGACTATACTTTATATACCATTTTTACAAAAAGTATTTCATACTGTAGCACTGAGTTTATCACAATGGGCTATTGTAATATTTTTCTCTGGAATAATAGCATTTATAAATAGCACATATTTATTCTTTTTTCATAGGAACAGGTGATTCAGAGTACAGAGAACAGTGGACAGAGGACAGTTATGGAGGCTTTTCTTCTGCTGATGCTACAGAAAAGCTTAAATTTATAGATAATAAAGAATAAATAATAAATATGGATAATTTTTCTCCATTGACATTAGGTCAAATTTAAAATTTAATTTAGCTTACTATTTGGGTAAGGCTTCCTTATTTATTCTTTATTATTTTCTATTTATTATTTGGAGAAGCTTTCCTAAACTGTCTTCTGTCCATTAAAAAAGTATCCTAAATAAAGAATAAGCAAGACAACAAAAATTGTCTTGCTTATTCTTTATTTAAATCTGGTTTTTACCTTTTGAACTTTAGGTTCCTTGCCTTCTATAGGAACTAAGTCTTTTCGAGTGGTCATATTTCTTATATTCAAAATTTCTATTCGTTCTCTGTTTTCTTTTCCTTTTTTACCTTTAAGTCCTTGTACTAAAACATAATTTCCTTGAGATATGGAAATAAAATCAATTTTCTTAAACCATCTACGCTTTTTATAAATACATTTAGCAATATTTTTACTTCTATCTGGTCTTACTAATAATGTAACAGTTAATTTATGAAAAATCCATAGTATGGTTTTTTCTTCAACTTTAACGGAGACTACATTACCCTGAACCTGACACAGCCTATCCCCATATTTTTTTATATAAGTTTGTGCATAATACTTATTTACCTTGTCTGTAAAACCCATATGTATGACTCCTTTGCATTATATTTTATTGTTTAATTAATAATAAATTATAATTCCTAAAATCCCCATTACAGTAATTATGGTAATACTCAAATATATTATATCATAGTCTTTTGGAATTTAAAACTAGTAGACTTTTTTATATTTATAGTTTATCCATAGGAAACATATATTATTAAGAGAGGATATCTTTCATATAATTATAGTATATAAGCTGGTTTTGTGGAAAAAATATAATCTATTAGTAAGTTTAATATGTGGAGGTAGAATATGTGCGTTGGTATTCCCCTGAAGGTGTTAGAAATTCAAGATAAAGAAGCTATAGGAGAAATCAGTGGTGTAAAAAGAAAAATAAGAATAGATTTTTTACCTAACCTTAACATAGGCGATTATGTAATGACTCATGCAGGATTTGCTTTAGATTTGATAAAGCAGGAAGATGCTAATGAAATTATAGAAGCAATAAAATTAGTAAACAGCAAAATTTAATCAAGATTAAATATAAGTTAATCTATATCAATTATAAGGATGGTGATTTTATTTTTAATAGAAGAAATCAATATTTAAAAGTCTTATTAGATGAAATAAATTCCTTTGAAGAAAGAGTAAATATTATGGAAGTATGTGGCACTCACACTGAAGCTATAGGTAGATTTGGACTTAGAAGCATATTAAATGATAATTTTAATCTCATATCTGGGCCAGGTTGTCCTGTATGTGTAACTCACAGCAGCTATATTGATTATGTATATAATTTAGCATTAAATGAAAATATTATAATTGCCACTTATGGAGATATGATAAGAGTCCCTGGTTCAACACCAAGTATAAGCTTAGAAAAAGCTAAGGCATTAGGAGGGGATATTAGAATTGTCTATTCCAGTATAGATGCTGTTTCTTTAGCAATAGATAATCCCCAGAGTAAGGTGCTTTTCTTAGGTATAGGTTTTGAAACCACTGCTCCTCATACTGCAGTGGCTATAAAGGAGGCAAAATATAATAATATTAAAAATTTTTATGTCTTATCTATGCATAAAAGTGTAGAACCAGTGATGAAATCTCTATTAAGGGACAAAGAACTAAATATACAAGGCTTTTTATGTCCAGGTCATGTGGCAGCTATTATAGGAGAGAAGGGATTTTACTTTTTAAGGGATTTTAACTGCCCAGGCGTTATTACTGGATTTAAAATTGAAGATATAGTTGTTGGTCTATGGAAGCTCTTGAAAATGATAAAAGAAAGGGATATAGGGGTAGAAAATGCATATAAATCTATAGTAAGTAAAGATGGAAATATTGTGGCGTTAAAAGTTATTGAAGAAGTGTTTTATAAAAAAAAGGATTATTGGAGGGGCATTGGTGCTATAGATAGCAGTGGCTTTAAGATTAGAGATGAGTATGGAAAATACAATATAGAAAATATATATCCTTTGGAGATTAACAAATTTGAAGAAAACAGTATGTGCCAATGCGGTAAAGTTTTAAAAGGAATAATAAAACCTGAGCAATGCAATCTATTTAAAGAGATATGCACTCCAGAAAACCCTATAGGACCATGTATGGTATCTGTAGAAGGAAGCTGCGCTGCTTATTATAAGTATTATTAGATAACTAGGAGATGATTTTATGGAGAATGTTATATCTATGTCCTATGGAAATGGCGGGAAAAAAACCTCCATGATTATAGAGGAAATGATTATACCTGCCTTAGGAAATGATAAATTAAATTTACTGGGAGATGGAGCATTGCTGAGAACTTCAGGAGAAATAGCCTTTTCTAGTGATAGCTTTGTAATATATCCATATTTTTTCCCTGGGGGTGATATTGGTAAGCTAAGTGTGTGTGGCACAGTAAATGATCTGCTTATGTGTGGAAGTATTCCAAAGTATTTAAGCTTATCCTTTATATTAGAAGAAGGTTTTAAAATTGAAGATTTAAAAAAAATAATCTCTTCCATAAAAAATACAGCAGAGGAAGCTGGAATACAAATTGTAACTGGAGATACTAAGGTAGTAGATAGGGGACACGGTCATGGGATATACATCAATACTGCAGGTATTGGTGAAAAGGTTAAAGGAATAAATCTAGGGAAAAAAAGAATAAAAATAAAGGATAAGGTAATATTAACTGGGAGTATAGGAAATCATGGTATATCTATACTTTGTGCTAGGGAAAATTTATTGGAAAGCAAAATAAAATCTGATTGTGCTCCTTTAAATAAAATAGCATACACTATTTTTAAATATGGAGAGGAAGTAAAGATTTTGAGGGATCCTACCAGGGGTGGGGCAGCTACTACACTAAAAGAATTTGTAGAAGGAGAGAATTTCTCAATAGAGATAGAGGAGGAAAAAATACCTGTAGATAGAGAAGTGATTGGGGCTTGTGAATTATTAGGCTTAGATCCTTTATATATAGCTAATGAGGGGAAAATCATAGCAATTGTTTCTCCAGAGGTTAGTGATGATATAATAAAGGATTTAAGAAACATAGGATGTAATGAAGCCTCAATAATTGGAGAAGTGGTGGATTATACTTCTTCAAAAGTATTGCTTAAAACTTTATTTGGAGGCAGAAGAATTTTGGATAAAATCACCTATGACCTTTTACCTAGAATATGTTAAAGGGGAGAAAAGTTATGCATAAAATGGATATAACCTATATAAATAAAGATGAAATTGTTAGTATGGCAGAAAAAATGTTAAGTGAAAAAAGAAGACTTGTAATTATGAATGGATATGTAGATAAAGAAGGAAATAATGTGATTGCCTATAATTTTGATATAGATGGAAATTTAAAAACATATATATGCAAAGGCGAAAAAACATTTCCAACTATCACTCACATATATAAAGGTTCTGCTCAATGGTGTGAAGAGGATATATGTGAGGTAATGGAAGTGGATTTTGAAGGATTAAAAAAGGGAGATAGGTTGTTTTTACCAGATGATTTCGATGGATCAGGTCAAATACTTGTAACTCCTATAGAAGAGTTAAGAAATAAATATAAAGAAAAAGTTGATGAAGAGGAAAATAAATAGCAGAAAGAAGGGGATTGTGTATGAGTTATGTAATTCCTATAGGACCATATCATCCAGCCTTAGAGGAACCAGTACATGTAAAATTATATACTGATGGAGAATTTGTAGATGATGCAAAGGTTTATATTGGATACAACAATAGAGGCATTGAAAAGTTGGCTCAGGAAAAGAATTTTATACAGACTATAACCTTGGTAGAAAGAGTTTGCGGTATTTGTTCTCATTCTCACAGTTTAGCTTATTGTTTAGCCATTGAAAATATTGCAGAATTAGAGGTGCCAAAAAGAGGATCTTATATAAGGGTCATAATATGCGAATTGGAAAGACTCCATTCACATTTTCTGCTTTTGGGATTAGCAGCCCACATAATAGGATTTGACAGTGCTTTTATGTATACTTTTTCTGCTAGAGAAAAGGTTATGGAGGCATTAGAAACACTAACAGGCAATAGAGTTAACTATGCTATGAACATAATTGGAGGAGCTAGAAGAGATATAGATAAGGAAGGACTTAAAAATCTTTTAATGATTATAGAAGAGTTAAAAGAACCCTATGAAAGAATAATAGATATATTTGGAAGAGATAAAACTGTAGCATTAAGAACCAAAGGAGTAGGTAAACTAACCTATGATGAAGCGTGGATATATGGACTTTCAGGTCCTCACGGAAGAGCTTCAGGACTTAAATGTGATACTAGAAAAATAGATCCTTACTGCTCTTATGAAGATTTTAATTTTAATATGGTTGTACAAAAGGATGGAGATGTATTTTCAAGAGTATTGGTAAGGCTTCTAGAAATAGGTGAAAGTATAAGAATAATTACTCAGGCAGCGGAAAATATGCCAGACACCCCAATAAATTTAGGAGTTAAAATTCCAAGGGTTCCAGCAGGGGAATATTGCACAAGAATTGAAGCTCCAAGAGGAGAGCTAACTTATTACGTAGTTACAGATGGCAGTCAGGGCAACAGAAGAGTAAATATACATGTTCCCACCTTTAGAAATGCAGCTTCAGTTCCAGCTATGCTTAAAGGCAATACCGTAGCAGATGCAGGGCTTATAGTTGCAAGTATAGATCCTTGCTTCTCTTGTTTGGACAGATAATATGCATGAATTGTCCATAACTGAAAGTATAATTAAGATTTGCAGTGAAGAAGCACTAAAAAATAATTTGAAAAAAGTAGAGGAAATAAGATTAAAGGTGGGGGAGTTATCAGGGGTAGTATCTGAGAGTATACAGTACTATTTTGACATAATAAGTAAAGATACCATACTAAAGGGAGCAAAGATAAACATAGAGAAAATTTCAATGGAGATTCAATGCAAAGATTGTAATCATATATGCAGTACCAATAGGATAAATTTTTGCTGCCCTAACTGTGGCAGCTTTAATATTAAAGTTATAAGCGGGAATGAATTTTATATAGATTCTATAAAAGGGGAGTAGATTATGGAAATAAAAATTGTGAGACAGATTATGGAATGGAATGAAAAATGTGATGATGAGATACAAAAGCTGTTAAATGAAAAAGGCATATTTATGATAAATGTCATGGGCTCACCAGGTGGTGGGAAAACATCTTTTATAATTAAATTAATAGAAAAATTAAGGGATAAATATAGAGTAGGTGTAATAGAGGCAGATATAGCGGGAAAGTTAGATGCAGTGACAATTGGTCTTATGGGGATTCCTGTAGTGCAATTGAACACCGAAGGGGCCTGTCATATAGAGGCAATGTCCATAAAGAAAATACTGCCAGAATTTAATTTGGATACATTGGATATATTAATAATTGAAAATATAGGTAATTTAGTATGCCCAGCTGAATTTGAAATTGGGGAACATTTAAAGATAGCCCTTTTAAGTATTCCAGAGGGAGATGATAAAGTAGAAAAATATCCTCTTATGTTTACTAAGGCAGATGCTTTAATACTTAGTAAATATGATTTAAAAGAATATTTTAATTTTGATGAAAGAAGGGTGGAAGCAAGAGGAAAAGAAGTTAATCCTAATCTGCAAATATTTAATGCAAATTCTATTACCGGGGGAGGCATAGATAACTTTGTGCATTGGTTAGAAAGGGAGATGGATAGGAGAAAAGTTAAAGCAAAGGAGGAATAATATGAGGGTTAAATCTGTAGTTTCAACAGCTATACTCTCCTTTCTTTTATGGCTTATTTATATTGGAAGCTATTCAGCTCCCAATATAGGAGAAGAACTTGCAGGGGGAATTATAGTATCCTTATTCATAGGGGTATTTTCATCATCTTTTTTAATAAAGGAAGATGCATTTTGGATGTTTAAGAAAAATAGAATATTATGGCTAATACTATTCATTCCCTATTATGCAGTGGAACTCATTGAGGCCAATTGGGATGTGGCTAAAAGAGCTCTTTCTCCAAATCTAAACATTAATCCAGGTATTGTTAAGATAGAAACCAAGTTAAAATCTGACTATGGTCTAGCAATGCTGGCAAATTGTATAACCTTAACTCCAGGGACTATTGCCATGGATATAGTGGAGGAAAAAGGAAGTGTATATATGTATATACACTGGATTGATGTAAAAACCAAAGAAGAAGAGGAAGCGTCAAACATAATTAAAGGTGCCTTTGAGCCCTGGGTAAGGAGGATATTTATATGATAGATATGTCCTTTGAATTTATTTTTATTTCAATTTTAATAGTATTGCTTAGTTTTTTACTATTGTATAGGGTATTTAAAGGCCCCAATATAATTGATAGAGTAGTAGCGGCGGATTCCATAGATGTTATGATTGGACTAGTAATGGTTTTATTCGGCTGCTATGAAGGAAGATCTCTTTATATAGATTTGGGACTCATAATAACCTTACTGGGGTTTATTGGCACTGTCCTCATTTCAAGATATTTGGAGGGGAAAATATGATAGCACGAATAATTATAGATATTTTTTTAATAATAGGTTTGTTCTTCATATTTGCAGGGGTAGTTGGAATGTTGAGAATGCCAGATACCTTTTGCAGGCTTCAATCCTCTACTAATATAGTAACTATGGGTGGATTGCCCATACTAATAGCAGCGGCTATTTATGGATTTTATATAGGAAATATAGCCATAGGAATAAAGTCAATAATAATAGGAGTGTTTATAATTTTAACAAATCCAGCAGCTTCCCATGCTATGACGACAGCAGCATATAAAATAGGGACTCCAATGTTTAATAAAAGCTCTTACCCAAAGAATAGGGAGGGAAATTGATGAGTGCTTTGTTTAATACAAATTTCCTGAATACTTTGATAATTATAGGGATTGTAGTATCAGCCATATTTACTGTAATCATTGATGATATTTTACCCTGTGTCATTGCTTCTTCTGTAGTAGGAACCTTTATTGCTTTAGAATTTTTGCTTTTAAGAGCACCAGATGTTGCTATAGCTGAAGGAGCTGTAGGAGCAATACTTACCCCATTTATATTTGTAATCACTTTAAAGAAGGTCAATGAAAAGGAGGGTAAAGGGTAATGAAAAAATTTTTGGCATGGTTTTCATTAAGTATACTGTTGGCTTTTTCAGTATATGTTAGTTTTGTAATGGCAGCATTACCCTCTACCTATAATGGAATAAGTAACATAATTGTAAAAAATACCATAGAGAGGACTGGTGCAATAAATGCTGTAACTGCAATTGTTTTTGACTTTAGGGGATATGATACATTAGGAGAGTCCTTTGTTCTTTTTACGGCAGTGTCAGGATCAGCTGTAATATTAAGAAATTATAAAAAGAATTCTGTTACTCCCTTAGAGAAAGATTTAAAGAATAGTCAAAAGAACAAAAGTAATTTAGAAATAATAAAAGAAATAGATAAAAAAAGAGACAGTATAATAGAAAGGGATTCAATAATAGTATCCACAGCAAATCTAGTTTTACCAATTAGTCTAAGTTTAGGAGCTTATGTTATACTTCATGGACATTTAAGCCCTGGGGGAGGCTTCCAGGGAGGAGTTTTAATAGCTGGGGCTGTAGCCATAGTATTCTTAGCCTATGGCATGGATAGGGTATCAAAGGTATTTAATGCAGAAAGAATTAAAGTATATGAAAGTGTTGGAGCTTTAAGTTTTTTACTATTGGGAACTTTAGGTGTGGTATATGGCTATAATTTTTTTAAAAATGTAATTTATAATCAGGGAAAGCCAGGTATGCTCTATAGTTCTGGAACCATATTTTGGATGAACTTTGCAGTTGGCTATAAGGTATTGGCAGGTATTGGATTTTTGCTTATTACTATGATAGGTACCTTAAATGCAGAGGAAAAGGAATAGAGGTGTAATTATGCTTATAAATTATATTGGAGCATTTATAGTTATGATATTAGGTTTATATATTATGATGAGTAAAAAAAATTTGATAAAGATAGTTATAGGAATGTCCCTTGTGGATTCAGGACTAAATTTATTATTGGTATCTGTAGGATTTAGACCCGGTGGTACTGCACCTATATTTATTACAGATTTAAAACCAGGGGCCTTTTTTGTGGATCCTGTACCTCAAGCATTGACACTTACATCTATTGTAATAGGGGCATGTGTGTCCGCTTTAGCACTATCTTTAATCATAAAAATACAGGAGAAGTACGGCACTATAGATGCGGATAAGGTAAGGAGGCTGAGAGGATGAATTATGTAAGCAGTTTACCTATAATTGCTATAATAACCCCATTTATTGGCGCTTTTCTCATTGGGGCTATAAGCAGTAACAAGAAGTTATTGCCAGCAATGAAAGGTATAGCCATAGTAAGTTCTCTAGTATCTTTGGTAAGTCTTCTATTTTTAACAAAGCCTATATTGCTGGAAGGTAAGGTGGCTACTTACTGGTTAGGTAATTGGATGCCTCAGGAACAAATGGCTATAGGAATAGGATTAGAAGTTGATTCCTTTGGCCTTTTTACTGGACTTATAATAACATTTTCATCTTTTTTGTCTAGCATATATTCCGTAACATATATGAAAGAGGATAATGCCCTAGATAAATATTATACATTATTTCTTTTATTGCTGGGAAGTATGATTGGCTTTGTCCTCACTGGTGATTTATTTAATATGTATGTTATGTTAGAAATTATGACATTTGCGGCTATTTCACTTACAGCCTTTAGAAATAATATATATAAATCTTTGGAAGCGGGTTTTAAATACATAGTAATTGGTTCACTAGGCTCTACCTTGATTTTATTGGGTACTGTGCTTATATATGCTCAAACAGCCACATTAAACATGGCTCAAATATCTGCTTTAATTCATAATAATTACACTCCTGTAACTATATTAGCTTTGGCTTTCATGATGGCAGGTTATGGGGTAAAAGCTTTTTTAGTACCTTGTCATACTTGGCCGCCGGATGCACATATGTCTGCACCATCTTCTGTATCCATGCTGCTTTCAGGAGTTATGAGTAAAACGGGAATATATGGCTTTGTAAGGTTATTATATATGATATTTTTTAGTGTGGGAATGGCCAAAATGGAGTTACTTATTATACTATGGGGTACATTAACCATGATAGTGGGAGCTTCAATGGCTATAATACAGACAGATTTTAAAAGACTATTAGCTTTTTCTTCAGTTTCACAAATAGGGTACATAATAGTTGCTTTTGGAGTGGGGCTTTCTTCTAAAAGCAGTATAGGAGTATTAGGAACATTAGGTGGACTTTATCACATGATAAATCATGCCTCCTTTAAATGCTTACTTTTTATGTGTGCAGGAGCGGTACTTCATGCTACTGGAACCACAGATATTACTAAATTAGGAGGATTGTCAAAAAAAATGCCCTATACTACCATACTATTTTTAATAGCAGCTTTTTCTATAAGCGGGCTTCCTCCTTTTAATGGTTTTGTATCTAAATGGATGATATATCAAGCTACCTATGAGGCAGGTTATGCTCCTGTGACCATTATTGCTTTGATTGTGTCTGTTTTCACCTTAGCTTATATGATGAAGTTAGCTCAATCAGTTTTCTTTGGAGAATTGCCCAAAAAATTAGAGGAAGTAAAGGAAGTTCCCTTGACTATGAGTATTACCATGGGTGTATTTGCATTGGCTTGTTTAGTTGAAGGATTATTTCCTAAAATTATATCCAAGTATCTTTTAGAGCCTGCAGCCTATTCTATATATAACTTACATAATTATATAGATGTTATGTTTACCAAGGGTTTTGCAGAAAAAATGTTCAAAAATAAGATTCCAATCCCTAATATGACTTATGAAATGGCAGGATATTGGAGACCTGAGGCTTGGTTTGTATTGTTTATAGTAATACTTATAGGATTTATTATAGGAGTGGGAATAAGTCTAAACTTTGTTAAGAAAAATAATATAGACACAACCTGCAATTTTGGAGACAAATATGGAGTGTTTACCGGCGGAGAAAAGGAAGAATTTGCTCCTATAGCTGGAGGAGATCTTTTTTGGGGACTTAGACATAATTTAAAGGGATACTTTGGATTTTTAGAAAAGGCTCATAGTGGAGTAGTAAATGATTATGTAACCTGGGTTATTTCCTGTACTGCAGTATTAAGTATATATCTTTTTGCAGTACTATAAAGGAAGGGTGGTTTGTATGGAAACACTAAAGAGTTTATTTTATATTTTAATTTTTCCTGGATTGCTATTTAGCATATGCTTTGGATTAATTCTTTCTGGTATAGATAGAAAGATGGTAGCTAGAATGCAGAGAAGAATTGGTCCTCCTATAATGCAGCCTTTTTATGATATTCTAAAATTGGCAGGTAAGGAGAACCTGATACCAAGGGTAGCAGCTAAAAAAACCTTTATATTAGCACCTTTAATTGGGCTTATAAGTGTTATTACTATTTCTTTATTCATACCTTTTTATGGCATATATTTTTTCTCAGGGCAATTTGGTGACATAATTGTAATATTATATTTATTAACTATTCCAGCAGTAGCTCTTATAATAGGTGGTGCTGCTTCAGGATCACCTTATGCTAGCATTGGAATATCAAGAGAAATGGTAACCATGCTTTCCTACGAAGTACCTTTAGTGATAATAGTATTAGCTGTAGGAGCTAAAGCTGGCATTGCTATTTCCGGCAATGTAACTTTTTCTCTAAAGGTTATTGAGGATTATCAGAAACTATATGGGGTTAATTTAGCAAATTTAGCTACATTACCAGCAGCTTTAGCATTTTTATTTGTAATTCCAGCGGAAGTAGGCACAGTGCCCTTTGATGTAGCTGAAGCGGAAACAGAAATTTGTGAAGGCCCTTTAGTAGAGTATAGTGGATTTTATCTTGGAATATATAAGTTAACTCAAGCAGTAAAAATGTTTATCATGGGAAACTTATTTGTGAGTTTATTCCTAGGTGGAATTAATTTTGGAAATACAATATTAAATGTATTATTTAATATATTACTTATAATACTAGTAATAGTGGTATCAGTATCATTTGTGAGATCAGTAGTAGGAAGGATAAGGATAGAACAAACTTTAAAATTTTTTTGGACTATACCTACTGTATTGGCAGTTATAAGTTTAATACTTGCCTATATCTAAAAAATTGTAACCAATTTTTTAGTTGACAGTTGACAGAGGACAATTGACAGTTAAAGATGCTTTTTTGTAGATAAGTAAGAGGTAAGAGACCAAGAAATAATAGTTGTGCTGAAAAGAGGTTTGAATATATGGAAAAGTTATTAAGGTGGAGTAGATCTAAATCTCCTTGGATATATCATTTAAATACTGGATCCTGCAATGGATGCGATATTGAACTTATGGCTTTATTGGGCCCTAAATACGATTTAGAAAGATTCGGAATAAAGCTTACTGGCACTCCAAAGCATGCAGATATAGTAGTAGTTACTGGACCTGTAACTACTAAATCCAAGGATAGAATGTTGAGAATACTATCTCAGATTCCCGAACCCAAGGTGGTAGTATCCTTAGGGTCTTGTCCTATGTCCTGTAATGTTTTTAAAGGAAGTTATTGTGTAGAGGGACCTTTAGATAGATGGACCCATGTGGATGTTTCAATAGGCGGATGTCCTCCCAAACCAGAAGCTATGATGGAAGGAATACTCCAAGCAGTAAAGATACTGAAAGAAAAAGGCGGTGAGGATAAACGTGGCTAAAATACCCTTTTTAAAGTATGCAATAAAACATATATTCATGCCTGCAGAAACAGAAAAGAGACACCACAAGTTAGTAGAGGCTCCAGAATCCTATAGGGGGAAAATAAAGTTCGATGAAAATTCATGTATAGGATGCGGAATGTGTATTAGAGTATGTGCTCCGGAAGCCATAACAAAAAAGGTAGAAAAATTAGATGGTGAAGAAAAGGTAACTATGAATTTTGATTTAGGTTCTTGTACTTTTTGCAAAATGTGTGAGGACTTCTGCCCTAAAAAAAGTATAAAGCTTACAAAGGATTATTCTTTAATAACTAGGGATAAAAGCAATCTTTATGAAAGAGGAAGCTTTATCAAAAAGTTACCTGTAAAAGTGGAGAAAAAAGCTCCTGAAAAGGTCATAGAGGAAAAAAAGTAATCAAAACATCAATTGTATGTAAATAATTTAATGGTTAAGAAATTTAGTAATGTTGTAAATTACCTTTCCTTATTATAGAATATATATGAAACTTAATGAAAAATTGGAGGAGGAATTATGAATAAGAATGAACTAGCAGGAATGATAGATCATACATTGTTAAAACCTGAAGCACAAAAAAATGCTTTAGAAAAGTTATGTAAGGAAGCTATTCAATATAATTTTGCTTCAGTATGTATAAATCCTTGTAATGTAGCATTTGCAGCAGAAATGTTAAAGAAAAGTAAGGTAAAGGTATGTACTGTTATAGGCTTTCCTTTAGGAGCTGCTTCTACAGCTGTGAAAGCATTTGAAACAGAAGATGCTATAAAAAATGGTGCACAGGAAGTGGATATGGTAATTAATATAGGAAGGCTAAAGGATAGGGATTATGAATATGTGAAGAATGATATAAAAGCTGTAGTTGATGCAGCAAAAGGTAAGGCTCTAACTAAGGTGATTATTGAGACTTGTCTCTTAACTGATGAAGAAAAGGTAACTGCTTGCAAACTTTCTAAAGAAGCAGGGGCAAATTTTGTTAAGACTTCTACAGGATTTTCAACAGGTGGGGCTACAGTATCAGATGTTAAACTTATGAGAGAAACCGTAGGAAAGGATATGGGAGTAAAAGCTTCTGGTGGAGTAAGAACCTATGAAGATTCTATAGCTATGGTTGAAGCAGGGGCTTCGAGAATAGGTGCTTCTGCCTCCATTAAAATATGTGAAGAAATTAATAATGGAAAATAAGGATTGTATTAAGATATAAATATATACTTTTACAGTAGGATAAGATCTTGTGTTTTTGCAAGGTTTTATCTTTTTTTTATTTATTTTAGGTTTTTTTAAATTTTGTTCCTAAAAATATAGGAGGAGAATACTATTATATTAATGGGATAAAAAGGGGGGATTGTAATGAGGGGACTTAAATCTGATGAGGTAAAGTATTGTATAGAATTTACCAATCTAGATGAAAGAGAGGAAAATGATTATATACCAGAATATAAACAGGTGTATAAGGAAATAAAAAAGGCTTTAGAAATTGATAAAGAAGGATATAATGTTTATTTAATAGATGATTTTTCAAAGAAAAAGTTAGAAAATATAATGAATTTTATTAATGATAATATGAAGGATGTACCACCTAAAGATATTTGTTATGTGGTTAATGTGGATAGTAAAAATCCTAAAACCATATTTGTATCCAATGGTAAAGGAAAAGTTTTTGATAAATATGTGGAGGATATACAGGGAATCTATTTACAAAAAACCTATGATTTTTATAATACTTCTGAAAATAAGGAAAAGGAAAAGCTGCTTGAAATAGTACAAAAGAGTAGAAGTGAATTGGTAAGCAAAATGGTAAAGATAGCAGAGGATAACGGTTTTAATATAAAATTCACTACATCTGGCTTTACATTTATCCCCATAAGAGGCGATGGAAATGCCATGAGCGAAAATGAATATGATTCATTAGAGAATCAGGAAAAAGATGATATAATCACTAAGGTTGCTACCCTAAAGGTAGAAGCTCAGGATATTTTAGACCAAATAAAGGATAGAGAAGAAGAAGGAATTGAAAGCATTAAAGAACTTATGAAGAAATACTATGTTGATGTTATGAAAGAAATTAAAGATTCTTATAAAAAGGAATTTTGCCAGGAAGAACTAGTAATGAATTTTTTAGATAATATGTGTAGTGAAATAGAAAAAAGCTTGTTAGATAATTATTCAATGAGCTATGAAGATGATGAAGAAGGCGTGCATGAAATTATATATAAATATGATGTTAATGTTATAGTGGACAATAGAAACAATAAAAAACCTGTTTGCATATATGAAGATGATCCAAGCCTAAGCAATCTATTAGGAAATATAGAGTATGAAAATAAAAATGGTGTTTACATTACAGACGTAAATCTTATAAAAGCAGGATCTATATTACAAGCAAATGAAGGTTGTATTATAATAAGGGTTAATAACCTTCTAGCCAATCCTTCAGCTTATTATTATTTAAAGAAAACTTTAATAAATGGAAAAGTAGATATAGATTATAATAGAGGGTATTTGGAGCTTTTATCTCTCAATGGGTTACATCCCGAACACATAGACATAAATGAAAAGATAATTCTCATTGGTGATTATGAAACCTATAACCTTTTATATTCTTATGATGATGACTTCAAAAATATATTTAAGATAAAAGCAGAGTTTAATCCAGTGGTTAAAATTAATGAAAAAACAAAAGCCTCTCTTATGAAAAATATAAATAACATATGTAAAAACAATAATTTAAAGTCTATTAAAGAGGATGGAATTAAAGAAATAGCTAAATTTCTTTCAAGAAAGGCTGAAAACAGGAATAAAATGTATTTTAATATAGATGAACTAGATAGGATATTAACCTTAGCTAATAGTAAATCAAAAAGTGAAAGCAAAGATTTTATAGACAAAAAGGATATAATATCTGTAGCTTATAATGAAGAAGAAATAGAAAATGAAATACTAGAGGCATTTGAAGAAAACAAAATATTTATTAATTTAAAGGGAAAATCAGTGGGAGAGATTAATGGACTTACTGTTTTAGATACAGGCTATTATTGTTTTGGTAAACCCGTTAGAATAACCTGTAATTGTTATAATGGAGAAGGGAATATAATAGATGTACAAAAGGATAGCCAATTAAGCGGCCAGATACACATCAAAGCAATAAATATTTTAAAAGGATATATAAATAATCTTATTGGAGGATATAGCAAAATTCCAGTGGATTTTAATTTAAGTTTTGAGCAGGTATATGGGAAAATAGATGGAGATAGTGCTTCAGTGGCAGAAGCAATAGTTATGCTTTCTTAATTGAGTAGAATTGAAATAAAAAATAATATAGCAGTAACAGGTTCTATAAATCAGCTAGGTGAAGTACAGCCTATAGGTGGAATAAATGAAAAAATAGAAGGATTTTTTAAAGTATGCAAAAAGTTAGATAATACTAAGGATAAGGCAGTGCTAATCCCATATTCCAATAGGGATAACTTGGTTTTAAGCGAAGAGGTGGAGATGGAAGTAGTAAATGGAAACTTCCATATATATACTATGGAAAATATCAAGGATGCAGTTAATATACTAATGGGTGATGGTAGTGACACTTATAAAGATGTTTTAGATGCTATAGGAAAAGAGCTTAAAAAATATAATGATAAGAAGAACGCTAAATAAGTAGTAAAAACCAGGTTGTGTTATTATAACCTGGTTTTTAATTTAGAGTATATTATTCATAAAGAAAGTAGTACCTTTTAAAACTAGGAAGTTAAAGAAGACTCCTAAAAGTACAGCTAGTGTGCAGTAGGTACTGCATTTAGTTAATTTTAACTTTGTACAAATATAATCATTCCTAGAGATTTTTATACATTTGGAAGAAAATACAATAAATATAATCCAAGGGAATATACTTTCTATAGAAAGTATAGGAACTAATAAATTTATTATTATAAAAATAAAACACCATTTAGGAATTGTAAAATACATAGCTTCCTCCTATTTGAGATAATCGGCTCTTATTATTTTATCACTTAAATCAATACCTTTAAGGAAAAAATCATTTTCCTTAGAATCCTGTCCTATATATTGTCTAGCAGAGGTTATTGCAAAACTTCTCTTTGTATTTAAAAGATTTCTACCTATGGAACTTGAAGTGTACTGTGAAGAATCAGCACCCATTAAGTAACTAATTGTAGGAAGGAAATCAACTTGTCCACCAGTTGTGGAAATAGTCTCACCTTTTAAACCCTTAGAGTATATTATCAGTGGAACTCTTAAATCATTATTATCCCACCAGGATTCTTTATTTTTCATAGAATCCACTTCATCTTTGAAGAATTTATGTACTCCTTCATGATCACCATATATTACAACTACAGAATTATCTAGCAGACCACTTTTGTCCAAGTTATCTAGAAATACTCCTATTTGTGTATCTGTATATTTTACGCATTGAAAATAACCACCAATTCTAGTTCCTTCTAAAGAATTATCTAAATGTAATTGTTTATACTGTTTTGAAAGGTTAAAAGGAGAATGACTGGTTAAAGTTATAGAAAAACTATAAAATGGTTTCTTTTGTTTTTCTATAAGTGGAGCTAGCTGTTTTAAAAAACTTCTATCACTTAAACCTAATCCTATTACCTCATCAATATTAAAATAACTAGAATCATAACAGTTTTCAAACCCAATTGATTTTAATGCCGGAAGCCAGTTCCAATAGGAACCCTTATCTGGATGCACTGCCAGGGTATTATAACCCAATGATTTCATTATATTTGGTAGGGAATTTTTATAAGTGTTATCTGGATATCTAAAAAATGTACTTCCACTCCTTATAGGATAAAGTGAGGTGTTGGAAAGCAATTCCGCATCGGAGGTTGTACCATTATAAGTCTGCTCTATATAGTTGTTAAAATACAAACTGTTTTTTAATAGTTTATTTAAATTTGGAGTGATTTCCTCACCATTTATTTTGTTATTTATTACAAAGTTTTCTAAAGATTCTACCTGCAGCACTATTAAATTTTTTCCTTTAAATAATGCTTTATATTTATTATCAGGAAGAACTTCCTGTTTTTGTTTAAACCAATTTTTAATTTCATTTTCTTCAGACTTACTTAATTTATAGGGTTGACATTCTTCGTAATACCTATATAGATCAAAAATATGGTAACCAATAGGAGTTAAAGAAGCCATGGTTTGATTTTGAGACCAACTGGTTTTAAAAATAAATTCATTTTCGAAGCCTTTTTTTAGTACATCTACTTTGTAATGAACATAGGTGAGATACAAAACAGGTAACAAAAAAAGAATTAGAAAGGATAAAAGGTTTCTTTTGGTATTTTTATAAATTTTACTATATTTAATAGATAGAATTATTAAAACTAAAATATCTAGAATAAATAGTATATCAATTCTTCTTCCCATGGCTAGTACACTATCACTTAAATTATTTAAATTAGATGTAGCCTTTAGCATATGATAACTTAAAAATGCATGATTGCTCCTATAATACCATAGATCAGCAATATATATAGTAGTTATTAATATATCTGATACTGTAAAAAACCATAAATGACATAATCCTTTGAATAAAAAGGCAAAGGATAGGGATAATGAAATAAAGCTAATATAGACTAAAATTGGCAGGACACTATGAAATGTTAAATTGGTACCTATACTTACAGCTTTATCACTGGATATTAATAAAATAAATAATATAGTTTTAATAAATAATAATATAAAGCTATATTTAAATATTTTATTTTCTTTAATATTGTTATAGGACAAATAAACTTTATTTGTAAAGTCATCAAATAGAGATTTTTTTATTTTAATGTTAGAATTTTTTGAAGTTTCCATGAGACCTCCCTTTAAATCTTAGTAATTGAATATTATAATCCAAAAATATCTCTTATATTATACTATAAAAAGGGAAATATGAATAGTTTGTTGAAATAAATTTTGGAGTAGAGTATAATTTAGGAAGAATTAACTAAGGAGAGGAAAGGACTGTGTACATATATGAAGCTTGGAATTGTTGGTTTACCCAATGTAGGCAAAAGTACTTTGTTTAATGCTATAACTAGTGCAGGAGCAGAAGCTGCTAACTATCCATTTTGTACTATAGAACCAAATGTAGGAGTAGTTGCTGTACCTGATAAGAGATTAGATGTATTAGAAAAAATGTATAATCCTAAAAAGAAGATTTATGCAACTATAGAGTTTTATGATATAGCAGGACTTGTAAAAGGAGCTAGTAAAGGAGAGGGATTAGGCAATAAATTTCTTTCACATATAAGGGAAGTTGAAGCTATAGTACATGTTGTAAGATGCTTTGATGATGAAAATGTAGTTCATGTAGAAGGGTCTATAGATCCAATAAGGGATATAGAAACTATCAATCTTGAACTTATACTATCCGATATAGAAGTTTTAGATAGAAGAATAGAAAAAGCCATTAAAGCTGCTAAGGGTGGAGATAAAAAAGCGAAAGAAGAACTTGCTTTAATGGAAAAAGCAAAGGCTCACCTTGAAGAAGAAAAACCTATAAGAACCCTTGAAGTAACAGATGAGGAAAAGGAAATAATAAAAGGATTCTTCCTAATTACTTCAAAGCCAGTACTGTATGTTGCTAATGTATCTGAAGAAGATTTACTTTCAGGTAATATGGAAAATGATTATGTAAAAGCAGTTAGGGAATATGCTAATAAGGAGAACTCTGAAGTAGCAGTAATAAGTGCTAAAATTGAAGAAGAATTGTCCACCTTAGAAGAAGAAGAAAAGGCAGAGATGTTAAAGGAATATGGCATAGAAGAGCCAGGCCTTAATAAATTAATTCATTCCAGCTATAAACTTTTAGGATTACTTAGTTTCTTAACAGCTGGTTCTGATGAAGTTAGAGCATGGACTGTAAAACAGGGAACTAAAGCACCCCAAGCAGCTGGAAAAATCCACACAGATATGGAAAGAGGTTTCATTAGAGCTGAGGTAATATCTTATGATAAATTAATTGAATGTGGTTCTGAAGTAGCTGCAAAAGAAAAAGGATTTTATAGACTTGAAGGAAAAGATTATATAATGCAGGATGGAGACATAGTAATGTTTAGATTCAATGTATAATAAATATTATTGTATTAACTAATTTATAAATAGGCATAATATTAAAGATAGTATTTTTAATTACTAAAGAAAGGAAGATTATATTATGCCAAAGGATAGCCAACCAGATAACAAAAAAGCTAGAATGGAAAAATGTAATTGGTATACACCTATAACCAGGGAATCTGCAAAGAATAGTAATAGAACTACTAAAAAACAATCTGCTAAAAGAGGGCAGTAAAAAATGGGGCTGTTGTGCTAAGAATAAATACTACAGTATATAGTATGTAAATTTCTTAATGCAACAGCTCCATTTTTTAGTTGACAGAGGACAGTTGACAATTGTCAACTAAAAAAAATTGGTTACAATTTTTTAAAAAATCTATTGACCATTACCTTACGTCATGGGTTACAATAAGATTGTAGGGGTGATAATTTTGGAAGGTGATCCAAAGGAATTCTATAGTGTAGGGGAATTTGCTAAAAAAGCGGGGGTAACAATTAGAACACTAAGATATTACGATAAAATAGGATTGTTGAAGCCATGCGGATATAACTCATTAGGTTATAGGCTTTATAGCAAACAAGATTTTGGAATACTTCAAAAGATATTAACACTAAAATTTATTGGTTTATCCCTTGATGAAATAGGGGATATTATGAAATATGATATAAACGATAACGATTTTAAAAAATCCCTTGAAATACAAAAAGAAATTATTGGAGAAAAAATACAGCATATGTTTACCGTTATAAAAGCTATTGATGAAACTCTTCAAATGGTAGAAAAAAAAGATGCACTTAATTGGGATAAGTTTATAAATGTAATTAACCTAATAAATTTGGATAAAAAATGGTTAGAACAATATAAAAATGCGTCAAATTTAAGAGCTAGAATAAACCTACATGAAAGATTTAGCACAAATAAAGAGGGATGGATGCACTGGTTTTTTAAACAGTTAAACCTGCCAGGCAAAATTAACATATTAGAATTAGGCTGTGGGGATGGAAGCCTATGGGTAAAAAACTTGGATAGAATACCTAAGGGTTGGAATATTACCCTTACAGATTTCTCAGGAGGTATGTTAAAGGATGCTAAAAAAAACTTGGCAAATTATAAGGATAGATTTAACTTTAATATAGTAGATGCGGAAAATATACCCTATGAAAAAGAAGGTTTTGATGTGGTAATTGCTAATCATATGCTATATCATCTAAATGATATAGATAAGGCTTTAAAAGAAATAAATAGAGTGCTTAAAAAGGATGGATACTTTTTTGCTTCTACTGTTGGGAAGAACCATATGAAGGAAATGAGAGATGAAATCAGGTTAGTTGATGAAAGTATGTTGGAATTAGAAGGCTTTACTTTAACAAAAAAGTTTCAATTAGAAAATGGTATGGAAATATTAAATCCATGGTTTAATAATATTTCTATGAAGAGATATAAGGATAGCTTAAAATTGACAGAAGTAACCCCATTAATAGATTATATTTTTTCTATGCCGGGAAATATAGAGGAAAGATTTAATAAATATAAACTTAAAAAATTAGAGAAGATATTGGGAGATATTATAAAAGATAAAGGTTATATCTATATAACAAAGGACACAGGATTTTTTATAGGTAGAAAAAAGCAGCTATTATAATGCTATCAATTAAAATTTAATATAAATATTTTATAAAAATTAAAAGGAGTGTGTTTAAATGGGAAAGAAAATACCTTTTTCACCACCAGATATTACTAAAGAAGAAATTAATGAGGTAGTAAAAGTTTTGGAATCCGGTTGGATTACTTCAGGACCAAAGGTAGCACAATTTGAAGAAGATATAAAAAAATATTGCAATTCAAATTATGCAGTAGCTTTGGGCAATGCCACTGCTGGTATGGAACTTATATTAAAGGTTTTTGATATAAAAGAAGGAGATGAGGTAATAACTACTCCTTATACTTATGCTGCTACAGCTAATATAATTGTACACAGAGGGATAAAGCCTACTTTTGTAGATGTAGAAAAAGAAAGTTTTTTAATAGATATTGATAACATAGAAAAGGCAATAACTCCTAGAACAAAGGCTATAATAACGGTAGATATTGCAGGGGTGCCAGTAGATTATGACAAGGTTAGAGCTATGCTTAAAAAGTTAGGCAGAGAAGATATAATACTTATAGCAGATTCAGCTCACTCTTATGGTGCTTCATATAGGGGTAAAAAGGTAGGATCTCAATGTGATTTTCATGTATTTTCCTTCCATGCAGTAAAAAATTTAACTACTGCAGAGGGCGGGGCAATTACTTACAATAATAATAATTTCCATGGCAAGGAGGATTTATTACATGAATTTAAGATAACCTCATTACAAGGTCAATCTAAAGATGCTTTTAGTAAAATGAAGGCAGGAGCTTGGCAGTATGATATTTTAACTGATGGATTTAAATGCAATATGACAGACCTACAGGCAGCTATTGGAGTAGCTCAAATGAGGCGTTATGAAGATATGCTGGAACATAGAAGAAAAATATTTGAAATTTATACTAATGCCTTAAAGGAAAAAGAGTGGGCCATAATTCCTGTGGCAAAAAATGAAATAATGGAGACTTCATATCATCTATACACATTGAGAATAAAAGGCTTTGAAGAAGAAAATAGAAATGCTGTGATACAGTCCTTAGCAGACATGGATATAGCTACAAATGTACATTTTATCCCACTGCCAATGTTTACTTTATACAAGAATTTAGGATATAAAGTGGAAGATTATCCAAATGCATATAATCAGTATAAAAATGAAATAACACTTCCTGTTTATTCAACACTTTCATTGGAAGATGCTGATTATTTAGTAAAAGAACTTATAAAAGCAGTGGAAAAAATAAATAATAAATAATAGATAAAAAATAAGGGAAGAATTTTTACTGTGTAAAAATTCCAAGATTATAGAAATTCCGTAGAGGAATTTCTACCATATTTATTCTTTATAATTTATAATTTGAACTTTAGAGGGAGGTATATTCATGGAAGTGAGTTTTTACACTTCAAAAAGAGAATACTTGGAAAAGAAAAGTGAATTTCAACAGGCAATCGATAAGGTTTTGGAAAATGGGATACAAACTTTGGGAAAAGAAGTTAAGGATTTAGAGAAGTCTGTGGAAGAATTTAGCGGAGCAAAACATGCCATTGGGGTTGCCTCAGGTACAGATGCTTTAGTTATAGCTTCAGATATTTTAGGCTTTAAAAATGGAAAGGAAGTAATAACATCACCTTTTACATTCCTTGCGTCTACTTCCTGTATTGCTAAACATGGTGGCAAACCTGTTTTTGTTGATATTGATGAAGAAACCTTTAATATAGATACAACAAAAATTGAAGAAAGAATAACTAAAAACACAGTAGGAATTCTTCCTATTCATCTATTCTGCCAAATGGCTAATATGGATGATATAATGAAATATGCCAAAGAACATAATCTATATGTGCTTGAGGATGCAGCTGAAGCCTTTGGAATGAAGTGGAAAGGAAATGGAGAAAGCTATAGGACTGCAGGTACTATAGGGGACATGGGTATATATTCCTTCTTTCCAACTAAAACTTTGGGCGGCTATGGTGATGGAGGAATGGTTACCACTAATAGTGATGAATTAGCAGAGCTTACAAAAATATTTAGAGTGCATGGAGCAAAAGAAAAATATCACTATGACTATATAGGATATAACTCAAGATTGGATACCATGCAGGCAGCAATACTTCTTGTAAAAATGAAATATATAAATAAAGCCATAGAAAAAAGAGAAACTATAAGCAATTGGTATAGAGATAGATTAAAGGATATTGAATATATTAAGCTTCCAAAAGTAAAGGGAGATCAAAAGCCTGTTTATTATGTATTTAATTTGCTTTGTGAAAAGAGAGATGAACTAAATAAATATTTAAAGGGAAATGGAATAGGAACAAATATTTATTACCCAATGCCTCTTCACCTTCAAAAATGTTTTAGCTATTTGGGATATAAAGAAGGAGATTTTCCAATAGCTGAAAGAACTTGTAAGGAAATATTAGCATTGCCAATATATCCTGAAATAACTGAAGAAGAAGTGGATTATGTGTGTAAAAAGATTAAAGATTTTTATAAGAAATAATTAGTTAAATGAAAAAGCATAGTATAGGAAATTTAATTCTATACTATGCTTTTTTACTATTTGCAACTTTTATCTTATAAAAAATTTTAATGCTCTTAAACTTTTTATTAAAAAGCACTTTAAAAGAAGGAATTTTTG
>ENA-UOOE01000663-UOOE01000663.1-fermentation-metagenome-genome-assembly--contig:-NODE-663-length-32300-cov-35.779935_pt1 | contig 32300 bp, 30 predicted proteins | sample MGYA00245776_ERZ724021 | MGnify/ENA primary metagenome ERZ724021 (study PRJEB28704, sample SAMN03018321) | fermentation metagenome | biome: anthropogenic terrestrial biome; feature: soil; material... | reverse complement strand
TTCCCTTTATCCACACAATTGGCAATCTGCTCAAGAATATTTTCCATACGATATTATGATTATTGAGTTCATTAAAAATGACATCTCTAAATTTAAAAAAAGAATTGACACACCTCCAACAGTACAATATAGATGTTGCTGCTAAACATTATCAATCTGAAAAGATTCATTTACATACAGCAGAGATTAACTTACATATTTCAACTAATCTAGATTTGACTCAAATGGATAGGTCTTTTTTTAGAAAACATAAGATAGCTTTTGCTTGATGTCCTCAAAAATGCAAAAAAAATACCAAGACGTTATTTTAAAAATTACTTCAGCAAAGCAGGCTTATTTACCTAATTTTACACGTAATCCTTTAATGTCTGCATTTGCAGATCTTCCTGAAGATTTAATCAATACTGCCCATATTTTTCAATCATTTGAGATAACATAAATAAACGTTCTTTTGATACCATGGGAGCAATTGAACAGGCAGTACTGAGTATAAACCCTTTTCCTTGCATTTTTCCAATCTCAATAATTTGACGCACATCATTTTTTGCTTTCTCGTCGTCAGCAAAAAGCAATGTGTTAACCGAATCAATATTCCCTTTAATAAAAAGCTCATTCCCAATTCGTTTAAACGCGTCAGACAAATCAACATTTCCTATCGGAGGGGGATCTAAACATTCTAATCCGGAGGCATTACTCTGGCACATCAACTCCAACCGATCTCCAATAGAACCACAGGTATGAATGTATGCGTGCTTTCCTTTTTTACGAATAGCACTAATTATTTTCTTTTCGTAAGGTAAAACAAATTCTTCGTATTGTTCAGGCGAAATGAAACCCATTCCGGCAAATGGAGAAGAAATTTTAATAGCATCAATATTTTTCTCACACATCTTCACTGCAATATCCAATATCCCATTTGTGAATTTTTCAAGGACTGATTTACTCTTCTCCGGTGACATGATTAATGAAATCAGACCGTTCTGGTACCCAAGCAAATCAAGAAAATAATCAAACGGGGACGTGATCTCTCCATGTATAGAATATTCCTCTCCTACTTTCTGATAAACACTATCAAATATTTCGAATAGATTATCGGTATCTAGCTTAAAATAAAGATTATTAGATACAGGGATATAATCAATTACTGATGGAATATCAACTTCTGAAACTATTTCTTCGATATCAAGTGTTTTTTTTCTTTTATGAATTGTAACTAAAGGTAAATCATTTAACGAATGAATTTCAGTTCTGTCGTTAAATATCAATTTTTGTTTTCCATCATCAAGCAATTCTTGCGACACCAACTCCTTTCTCCAATTTTCCGAATGGCCATGGAGGCTAATCAAAATACCATCAAACTTAAATCGCTTGCATAATTCAACCAAGCCTTCAGCAAAAACCTTTTTATTATACCAGAACTCAACAGGATCGGGCTTAAGCTGTTGCAACATGCTTCCAATACTAAACTGACACATTAACGGGACCCTGTCAGGTTTATTTAAATTCATTGCAATGTTAACCCGTTCTTTTGAAGTAAGTTTCATTGTTAAACTCTAATTTTTTGTGTTATAACTTTGATTTTTAAATGTACCTCTGAATTCAATTTATTTCTTCAGTTCATTTATATTCTCTTTTTCCCATATTTTTTCACGTAAGATTGAACGACATTTGTGCGGTGTGATAATCGGTTTTGTTTGAGATGCTACCCAAAAAATATTATCGGTTGTCATCTGAGTACTTTTTTCAATGTTTGAAAACCGGTAGCCTCAAGCAGGTTGTATTCTATCTACAATCGTCTGTGCAAATAATGAATTTTCGACTATTATAAGGCATAAAAATAAAACCAATAGTTTCATTTATTCAATCGTTTGAAACAATTTCTCCAAATAATTTGTTGTTTTTACAATATAGTCGTAGTTCTTCTCTGCAAGCTCATATTCGATAGTTATAGTCCCCTTAAAATGAATCTCTTTAAGATACTTTACAATTTCAGGAAAATTTACCTCTCCTTCCGGGATAGGCATTTCTTTTCCTAACTGATAAGGATTTATCGGGTATAACCCATCTTTTGCATGAATCTCCCTAACATATTTGTGTAATGTCTTTAATCCGTCTAAAGAATTGGATTTGCCATACATTACCAGATTAGCCAAATCACAGTTAATAAATAAATTTCCAGTTCCAATATCTGTAATAGCCCTTAATAGTGTAATGGGCGTCTCCTGCCCAGTCTCAAAATAAATATCTATTCCCTGCCTCAAAGCATACTCTCCCAGTTCTTTCATTAATTTTACAAATTCAATATAAAGAGTATCCTGAGGATTTTCCGGAATAAATCCAAAATGAGCATGAACGGCAGGGATTCCGGCTTGTTTACAGAAATCGATCCCTGCGTACAACCGTTTAATCCGTTCTGTCCTGAACTCCCTTGGGATTAACCCAATCGTAGAAGGTCCTTCGATAAAATTCCATATATATTTACCGGGTCCCATGCAAATTAAAGTTGTTGGAAAAACTTTATATTTTTTTGAGGAAGAACGTATTGATTGGGCTAACTCCGGCGTATATTCAGTTACATTTAACTGACAGTGAGAGAAGCCCAGTTCTTTAATCTCTTTAAATTCTTTTTCAGGATTGTTGCCTCCAATAATCACCCCAAAAGTAACATCGCTCTTGAGTTTTCCAATGTTTTGATTTTGGTATGGTTGTTTGTCCTCCGCTTTTATTAAATGCGAAAAAACAAGTATCAATATCGAGGTAACTAGAATTTTATTACGTTTCACAGTTTTGTTATTTTTTTATGTCAAATTGTTTTAAATCTAATTGAGGATCAATTTTCGCTGATGAAGAATAAATTTCTTCCCAAGTAACCAATTCCTGTCGATTAGTAGCTTCTCTTCCGAGCACTGCGCTTAATGTCGATTCACAACCTGCCTTAAGTTGATTTAAATAACGGCCTGTTTCAATGCTGTCAATAAAAGACTTTCCTTTATTCTTATCTGCATCATCAAGTGATGAGAGTGAACCTCCTGTAGCAATCTTTTCTGGGGTCAGAACATCTGCAGACTTCACCACACCCGAATCCCATTCGTTCTCTCCTTTAATAAACACTCCGCCGGTATAATGAGCTTCGGCAATTCCTGTTGTTCCGATAAACCTTGCACAAACATCGCCAAAACTCTGGCCTAGCTGAGTAGATTGAACCGAGACATTCACATTATTCGGATATTTATAAATTACTTGATAGTTTGTCAAAGTATTTCCAAATTCCAGACAACCCTTTCGTCCCCCTATACCCATAGCATAAAGCGGATTACTTTTAAGTGTCCAGTTGCAGACATCTATCATGTGTATCCCCTGATCCAACAATATACCTCCCGATAACTCGTTGAAATGAAAATGATTTCTAATACGGGCTTCGTCAAATGCCATTCCTTTTATTGGCTTTAACGGGATCTCCGAAGAAAAATAATAGAGTTGTACACTGACAATTTCACCGATATCCCCACGCTGAATTCTTTTGACCATTTCAACAAAAGGTGTCGCATAACGGATCTGAAAACCCATTACAACACTTAGCTTTTCGTTAACAGTTTCACTTACCTTCAGTATGCGCTTACACCCATCTATATCTGTTGCAGCAGGCTTCTCGCAATAGACATGTTTCCCCGCAGCAATAGCACTTTCCAAAATTTCAGGATGTGCATAAGCAGGAGTAGAGATAAGTACTGCATCGATTTCCTTGTTCTCCAGTAATTTCAAATATGCGTCCGACCCTTGATGGATATTTTTTTTTTGAATATCACTAAATCTTTTTTTTGAGTTAAAATCATTTAAGGTCTTACTTGCCTTACTCAATTGGTCCTCAAACAAATCGGCCAATGCAAATATATTAACATTAGTATATTTCGACATAGATGAAATAACTGACGTTCCTCGGTTACCACATCCTATAAGGCCTATGTTGATAGCAGAATTATTAGTTGAACCGAAGACTATATGGGGCTTCAGAACTGTAAAAGCTGCTATGGCACTGCTCGTTTTTAAAAAGTCTCTTCGTGCAATTCTTTTCATGCTTTTTCCTTTTTTAAGATAGATTTAACATCATGTTTACTTATTTTCTCATTTTACATTTCCAGTCAAATAATTTCCAACGCTAATTATCAGTATCAGTATAGGAATAATTGACAGGTTATACCTGACCATTAATGGACACTCTTTTTCTGTTAATTAAAGTTTATTCTTTTTATCAGACCCAAAGATTAAAGAAATTTACAATTAATGACATAAGAATCGACCTACTAGCAAAAAGGAAGAGCTTTTCATATTTGTTTAAGACAAAGAAAAAGAAATATTAGCACAAATAGGGAATATTTTGCGCATTTTTTTGCATATATCACGTAAAATGAGAAAGAAGATCGTAATCTGATGAGGATTTCTATCGAAGTTTAGGTTAAAGAAGAAATCTTGTATTTAAAGAATATGAAATACGGCAACTACAGTAAGGTATTTTGACAATAACTTTTTCTCAGGTTAAACACATTTAAAAATGGACAAATCACTAAGCACCGCCGGAATATTGCAACCCTTTTTTCAGTTCTAGAATGGTTTTGGCAAACACCGGATGAACGGTGTCTGGCGAGATTTCGGCAAAAGGGGTCAACACAAAGTCGCGCAAATGGAAGCGGGGATGCGGAATGATTAATCCGGGTTCCTCAACGATTCGGTTATCAACCATCAGGATGTCAATATCGATGGTGCGATCGGCATACCCACCATCCGGAGATTTTTTTGTCCGCCCCAGTTCCTTTTCAATCGCCTGAGTTACCCGCAGTACCTCTCTGGCTTCCAGGATTGTGACCAGTTCACAAACGGAATTAACGAACCTGTTTTCAGACTCGAAACCCTCCGGATCGGACACATAAAAAGCGGATTTGGAAATAATTCTCCCTATCCGCTTGTCAATTTCTCTGTAGGCACGCTCGATATTTTTTTCCTTGTCTCCCAGGTTGGAGCCCAATCCCAAAAAAACAACATGAATATCGTTATCAGGCATTTTTCAGCGTAGCATCATCGCACAAAGTGCGCGTTTTAAATTATCAGCATAGCATCCCCGTACGCACCAAACTCGTATTTCTCCTTGATGGCCGTCTGATACACATCCATAATTCTTTCGTATCCGCCGAAAGCAGTCGTCACCATCAAAAGCGTGGAGAACGGCAGGTGGAAGTTGGTAACCAACGCATCGGGGAGGGTAAAGTCATAAGGCGGGAAAATAAACTTGTTCGTCCATCCCTCCCTCGGCTTGATGTGCCCGTCTGTACTGATGGTGGTTTCAATAGCCCGCAGAACCGACGTACCCACGGCACAGATTTTGTGCCCGTTGTCTTTTGCCGTATTCACCTTATCGCACAACTCCTGAGTAATGATCATTTGCTCCGAATCAGTTTTATGCTTGGTTAGATCCTCCACATCGATATCGCGGTAAGCACCCAATCCGTGGTGAAGCGTAAGAAAACCATAATCGATATTTTTAATCTCCATACGTTTGATCAACTCCCGGCTGAAATGCAATCCTGCTGCAGGCACAACAACGGCCCCTTCGTTATTGGCAAAAATATTCTGATACCTCTCCGCATCCTCCGGCACGGCCGACCGCTCCATGTATTCGGGAATTGGCGTTTCACCGATGGAGAAAAGCAGGTCTTTGAACTCTTCGTACGGCCCGTCATAAAGAAAACGAAGCGTACGCCCGCGCGAGGTGGTGTTATCAATCACTTCAGCCACGAGCTCTTCATTTTCACCAAAGTACAACTTGTTCCCGATCCTTATTTTCCGGGCGGGATTAACCAAAACATCCCACAGATGCTGCGAGGGATTCAACTCCCTGAGCAAAAACACTTCTATTTTGGCTCCGGTCTTTTCTTTGTTTCCGAACAACCGTGCAGGAAAGACCTTGGTATCGTTGAAAACGAAAAAGTCGTGGGCGTCAAAATAATTCAGAATATCCTTAAAAACAAGATGTTCTATTTTATCGGAATTTCGATGAACCACAAGCAATCTGGATTCATCGCGATGTTTACTCGGATGCTTGGCAATCAATTCCTCCGGTAAATTAAATTTAAACTGAGAAAGTTTCATATGTGATTAAACTGATTCTTTATAATACTATCGTGAAATAATTTATTGTTAAGCCTCTCCCTTGGTTATCTGCCGGTCAAAAAAATCGTCCAGCTCTTCAACCTTTAAACAATCATTCAATGATACATCTCCCACCCTCGTTCGTTGGAGAGCAAGAAGATGTGCACCCGACTGAAGGCTTTCGCCTATGTCGCGCGCCAAAGCACGTATATACGTGCCTTTACTGCAAACAACCCGGATAGTTATCGTTGGTAAATTGTAAAACAACAATTCAATTTCCTTTATAACCAATATCTTTGGTTTTAGTTCAATTTCTTCATTCTTCCGGGCAAACTCGTACGCTCTTTTACCGTCGATCTTTACTGCCGAAAAAAGAGGCGGGATCTGCTCAATTTTTCCGGTGAATTGCTTCAGGCACTCTTCCACCTTTTCGCGTGAAATGTGTTCCACCGGATATTCGGCATCAATTTCCGTCTCCAGGTCAAAAGAGGGAGTAGTTGCTCCCAGCCGGATCTCGGCAATATACTCTTTTGTTTGAGCCTGTAACCTTTCAATCTCTTTTGTCTTTTTTCCCGTGCAAACGGTCATTACACCTGTAGCCAGCGGATCGAGTGTTCCCGCATGCCCTACTTTCAGCTTTTTAATTTTCAGTTTCTGGCACAACTTCGCCCGTACTACCCTCACCAGCCGGAACGAAGTCCAATGCAGCGGTTTATCGATGTGTAAGATCTCTCCTTCAATAAAATCCATATCACGCTACGTTTGATACGGTTCCGGATAACAGCAACACGATCAGCAGAACACCTACGATAATTCTGTACCATCCAAATGCCTTAAATCCGTGTCGGGTCAGAAAATCGATAAAAAACCGAATAGCAATGATGGCAACCACAAAAGCAACCACGTTTCCGATAATCAACACCCCTATATTTTCCTGCAACATTGCTGCACTGGCAGGATCCTTTATCAGCTGATACAGCTTGTAACCGGCTGCTGCAGCCATGGTAGGTACAGCCAGGAAAAACGAAAATTCGGCAGCGTTTTTCCGGTCGAGCCGGGTGCTCATACCGCCCACAATGGTAGCCATCGACCGGGAAACACCCGGAATCATCGCAATACACTGAAAGAAACCGATCTTCAACGCCCGCTGCCACGATATCGATTGATTCTCAACGGGTCTATTGAACCACGTATCCACAAAAAGCATCACGATACCGCCTGCGACAAGCATCACGCTCACGACAAAGACATTCTCGAGCAGCAAGTCGATCTGGTCTCCAAAAGTCAACCCCAACACTCCTGCCGGGACAACAGCGATAAACAATTTCCAGTAAAAATCGAACTTATGCAGAAACCGCCTTAGAAATGTCCACCCTTTCTGTACGAACCCCTTTCCTGCTACGGCGCTCTTATCGAAAATCACCACCGGATTCAGTCGAAAAAACCGTTTCCAGTAAAGAAGTACCACCGACAGAATGGCTCCAAACTGAATAATCACTGTAAATGCCTTTACAAACGGTGTACTCTCAATCCCAAGCAGCGCCTGAGTTATGATCATATGCCCGGTCGAAGAAACGGGCAAAAACTCTGTCAAGCCCTCTACAACAGCAATAATAATTGCTTCTAAAATACTCATCTAACTTATCAGGGAATTATTTTATTTCTTCCTTTTTCCTGTCCTTTGCCGGATACAAAATTCCGACAATCATCAGCACAAAGCCGGCCAGACAAACAAGTGGGGCTACTTTGATGCGTCGCGCACTGAAAATATCGGGTTCAAAACCGTCAAAAGTTGTTGCAGGGCCGCTCATCAGCAGAAAACCAGCGATGATAACAAGCACGGCAACCCCGCAAATGATGAGGTTTATTTTATGGAAAGCAAGATTTTTGTGAGACATACTTTTTAAATTATGAGTTTGGAGTTTTATGCGTGTTGAGTAAGATGTCAGATCGCTATACTGAATAAAGACTCTTGGATTGTATGTAACATCTTTTGTTTGAAATCTATTAAATTATACATAATACAAGTTCTCGGTTTTCATCTTCAGGTAGCGGTTCACCGCAAAATAAGTCGCCACGGTCGAAATCAGAATTCCCAGCAAGATGACGACAACAAAAATAACGATCAGATCCGTCACACCAATGATGGATTGCAACTCGGCGTATTCTTTGTTGAAATAGGCAAGGACCAGAAAGATGATGCCGTCTGCAAAAATACCCGCAACGATACCGATGAGAATGTTGTTGCGGATAAACGGCTTGCGGATAAAACTTCCGTTAGCACCGACAAGCTTCATCGTATTGATAATAAATCGCTTGGAATAAACACTCAACCGAATGGTGTTTCGGATCAGCGTAAAGGAAATAAACATTAAAACTGCCGCTAAAATCAGTAAAATCAGGGTAACCTTCGATAGGTTATCGTTGATAAGGTCGATGGCTTCCTGCTGGTACAGCAAGTCCCGAACATTGTTTTGCTGCCGGATCACCTGACTGATGACCGCGATACTGTCGCTGTTGGCATACTCCGAATGGAGATAAACCTCTATGGCGTCCTGTGCCGGATTATACCCCAGCAACTCTTCGGGATCTTCGCCCAAGTCTTTGATCAATTGTTCTTTTGCCTCATCCTTGCTAATGAACCGGGAAGATTTCACAAACGGCTGGCCGTCCAGGTTTTTCCTCAACCGCTGAATCCCGGCATCGGTAACATCGCTATCAAGCATCACGCTGAAGCTCATGTTCTCTTTTACGAATTTCGACAACCCGTTGCCCATAAACAGAATAAGGATAGTCAGGCCTAACAAGACCAACACCAGCGAAATGCTGATGGTGGACGTAATTTTTGCATTTACAAATCGCGCAGTGGATATCTTTTTCTTTTTCGACATAAAAAAGGGTTACACCAAGAAAAACCCGATTGCTCTCAATAAAACGGTTTTTTCCAAATTGGCTGCAAAGTAACAAAAATATTGCGAAAACTGGAAATTTACTCCGGTAATAATCAACAAGAAAGATTAATTTTCCAAAATCTCGTTGTCGTGGCCCATTTTATCTACAATTTCCCGGACAGTTACATGCCCTCTTACCACCGCCTGCTTTACGACGCGGCTCCTGACAAGGGATGCCGCAATTGAGATGAGTAAAAACGAGGCAATAACAAGCAGCGACGCAACGTTGGAAATATGAAAATCCCACGCAACAGTATGGGCATAATGATTGATGATCATTTTAAAACCGATGAAGATCAAAATTCCGCTCAACGCATACTTCAGGTAATAAAACAAATCCATGATGCCCCGCAACGCGAAATAGAGCGACCGAAGTCCCAGGATCGCAAAAATATTCGACGTGTAAACAATAAACGTATTGGTCGAAACCGAGAGCACTGCCGGAATGGAGTCTATGGCAAAAATAAGATCGGTAAACTCTATAACGAGCAATGCCAGAAAGAAAGGGGTGGCGTATAGTCTTTTATCGATTTTTTTGAAAAATGTTGGCTCCGACATATCATCGGTTACCGGCATAACCCTTTTGAAAATTTTCACCAACCCGTTGTTGTTCGGATCTTTCTTCTCTTTTTCCTTTTCGTGATCCAACACCCTGAACTCATCTGCCACCATCTTGGCACCGGTGAACAACAGGAATGCACCGAACACATACATGATCCAGGCAAATCGTTCAATCAGGGCCACACCGGCAAAAATAAAGACCGCCCGAAAAACAATCGCTCCCAAAATTCCCCAGAATAAAACACTGTGCTGATGCTCGGGTTTAATCTTGAAAGCCGTAAAAATGATGATAAAAACAAATAAGTTATCAATGCTCAGCGACTCCTCGATAAGATAAGCCGTAAGAAACTCAAGGGCGCTTTCCTTGCCGAAGACAACGTAAACTCCCGCGTTGAAGACCAAGGCAAGTGAAATCCAGAAAAGGCTGAGCCACAACGCTTTTTTCACATCGATAACCGTACCTTTCTTATTAAAAACAAACATATCAAGCGACAGGAGAATCACCACAAGGATGATAAAACCTATCCAAAAAGAAGCACTTACTTCCATATCGTTTACTCTTGTAATTCTAAAAACTATTCTATTATATCGTTAACGATCAGCGAATAGCCTTTTTCATTCGGATGTAAACCATCCAGAAACAGGCTCTCGTCTATCTTTCCGCTTTTCGTCAATAATTTGTTACCAACATCCAGGTAACGGTAATTGTTCAGAGAGGCCATCTTGGAGATCTGCCGGTTGATGGCTGTCACTTCTGACTCCTTATTGCGTCGGGGAAGCAATCCGACGACTTTTATCCTGGCCTCCGGTTGACGAATCTTTATCTGCTCAAGCAGGAACTCCAGCCCCTCAACAATCTCTTCATCAGAAACTGATCCCAAGTTATTGGTCCCGATCATCAGAACCACTTCGCTAGCCCGGTAGTCATCGAGTTCGCCATGATACACGCGCCAAAGCACATTTTCCACCCGATCCCACCCGTATCCCAGGTTTAAATACCCGGCAGGCTGTACCTGTTTTTTCCAGCTTTGGCTCCCGTTCTCCCGTCCGGGCTCCCCACTCCAGTAATGGGTAATGGAATTTCCGATAATCACTTTTTCCGGACGCTGCAACTGAATGTTTTGCAGGATACCGGCATGCCGTTCTTTCCATTCGTAAATATAAGGTTCCCTTCGCTGGCTTACAGGCCTGGTAGTGCTGATTTTTCCGACAGGCATATTCAGTATCTTCCGGATTATTTTCTCGTATGCGTCGGCGTAGACCTGCATTCCAAGGTCACTGGGATGGATGTTATCCACACATCCGTCAGCAGGCATGTTAATGGAGTCCTTGTGCAGGTGGTAAATGTTCTTCACACCCAGCTCAACCAGCGAATCGAATGCCTGGCGCGATGCCACATTCATCCGGTCTGCCGTTTCCCTGGACAACTCGTTGAGTTCATCGTTCCTATACCCGATATGATCCACGATAAGAATAGGCGCATCGTGCTTTTCCCGGAGTTTTTTAACTCCGTAAACGGTTCTTTTTATCACTTCTTCGGATGACAAGCTCCCCATGTTGGGAAGACAATCAAAAACGTAGAGCGATGCGTCTATTTCATCTATCAAATCTACAAATTCCTTTTCCAGCGGGCCATTTCCGGAAAAAGCCAGGTTGACGACCGGATAATCGAGCTTTCTCGATAAAATATTGGTCCAGGCCATTCCCGGGCGGGAAGCACATCCACCTTGTGCGATGGACGTCCCGTAAACCACTATCGGTTTCTCTCTGAGCACGGGAATAAACTTGAATTCCGCCGAATCGGGGACTCCAATCTCCATCCATTTTACCGAATTGTAAAGCGGGAGGAAAAGCCGGTATTCAAAACCCTGCTTGTGGTAGCGGCTCTGAGACAGGTTGTTGAACGTGTAGGTAACGGTATCGCCAAAGCTGTATTTATCGGTTGCTACGCGCCATTTGCCATCGGAATCCATCGCATAGAGGTCGACTCCCGACTTTCCGGTGGCCGGCATGTGTAGCATGGCGTGGCTGCCAGCCACACCGTACCGCACTTCAATTTTCGCGGCGTTCGTGTAGAAATGAATGGCCAGCCCGGCTGAGTTTTCCGATAAATTCCAAACCGCCTTTCTCACTTTCTTCTCTGCGCGGTCGGGCAGGCGCTGATAGGTTTTTCCGATCTCACGGGTCCAACCCTGGTTCTGGATGACGTGTGCTTCTTCTTTCAACGGATCATGCCATTGGGTTTGTGCAGGCAAAGCAACTGTGCACAAAAGACTGACAACAAAAATAATACTTTTCATGATTTGGTTTTTTTTATCGGTTCCAACCCGGTTTCTTTTGCTTTTCGGATCAGGAAGTCATAGGCCGCATGACGTTCGTTGGGAATCTCTCCTTCCAGAATAGCTTCCTTGATAAATGATTTCAGTTCACCTACCTCCCGTCCCTGCCCCAAACCGAAGATCTCCATGATCTCGTTGCCGTCGATCGGGGGCTGGAAATTTCGCACACGGTCCTTTTCTTCAATCTCCGTAAGCTTTCTGCGGACGATCCTGAAATTCTGGAGGTGCCGCCGTACTTTCTCGGCGTTTTTCGATGTGATGTCGGCTTCACAAAGAGTCATCAAATCGTCTATATCGTCACCGGCATCAAACAACAGACGCCGAACGGCAGAATCCGTCACCTCCTCCTCCACCAGCTGCATCGGGCGCATGTGCATCGACACCATTTTCTGTGTGTATTTCATCTTTTCGTTCAACGGCAATTTCATGCGGCTGAAGATCCTGGGCACCATCTTTTCACCCACATAGTTGTGGTTGTGAAATGTCCAGCCCAGCTTATTGTCCCAGCGTTTGGTAACCGGCTTGGCAATATCGTGCAGCAAAGCCGACCACCGCAACCAGAGGTTGTCCGTCTTTAACGAGATGTTATCGAGAACGGCAAGCGTGTGGTAAAAATTATCCTTGTGCCCCACCCCTTCCTTGGTTTCGGCTCCCTTAAGCGCAACCAGTTCTGGTAAAATAATCTCCAACAAGCCCGTCTTCTCCAGCAAAACAAAGCCGACAGACGGTTTTGGGGAAAGAATGATTTTGTTCAGCTCATCCGCAATACGTTCCTTGGATATGATTTTTATGCGTTCCTTATTCCGGGCAACCGCATCAAACGTTTCGGGGAAAATGTCGAATCCCAGCTGCGAGGCAAACCTCACGGCCCGCATCATCCGCAACGGATCGTCACTGAACGTGATATCGGGATCGAGCGGAGTGCGGATAATCAAGTCCTGCAGGTCCTGCAGTCCGTTAAACGGATCCAGCAATTCGCCGAAACGGTTTTTATTCAGGCAGAAAGCCATTGCATTGATCGTGAAGTCGCGGCGTTTCTGGTCATCTTCCAGTGTACCATCCTCCACGACGGGATTTCGGGAATCGTGGGTGTAAGACTCTTTGCGGGCACCGACAAACTCGATTTCAAAATCCTTGTATTTCAGTTGTGCCGTACCAAAATTTTTAAAAACCGACAACTTCGTGCGTGGCCCCAACGCTGAAGCAACGGCCTCGGCCAAGGCAATCCCCTTGCCAACGGCAACAATATCTATGTCTTTTGACGAGCGGTATAAAAAGAAATCACGAACGTAACCGCCGATCACGTAGCAATCGAGCTCCATCCGGTCGGCCACTTCCGAAATAAGTTTAAAGATGTTTCTGTTTAGAAAATCCTGTATCTCTTCGCGAGAAATATCCATTAGCAAATCAAATTCTGTTATGATTTGCAAAATTACAATAATTGAGCGTGAAAACCATTTTAACGTTGAATTTTATTTCTTATTTTTGTATACTGATTATGAAAGGGACTCTATCAAATAAATTATATCCCAGACCGTTATCCGGTTATTGTTTTGTCTTTACGGCTGTTTGTGTTTTTGGACTTCTTCTTTTCTCCTGTTCAGGGAAAGGTAAAAATGCCAAAACCTACCTTGCCGAAGCCGAATCAGCGCTTAGCGCAGGCAACTATTCGCTGGCAAAGCTCAAGATCGACAGCATCAAGGTGCTTTATCCCCAATCGTTCGACGAGATAAACAAGGGGTTCGGACTGATGCAGCGTGTGCGGATGGCAGAAAACCAAAGGAACATTGTTTATTGTGACTCGATGCTTGCGGTCAACTACCAGCTGCTTACCAAAATGCTGAACGACTTCACTTACGTCAGGGACCCCAGGTATCAGGAGTTTGGAGATTATGTCCCCAAAATATATCCGCTGAGCAGCTCCTTTCACCAGAACGGGCTCCGTTCAGCCGTAAGCGAAAAAGGACAGATGTATATCGAGAGTGTGCTTTCGGGTGGCTCGCTGAAGCACAACCGGATAAAAGTGGCTACAAAAGACGGCTCCTTTGCGGAGTCACTGCCCGTCACTACCGATGGACTGAACTACCGGTTCAGCACGCTCAACACTACATACGAGATTGTCCGCTTCTCTGGAAACGATGACAACGGCGTGGCTAAATTCATCTACACATTTAAAGATTCACCCCTTACCCTCAGCTTTATCGGAAGTAGGACCACCTCGATTCCCCTGCCCGAAAAGGCAAAGAAAGGCATTGCGCAGTCGTTCGAACTCTCCACACTCCTGCTCGACATAGAAAACCTCAAGTATGAAAAAGGGCGCAGTGAAGCACTGATAAACTACCTGGAAAGCAGGAAAACGGATTAAGAAACTGTTTCTAAATTCTGTAAATGCGGTCGCAATACCTGGCTACCTCCGCATGGTGGGTGATGAACAGCACCGTCCTGCTGCCAATGTGTTTTTTAAGGTTGGTCAGAAACGTTTTTTCGGTCTCAATATCCAGGGCCGATGTGGCTTCATCCAGCAGCAGAATTCCTCCGGGGCGAAGCAACGAGCGTGCAATAGCAATCCGTTGAGCCTGGCCTTCGGAAACCCCCGAACCGCCCATACCAAGAACCGTATCCAGTCCTTCGGGCAGCTCCAGGACAAAACCTGCGGAAGCCACCTCGAGCGCTTCCACGAGCATCTCCTCGCCGGCATCCGGATTTCCTATCAGCAGGTTGCTCCGAATAGTGCCGCTGAACAACGTGTTGCCTTGCGGAACATACACAAAATTCGAACGGGTGGACGGGGACACCGTCACCGCCCTCTCTTCATTCCTTATCGAGATCGACCCTTTCTGCGGCTCAATCAGGGCAAGGATCAGCCTGATCAGCGTGGTCTTCCCCGTACCGGTTTCTCCCATGACCGCAACCATCTCTCCCGGTACGGCATCCAGTGAAAATCCGGAAATGACCGGCCTGCTTTCGTCTCCGTACGCGTAAGTGATGTCCTCTACACGCAACGAGACACGGCCTGCCAGGAATTGTTTTTCCCCAATCTCCTCGCTCTCCAGCTTTTTCAGGAACGATAGCCGTTCACTGGCCGCCTGGGCAGAAATCAGGGTTGGGAACAGGCGCATCAGATCGTACAGCGGACGTTGTATCTGATTGACCAACTGCAGGTAAGCCGTAACGGTACCGAACGTAATCGTTTTACCGGCAATTCCCCAGGCACCCCATATAAATGCAGTGATGTACCCGCCGCTGAATGCCAATCCCGAGACAAAGCGTGCCCAAGCCGATACCGTGGTTTTTTTCTCCACCTTCCGCTGCAGTTCCCGCTGCAGGTTCCCCAGCCTGTCCAACTCATCCTCCTGCCTTTCGTACGTCCGCACCACCAACTGATTCAGTAAATTTTCCTCCATCATGGAAGTGATGAAGCTTTCGCTTTCTTTTATCTGCCGGCTGTAATCCCTCATCTTCACGTAATAGGGTTTGCTGAAAAGAAGCAGAACCGGCATGGCAATGCCCAAGACAAGGGCCAGGAGCGGATCCATCAACAGCAGAATCAGAAATGCCCCTCCCAGCTGCAAAACAGCCGTTATCAGCATCGGGATCGCGGATATCAATGTTTTTATGATATCGTCCGTATCCTTGATCATTCGGGTCAGCACATCGCCACTATGCAGTGAGCTGGCCTCGGTCCACCTTGTATAGAGCAGGTTTGCGAAAACTTTTTGACGGATAGAATTCCCGACCCTCACCTCGGTCATGTTCACGTAGCGCACATCCACCACGTTCAGCAATACCCTGAACAACGTAAGCAGGACGAGAATCAGTGAATAATGCAACAGCGAGCCTGTGGCATCTCCCGACGCGACATCAATAACCAGCTTCAGGGCCCACACGAAACTCAGCGACACGGCCACACTTAACACTCCAATCAGCGTTATCACCATCAGCGCTTTACGATGGCCCCTGGAAATATCGGTCAGAAACTTCAGAAAACGTAACATCTATTTTTTGAACAGCAGTTTCAGGTTGGTTGTTATTTTAGTTACCGGCAAAGGGTTTATGTGCCGGGGAGCAATACCGGATATTTTTTTCGTTCTCGCTACCGAATAGGTGAACCTGTGCCATTTTGCATCCCATTTCCCCCGGAAAGACTTGTTTCTGAAGGTAGAAAACCCGAAATTACCTCCCCTCAACACGTCATCCATCACCACATCCACAAATTTTCCTTCCGTATCGGTAGTAAACGGGAAAACACCCGGATCTGCACCCAGGTACCTGACGGCTGCCGATGCGAATACCTCCATGGCGTTTAACAAATCGAACTGCCTCGCCAGGCCTGTAAGCGCCTCTTTATCCATTTGCGGTGAGTGGGTATGCATGAACAGTACCCAATCGCAAAACTGACGGACACCGACACCCAGGTGGATAAAATGATGAAAGAGGTGATAAAAGAGAAAAAAAGCATTGAACTCAACGGGCAAGACACTCACTTTCAAGCTATCGATTTCCAGCTCGATAAAGCGATGGTTCCGTATAATTTCCTGCATCTTTTCTTCCAGCAGTCCGTCGTATTTCCTGATCCCGAAATAGCAGATGTTTTTGTGGTTTTCAACATGAATACCGTTGATTTCATAGGATTGATGATGGATATTTTCCGCATCTATCCGGCATCCTTTTTTTTTGGCCCATTCGTTCGCTTTTTCGTAATCTCCCTTCCGATAAAGAAACAGGTCAATATCGCCGGGAGCACGATGCTCCGGCCTGGGATAAAGGATAGCGTTGGCCTGTCCTTTTAACAGCACAAAGGGGCAACCTATCTTCCCGTATTCCATCGCAAGGTTCCCCAGTTCGTCGTTCAGCCCTTTGTTCAGTTTCTCAATAGCTTCAGCCTGCAAAAAAAGCGTGTACACCTCCTTTTTTCCCGGCCGAAGGGCTGTAGGCAACGTCATGATTCCGTCGTACAACAAGGCACTCACCCGTTGGGATTCCGCCAGGCTGATCACCTCTTCCCAAACCGTAGAGCCAACATGCCGGAACAGGTCTTCGTCGGCCGACCTGTTCCAGATGGCGGAGCGGAGCAACTCCAGGAAAAGAGAAACGGCCGGCTCATTCATAGATCACACCGGCTTTCATCAGTTTATCGGCCAGTACCTGAGCATCAGCCACGGCCTGTGTTTTGTCGATACCGTATCTCCCCGTCAGCCTTTCCGCCCAGTCCTGAACGGTAAAGTCCGCACCGAAGCTCCCGGCTATCAGAAATTCCGCGGATTTGTTGAGCGATATTACGCGGGTGTAGTTCATGTTCTCCCCGTCGTGGGAAACCAGGATGGACTCATCCCCTATCTGTTTGATTCTGATGTTCTCTTTTATCTTCATTTGACTTGTTATTTTTATTAAAGCCGTTTACGGCATACGCCCTTCAATCAGTATATCACTCCCGAAGGGCCGTTGGGCAATATCGGTATCCGCAGCACATGCTCCACGTACTGGAAATAGTAGAACAGTTTGTGGTTCAGTTCAAACCCATAATCCACACCCGGCTCATACCCTATGATAGACTCAAAGAACGATCTTCTCCGGGGCTGGGTCGCCAGGTAATTCCATTCCGACACATATTGCTGGTTCCAACCTTCGTAGTACTCCTGAGAACGATACCTGGCCGGGGAATTCTGGAGTGTGTACCATGTTTCAAATCCCGGATCAAATACAATCAGCTCGTATTCCACCGAATCTTCCTGCGGCGGTTCAATTTTCACCATCCCTTTTGGCCCTGAACAGGCTGCCAGGAATGCGAGAACGGTGAATAAAAAAAATATTTTTTTCATATTTCTGCTAATTCCCAGATAAAACCTTCGTAACAACGGGCTCGTAAACCAACAATCTCTTGCCAGGTTCCATTCAAGGCTTCCCTTGCTGATTTTCCTTCCCTTCTTATAAACAGCCGTCACCTCCGCAACGACATTTCCCTTGTCGCATCGCTCGCGGACAGACAGATTACCGTCGCCCCTGAGCGTCACCACCTCCCCTTCAACCTTCTCGATCCTGTGAACAACATAGTTGCTCCCGTTCGTCCTGGCCAGCACGATATTCCCTTTTGTCACCGATTGCCCGGTTAATTCCGAGAGTTCGACCTGATCCGTCAACGGGCGGATAAAAGGCAGCATACTGTTTCCCTTTACCGGAATCCTCACCGCACGGCGCGCATCAATTTCCTCCAGAATATGCGAAAAGAAGACCTCGTTCGGGACAATCAGGGATTCCATTCTTACGGCAATAACGAGCGGGTTAATGACACAGCTTCATAGTCCGGCCGGCAATCGAGCCGGTAAACCGGTACACGTTGCAAAACAGCCGCAACAACATCCAGCACCCGGTCTTTATTACCGGCATCCGACCGGAGCATCGCCGCCGAAGCATACAACGAAGAGAGCGCTTCAACGTTCCTGAGCCGTGTCAACCGATTTTCGGGGCTCTGGTACAAGTGGATGAAAGCGGCAACCTCCGCCGATGCGTTCCTGAAGCAGGCCGTGCTTCCGCTCCAGGGTGCCCCGTACACCCTTACCGGCTCGTCTTCGAATACACGTATCAGCGGTTCATCATCATTCAGCAGCGTACAGTCGGGTACAAACTCACGCCATAGCCGGCTATGGGTGCTTTTTCCCGTTCCGCTCTTACCTAAAAAAACCAGCGCCTTGCCGTTCAGTTCCGTCACGGAGGCATGAATCTTGATGGTCCGGTTCGCAAGGATGGAGGTCACGCCAAAGGCCAGCCTCAGGAAACTATTGAGAAAGACGGCTTCGTTTTTATCGGTAAACGAGAGATCGCAAACCACCTCCTTCCAGTCTGCCGGAGCAAAGAACCGGTGTTCCTTCTCCCCTTGTTTCATGGAGACAACCATCCCTTCCGGTGAGTGGTACACCCGGTAATCCACGCCGTTCCACTCCATCGTATCGTCCGGCGGAAATTCGGGCAGATGAACCTCCCGGTGGCCTCTTAAACTGAACAAAAAATCATCGCCGGAACTATTTTCCACCCGGAAAGGGGTGTAATTCGGCATAATTCCGGTAGTACGTGCCCTGTCGGGGGTTTCTATGCAGAATAGATGTCCGGCCACACTGTATTTAAGTTTCTCATTCATAACTCAACACAAAGATATATTTTTTTATTTTCTTTCCACTTTTTTTTACCTATCTTTGTCCTCGAAATGTTGGTGTTACGCGTTCCAGATTTGGCTTCGGAACCGTAATGAAAAGGGAATCAGGTGAAAATCCTGAACAGACCCGCTGCTGTAAGCTTCGTTTCACGTGCTGAACAGATCACCTTTTGCCACTAAAACCCGCTCCTGCTTCCCCACAAGGGAGGCACTAGCTTCGGAAAGAAGCTCGAAAACCGGTTTTGGGAAGGCGTTCAGGACACGGAAGTAAGTCAGAAGACCTGCCATCGTTTCGCACCTGTTAATGGCTTTCGGGGGATAAAGCTTGAAAACGACTCGCGAACAGAATCTTTTTTATTTACGCGCTTCATTTTCAGAATGCTTTACCGGAATTAAAAATTCGGTATAAGATGAATGTTTTAAAAAGAAATGCAGTAATCGTTGCCGCACTTTATGCGGTAACTACTCCGTTGCTGGCACAGACCAGCCTCGACAGCTTGCAGCACCTGCCCGAAGTGGTCGTGACGGAGAGGTATGGCGACCGGGAAATCCGCTCATCGGCTCCGATGCGTATTTTATTGCGAAAATCGATCCGGAACCTCAATGCGTTGCAGCTGTCCGACGTGGTTAAACACTTTCCCGGCGTTACCGTGAAGGACTTCGGGGGTATCGGCGGGCTCAAGGCCGTATCGGTACGTAGCCTCGGTGCCAGCCACACGGCGGTGAACTACAACGGCTTTACCATAAACGACATACAAACGGGACAAATAGATATCGGCCGGTTTGCCCTGGACAACGTCGATATGATCTCCCTGAACTCGGGACAAAGCGATAACATCTTTCAACCGGCCCGGCTGTTCGCGTCGGCCTCGGTACTGAACATCCAGAGCGCCGCACCACAGGTAGGCCCGGGAAAAAAGGTCAACGGGAGGGCTTCGCTCAAAGCCGGATCGTTCGGCATGTTCAACCCGGCAGTCTCCACCAACCTGAAACTTAACGAAAAGCTATCGGCATCGCTGAGCGGCGAATGGCTGTCCGCTAACGGTGAGTACCCGTACATCTTGCATTACGGTGAGGCCGGAAGAGACAGCTCATCGGTAGAGAAACGCGAAAATACCGATGTGAAGAACCTCCGGCTGGAGGGTGCCCTGTTCGCCAACTTTTCCGATAAAAGCAGCGGAAACCTGCGCACCTACTACTACCAGTCGGAACGCGGACTGCCCGGAGCCACCATCCTCTACAACACGTCCGGCTTTTCCAAACAACGGCTCCGGGACAACACCTTTTTCACGCAGGCACACTACCTCAACAACCTCTCCGGGCGGTGGGCCTTACAGGCAAATGCCAAGTATAACCACGGCTATGTGTATTACCTCGATCCGGAATTTTTAAATGCGGAAGGGAAACTGGAAAACAGGTACCGGCAAAACGAATTTTACGGATCGGTTTCGGCCCTGTTCAGGGCGTTGGAGAACCTCTCGTTCTCGGCATCAACGGATGTCGTGATGAACAACATGTCGGCCAATCTACCGGATTTTGCCTACCCCACCCGCTACACCTCACTCTCGAGCCTTGCCGCGAAGTACGTCTCCGACCGGCTCCTGGCCACGGCCAGCCTGCTTTACACACAGACATCGGAGCACGTACGGTCGGGTACGGCTGCAGACAACCGGCACAGGCTTTCCCCATACTCCAGCCTAACGTTCCAGCCTTTCGAAGCGATCGATTTCCGCCTGAGGGCGTTCTACAAAAATATTTTCCGGCTACCCACCTTCAACGACCTGTATTATTCGCGCGTGGGGAAACGGGACCTGAAACCCGAAGATACGCATCAGGTCAACATAGGGTTCACTTATTCCACGTCCGCGGGCGACCGGCTCCTGCTGCTGACAATGACCACAGATGCCTATTTCAACAAGATCAACAACAAGATTGTCGCCTATCCCAACCGGAACATCTTCGAGTGGAGCATGATGAACTTTGGCTCGGTGGAGATTTGCGGCGTGGACATTGCGCTGGAAAGTGCTTTTGCGCTTTCCTCCAAGGTAAAGCTGCTTGCCGGAAGTTCGTTCACCTTTCAGGATTCCCGAAACAAGTCCAACCCCGGCAGCCCAGCCTATAACCATCAATTGCCCTATACGCCCCGCTTCTCGGGTTCGGGCCGGGCTGTTGTGGAAACGCCCTGGCTAAACGCGGCTTACACGTTGCTGTGGTCGGGAACACGGTACACCTCGGCACAGAACATGCCGGAGAACAGGTTGAGCGGGTATGCCGATCACGGCATTTCGCTGTCGAAGAGTGTTGAGATAAAACACAACAGGATCGGCCTGTCGGTCGAGGCCCTCAACCTGGGAAACAAGAACTACGAGATCGTCCGCAACTTTCCGATGCCCGGACGGTCATTCAGGGGAACCATTTCCATAAACTTTTAAATATTTAAATAAATGAAGAAGTATTTTGTATTTATTCTGCTGCTCACAACTGCGTTTTTTACGGCCTGCACGCCCGAGACCGTTATCGATGAAACTGAACTTCCGGCAAAGGAAGCCAAGCGTATTCTGATCCTTTCCGAAGGGTTTTACGGAGACAACAGCGCGTCGCTTGCGCATTACGACTTTGATAAACAGGTATTGACCAAGGATTATTTCACGTCTGTCAACCAAAGGGGTTTGGGCGACACAGCCAACGACGCCATCCGGTACGGAGCTAAAATCTACGTTGTGGTCAACTCGTCCAGCACCGTTGAGGTGATTGCCGCTAACACCGGGAAATCACTGAAACAGATCCCGATGAAAACCGCTACTAACCAGGCAAAGCAACCCCGGTATGCCGCGGCTTACGGAGGAAAAGTGTACGTCACTTCACACGATGACACCGTCACCCGCATCGACACCACAACGCTGAGCATAGACGGTTCGGTGCAGGTGGGAGCAGATCCCGAAGGCATCTGTATCGCCAACAACAACATTTACGTGGCAAACTCGGGAGGGATGAATTTCCCCAACTACGACAAAACCGTTAGCGTAATCGACCTGAAGAGCTTTACGGAAACGAAAAAGATTGAGGTCGGTTTAAATCCCAAAAGGGTCTATGCCGATAAGGAAGGCGACGTTTATGTGTACTCGGTAGGCAACTATACAACGGTGCCGGCAACGTTTCAAAAGATCACCCCAAAAGGCGAGGTAGCCGCTTTTGATGAAGTGAAGAACATAATGGATTTCACCCTGTCCGGCGACAAGGCATTTATCTATTACAAGGATTACGCCACCTCTGAAACCGTGGTTTCTGTTTTTGACTGCCTGAACGACAAGCTACTCACCGGCAAGCTCATTGCCGACAAATCGATAGCTATTCCTTACTCCATTACCGTAGACCCCTTTAACGGCGATATTTACCTGACCGACGCCGTTGAATACGTGAAGATATTGGGAAATGTCTACTGCTACGACAAAACAGGAAAACGTAAGTTCACGCTCGAGAACCCGGGTTACCTGCCTAACAGGGTGCTGTTTCTGAACTAACGGTTACCGGCTCCGGACGTTTGTGTCATAATCCACAGCGTCCCGGCTGCCGTTACCGGAAAACGAATTTTTCCTCCGCAGCAGGAAGAATTCCCGATTGTCTTTTTCGCTGCGCATGATCTCAAATAGTTCGAAACCGTTTCGGCTCATCAGGTTAAGCACAGCAAGCATTCCGTTGAACGACATCGGACGGCGGCGTTCATCAGTTATCTGCGGCGTTCTGCCGCCCTGCCCATAGTCTACCCGCACCGTGATCTTCGATGTCAGGATCGGGCCCGAATCCGACCAGATCATGACGTAGTCCGCGTCAATATCGCTTATGGCTACTTCATTCACGTACTGTGCTTCGACAAACGATACGCTGCCGATAAGAAAAAGTGTCAGTAGGAAAAGTTTTGATTTCATGTCCGTAATAATTAAAATGATCAGGGCCGGGAATCAATGGGTTAAGCCGGCCGTTCCAGAAACAAAAGTAAACAAAAAAACAATACGTTAAACCGGAACTGCTTTGAGGGGATCCCGCATTTTTTATCCTAAAAGTTAACATTCTTTTAAAAAAAAATTTATCTTTGCAATATCGTTGTGCTATTTCCGGAAAATCAACATGCGTAGTCACAAAACATCCATTCTGATTATCAATACCGAGGGAAAAAGAAACAAAACCCTTCTTGTTCCAACCAGGATACTTCTGCACTGGAAAAAATACGCAGCCGTAGCGGTGCTTGTGGTGCTTTGCCTCATTGCCGCCCTGGGGGTGACGGTGTTTCACAAAACAAGCAAAATCTACCAACATGAGATCGCCAAGGCAGACAAGATCAAGAGCCTCGTTGACGTTCCCAAAGCGCAACAGACCTTCCAGTCGATCGATGAAAGTATTTTCCGTATAAACGAACTGCTGAAATCGAGGGGGCTGGTCCAGATGGAGGTTGAGAACCTGGGCGGCCCGGAAAACGTAGAAGTGGTAAAAATAAACGAGCTGGCGGACTTTTACAGGGAGCAGCTCGATAACCTGGAGAAGACACTGAAGAATATTCCCATCGGGAACCCCACCCCATCCGACAAGATCATTTCATCCTACGGTTACAGAAGGAACCCGTTCACCGGCCGCGGTGCAGAGTATCATTCCGGGATCGACATCAAGGGCGAAAGGGGTACTCCGGTTAAAACAACGGCAAACGGCAAGGTAGAAGTTGCGGGATGGTACGGAGGATACGGAAAATGCGTGATTGTAAAACACGAAAACAAGCTGAAAACGCTGTACGGCCATTTATCGGAGATAACCGTCCGCGAAGGCGATGAGATAGAGAGCGGACAGGTTATCGGCAGACTCGGGAGCACGGGGCGAAGCTCAGGCCCCCACCTGCATTACGAGATCATAAAAGACGACGAGAAAGTGAACCCGGGCGACTACATTAATTTTCACGAATGAATATCCGATGAGAAACAGCAAAAGCAAAAGCAAAAGCGATCATTCCATTGAGTCACAACCGATAGACACGGTGATTGGCACGGATATCCTGTTCAAGGGAGACATACGGGGGGAAAGCATCATCCGCGTCGATGGAACCGTGGAGGGCAACCTCTCCCTGTCGAAAGGCATTGTTGTTGGGGAAAAAGCCAAGGTGACCGGAAACCTGAAAAGCGACCGCATCATCATCTACGGAAGCATTTCCGGCGACATCGAATGCAAAGAGTTGAACATCAAAAGCTCGGGAACCGTGAACGGCAACATCCAGGCAGACAATGTTGAAATAGAAATGGGAGGAAAGTACAACGGAAATCTATCCATGCAACCCTCTCCCCCCCCTTCATCGGCAAAAGACAAAGAAAACCGCTGAATCCAACGGTTAGTCGAGCTTCAGTACCGCTAAAAACGCTTTTTGCGGAACTTCCACGTTACCTACCTGCTTCATGCGCTTCTTCCCTTCCTTTTGTTTTTCGAGCAGCTTGCGCTTACGGGAGATGTCCCCACCGTAGCACTTGGCCGTTACATCTTTCCGGACTGCCTTTACAGTCTCCCTGGCAATAATCTTGGCCCCGATCGCCGCCTGTATGGCGATATCGAACTGCTGTCGGGGGATCAGTTCTTTCAGCTTCTCACACATCCTGCGTCCGAAAGATTGTGCGTTGTCGGCATGGGTGAGTGTGGAAAGTGCATCCACCGGCTCTCCGTTGAGCAGGATATCGAGCTTCACCAGTTTCGAAGGCCGGAAATCGTGGATGTGGTAATCGAACGATGCATACCCTTTGGAGATGCTCTTCAGCTTATCGTAAAAATCGATAACGATCTCTCCCAGCGGCAAGTCGAAAATAATCTCCACCCGGTCTCCCGAAATGTACTCCTGCTTGATGAGGATACCCCGCTTGCCCAGGCACAGGGTCATGATCGGGCCGATGTATGTCGTGCTTGTAATGATGGACGAACGGATATAAGGCTCGTCGATATGGTCGATCAGTGTGGGATCGGGCAATCCGGCGGGGTTGTGCACCTCCTTCATGTTGCCTTTCTTGTCGTACACCTTGTACGAAACGTTGGGAACGGTGGTGATCACGTCCATATCGAACTCGCGCTCCAGCCGCTCCTGAATGATTTCCATGTGCAGCAATCCGAGAAAACCGCAGCGGAAACCGAATCCCAGGGCCACCGACGATTCGGGTTGGAAAGTGAGCGAAGCATCATTCAGCTGCAACTTTTCCAGCGATGCCCGCAAGTTTTCAAACTCCTCGCTTTCGATGGGGTAAACACCGGCAAAAACCATTGGCTTCACCTCTTCGAAGCCGGCGATGGCTTTGTCGCAGGGGTTCTTCACGTGCGTAATGGTGTCCCCCACCTTTACCTCTTTCGACGTTTTAATTCCCGAGATGATATACCCCACGTTGCCGCATTCAACCCGCTGGCGGGGGTCCATGCCAAGGCGAAGGATACCCACCTCGTCGGCATCGTACTCTTTCCCGGTATTTACGAACTTCACCAGGTCACCTTTGGCAATGCTGCCGTTCATGATTTTGAAGTACGCAATGATTCCCCGGAACGGATTAAAAACCGAATCGAAGATCAAAGCCTGTAGCGGAGCATCGGGGTCGCCTGTTGGCGCGGGAACACGTTCGATAACGGCCGCCAGAATCTCTTCAATGCCGACTCCCGTTTTTCCGCTTGCGCGAAGGATATCGGTACGCGGGCAGCCGAGCAACTCCACGATCTGATCTTCCACCTCATCGGGCATTGCACTCTCCAGGTCAATCTTATTGATGATGGGAATAATCTCCAGATCGTGTTCAATGGCCATGTAGACGTTGGAGATGGTTTGCGCCTGAATTCCCTGGGCGGCATCCACAATGAGCAAGGCGCCTTCGCAGGCGGCGATGGACCGGGACACCTCGTACGAAAAGTCCACGTGTCCCGGAGTATCAATCAGGTTCAATGTATATTTTTCACCACCATACTCGTAAATCATCTGAACGGCGGTACTCTTTATCGTGATACCGCGCTCGCGTTCCAAATCCATGCTATCGAGCACCTGCGCCTGCAGGTCCTTGCTATCGATGGTTTTGGTAAACTCGAGCAACCGGTCGGCCAGGGTACTTTTCCCGTGATCGATATGAGCGATGATACAAAAATTACGTATATTCTTCATTTAAAAACCTATTCTTAAAAATCTGCGTTATTGGGTGTTCTCGGGAACGGGATCACGTCGCGGATGTTTGTCATGCCGGTAACGAAAAGCATCAGCCTTTCAAAGCCGAGGCCAAAGCCGGCGTGCGGTGCCGTGCCGAATTTACGGATCTCCAGGTACCACCAGATCGGGTCGATGTGCATGTCTATTTCTTTTACACGCTGCATGAGCTTGTCGTAGTTCTCTTCACGTTCAGACCCGCCGATGATCTCACCTATTTTCGGGAAAAGGACATCCATGGCCCGGACTGTTTTGCCGTCATCGTTCTGTTTCATGTAGAACGATTTTATCTCCTTGGGATAATCGGTAAGGATCACCGGGCACTTGAAATGTTTTTCCACCAGGTAACGTTCGTGCTCCGACTGCAGGTCGGCTCCCCAGTACACGGGAAACTCAAAGGAGTGGCCCGATTCTTCGAGGATCTTCACACCCTCGGTGTAGGTAAGGCGTACAAAATCGTTGTTCACCACAAAGTTCAGGCGGTCTATCAGCTCATTGTCATACATCTTTGCCAGAAACTCGATATCTTCCATGCAGTTATCCAGCGCGTACCGGATAAGGTATTTCAGGAAATCCTCTGCCAGGTTCATGTTATCGGTATTGTCGTTGAACGCCACTTCGGGTTCAATCATCCAGAACTCGGCCAGGTGGCGCGGTGTATTGGAGTTTTCGGCACGGAAAGTGGGCCCAAACGTATAAATGGCACCGAGCGCCATCGCACCGAGCTCGCCTTCGAGCTGTCCGGAAACCGTCAGGTTCGTTTGCCTGCCGAAGAAATCCTGCGAATAATCAATTTTTCCTTCCTCCGTCCTGGGCACATTGTTCATATCCAGTGTGGTCACCTCGAACATGGAGCCGGCACCCTCGGCATCGGAAGCCGTGATGACGGGCGTGTGGAAATAGTAGAATCCCCGGTCGTTGAAGAACTTGTGAATGGCATACGACATGTGGTGACGCATACGGTAAATAGCTCCAAACGTGTTTGTCCTCGGGCGCAGGTAAGCGATCTCCCGCAGGAACTCCAGCGAGTGACCCTTCTTCTGCAGCGGATACGTTGCCGGATCTGCCGTTCCGTAGATTTCGATCCCGGTTGCCTGGATCTCCACAGACTGTCCCTGTCCCTGCGATTCCACCAGCTTGCCGTTCACATTCAGGCAGGCCCCGGTGGTGATGGGTTTAAGGTATTCTTCACCAAACTGGGCTATATCTATGACTACCTGTATATTATTTATGGTCGTCCCATCATTTAACGCTACAAAGCTCACATTTTTATTTCCGCGGCGGGTACGCACCCATCCCTTTACGTTTACTTCTGTTCCGGTTTGCGCCGATTTTAACGCATCGGCAATCGTTGTTCTTTTCAGTTGTTTCATATTACTCCTAATCCCTTGTATCCTCGTCAGATTCAAGGGAATATAATTTAAATATTCGTTTTACAGATATCTCCCCGCCATCCGGCGGACCGGCCTGCAGGAGGCCGGGAGCTAATCAAATGCACCCATCCTCAGCATGTTCACCTCTTTTTCCGACAAGTAACGCCATTTTCCGCGCGACAGGTTTTTCTTTGTCAGTCCGGCAAAGTACACCCGGTCGAGCTTCAGCACCCGGTAACCCAGCTTTTCAAAAATACGGCGTACAACGCGGTTTTTTCCCGAGTGGATCTCGATGCCTATCTGGCTCAGGTCCTCTTCGGTAACGTAGCTGATGGCGTCAGCATGGATTTCACCGTCCTCCAGTTCAATACCGTCGGCGATAGCTTGCATATGCTCCATAGCCACGGGTTTATCCAACCATACCTGGTAGATTTTCCGTTTCTCGTACTTGGGGTGGGTCAGCTTTGATGCCAGGTCGCCGTCGTTTGTCAGCAGCAGTACTCCGGTAGTAGCCCTATCGAGGCGGCCAACAGGATAAATCCGCTCTTTGCAGGCAGCTTTCACCAGGTCCATGACCGTTTTCCGGTTCTCGGGATCATCGGTAGTGGTGACAAAACCCTTGGGTTTGTTCAGCAGCACGTAAACCTTGCTTTCCAGCGATACTACCTGGTCGTTGAACATCACCTCGTCGGCACGGGTGATCTTTGTGCCCAGCTCGGTAACCACCTCGCCGTTCACCTTCACAACTCCAGCCTGGATAAACTCATCGGCCTCACGGCGCGAGCAAACTCCGGCATTGGCCAGGTATTTGTTGAGACGGATCGGTGCCGTTGGATCAGCATTTTCCTTGTATTTGATCTGCTTGAAGATTTTCTTCTTCTTCACCAGCTTTTTCGGTCCCTGGTTTACAGGTTGTGCGTTACGGGGCCTTCCCGGCGCGTTGCCGTAAGCGTTATAATTTCTTTCACCTCCTCCGCCATGGGCTCCCGAAGAGACTCTCTCCCCCACTCTCGGACGGCGTTTTTTGCTACCTTCAGGGCTATTGGGGTTGCTTTCATAGTTTCTGTTGTAATTTTCTTCATACGATGGGCGATAGTTGCCATCTTCCCGCTGTGGTCTTCTTTCTACGTTGTAATTTCTGTTTGAAGAAGAGTGTCTCTCATTGTTCGCGTTGCCATAACTCCGGCTGGGTCGCGAATCGTTGTTGTTCGTTGCCATTTTTCTTTTTTAAATTTTAATTTTCAATAACCTCACGGTTTCCTTTTAAACAATACCTAAAACTTTTTCGTTTCCATGTTCCTTGCAGAAAAAAGTCTTTCTGTCAATCAAATACCTGTATAGTTTTTTGGCGAAATCGCCTTGAGTTCTTTTTTTATTTCTTCGTTTACCTCCAACGTATCGATGAAGTCCGAAATGCTTTCTTTCGTTATGTGCCGGTTTGTGCGCGTCAACGCTTTCAGTGCCTCATAAGGTTTTGGATAGCCTTCCCGGCGCAGGATGGTTTGAATCCCTTCTGCCACCACTGCCCAATTGTTTTCCAGATCCCGCTCTATCGCCTCCTCATTTAACAACAATTTATGCAGCCCTTTTGTTGTGCTTTTTATCGCAATTAATCCGTGCGCCAGTGGCATTCCGATGTTGCGGATCACCGTTGAGTCGGTCAGGTCCCGCTGCAGCCTCGAAATCGGGAGTTTAGCCGCCAGGTGTTCCAGCCATGCATTGGCAATTCCCAGGTTCCCTTCGGCATTTTCAAAATCGATGGGATTTACCTTATGCGGCATGGCCGATGAGCCCACTTCCCCTTCCCGGATACGTTGTTTAAAATATTCCATCGATATGTACTGCCACACATCGCGTGTGAAATCGATGAGGATGGTGTTAATCCGCTTCAGGGCGTCGCAGGAGGCCGCCAGAGCATCGTAATTGGATATCTGTGTAGTATACTCCTCGCGTACCAGTCCCAGCTTGTTCGACAGGAAACTGTTTGCAAACTCTTTCCAGTCGATGTGCGGATAAGCCACCCGATGAGCGTTGAAGTTCCCTGTCGCGCCGCCGAACTTCGCTTTCGCCGGGATTCGTTTCAGCACTTCGGTCTGGTTCCTCAGCCGATATTCAAAAACTTGTATTTCCTTTCCCAGCCGTGTAGGTGATGCCGGTTGCCCGTGTGTTCGCGCCAGCATGGGCACCTCTTTCCACTCTTCGGCAAACTTGCCGATCAGTGCGGTCAGCTCCTCCAGTTGCGGGATGTACGTGTTCTGTAGCGCCTCTTTCCACATCATCGGCGTAGCCGTATTGTTGATGTCCTGTGAGGTGAGCCCGAAATGGATGAACTCCTTGAATGCATCAAGGTGCAGCTCGTCGAATTTCTCTTTCAAGAAATATTCCACTGCCTTAACGTCGTGGTTGGTAACCTTCTCTATCTCCTTGATCCGTTGCGCGTCCTGTTCCGAAAAGTCTTCCGCCATTTTCCTCAGCACACCGAAAACGGGCTTTTCCACTTTATCGAGCGGGGAGATGCCCAGTTCACAAAGTGCAATAAAATATTCCACCTCCACTTGCGTGCGGTATTTTATCAGTGCATATTCCGAGAAATAAAGAGCCAATTCGCGGGTTTTATCCCTGTATCGTCCGTCAATAGGAGATATGGCGGAAAGTTCGTCGAGTTTCATTGTTAACGCATTGGTTTTATAGATTTCGAAACAGGCGAAAAATCACTTCCTACCCTGCTTCACTCATCATAATTTTGATTTTCAGTACGTGCCGAATCAGTAAATTTTTATCTTTCTTTTTATTGAGAGTACAAAAGTAGTGATAAATACAGTGCCGTAAAAATTTTTGTAAAAATATTTACGAATTATTTTGCAGCAAACGAAAAACGACTTATCTTTGCATCACTTTTTCAGAAAGCAACCTCCGGGAGCGGACAAAAAGCAGAAGAAGTAACCGGGCGTTTAGCTCAGCTGGTTCAGAGCATCTGCCTTACAAGCAGAGGGTCGGCGGTTCGAATCCGTCAACGCCCACTTGAAAATCAAGCACTTATCGAAATTTCGGTATGTGCTTTTTTTATTTCTCGCACATAATTCGCACACAACTTTCCCGCACGCCCCATTTCCGGATCAACCCGAATTATTGTGGACTACGCATAAATATTGGTTAGTCTGAATAAAAAGTAAGGTATATGTTTTACTCCTTTTAATGTAGCCCTGAAAGCTTTAATTTTGGCATTGAAACTTTCTGCCGAAGCATTCGTGGAGCGCCTATCGAAATAATTAAGAACGGTTCTGTAATGAGCCGATATGCTTCTTTTTACGGTGCCGAAAGTTTTAAATCCGGATTGCTCCACGGCTTCATACCATTTGGCAAGTCGTGTGAGAGCTAGGGTTTTATCATTGGTGTGTTCGTAGATTCCTTTTAATTGCATGGTAAGTTTATAAGCTGTTTCTAAGTCAGGATAATAGAGAAAAAGTATTTCTGCCCGAAAACGCTGAGAAGGAGTCCATTTATTCTCTGCCTTGAAAAGCAGATAGCGGCTTCTGGCCAATAGTTGTCTGAGGGTATCCCCATTTTCCAAAAGCAATGGGTTGTGAGTTTTTCCTGTTTCTTTAGCCAACTCCATCTCTTTGTTTTCCTGCTCAATAGCCTGCCAACGATAAGCAATACGCATATCCTGCAAGGCTTCTACGGCAAGTTTCTGTACGTGAAAACGGTCTATAACTAAATTTGCGGCAGGAAAACATCGACGAGCAATCAGCTCCATATTGGGTGCCATATCTAAAGTAATCTCCTTTACTTTTCTACGTTTGGAGGCAGGCATTTTTTGAAGATATTTTATAACCGTCTCTGCCGATGTCCCCTTGATGATAGCCACAATAGCGCCTTTACGCCCATTGGCTTCCTTGTTGGTAACCACCGTATAAAGTTCGTCATAGCTCAGTGCGGTTTCATCAATACTTAAATATGGACCTACATTCTCACTAAACAGTAGATAGTCTTGTGCGTGTTCCCGCTCTTTCCATCCGTGGAATCCGGACAAGTAGCACCGGTACCACTCCTCCAAACGTTTACCATCAAGGTGAAAAAACTTCGCCAACGTATGGCTGTTTATAGGCTCAGTATCAAGGTAATTCTTTTAAAAAAGTCGCAAACTCGCGGGTTAAACGAGTGCCTTCGGCGATGACCTCCCAGTCGCGCATATAGGGATTGCCGGTGGCTTTTTCCTGCCAACGGCGACGGCGAACCCGTAAGGTCAAACCTCTGTCCCGAACAGGGAAATCTTGAATATCGACAGCGGGATAAAATCCTTTCGAGAGATAGGCGCTATCACCCATTTCAGATTCGCGTAATATTTTTTCATCCAAATGAAGAATAATACGGGTGTCATACTCTTCTACATCAATTACGTCAAAGTAATCAGTCAGTCCCTCAGGGAGCAATAATTCATAGCCTGTTTTCATGGAGCAAATGTAAAAAATTTTAAAAGACTCCACAAGTTTTCGGGTTGATCCAACAATAGCCCCTCCCTCTTTTTTACTTCATACAAGTCGCATTATGAGAACTTTTTCGAAGTTCCTGACAGTTGGACATGGGTGGAGT
>ENA-UOOE01000661-UOOE01000661.1-fermentation-metagenome-genome-assembly--contig:-NODE-661-length-32429-cov-8.363532_pt1 | contig 32429 bp, 33 predicted proteins | sample MGYA00245776_ERZ724021 | MGnify/ENA primary metagenome ERZ724021 (study PRJEB28704, sample SAMN03018321) | fermentation metagenome | biome: anthropogenic terrestrial biome; feature: soil; material... | reverse complement strand
ACCAAATATTGTTTGATTCAAACCCTGCTTCAGTTGGAGGAAGCATGCCGGATGAGGAATTCTATTTTACGGAATAAAAGCAAATTATTAATTATATTGTTTTGGATAATTATTTGGGAGATATTATCGCTGATAATCAATCAGGAGATCTATCTCCCTTCTCCTAATGCCGCCTTTTCGTCTCTTTTAAATTTGCTGTACAATAAGAACACATATATAACTATTCTTTACAGCACTTACCGAACATTGAACGGGTTTTTTTTATCTTGTGCTTTAGGTATAGTTTTAGGAATCATTTGCGGCATTCGTAAGGCTGCGTACGATCTAATTTATCCTCTAATAGTAATAATCAGAACAACTCCCGTAATGAGTATAATTATTATTGCAATAATATGGTTCAAGGATACTAATGTTCCGATTTTTGTTGCATTTTTAATGTGCTTTCCCATAATATGGACTAATACCGTTTCAGGAATCCGCTCCACGGATATAAAGCTCCTTCAAATGTGTGAAGTTTATAAAATAAAAAAGATGAGAATTATAAGAACTGTATATTTTAACTCTTCTCTTCCTTATATTAAAGCAGGTATGATTTCCGCCTTGGGAATTGGCTGGAAGGTAACCTCCGCAGCTGAAGTTCTAAGCCTTCCCAAATACTCAATCGGGCGATTCTTGTACGACTCAAAGGTATATCTCGAAATTCCCGATTTGTTTGCATGGACAATTATTATTATTTCACTGAGTTTTTTATTTGAAAATCTTCTGAAATATATTTTCAAAATGGGAGATAAATATGATAAGGTTAGTTAATGTTTCAAAACAATATGATGATTTAATAATATTGAAAGATTTCAATATTAATTTTGAAAAAAATAAAATAACATGTTTATTCGGTCCCTCCGGTGTGGGAAAAACTACGATTGCAAATATTGTGGCAGGAATTGTACCCGTTGATAATGGTTCCGTCGACGGTATCGGTGATTCGCTCTTTTCTTATGTTTTTCAGGAACCAAGGCTTCTAAAATGGAACAATGTATACGATAATATTGATTTTGTCCTAAAAGATGTTTACAGCCTTGAAAAAAGGGTAGAAATTATAGAAAGTTATCTGAAAATGGTTGAATTAAGCGAATATAAATATTACAAAATTGATGCATTAAGCGGCGGAATGGCACAAAGGGTATCCCTGGCAAGGGCATTTGCCTATCCTTCCAACATACTCATAATGGATGAACCCTTCAAGGGTTTCGATTATAAATTAAAAAACGAAATGATTTCTTTATTTAAAAGAATGTGGAATCTTAGCCAAAGAACGGTGATATTCATAACCCACGATGTTGAAGAAGCAATTAATCTATCTCATATTATATATACTTTAAAAAACAGACCAATAAGTATTGTTAACAGATTAATTGTAAATAATAATAAAGAAGAAATAAGAAGTTTGCTTTTCAATCTATAATCAGGGCAGAAACTTATGTGACTGAGTCACGGATTATATTTCTTAATTTTATAAAATTAACATAGTAAAAAAAAGGAGGAAAATATGGACTTTAAATTAACGGAAAAAGCAAAAGAAAAATTAAATGAAATGAAAAATGAAAATAAGCTTATTAAATTGGCAATTACGGGTTATTCCTGATGTGGTGCCAAGCTTGGCATTGTTTCGGAGAAACAATCGGAAATTGAAAAAAGTTACAATGTTGACGGAATTGATATAATTGTTTCGGATGAATTGGAAGGCGCCATAAGGGGTGCCGAAATAGATTATTCCACTTCACTGTTTACGAGAGGATTTGAGGTAACTCCCATTTATTCAAAATAATAGGAGCGTTTATGAAAATTGAAATTACAGACAGAGCAAAGGAAAAGCTTTTGCTTATGAAGGAAAATAATATGCCCATAACCATAATGAGATACCCGGTTGGCTGAGCAGGCTTTAAATATAAAATTGTTTCGGTGAAACAATCTGAAGATGATAAGTTGTATAATGTTGACGGGTTTGATATAATAGTTTCCGGAGTAGGTGAACTTGAATTAAAAGGTGTGAAAATTGATTACGGCGGACTGTTATTCAAGGATTTTATCGTATCTCCAAAATTCTCATAGTTAATGGAGCTTTAAATGTATAAACTTTGGGCAAAAAAGATTAAAAACAACAGAATTATTAACTCCATTGTAGTAAAGAATAAAGATAATATTTCTCTTGAGGAGAAAAGAAAAAAATGCATGGATGAAATATGCAAAAAATTTGATTTAAGCATTCCCATGTGGCTGAAAAACCATGACATGGATTTTTCACAATTTAAATATGTAGTATTGTATCCTGAAGATTTTGTTGATGAAATTGATTTTGACAAACTTGAAATTGAATTAATAGACGATGGAAGCGATAAGAATAAAAATTGAACCTGCCTGTAATAGGCAGGTTTTTTTATCTTGCAAAGCCGTTATTATATAGTACTACCAACAACAGGAAAAACCAAAGCAATGTATCTAATTCAATATCACAGTCACTCTGGCACACAATAACAACTAATAACAAAAAGAAAAATAATAATGAAGAATCAATTCCTCCTGTCCCTAAAACCCTGTTATCTCTTGCTATACAGTCCCTGTCTCTTGCTCCTCTGTCCCCGCGCACTCTGTCGCAGTCACATTGAGTATTTACATCAGCCTTAGCTTCTACAATATTCTCAGGTTTATTACACTCCATAAATACCTCCCAATCACAAATATAACATTTTTATTTATTATATTCATCTTGGAAGTTTATGTTAATAATATTGGCTAATACATAGTTTTTTTGAAATTATGCATATTATAGAAAATTTTTGAAATAATAATTTTATATTTACATAACATAAGGAGGATAATAATCATTGGATAAATTTGCATTGGTATTAGTCATTATTGGAGCTATAAATTGGGGACTGATTGCATTATTTCAGTTTGATTTAGTAGCAGCTATATTTGGCGGTCAGTTAGCATTATTCAGCCGCTTGGTATATGGGCTGGTAGGATTGGCGGGCTTATACTGCATAACATTATTATTTAATGAACACGAAAGAGTGGATTAAGATACCATATCCCTATTTTTAGGAGTGTTTTTTCCTGAAAATAGAGGCAGGTCATTCACAGAAATTATGGCTTTCCCCAATTTCTTCGACCGGGCTTCCCAATTTATGTGAACGAAAGCGAACTGATAAGTTGGGAAATCCCCCAGCGAAACTGCAAAAAAATTATACAACTTAAAAGACAATCCGACTTCGGATTGTCTTTTATCCTATTCCCCGGCAATTGAAAGCTTCCTGATTTTTATTGAAGGAGAGCCTATGTAGGATTCGCCCGGCAGCCCGAATTTCAAATCCGAGCCTGTTTCCTCAATATTTTTTAGCATTTCAAAATAATTTCCCGCAACCGTAATTTGCTCTATAGGTCTTGAAATTTTTCCATCCTGGACTAAATAACCCAAAGCAGCCAATGAAAAGTCTCCCGAAACGGAATTTAAACCTGAATGAAGCCCTTGAAGCTCGGTTATCACTATTCCTTTGTCCATGTCGGCAATCATATCTTCCAATGACCTTTGACCTTTTTCAACATAGAAATTTGAAGGAGATATATTAATTGATGATTTGTAGGAGCCTTTGCTTGCATTTCCTGTAGTTTCAACTCCATCTTTCTTAGCGGTTTTTAAATTGTGAAAATAGGTTTTTAAAACTCCTTTATCAACAACCTTTTTATACTTGCATGCAACTCCTTCTCCGTCAAAAGATTTGGATGCAAGACCACCATCCATATAGGGGTCATCTATAAGTGTAAATTTGTCGCTTGCTATTCTTTCATTTAATTTCCCTTTTAGTAAAGAAAGATTTTTTTGTACTGCCTCAGCAGAAAATATCCCCGTGAATGCTTCCAATAAATCCGCAGCCGCCGAATTTCTTATAATTACATTGTAATCACCTGATTTTACGGATTTTCCTCCAAGAAGCGATATTGCTTCACCTACGGCTTCCTTTGCAATTTCCTTCGCATTAAATTTATTAAAGTCATTCCCCGTACGATATGCCATACCAATCTTAATGTCGTCACCTTCCTTTGCAACAACCGCTATGTATGTATATGCAATATTGCTTTTATCCTGAAGATAAAGACCCTTGGTATTGGACATAATTATTTCTCCGTAACCATCCCCGTATACACATGCCTCAACAGATGCAATTCTTTTATCCGATTTAAATGCTTCCTCTTCGAGGCTTTTAACAAATTCAATTTTGTCCTCTTCGCTTATATTTGATAAGGATGGATTAAATGAATTAACCTCTTTATATTCCTTCGAGCCTTCAAAGATATATTCTTCATCTTCGGAATCGATAACGATGGCATTTTCCGCAACATCCCTTACCAACTGCTCAATTGATGTTTCATCTACCTTTTCGGTATATGAATATCCCATTTTACCGTTGTAAACTCCCCTTAAGGAAAGTCCTTCGCTTTCCGACAGATTATATGTATCAAGCTCCTTCTGGAATACCTTAAGTGAAAGACTTCCCCCGGCAGAATAATAAACTTCCATATCCTTCAAACCGATTTCTTTACCTTTTTGAAATATTTTATCAATTAATGCCTTCATTTCCACTATTGCTCACCTTCCCTTCCGCCTACGGTTAATTGGGAAACTCTAATCATAGGCTGACCTACATTTGCAGGTATGCTCCCGCTTACAGAACCGCACATACCCTGGCTTTGCAGCAGGTTATTTCCGACCATGTCAATTTTATTCAATACTTCGGTACCCTTTCCTATTAATGTGGCACCTCTTACAGGCTCTTTTATTTTACCCTTTTCAATTATATAGCCTTCCATTACGGCAAAGTTAAATTCTCCGGTGCTTGGGTTAACGGAGCCTCCTCCCATATTTTTTGCATATAGCCCTTTCTCCGTATTTGCAAATATTTCCTCAGGCGTAGATTTTCCGTTATCAATAAATGTATTTGACATACGCGAGGTAGGTGAAAATCTGTAGGACTGACGTCTTGAGGAACCCGTAATATCCATGTTCATCCTTCTTGCATTCAATTTATCAATCATATAACCCTTAAGAATTCCGTTCTCTATGAGTACATTGCGACAGGACTGAGTTCCTTCATCATCTATGTTGAAGGAGCCCCATGCATTTGGAATCGAGCCGTCATCTATGGCGGTAACTATCGGTGATGCTATTTGCTGACCCATTTTTCCAGCAAAAACCGAAAGACCCTTTGCAACAGACGATGCTTCCAATCCGTGACCGCAAGCTTCGTGGAAAATGACCCCGCCAAATCCGTTATCAATAATTACAGGCATTCTGCCGCTTGGGCAGTATTTGGCATTTACCATTGTTACCGCAATTCTTGATGCTTCCTTTGCATAATGGTCAATATCAAGATTCTCAAAAAACTCGTAACCCTTGCTTGCTCCGGGTCCGAAAAAACCTGACTGCATTTCTCCATTTTTACTGGCAATGGATGAAATTCCGAGTCTTGAGCGTACTCGTGTATCTTCCTTCCACAAGCCTTCCGAATTGGCAACCATTATATTTTGTATGTAATCCGTATAATTTACCGTAACCTGTGTAATCAGCTCATCATAATTAAAGGCTGCATCATATGCTTTTCGCATAATTTGAACCTTTTTAGTTTTTTCAACTGCAGATGGATCTATTTGTATGGTGTTAATATTTTTAACGTCTGTCTTTGTCAGGTTTAATGTAATGTCAATAATGCTTCCTTCAACGGCTGCGGCAGCTTTTTTAGCTGTTTCTATCAAAGTGTCCCTGTCAGATTTGTTTGTATATGCATAAACACTGTTAAATCCTTTAAATATTCTTATGCCTACGCCGTAATCCCTTCCGGACATTGTGCTTTCAACCTTGCCGCCGATCATAACAATTCCGTTATTGGTTCGGTCTTCCACGAAAATTTCAGCAAAATCACCGCCTGTGGACAAAGCAGCCGTAAGAGTATCTTCAATCAACTTTTTATTTAACACATAATCACTCCTTTTCTTCTAATATATAAGTATTTTACCATATCTTCCTTAAAGTATTAATAATTTTTTAAAATAAAAAACCCCTAAGCTCAGCAATATCATTTTACTTCAGTTTAGAGGTTTAATACAATCTTCAGGATTAATCGGTTTAAATATGTTAAAACAGCTGCCGCCTATCCCACATAAAAATACATCATGACATAATGGCATAAGGATCCTGCTAAAATAAATATATGAAAAAGCTCATGGAATCCGAAATATGTCTTATTTATATTCGGTCTTCTTAAAGCATAAATCACACCGCCTATTGTATAAAATATTCCGCCTAAAAAAAGCCAATATATTCCCCCTGCCGGCATTTTATTTGTTAGTGGGGATAAAACCAATACGGCAACCCAGCCCATAGATATGTAAAGCAAAGAACTGACCCAGTTCGGTGCTGTAATCCAAATTAGCTTAATAAATGCACCAATTAGCGTTATTGACCAGACCAATGTAAGCAGTTTATATCCTACGCTATCGTTAAGGGTGAGAAGACAAATAGGTGTATAGCTTCCTGCCACAAAGACAAATATCATGATGTGGTCAAGCTTTCTCATTACAAGCTTGGCTTTTTGCTTCGACCTGTCAACGAAGTGGTAAATCGTGCTTGTGGAATACATTAATACCATGCTTATACCAAATACCAGAAAAGCAGATAATGTTATGCCGTTGGAATTTTTTGAATATAAGAGCAAAGCTGTTCCCGCAACTCCAAATACGGCGCCCCCCAAATGCGTAAAAGCACTTGTTAATTCTTTTTTATCAGAATTGATATTCATACCGACACCTCCGATGTAGTTTTGATAACTACGTTATATGGTTATGATATTCCTGTTATTAATAAATGTCAATACTTACTTGAAAAAAATTTTTTAATGCCATATAATATGAATGTTAGTAAATACAAATGAGGAGTGCATTATGCAAGCAGAAGAACTACTAAATTTCTTAAATAATAACGAGTTCTTAACACAAATTGATAGTACAAAAATTCCTAATATCAATTTATACATGGATCAGGTTCTTTCATTCATGAACGAAAACTTGGAACATAATAAACGCAACTCAAAAGATAAAATACTGACTAAATCAATGATAAATAATTATGTTAAAAACGAGCTTATTCCGAAGCCGGAAAACAAAAAATATTATCCTCAGCATATTATATCCTTAATTTACATATTTTATTTAAAACAAATTTTATCACTTGATGATGTTAAAATTATAATGAACTACTATGAAAAAAACCATTTTGATGGCGAAGCTTTAAGCGAATTATATAAAGTTTTCCTATTATCTGAACAAAAAGACGTTTTAAAGCTTGAAAAAGATCTTGAGGAACTGGCAAGAATTACATTTGAGGACTACCGGAATTTTGATGATGATGAAATTATATTTCTTTTTATTATGCTTCTCTCATCCCGTGCCAACACTTATAAAATAATTATTGAAAAACTTACAGATTATTTATCGGGCGGCAAAAAATCATAACAGGCAAAATGATTATTCACACCCCCTTTAATACCTTAGTATGACAATCATGCGGATTATCATGTTAAAAGCTTTAGTAGAAAAAAGATGATATATAATGTATAATATTATCAGGGGGCTGGTATTTATGCTAAACATAGTACTATGTGATGATAATATTGAGTTTTGTGGAAAAATTGCTAAGCTATTGAAAAAAAGAATTGAATTTGATAAAAAAATTTATATATTTAACAAATACAATGAGATCTTTAAAGATTATATAGAACAAAGTGATAGACATACTATTTTTATTTTGGACATTAATTTTAAAAATGAAGATACAGATGGATACGGCATTGCAAAAAAGATACGAAAATTGCGAAATTATGATGATGAAATAATATTTCTTACAAATTATACGAATATGTCACCTTCAATCATAAAGCATAAAATACAACCTATTGATTTTATAATAAAATCCGATTATTGTATAAACGATTTGTTAACGGCTATAAAAAAGGGCAAAGAAGAGATTGAAATAAGGGAAGAAGAAACAGATACGGGTATATTGATTGTACATGAAAATAAGGCAATTTACAAATTGAGATACAAATACATTATATATATCGACCTTTTGGAGAATTCGCGGAGCGTTTTAATAAAAATGTGCCCTAATTACATAAAAAATGAATTATATGTTGTTTCTTCCATTAATTCTATTAATAAAAGGTTAGATGGGCGGTTCTTCCAAATTTCAAGGACTTCCATAATAAATAAAGATTATTTAGAATTTGCTGATCCATATGAAAAGAAAGTCGGCTTAAAATATAATAATGTGTTGGAAGGAAGCGAAGAAAAGATAAGGGCGCTGTTAAAATGGATAAAGTAATAGCTACTGCCTTTGGGGGCTTTATTTCATGCTACGTATGTACGATATTAATTACCGGAAGGTTACTAAATAGACAGGAGCCTTTTAAAATTGCAAATTATATTATTATATTTGCTGCAGTTCCATTTCTTAGAATTGCTGGTAGCTTTAATATAATTTATAAAATTATATTTATAATAAGCATATATACTATAATCATAAAAATGATTTATAAAAGAGGCACTATTATTTCTTTTATTGTATGTATTTTTGCTTATTCCATCGCATTGACATATGATGTAATAAATTCTTTGTTATACCTGACAATCTTTAACATAGATATTGTTTATATACAGCAACATTCCTATATGTTTTACATTATGCATATAACATTTTTTATAATAGCCTTGATAATATCAAGATTTATTAAACCCGGAAATTTTTTCAATGAAATTGAAGACTTTATTTTCAAGAAGAATTTATTTTCAGTAATTCAATATATTGTATTTTTTGTTTTATTTAACAGCTTACTCGGGTACATAATATCGGTGCAGCCGTATCTCAGTAAACAGCATTTGATATCGGTAGCTTTATTGATACTGTTTATAATAACGAATATAACTTATTTCATTCAAATTAAAATATCATCAAAATCAAAATTTGATTATGATAATATATATAATTATACTAATGAGGTAGAAAAATTAGCTAAACAGCTCACCGCACAGGAGCACGAATACAAAAATCGTATGATAGGAATACAGGCACTTATTGAAAATAAACAATATGATGATACATTAGAATTTATTAACAACATATTATCGGTTCAAGAAAAACGAGATGATTTAAATTTAGCAAATTATGATAATGTATATGATACCATATTAAAAAAGCTTCTTATTGAAAAGACCGTAAGAGCTTTAAGTAAAGGAATAAAAATTAATACAGATATCAGAACCAAAATAAAAGATATTAATGTTCCTAAGATTATAATAAATGATGTTGTAAGCATAATTCTTGATAATGCAATAGATGCAGCAGCCGGCTCTAAAGAAAAAATTATTGATATAATGATAGACGAAGATGAAGATGAAATTAATATAATTATCGCCAATACCTATTCAAAGGTCATCGAAGAAGTGTCAATATATAAAGACGGAGGTTCATCTAAAGGTATATTTAGGGGAAATGGTCTTTCTATTCTGAAACAAATCGAAAAAGATAATCCCAATATTATTATAGATACATCAATTACAGAAGAAATATTTATTCAGGAAATTAATATAAACAACGCAAAAGAAACCATATAATCATGGTTTCTTTTGCATTGGATTAATTTTGAGTTCTAATATCCTTAATTTCTCAGACTGCTGACAAAGTCAGCACAAAAATTACGAAAACTTAACAGAAAAACCGTTGAAAAACCAACGGTTTTTCTATCTTTTTAAGCAAATTTATGGTATAATAAATGTATAAGAATTTAAAAGGGAGAAAAGAAGGATGTTAACAAAAAACAATGAAAATCAGCCAAAGATTGAGTTAGTAATAATAGAAAACTTAGTAAAAAAAGAACATATACTTAGAAAAATAGATGAATACATAGATTTTAATTTCATATACGATTTAGTTGAAGACAAATACTGTTTAGATAACGGCAGACCTTCTATCGACCCTGTAGTTCTTTTTAAAATGATATTAATAGGATATTTGTTTGGAATAAGATCTGAAAGAAGATTAGTTGAAGAAATTCATCATAATGTTGCATATAGATGGTTTTTAGGATTTGGATTAGAAGATAAAATACCTGATGCAAGTACAATAAGTCAAAATAGGAGAAGAAGATTCACAGGTACAGATATATTTGAAAAGATATTTGATAATATAATAAAACAGGCAACAAACCAGAAGTTGATATCTGGAAAAATAATGTATGTTGATTCTACGCATGTTAAGGCAAGTGCTAACATTGGAAAATTTACTAATGAACAAGTAGAAGTAGCAATGCCAGAATATATAGATGAATTAGAGAGAGCTGTAAATGAATCAAGAGTAGCCCATGGGCAGAAGGAATTAAAAAAAAAAAGAAAAAACGCCGGAGATAAAAAATAAAAAAGTTAGCACAACAGATCCGGACAGTGGATATATGTTTAGAGATAGAAAACCAAAAGGATTCTTCTATCTAAACCATATGGCGGTAGATGGAGAAAATAATTTAATAGTAAGTGTATTACCAACAACAGCAGCAATAAATGATGCAGTACCGTTTTTAGGAATAATAGAAAAGTTAAAAGAAAAATATGAAGTAAAGTACGTTGGAGCAGATGCAGGATACTACACAGCAGCAATAGCAAAAGGCTTAGATGAAATGGGAATAACAGGCGCATTAGCAAGAAGACTTGGACCCAAACCAGTTGGTAAAATGAGCAAATTAAATTTTGTATATGTGGAAGAACTTGACATATATGTTTGTCCTGAAGGCAATAGCCTTAATTACAAAACAACAACCAGAGAAGGTTATAAAGAATATTGTAGCAAAAAAGATATTTGCGACAAATGTCCTATAAGAGAAAAATGTATTTATGAAAAACAAAGTATTAGAACAATAAGAAGACATGTGTGGCAAGAATATCTCACTGATATAGATAGGTTTAAAGAAAAAACAGACCTTGGTAAAAGAATTTATCAACGAAGAAAAGAAACCATAGAACGTGCATTCGCGGATTTAAAAGAATTGCACGGATTTCGTTATGCTCGATTTAGAGGAATCGAAAAAATGAAAGAGCAATGTCTGATAACAGCAACAGCATACAATATTAAGAAAATTGCCACCATATTGGGTGGATTTTTTCATTCTATTCGCCTTCTTTGTTGCAATATCAACAAATGCGGTAGTTTAAGTATTATCCTTTATTATTGAACTATTAATTATAAATTTCGACTTATATATATGAAAACCCGCCAAAAAGGCGGGTTTGTCATTAATCTGGGAAATTAATATAAACAACGCAAAAGAAACCATATAATCATGGTTTCTTTTGCATTGGATTAATTTTGAGTTCTAATATCCTTAATTTCTTTTTCTAAAAGACATTTTGGCGCTTTTGCCTGTTGCCAAATATAGTCTGTGCATTTCGACGAGGAATTAACGGCAGTATTGGTAAATAAGGAAAAAAGTTTGTTTGAGATTTGATTGTTCTTAAATAAATTTTTCATAGTTTTTATACTCCTTTTTAAATAAAATGTATAATACAGGGCTAGTATTAAACCCTATAAATATCAATGATAATATAAGCATATTGGATAATGCCTCATTAGTAAAAAAAGATAATATAAAATATAAAACGGATATACAGATTGTTTGAATTTTTAATTTTAATCGTTTGCTTTTGGCTATTAATGGTCTCTCTTCTGTATCGGCAGGAGCATATAGAGCAAAGAAAATTATTGAAATAATAGCAAGTATTATTTTCGTCAATGGATTAAAGGATAATTCAGATAGATAGACGATACCGAAAATATTTATAAAAGTAATAGCAATACAGGACCAGAATGTATCTGCATGAAAGCCATATGAGAACCTTTTTAATATTGCTATTAGCAAAAAAGCTATACAAGTTTCTTTGAAAATATTAAGAAGAAATGCAATCACAATTAATATCATGAACTTAGAAAAATTAAAATAATATATTTGAATACCATATCTCAATATATCCTCGTCATCACCAGCAATAATTTTTTTATATTTTTTTATATAATTAACGATTTTGTTTTCTAAATATGATTCCATAAAACTCCTCCGATTAATATCAATTAAATGTAATTAAATAATAGCATATTTTAAAATGAGGATAATAAAATCTGCATGAAACCCTTTGTTTTTTTGCATGAAAGTCTTTTGTGTAGAAATTCAGGGATTTCATGTAGTATTTATGACCGGATTATGTTTGCTGTGTATAATGTAATTAGAAATTAGAAAAGACAAAGAAGGGAGGATACGGCCAATGGGAAATTTATATGAGGTTTAAAAAATTTTAAAAATATGATAAATTGAACAATAATATTGGAGGTAAAACATGTTTAAAATAAAAAAAATTGTATCATTAGTGGCGATATGTGTAGTATTTATGACAATAGGGACCAGTGCACTTGCAGTATCTTATGTACCTAATTCTTCTGAACCAAAAGAATCCTCTATAGCTAGTGAAAATACAATTATTCTTAACGATTCTGCATTGATAGAAAAAAGCGAAAAAATGTTCCCTGATTCTGTTAAACCAGAGGCAATAGGTGTAACACTTAAAAACAAAAAGTTAGTTGGACAATTTTATTATGGAGATAATCCATTCTTAGTAGATTCAGTTAAAGGTCCTATGGCAACTGGACCGAAAATTGTATTTGAAGAAACGGCTTCAGGAGGAGTAAATAGTGAATATGGTGTTGGGGCAGGCGATATAGAAACCTCTTTTGGTATAGATATTAACTATGAAGAAACAGTTACAAGAACATATCAATTTGATCCAATTCCTAAAAATAAGTTCCTTACCTATATGGCTTATGTAAATTATAGTGTTTATGAGTTCGATATATATTCGTGGGGATCTTATGTAGGGGAAGGTACATATTGGATACCTGTTGGAATTGTTATTGAGCACGATTTGACATGATGCAATGAAAAAAATAATAGTTGGAATTTCATTTACTTTTATAGGAATGCTCAGTATTTTATTGCCAATTATATATGCTATGCCGCTATCACTTGAATTAACAAGCTGGAAAGGAAGTCGTCTGTGGTATATACTATTTTCTGATAGCTATTTTAACTTAAAAATGTTTCTATCTGTGAGCACGATTCTAACTATATATGGCATAGCTTTATCAATATTGGCAATAAAAAAACATAGTGAATAATATCCTCATTGAAATGAAATAAAAGTAGGAATATTGGGGCTGTCGGAAAATAGCCCAATAAGAAATCAGTACACTCATGGCAGAGGATACTGATTTCTTACAAAAAAGGCGGCAAAAAATCATAACAGGCAAAATGATTATTCGAACCCCCTTTAATACCTTAGTATGACAATCTTACCACATGCATTTATTCAGAGAAAAAGGGTACAAATCCGCGCGAAATTGATGCCTTTTGTGATGAGGGTATTAAGCTATAAACAGAAAATGAAGAAGTGACAAACAAGAAGAATGTTCAATTTATAACAACTGCATTTCTGATAAAATAGAGCTATGAGCACAGGAGGTAGATAAATGTATATAATTGGAGCTGTTGCAACTACAATTTTAGGGAGTTGGTTTTTTTATAACATAATAGATAGCGCACTTGAACCAGATTATATAGCAAGTTTAATTATGGGAAGTTTTATATTATATGCAATATTATACAAGCTCCCTTGAGTCTGTCAGAAAAAAACATCATAATTAATTCAGAGAAAAAAGGAGATTTCCTACTGATAATTGTTCGGAAAATCCCCTTAATTTATAATACTATACTAATTTAATCCTATGATATACTTTCTTTCCTTTTTTAATCATGAGCTTTCCGTCTTCAAAGTCTGCTTCAGAAACCGCTGCACTTACTTCCCCGACTATTACATCATTTACGGCAACTCCCGACTGCTCTATCAGTCTTCTTCCTTCACTCTTCGACTTTATTAAACCTGCTTTAAGCATAAGGTCAATAACAGCCATACCTTCGCCTAATTCAGCTTTTGCTAATTCTGTAGTCGGAATATTCTCCGAATCTGCTCCGCCTCCAAACAGCGCTCTTGCCGCTTCCTGTGCCTGTATGGCATCTTCTTCAGAATGAATAAGCTTAGTTACTTCAAATGCAAGAACTTCTTTTGCTTTATTTATTTCAGAGCCTTCCAATGCTCCCAATCTTTTTACTTCGTCCATAGGTAAGAATGTCAATAAAGCCAAACATTTCTCAACATCCGCATCATCTATGTTTCTCCAATATTGGTAGAATTCATAAGGAGTGGTTTTATTTCTGTCAAGCCACAATGCCCCCTTCTCGGTTTTCCCCATTTTCTTGCCTTCGCTGTTTGTTAAAAGAGAAAATGTCATTCCATATACTTGCTCACCGGCTTTTCTTCTGGTAAGGTCAACGCCGCCGATAATATTTGACCATTGGTCGTTGCCTCCAAACTGCATTTTGCAGCCGTATTTCTGATTCAAAACATAAAAATCATATGACTGCATCAACATATAACCGAATTCAAAAAATGTAAGACCTTGTTCCATTCTATTTTTGTAGCATTCGGCTGCAAGCATTCTGTTCACGGAAAAATGCACTCCGACCTCTCTCATAAAATCAAGATAATTTAATGGTAAAAGCCATTCCGCATTATTTGCCATAATTGCTTTGCCTTCTGAAAAGTCAAGGAACTTTTCAAATACCTTCTTAAAGTTTCCTGCATTTTTTTCAATTATTTCCTGAGTCATTATAGAGCGCATTCCTGTTCTGTCGCTGGGATCTCCGATCATTGTAGTCCCACCGCCTAAAAGAGCTATAGGTCTGTGACCGTATTGCTGCATTATGGTCATAACCATAATCTGAATATAATGTCCAATGTGGAGACTGTCGGCAGTAGGGTCAAATCCTATATAAAATGTGACAGATTCTTTTCCCAATAATTCTCTTATTTCCTCTTCATGAGTACATTGCTCTAAATATCCTCTTTCTACTAATACATCAAAAACATTTCCTTTTTCCATTATATCCCTCCATATGTTATTCATTGATTAGTTAACCTAACTATGTTTGTTATAATTACATTAGTCCGCAGTGGAATGCATCTAATTTGTCTGCTCCCTGCGTCGCATAAATTAGGAATCCTATGCGGTTGACCTTCCAGCCGTTTTTCTGAAAAAAAAAGACTCAGAAAAACGGGGTTAGGGCATACAAAAGGGCTACCCCGTCCTAAAGGACGAGATAACCCGTGGTACCACCTTAATTTGCTTGTGCCTCTTTCTGTTTTAACGGTCAGATAACCCGCTGTGTCTTCACACAGAACTCCGGAGTCGTATTTCGCACCTTGTGCTGTGAATCTTTCACCAACCGAATCACTCTCTAAAATTGTAACCAAAGTGTTACTTAAGCACCTTCACAGTTATGATAAAGTATATAATTGGAATGATAATATAAATATTTAATATTGTCAAGATTTTAATGTGTCAATTAAATACATTTTTTACAAGTTATGTTTAAAAAATTAACCTTTTATTAAGCATTTTTGAATAAACTCTATAAAACTGTAATAAATTTGTATTATTTTCTTTTGTTTGCAAAATAGTGTAATATAATTGCCACATATGGAAATTTAAGAAGTTATTGTGCGTTTTTTTAACGGCTGTATGGTGCTATAATTCTTGCATGACGAAAAACTCATTAACAAGTTCTAAAGTTTCAAAGGAGCAGGCCCTGCCTGCTTCCCCAAAAATCTAAGACTAAATAGGAGTAAATTATGAAAAAGAGAATTTTAGCATTATCATTAACTGCAGCAATGGCATTATCATCAACGTCAGCATTTGCTGCAACAACAAATTGTACAACTGCAAATAAGTATGATTTCAATAATCTGGTTAAAAATTACGAAAGCAAATGTACTAACACAAATAAACAGTATAAAGTAACTGTTAACGGAAAACAAGTAGACTTGAATTCAATTGATTGGAAAACGCTATTAAAGCAATGCGAATCTGCTGAAAAACCGGCAGCAACCGATAAAAAGTCAGAAACACCTGCTGAAAAATCAGCTGAACAGACTCCGGCTCCAACTACGCCGGCTCCTGCTACACCGGTTGAAAAACCGGCAGCTCCAATAGAAAATAATTCAACAGTTTCTTCGTCAAATTTAACATATGAACAAAAGGTAGTAGAACTTGTAAATGTAGAAAGACAAAAAGCAGGCTTGCCTGCATTGAAAATGGATTCAGCAATTTCTAATGTTGCAAGGGCTAAATCTAAAGATATGGCAGTAAACAATTACTTTGCGCATCAATCACCTACTTACGGCAGTGCAGGAGATATGTTAAGACAGTTTGGAATCAGTTGGTCAGCATGGGGCGAAAATATAGCCTCAGGACAAAGAACTCCTGAGATAGTAGTAAATGCTTGGATGAATTCATCGGGACACAGAGCTAATATCCTTTCAGCCAACTTCTCAAAAATTGGTGTTGGATATGTTACAAACTCAAACGGAACACCATATTGGACACAAATATTCACTAATTAAAGATGCCATGACCTTATTTTTAGAGTGTTTTTTCTAAAAAATAGCGGTAGTTAATTTGCAGCGAATTTCCAATGTTTGCGTCCGAAGGATGCTAAACCGTTGTTGAATGAGACTGCGCGGATGACCCAAATCTATAATTTGGGTCATTCTTTTTTATTTATTCTTTGTAGATTCCAATCAATGTTACCCCTGATGTGAAGGATCTCATATTAAAACAAGAATTTGTTTATCTGTAAATACAAATATAGTATGACTATATACGAACATTAAATAATAAATTTTTGTTGTACATTTGTATATATTATATTATAATACAAAATGTGATAATTTTCTTGCTTCTTTATGTTCAGGCTTACGCTAACAGAATATTTTTATTTGCCATTGGACATATTGAACATAACACCAAAATTGAATCAATTGACAGGAGGAATAATGGAACAATTTTTTAAACTAAAAGAAAACGGAACTAATGTATCCACTGAAATCATGGCAGGATTCACCACCTTTTTTGCAATGTCTTATATTATATTTGTAAATCCTGCAATACTATCAGCAACAGGAATGCCTTCACAGGCTGTATTTTTGGCAACGATTATAGCAGCTGCAATCGGAACCTTGGTAATGGGAGTATTCGCTAATGTACCTTATGCACAGGCACCGGGTATGGGTCTTAATGCTTTTTTTACATATACAGTTGTATTTGCCCTTGGATTTACATGGGAACAGGCATTGGCATTGGTTTTTATTTGCGGATTGTTAAATATATTTATTACGGTTACAAAAATTCGTAAAAGCATAATAAAAGCTATTCCCGAAAGCTTGCAAAATGCAATCAGCGGCGGTATAGGGATTTTCATAGCATATATAGGCATCAAAGGTGCAAATATTATTCAATTTACTTCTGAACCGGCTTACATTCTGACAATTAACAATACACCCTTTGCAATAGACGGTACTTACAGCAATATTTTTTCGGTTGTGACAGACGGGGGAATTATACCCGCACTTGTTGATTTTACAAATCCCTCTACACAGCTTGCATTAATAGGCTTGGTTATATTGGTTATACTGATTGTTAAAAATGTCAGAGGAGCCATACTTATCAGCATTATAACAACAACATTGATAGGCATACCATTTGGAGTTGTTGATATTTCCAATGTATCAATCAGTACCGGAGGGCTGTCTTCAGCATTTGCCGATTTGGGAATAACATTCGGAGCTGCTTTTGGTCCTAAAGGAATGCAGTCCCTGTTTTCAGACCCTTCACGTATACCGCTTGTTCTTATGACTATATTTGCATTCAGCTTGTCAGATACCTTTGACACAATCGGAACCTTTATAGGCACGGGAAGAAGAAGCGGAATCTTCAGCGAAGATGATCAAAAAGCTCTTGAAACAAGCACAGGATTTAAATCAAAGATGGATAAAGCATTATTTGCGGATGCAATTGCCACATCTGTGGGAGCAGTTTTCGGAACATCCAATACAACAACATATGTTGAAAGTGCCGCAGGTATCGGCGCAGGAGGAAGAACAGGGCTTACAAGTGTTGTAACAGCACTGTTGCTCCTTGCATGTATATTTATTGCACCGATTGCAGGAATTGTTCCTTCGGCAGCCACATCTCCTGTTTTAATAATAGTTGGTGTTATGATGATGTCATCATTTACTAAAATCAATTGGGAAGACTTGGAGGAAGCAATACCTGCATTCTTTGCTTCAGTGTTTATGGGATTAGGATACAGCATTTCATACGGTATTGCAGCAGGCTTCATATTTTACTGTTTAGTTAAGGCATGCAAAGGAAAATTCAGCGATGTGCACCCAATATTATTGGTTTCAACAATTTTATTCTTAATTAACTTTATAGTTTTGGCTATAATATAAATTAGTCATTGCTATGAAATATGTGTAAATTCTTCTGAGTGCAAAACTTAAAAATTTTGCACTTTTTTTCTTTTTTTGACATCATGCAAAACTAAATAATAAAATATTGACTTTCAGAAAGTGCGTCTTGCATTTTTGATTTTTTTGCAAGATACTTTTGCAAGTTGTTAAGTATTGAAATTGTAATGTTTGCTGAAGCAGTATAAAGTCATCTTGCATTTTTGATTAAAAAGTGCGCTTGTTTACAATATTTTTTAATTTTTATGAAAGTTTTTGTTTACAAATTGCATTTTAGATGATATAATAAGGTACGATTTAAAAAAGGAGGTTCGCTCATGGGCACAGTAGTGAAAGATATCAGAGATGTAGTTGCAAAAATGAATTTTAGACAATGCGGTACAATTACTTGCATATATAATGTGGATGGAAAGTGCAGTCAAAAAGAATGTGAATTGCACGAAAGAGGATTGAGACAAGAAGAAGATTAAAACGGATGGTATGAAGATGATAAAATTGAATATAAAAAGTTAAAGCGAAAGAAACTGATTAGTTATCTTTCGCTTTTATTTTATATGATTTGTATCAAATGGAATCCAAAGTGAACGGCTCCCTATACGATTATTTTATCTCTCGTTATGTCGCTTATATTTTTGCAGCCGGTCATTATCATTGTTTCTCTTAACTCCGCACCGATTTTTTCGGTATATAATTCAACGCCTTCGATACCGCCTCCAAATGCCGCAATAACATACGGTCTGCCTATTAACACAGCATCTGCCCCCAATGCGATGGCTTTAAATACATCGGCTCCCGAACGAATCCCACCATCAACAAAAATCTTAAGCTTATCTCCTACCGCTTCTCTTATCTCGGGAAGCATGGCACATGTAGCCGGAGCATCAGCTAAAACCCTTCCTCCGTGAGAGGATACCACAATTCCGTAAGCACCTGCCTGCAACGCTTTTTCAGCGCCTTTGGCTGTCATAACTCCTTTTACTATAAAAGGAATTTCGGTTGAATCAGTTAATTCTTTAAGTTCCTCTGCACTTTTAGCTGATACAGGCTTTCCTGCCAATGCTAAGTTAATAAGTCCTGCAGAATCAATATCCATTGCAAATGCCATGGCATTTACTTCTTCAATCATTTTAATTTTTTCCAAAGCCTTATCATTTTTCCACGGTTTAATTGTGGGTACTGCAATTCCTTCCGCTTCTTTTATAATAGGAAGACTGTCAAAAAATAAACTGTCCTGAGCACCATCTCCTGTAAATGCTGCATTTCCCGCCCTTATTGTACCCTGTACTATTGCTTCATCATATTCGGCTTCTGTAATTGCACCGTTATAATTAAAATTCATACCTCCGATTGGTGCTGCAAAGAAAGGGTATTTAAAGTTTCTTCCAAATAATGAAACAGAAGTATCCTGACCTTCATTTTTATAAATAGTATCCATATTAATTTTAACCGATGCCAAAAAATCAATACATACCTTAAATGCATTGCCGTTTCCTTTTCCGCCTGTTCCGGGAATTTCTCCCTTGCATGCTATACCATTGCATTCCCTGCAAACTCTGCAATTTGGCGCCATCTTTTCTCTTGCCCTGTTTAGCAATTCCTGATAATTCATACTCTTCTCCCTTTGAAAAATATTTATTATTACCATGTACATACCCATTGTTTTAGGGCATACTCACGGTCTCACTTTTTCATGTGCTCTAATCTTTCAACTACCTTTTCCATCATCAGCTGATATTTCTGAAGTTTTTCCTTTTCTTCATTAACAACACTTTCGGGAGCCTTACTGATGAATTTTTCATTGCCGAGCTTACCCTTTACTCTTTTCAATTCACCTTCAAGTCTTACCTTTTCTTTTTCAAGTCTTTCGACTTCTTTTTCAAAATCTATTAAATCAGCTAATGGCAGGTAAATTTCTGTTCCGTCGATTACAGAGGATGCCGTATCTACACCTATTTCCGTCTTATCATTTACAATTTTAACTTCCGTTATATTCGCCAATGTTGCAAAATAATTAGCTCCTGATTCAATAAACATTTTAGCTTCATCTTTCGAGGGGATGAATATAGCCCTTGCTTTTCTTGAAGGCAAAACATTCATTTCTGCTCTTATATTACGGATGCTTCGCACTGCTTCCATTATAAATTCGAGATTTATTTCCGATTCTTCAAAATTTTCTTCTTCCGAATACTCAGGCCATTCAGCCATTACTAATCTTTCGGAAGTATTCGGCAGGTATGACCAAATTTCTTCTGTTATAAACGGCATGAACGGATGCAACAGCTTCAGCATATCCTTCAGTACCTTAATCAGTACGAATCTTGCAGTATCCTTATCAACGCCATCAGCACCATATAATTTAGGTTTTACAATTTCAATATACCAATCGCAATATTCATTCCATATGAAATCATAAACCCTTTGTGCAGCCATTCCGAGTTCAAATTTTTCAAGATACTCGGTAGCATCCTTTGCCGCCTTGTTAACTCTTGAAATTATCCATTTATCCTCTGCTTTATAATTTTTCTTTGCCGTTTCTTCATCTGTCAAGTCACCGTCTATATTCATTAATACGAATCTTGACGCATTCCACAGTTTGTTTGCAAAGTTACGGCTTGATTCCAATCTGTCATAATTAAACCTTGTATCGTTTCCCGGTGATATTCCTGTCATAAGCATGAATCGCAAAGCATCCGCACCATAGTTGTCTATAACATCAAGAGGATCTATGCCGTTTCCTAATGATTTGCTCATTTTTCTTCCTTCTGCATCTCTCACCAGCCCGTGGATAAAAACATGGGTAAAGGGTGATTTTCCGGTAATCTCCAAAGCAGAAAATACCATTCTTACAACCCAGAAGAATATAATATCGTATCCTGTAACCAATACATCTGTAGGATAGAAGTATTTTAAATCTTCTGTTTCATGAGGCCAGCCTAATGTAGAAAATGGCCACAAGCCTGACGAAAACCATGTATCAAGAACATCCTCATCCTGATTTATGTTGATGCTTCCACATTTAACGCATTTTTTCGGAGCATCCTTTTGAACCATTAATTCACCGCAATCCTGACAATAATATGCCGGAATTCTGTGACCCCACCACAATTGTCTTGAAATACACCAGTCTCTAATATTTTCAAGCCAGTGATTGTATATTTTGGTAAATCTCTCGGGAACCAGCTCAACTTCCTTATGGGCAGCTGCTTTTAATGCAGGTTCCGCCAATGGTTTCATTTTAACAAACCATTGATCCGAAATTCTCGGTTCGATAATATTGTGACATCTGTAGCATGTTCCAACATTGTGGTCAGTATTTTCTATTTTGACAATATATCCGTTATCTTCAAGATCCTTTACAAATGCTTCCCTGCATTCAAAACGTGTCATACCTTCATATTTTCCTGCTATTTCATTCATTGTTCCATCTTCGTTCATGCAGCTTATTTGCTCTAAGTTGTGACGAAGACCTATTTCAAAGTCATTAGGGTCATGTGCCGGCGTTATTTTCAATGCGCCCGTACCCTTTTCCATATCAGGGTATATATCTGCTATTATAGGAATTTCCCTTCCAGCCAATGGAACAATTACATTTCTCCCTATTAAATGTTTGTATCTTTCATCCTCAGGGTGTGCAGCTATTGCAACATCACCAAAAATAGTTTCAGGTCTTGTCGTTGCAATTATGAAATATTCATCCTTATTATCAGCGTATGGATATTTTACATAATAATATTTGCCGGCAGTGTCCTCATGTTCAACCTCCGCATCAGAAAGTGTTGTATGGCAGTCAGGACACCAGTTAATAATTCTATTGCCCTTATAAATAAGCCCTTTTTCGTACAATCTTATAAAAAACTCAGTAACAGCTTCATTGCAGCCTTCATCCATGGTGAATCTTTCTCTTGACCAATCGCAGGAATTGCCTAACTTTTTTACCTGCTCAACTATTCTGCCGCCAAATTCTTCCTTCCACTTCCAAGCTCTTTTCAGAAACTCTTCTCTTCCTATCTCTTCCTTTGTTTTTCCTTCTTCTTTTTTAAGTCTTTCAACTACTTTTACTTCAGTCGCAATACTTGCATGGTCTGAACCGGGAAGCCACAAGGCTTCGAAACCCATCATTCTTTTCCACCTGATAAGAACATCCTGCAATGTTTGGTCTAATGCATGCCCCATGTGAAGCTGACCTGTAATATTTGGTGGTGGCATCACAATGGTAAATGGTTTTTTATCTTTATTAATTTCTGCTCTGAAGCAATTTTCATCCATCCAGATTTTATAAATTTTATCTTCAAATTCCTTCGGATTATACTTACTTGGTATGTTCGTTGACATAATATCCTTCCTTTCAAAAAATATTTGTAAAGATTCGCAAAATGAAGTTAGGTCATTAAAAAAGCGGATTTTCTCCCTCTTATAAAAGGACGAGAAAACCCGCGGTACCACCTAATTTCCATTACGGCTCTTTAACTATATAACGGTAATCCGTTTAATCTTACTGCTACTTCAGATTAAATGCTCAAAAGCTACCTTCAGCACAAATTGACCTATGAAACCTTTCATCCGGTGGATTTCACTCTCTGGCAGGTTTATGCACTTACTCCTCTTTTTCATCGCAATTATTTAATTACATATCATCTTATTAAAAATTATTATATTTGTCAATGATTTTTTTAACATTTAAATATCTCCATCTGATGTCTTACAGCTGTCATTATTCTTTCCTCTGTTATTATAACAAATTCTGTTTTATAGTCAAAAAAATCTTGTGCATGATCTTACTACCTAAAGATACCTCATAATAATAAATAATTAAGAAGCGGCAAAGAATATCTTTTTTTACCACTTCTTATACATATTTACATATTTACATATTTATTTTGTTACAGCCTCTGTTTCCTCATATTCTTCATTAAACTGTGCAAAGCCTGTTATTGCATATATAATTGCAATTAAAGGACATAAGATACAGAAGAATGCATAAGGTGCGTAAGTAAATACTTCAATTCCCAGAACACCTGTTATAAATACACCCGTTGTAGACCATGGCACTAAATAAGCAAAAATTGTACCACCATCTTCAAGGGTTCTTGATAAAACTGTCCTGCCTATTTTATATTCTTTAAATGAATTTTTCATAATCTGACCAGTTAGTATTATTGCTATATATTGGCTGGCACAAAGAATCGTTACAATCAGACTTATAACTAATGTAGTTATTACAACTGCTGCTTTAGAATGAATTACTTTATTGATTTTTTGCAATACTACATTTAAAACTCCAATTCTCTGAAGTATTTCACCTAATCCTACCGCTAAAAATGCAAGAGCTGTTGCTCCCATCATACCAAGTATACCGCCTCTTGTAAGCAACTTGTTAATTTCCGGAATATCTGTATTGATTGTAAATCCTGTACCCATAGAATTTATAATGGTTTTAAAATCATAATGTCCGCTTTGAAATATAAAAGCTGCTATTATTGCTATCAAAGCACTGGAAATGAGCGCTACTAATGGAGGAACCTTTTTAACCGCCAATACAATTGTTAAAACAGGAATAATTAATAGTAAAGGATTAATATTAAAATTAACAGCTAAAATTTCTTTAATATTATTTATTAAAGTCATATCTAAAGAAGCAGTACTGTATTTAAAACTGATTATAAAATATAATATAGCTGATATCAACATAGCAGGTATTGTAGTGTACAGCATGGATCTAACATGATCAAAGACATTAGCATCTGATACAGCAGCGGCCAAATTAGTTGAATCAGAAAAAGGTGATAATTTATCTCCGAATACCGAACCTGATACAATCATACCCGCAGTAATGCCGGGATTAATGTTTAACCCCATACCAATGCCCATAAATGCGACACCCAATGTTGAAATAGCAGAATATGAGCTTCCTGTGAAAAATGATAATATACAGCATATAAAAAAGCTTGCCACTAAAAACGTGGACGGTGTCAAAATACTTAATCCATAATATATTATAGTTGGTACAACCCCCGATACTATCCAGGAACCAATAACAGCCCCTACAGCCATTAGTATCATTGCAGCCAAAATTACACTCTTACAACCGTCTAGAAAAAAACCGTCTATTTCCTTTAGGCTAAATCCACTTAACACACCAACTATTGCAGCTGCTACTACAGAAAGTAAAAAAACTACTTGAGTTGAAATTTTAAATATACCAAATCCCCCTATAAATATAACAGCTAAAGCAATCATACATAATAAGGCTAAACCAAAACTTATTTCTTTATCTTTTTTTAAATTGTTATTATTTTCTTCCATAATACTCCTCCCATTATATAAATTAATAACAAATCTAATAAATATTTTGATGTTTTGAAGCTTTGGATTTATTCTGATAGGTGTCTCATTATGTCTATTTTAATCCTCTTAGTTTTTCTGATTCCTCATAATCAATTTCAAATGTTTCAGGATCAATTATCACTCCGTATTTATTTTCGGCATTTTCTATTGATACTAATCCCATCTCAACATCTTCTTTAACTTTCTTCATGTCTCTTTCTAAGGGATTTCCATAACCTCCGCCACTGGCAGTTATACATGTTATGGTATCTCCGTAGTTTAAGAAAATCACATCTCCATTTGCATATTGCAAGATATGTTCATCTTCTTTTCCTTCATTTATTATCCATTTGCTGTTTAAACCAGGCATACCTCCAAATAAGCCTTGGGGAGGTATTTTTGACTTTTGAGATACATGTGACCATATACCGTCATAGCCTACTAATTTCCACTTTCTTCTTTGTGAAAAACCGCTTCTGAATTTTCCTGCACCTTCTGAATTAGGCAATATGGATCTTTCTAAAAACAACATAGGCGCTTCAATTTCTTGCGCTTCTAAAGGAGGTATCGGGCAATTTGTAACATTGCACGACATTATTGTAATACCATCACTGTGAGATCTTGCTCCTAATCCTCCCGGAACAATTTCACCCCAATACTGTCTGTGATTTACTTCACCGCCTCTCGGATGTGTTTCCAGGTTAGTTCCGGAACAGAAATCATAATTGTTTCCACAAGAATCAGCCATAACCTTATTTGGTATTGCTTGAGCCATGGCACCCATTATTAAATCTACCAAAATATGATCCGTGGCCATTCTCTGGAAACAACCTATAGGCATGGTGCAGTTTACCAATGTCCCTTCTGGAGCTACAACCTTTATTGGTCTGTGGCATCCCTGGTTAGTAGGTATATGTGCGTTTGTTATACATCTCATGGTATAATATGTAGCAGAAATTGTTGCCGATAAAGGAGAATTTATCGGACCCCTTATTTGCTTATCTGTTCCTGTGTAATCAAAGGTAATATTATCTCCTTCAACTATGACTGTTAATTTAAGAGTGTAAGGTCCTCCTTGAAAACCATCATCAAGAAGTTTTTCTTCATGTTCATACCTACCGTCTTTTATAAGACTAATTTCATTTCTTGTAAGTTTCTCAGAATAGTCTAATAGGTCATCAATCACTTCATTAACTAAATATAGTCCGTACTTATTCACTATCTGCCTGTAACCCTTAATACCAATATTACATGCAGATATTTGAGCCATTAAATCGCCTTTCATATCTCTTGGATTTCTGGTATTATTCAAGATTACTTTCCATAATGCCTCATTTCTTACTCCTTTTTCATAAAGCTTTACAGGTTCAATTAAAAAACCTTCCTGCCATATTTCAACAGTCCAAGAATCTCCTGTCCATACTCCTCCAACATCTTTGTGATGGAGCATTGTTACTGAAAATGCTATAAGTTCATCATTGTCTGAAAAAACAGGTGCAATCATTATCAAATCTTTGGTATGATGACTTCCTAATGATTTCCCTCCTGCATATGGATGATTAGTCAATATTAAATCACCAGGGTTTAAATCCTCCTTTGCAAAATACTTTGATAATACAGTATTAAGACAAGGTCCTAAACAATTTAAATGTATAGGAATATTAGCTCCTTCAGCTAACAGTCTGCCTTGCCCATCAAAAATAGCTGATGAACAATCCATCATTTCCTTTACAATAGTAGAATAACTGCTTCGTACCATTGTTGCTGACATCTGTTCAGCTACAGAACGTAGCGCATTATTTATGACTTCAAGTAATATAGCGTTTGCCATTTAATTCACACCCCTTACACATTAATGTTTGTATACATTATTATATTTTTTAACTCATCTATTTCGGCAGTATGATTAGGATAAACAACAGTTGTTGCTCCCATCTCAGCTATAATGGCAGGTCCAATAATTTTTTCTCCTGTTTCTAAAGAATCTCTGTTTATTATAGGTACTTTATATTCTTTACCACTAAATACAGCTGTGCCATATATTTGTTTTTTCTCACCTTTTATTTTTATTTCTTTTGCACTGTTAATTAAATCAGGTTTAGAGAAGGTGCCAACTGCACTTACTCTGTAATTTACGAACTCTATTGGGTCCTCCTTCATACAATGTCCGTATGCCTGCTCATGCAGACTATGAAATTTATCAATCATATCTTCTATATCTTGTGATTCAATGACCTTAGATGGCAATGGCACGCTTATCTCAAAGGCTTGACCAAAGTATCTCATATCACATGTTCTTATTAAAATTCTGTTTTCAACAGGAACATCCTGCTTTTCAAGTTCATCAACACCTTGTTTGTCAAGATTTGCATATACTTCATTTAAAATATCTGTGCTTATTTGTTCTTTTGTCAAAAGTCTGCTGTGTACACAATCACATTTTATATCAGATAATACTAAACCTACTGCACAAAAAGTTCCAGGAGAATAGGGCACTATTATCTTTGGTATTTCCAGATCTTCTGCTAACTTTCCTGCATGAAGACCTCCGGCTCCGCCAAATGCTACAAGCGTAAATTCTCTTGGATCATAGCCTTTTTGAACAGATACAAATTTTATAGCTCTTATCATATTAGAATTTACAACGTCGATAATTCCTTCAGCGGCATGAAGGGTATCAATGTTTAAAGGATCAGCTATATACTTTTTTACTGCTTCATTTGTTTTTTCCATTGCATTGTCTAAATTTTCTTCAAATATTTCTGGTCTGATTCTTCCGGTTACCAAATTAGCATCAGTTACTGTAGGTAATACTCCACCTTTTCCGTAACAAACAGGACCCGGATCAGCACCCGCACTTTTCGGTCCAACCTTTAAAGCTCCACCCTCATCACACCAAGCTATACTTCCCCCGCCAGCACCGATAAAACTTAAATCAGCCGTAGGTATGCTTATGGGATAACCTTCTACACTATTTTCTGTTGTAAATTTCATTATATTATTCTGTATCAATGCGACATCACAACTGGTTCCGCCCATATCAATAGTTATAATGTTTTTTTCACCTACCAACTGGCTAATATAATTAGCAGCTATTATACCTGCTATCGGTCCTGACTCTGATACAGAAACCGGTTTTTCCAATGCTGCATCAAAGGTCATGATTCCGGCATTGCCTTGCATCATATAACAATTTGCATTAATCTGGCTTTTCTTCATTTCTTTTTTGAAATCAACTATATGGGAAGCCATATTAGGCATCATATATGCATTAATAACCGTAGTCGATGTTCTTTCATATTCTCTGAATTGTGGTATTATTTCGGAAGATGTAGATACATAAACTTCAGGCCATTCCTTTTTAATTATTTCTTTAATTTGTAATTCATGTTCTGGGTTTGCATACGAATGCATCAAACAAACAGCAATAGCTCTTATGTTTTTTTCTTTTAATAAATTAATAATTTCAATTACCTCTTGCTTATTTACCGGTTCAAGCTCCTGACCTAAAAAATTCATTCTTTCAGATACTTCAAATCTCAAATTTCTTTTAACAAGAGGTTCGGGTTTTTCCAAATTAATATCATAAATATTTTCACTTCTGTAGGCTCTGCCTATTTCTAAAACATCTTTAAATCCTTTTGTTGTAATTAAAGCAGTTGCTTCACTCTCTTTTTGTGCTATCATATTTACAACTATAGTAGTACCATAAATTAATTCTTTTATTTCTTTAGATTTCACGCTAAATTCATTAACTATTTTACTAATACCCTTATTAATACCCTTAAGTAACTCTTTTGGCGTAGTCGGTGTTTTAGTATAATATACTTTTCCAGTATCAACATTAGTTAAAACAACATCTGTATTTGTACCACCGGTATCAATTCCTATCCTATACATTTCATCACCTCAAATTTACATTTTTTTATTTTTTAAGTAATAATCTAAAGAAGCTCGTACTATAGATCTTTCATACATATTTTTGCTATTAATATCCAAATCCTGAATATCCTTTGATAATATTACATCAATAAATGGGAACAACTGCATACCATAAAGTTTCATGCACTCCTTTGCATCAATTCCGGGCCAAGCATTACAACTGACAACTATCCTCCTGTTTGTGGTATTGATTGATTTTGGAATTGTATCGTAAATAATGTCATCTGCTTCAATTACAAATTTATCAAGTGTTCCTGTTGGAATTCCTTCAATTCCTTTAACCTGCATTGGTTCGACCTTGTCATTGTATGGATCAGCCGTCAAATCTAATATAACAGCATGCTCCGGCAATTTCCCAATTAATTCGTTATTAACTATTATTTTTGATGGATCCGGTCTTTTGCTGGCATCTACCAAAATATCTGTTTTTTCAATTACACCTTTTAGACTCCCGTAATTTTTAGTTATAGTTCTTGGAAGCATGTGTATAATAATACCTCTTCCATTTTCATCATAAAGAAACTCCTTATCTCCAAACTCTTCAAATGCTTTGGCTGAATTTGCCGCAACTGCACCCAATCCTATAACAGTCACACTAATAATCTTATTTTGCATTTTTTCAAAGTTATTTGTTCTCTTCTTTAATTCTTGAAATGCAATGCGCGAGCCAGCTCTTGAAGTTCCTTTATAATTTACTAAAATTCTTTCACTTTGATCATTTGTCATAGCATCCATAGAAAAACAATTTATTTTTCTATCAATAAATAGTTTGTTTCTGGCTTCTCTCGTCTCATAATGAAGCATTGAAATTAATATTGAATCCTCTTTCATTAGACATATTTCTTCTGGCTCTGGACAACGCAAAACAATTATTAAATCCTTTTTATAAACGTTTTCAAATGTATCAAATTTTAATTTATTATTACTTTTTAAGTAATTATCTGAGGTATATCCAAGTCTTTCACCATAGCCTTCCTCAAGAAATATGTCTACCCCATAATCATTTAAGGTTTCAAAAAATTCCGGTAAGAAATCTCTTTTTTCACATTCTTCCTTATGCATTTTTGGGAAACCAATTGATTTTATTAATCGCATATGTCTTCCTCCTATCAAAAAATACATTTCCATATCATTCAATCAATATTATACCAAAGTATAAAGCAATAAGCATGCCAAACAGCATAGACAAAATATATATTGAAATCTCAATCTTTATAAAACAAATATTTAAACGGACATGTAAATATTGTTGCATATATTCAACATGTTGTTTTTTTGCAACACTTTTCCCTTCGAAAAACATGATTCTTCTAACTTTTTATTTCTATTTTAGCAATATGTTTAATTAAATAACGATTCTTTAATTTGTATGTTCTTTTTTTGCAACACTTTTTTATTATTACTGTTGAATTGTTATAATTTTGTGATATACTATTATAAAAGCAAACGTTATATTATATAAAGAAAGGGAGTAAAATATGGATTATAAAAAAGACTTTTTTGATAGACTTTCTGACAATTCTCTTAATTTGAATAATTATGAGTTAATATTAGCTGAATATATTAAAAATAATTACAAAAAAATATCTTTTTTAGACTTGACTGATGTATCTAAAATCTTATCTATTGAGACTTCTATAATTGAGGCTTACATAAGCAAAATAGGTTATAATGACTTTGAAGATTTCAGAAATATTATAAGAGATTTTGCTATGTCAGAACTTAGTTCAACAGACAGGTTTGAATTTTCATTAATTAATATTAATCCTAAAATAAACAATATAAAAAACTTGGTAATAAAAAAGGAAATATCAAATTTAAACAAACTTATGGAAAACTTTGACGAAAGTTCATTTTACTCGATATTGGAAGAGATAATAAAAGCTCCTGAAATAATTGTAGTAGGAACCAGAAGTTCAAGTATTATCGCCATATATGTTGAGCATATTTTCAATAGAATAAGGAAAAAAACTACGAAAATAATATCAGGAGCTACAGAAAATTTTGATAAATTCCCTTTGTTTGACGGTAATGCATTGGTTTTAGCTATAGGATTTGCCCGTTATCCTAAGGAAACAATTAGAATAGTTAACTTTTTCAAGAAATATAATTATAAAATTGTTTCTATAACCGATAGCGTAATGTCCGCACTAACTCCATTGTCAGATATTGTTTTTACAATACCCTGCGAATCTGTATCTATTACAGACTTTTATGCAACTCCAATCAGTGTAATAAATATAATTGTAGTACTTTTAAGCCAAATAGATAAGGAAGGCTCAGTCAGTTACTTAAATAAATTTGAGGACATTGCTAAAGATTATGGATTTTATTTTTAATTAGTAGAGGTAATTTATATGAAAAAATTTAATGTATTATACGACAAAGACAATTGTGCTATTTTGCCAGATGACTTCGTAAATTATAAAACAGAAAATATAATTACTAATAACGATAAAGTGTTAAATTTAATAAATATTTGTCTTCGGGTAGCAAAATCAGAAGCTCCAATATTAATAACAGGTGAATCAGGAGTAGGAAAAGAGCTACTTGCAGAACTGATACATAATAACAGTGATAGAAAGAAAGAGTCATTTGTAAAAATAAATTGTGCAGCTATACCGGACAGCCTAAAGGAAGCCGAATTTTTTGGATATGAAGCTGGTTCCTTTACGGGAGCATCTAAATACGGGAAAAAAGGCTTAATTGAATTGTCTCAAAATGGAACGCTATTTATGGATGAAATAGGAGAAATGCCCTTAAATCTTCAATCAACACTCTTACGAGTTTTGCAAGATGGTAAATTTGTAAGAGTAGGTGGTTGTAAAGAAATAAAATCAAATGTGCGGGTAATATGTGCGACTAATAAAGACCTGAAAGGTTTGGTAAGTGAAGGACTTTTTAGAAATGACCTATATTTCAGGCTAAATGTCATTCCTATAACAATACCACCTTTATCAGAAAGACGAGATGATATACCATTATTAGCATTGTATTTTACTAATTATTTTAACACTCAATATAATACTTCAAAAAAATTATCTAGGAATTTGATAAATGAGTTGATTTCTTACAAATGGATAGGCAACATTAGAGAGCTGAAAAATACAATAGAAAGACTAATTCTTATATCTATGAATAGTATAATATCTATTGAAGATTTAAAGTATGTAGGTTCAACTAACAAAAAAATTGATTTAGTATGTTATACAGATCAAGATATTCATGATTTTGAAATAGACAAGCCATTAAAACAGATTATCATGGAGTTTGAATTAGATATTCTTAAAAGAGCTGTTGAAAAATACGGAAGCATAAGAAAAGCTGCTAAGGTTTTAGATGTTACCCCATCAACAATATCTAGAAAATTGTCTAATAAAATTAATTGACATGATATTAACGGTCAATTTCTATAATCTCATCTTGAAATAATAAATTTATATGATGTCTTGAAATTTACCTGCCTTTTTTGTATTTCTTTAATGCCTGCTTTTTGTATTTCTTTAATTGACAATGCCAAATTAATGTAATATACTTAGCTTTAATTAAACATCTTTCGATATTGGTGCGCATAATATGCGATAATAGGGAATTAG
>ENA-UOOE01000660-UOOE01000660.1-fermentation-metagenome-genome-assembly--contig:-NODE-660-length-32514-cov-8.552358_pt1 | contig 32514 bp, 18 predicted proteins | sample MGYA00245776_ERZ724021 | MGnify/ENA primary metagenome ERZ724021 (study PRJEB28704, sample SAMN03018321) | fermentation metagenome | biome: anthropogenic terrestrial biome; feature: soil; material... | reverse complement strand
AAAATTAATTTCTTTCAATCCGCTTTGAATAGGTTCTTCTATGACGTTTACTACTGAGAATTCTATTATTTCACCTTTACTATCGGTTATCTGCAAAGGTGTGGTTTTTCCGTCCAATTCCCTGACATTGACAAGTACATATCCTTGATCAACCGAAGGAGTTACCGAAGTCATCAGCAGGTTATCCTTACCGAAGCGGAACGCCGAATAGCTCATCGGTTGATTGTTATTTTTACCTTTAGGCATCACTCTTGCGTAAATGGGTACACGTGAGCCCCAGCCAAACCGGGTTGCCAATGTATTGGAAAGATCGCTATCAGAAGTCAGATAATAGCTCCATCGTAATTCGCCTTCCTGGGAGGCGCGGAAATTAGTCGTCCAGTAATTGTTGGTTACCCATGAAAATACGTGCGGAAGTTCATACGTTTTTTTACGCTGGAATTTTTCGGAAATCATTCCTCCCAACTGAAAGAGAGGTATCAGGTTACTTCCCATTACAATTTGCGTATTCCTGTTACGGACTGAGACAAAGTTTTGAACGGTATTCCACTCCGAAGCGGTCCCTTCTAGTTGGTTTTCACCTGGACTTACCACGCCGCCTTGTACATCGAAATATAATTTGGCATTGTCAAGTTTGAATGGAAATGCAACGTAAACGCCATTGGGAGCTGTAATTGGAGCGTTTCTAACTGCATAATTTAATTCTATCCTTTTTTCCTGGTGAAAGAGGCGCACCTCTATCTTTATACCAAAGTCATCGTCGCAACAACCCGATTTTCCTTCTATATGCACGCTCTGGTAAATCGGTCCATTTTTACCTGCACTGATGCGAACGTCTGTCAATCCTTCCCTATCATATTCGGTCAATGTATATTGCTCCATTTGACGGCGATTTCCGCGTAGCGTTTCATATATCAAATCACCCAGTTTCCACTCTGAGTCTTTATCCACCATTTCCAGCTTCATCTTTTTGTCATACAAACTTTTGATACTACCACTATGTATGTCAAATATAATTTTAAAATACTCATTTTCAATTGTATTACTCTGTATTGATGTGAGCGGGAGGTTTGGAGCCTCATCATTTTCCAAAACGATGTTATACGTCTTATAACCCATAGGAGGGATGTCTTCGACATAAATTGCATAATATGTACCTTCATTGCGAGAACGCAGTGCCTGCGTTTTCAGCATTTTACCATTTTCGTCGATAATTTTGAACTGTTTATTCCGTGGTATAATTTCATGGTCGATATATAGTTCCATCATTCCCGAGCGTACCCAATTCAATGTATTGTAGAAAGTAACCGTAGGGTATTCTCCACGATTGATGTCGCCCTGTAAAAGGCCGATAGATGTTTCATACATGATTTGGGTGGTTTTGAGTGCCTCCCATGCGTATGATGCCTTTTCCGCCCATTGTACCATACTGTTGTCGCTCATTGGATCCCGAATACTTTCAGCAGCACCATAAGTATGTTCGTCATAAAACAGCAAGTTTTCGTGTACATGCCTGATCTTATCGGGCACATGTATTGGCAATTTTTTATCTTTCAGTACGGCCATTGAAAGCAATCCCTGGACAGCAATCATATCGGAATGCGTTCTTCTCGCTGCAGCCGTTTCACGGGCTGCTGATCCGAAACCATCTGTCCACCAGTCAGGATATGCTACACGATAAACTGGTAATTTATCGGCATATTTGCTGGTAATGTAATCCATAAACTCATGAAATACTGCACTTCTAAGTTTCGGTACTGCATATTTATTGTTCCAGTCCCTGATCAAATCGTTTTCTTTCATTGAAGGAGGTGAATTATCGGTTTGATATCCGGAATACTGAACCGAAATAGCATCAAATGGATAACTCCTCTTTTCGAGGTCCTCGAGATAACGGAAAACATTAGGGGCCATTGCTTCATAACTACCTCTCGAAATACCCCAACCATTAGCTGTCATATAGTGATCACTACGATAAGAGTATACTTGCCGGCCCGAGGGCGATTCCCATTTATAAACAGTGGGTTTGTCAAACGGGATGAGTGCCCGGTGTCCATTTTCACCCATTGTAAAGTATTTGATGCCAAGGTCCGGCATATAATCAGCCAGACACCAAGCAATGCCATTTACATCATTCTGCATGGCTGTGGTAACTGGAATCCCCAGTTTTTTAAACTCTCGGACAGGTTCCAAAAAAGTCTTTAACGAATTCTCATCCACTAATTCAGACATATTGAAAAACATGCCTGTTACCTCTATCCTATCCTCCTTCACATATTTCAGAAATTTGTCAATCTGTTCTTTCGGCCTGTTTTGTAGCCACTCCTTTACAGCCCACGCCGCTTCGCAGGTCCAACGAAACTTGGCATCATCAGGGTAATTCTCTGTCAACTCACAATATTCAATCGCATAGTCAATATATCGTATATGTTCGGCCAGAATTTCTGTCTGAGGTTTAGTATAACCAATGTCGGTATGGGTATGTTGTACCAGATAAACTGTCCAGTTCTTCACAGGGAAGGCTTTAACTGTAGATTGTCCTACTATTCTGGATTTCACTGATAATGCAATCGAAACATCCGTTTCCTTCTTTACCTCGGGCACGCTGGTTTCAACGGTGTTTATACCGGTATCGAGTAGGATTTTTTCTGATTCTTTTCCATCAATCAAAACGTCTGTCATTTGTGGCTTTCCCCAGTTAGCTACCTGGAATATGACAGGTTGGCGCAACTCGTGATTTTTCCCGTAGATTAATCCCGGTTTAACATCCGTAGTAATTATATTTATTTCTGCAGTTGGCTTTTCCGGTTCCAGTTTACAGGCTGTTGATAGACTGACATTGTCGAACACCAACCAACTCCCTTTTTTAGATTGTATTATTACAAGGTTATTTCCTTTTTTCAAGACGTTCCCCGGAATATCAATTGTAGTAGACAGATCTGCAGGATTTATTTTATGGCTGGTAAAATACAAATCATTTCCTGTGGGTGCTTGTTTTTCCAACTTATATCCATTTATGGTAATTTCCAGTAAACCAGCAGAAGGATGCGTTTCCACATAATTAAGCTTTAGCCGCGCAGGACACGAAGAAGGTATATTTTTGATACCAAAGCGGATGACTATCTGTTTAGAGGTGTTTCCCGCCCAACTATCTGACGGACCTGGCAAAACAAATGGGAAAGCTGTTTCAGGCTTACTTTTCCCGATTTCAAAGACCACCGCGTTATTCCCGAATCTTTTACTATATTGTGAATAATCATACGGGCCTAAAGCAAACTCTCCTGCGCTTTTATCTTTTTTGCCTATTTCCCAGAAAACAGACATGGATTGGGAAAAGGAATTATTCGTTACACAAAAAATGGCTATGAGTAATAAAAAAATATTTATTTTCATATGACTAAAATATTTATTTTCAATGGTGTCATATGGAACTCGCTTTAGTCATGATCTTGTGTGATAATGATTTTGACAAAGTCGATTACTTCGTAATTCATGCTCGCTTCATATGAATTGTATTTAATTTAAACCGACTTGAAGGCATCAAGGGAAAGTTTCAAGCCCATGAGCCCCCCGTCTTTCATGAAATTCCTGCTTCACACTCTGCTTATTGTTTATAGGAGCGTGTTTGAGCATTGCTCTTTTGATAGCCAGGTACACAGGGTCATTACGGTGCTTATATTCCTGGTCATTCCAAGGAGCACTTGGCTCAGGCAGAACGTAAGTCTGTTTGAAGGCACTGGATGTTATATGCTTGAATTCGTCCATTATGAAATCCAGCTTTTCTTTATTGATCTTATTCAAATAGGAACTACCAGGGGCGACACCCACATAGAAGTTTGCTCCTTTGCAATACTTTTCATTGATCTGGCGTATGCTGAGCGAGAGTTCTTCTTTGCTGTATTGTGCGGTGATACTTAAACAAATTGCCAGTACGAAAACGGAAATTAATGCACGTTTGATCATAATGCTGGTGTTTGGAAACAATTATACCGACTTCTATTGTTGTGTTCTCAAGATTTAAGTTGAACTCATTGTTTTTTGGGTTTACGCATCAACCTGCCGGTTGAGGAAGGTTGAGTAGCGCCGTCCCATGAGTGATCTTCCATAAATTCTACACGCGTACCGTCAATATTTCTGGTATTGAGTTGCCGCTTGTGATCGTTCCTGCCTATTGTTGGTGCATTGACCGTACATCCCTGCGGAAGCACACGCTTTGCAAGTTCCGTCTGAACAACTTTTATATCCTTGACTTCCAGACAAAAATGATTTTGTCCACCAAGTTGCAATTTACTAAGCTTTTCGCTCTCCGAAAGCATCAGTTCGATTGTTTGATCACTGTCCGGGAATTTCAGGTGTACCCATCCCACCTTCTCGGGAGTGGGCCCGTGCCGCCACAATTCGGTAAAACCCAAAACATTGAGATAAAAATCTAATGCTTTGTCCACATCGTAGCAACTAAAGCCTACGTGGCTGATTTTCGAAGAGAGAGGTGTGGAGAGTAAATTTTTACCGCGCAAACGGTTGGTGAGGCCCTCTCCAGGGTATTGAACAATTTCAATTGCTATACCATTGGGATCATATACGAAAAACTGCAAGTTATCAATATATTTTCCTTTGTTGACCTGGGCGGGTACTTTGCAGCCTTTGGAAGCAAGATAAAGCCGCATCGCTTCTGCATCGTCAGTCAAAAAAGCAATGTGCATTAATTTATTATCATTATTCTTACGATTGGGATTCTCCGGATAAAGTTCGATCACCTGATCATCGTTAACCTTGTAAGCCGTCATCCATACGATGGTGTCGCCCTTTTCTCCGGGGCGCTTGAGCTCGTACACCTCGGCATAGCCCAGATATTCGTTAAAATATTTACGCGAGTTGGCAAAATCATCGGTCGCAAAGGCCACATGTGCTAAACCCGACATCTTTGGACGTTTGGGAGATTCGGGTCTACCCTGCCCTGTAACAAATGGTGTAGCTCCCAAAAGAATGGCGAAAAAAATGAACACAATACGTAAAATATTCATCGTTATGTATGATTAACCTGTAGTTTATTTGGTTCAAAGTAAACAGGTCAAATTAATATTCAGCTTTAACAGGAACTTCACAATACGAAAATTAATTTGTGCTAAATATACAATAGGTTTTTAATACTTCAATTATAAAAAGCAAAAAAAATATTTAGATGTTCATTCCTGTTAAAAATTCGAGTTTGAATCTGTAAGTGAGACTACCCTCATTCCACATTTTAAAGTTGGTACCCCACAAATTGTTAGATAGACAGAAATGTACCCCTTTTGTTATGTCTGGCAGTCGTTTAGAGAAGTTAAGTGCATTTCTTTCGCCTATTGTAACAACCGGAGCGTCATAACTGGTTATCCTGACTGTACCGTTGGTAGTTATAATGTCAATATACTCGTCGATACCGTGCATCTGACGGGCACCATTTTTTACAACGTCAATCACATCAACTCTTTCACCCGTTTTCTCGGCAATAACCGATATTATGTGCTCCGGAATAAACGAGAACCAATATGCCTCTGCCAGGCGTACAGCGGGTTTGTTCACAATTGACACGTTCACGTCAATACTGTTACCTGTTTTAGGAACAAAATACTCCACATACATCTTTTCAGGGTAAACCCTTTTGTCGAAACTCTTATGTTCGGGAAATTCAAGTTCACATGAAATTTTCTTGCCTTCCTTCTCATTCGTCAACATTGAGTATTTGACTTCTGGTGTAACCGTAGCACTTTCAGCCTTACTCCTTTGAAGTCCTGGTTTACCGAAATCGGTCAAAGTCCAATCTTTGTCATGTCTCATGTACCTGTCGCGGTATTCTTCATAATCAGTAAATGAAAATGTCTGATAGGCCAACGTTCCTATTGTCATCTCCATACCTCCCTTCTTTACATGCAAAGCTCCAGATGATGAAAGATCATTAATATTTTCTTTACGGTTACTGAAATTGACGGGTGTCACTTTGCCAATATTTTTTATCTCGTTGTTGGCCTCTGCCTGAAGTTTCGGGGGCAACAATGCTATCGCCTGGTCCACATAGGCGTCCTGTTCTGCCCATGAAGTTTGAATAAAATCGAACACACCTTCTCTCCTTGCCTTATTAAAGGCATCCACATCGTAAAGATCCCAATTCTTAAGATATTTCTTGGTATCGCCTCCCCAAGTATGTTCGGCTACCATTCCAAGTCTAAGCGCAAAAGTCATGGCGGTTGGACTGTGCATCTCGAGCATATTCTCTTTTAGCCATTTACTATAAAGACGTGAAATAGCTCTGTAACGGGCCATGCGGAGAGGGGCGCTTGCGTAACCGTATATCCAGGTATCACCTATCTCAGATTTAATAACTGGCAGTAAACCTTTCATACCTTCAACTATAGACTGCACCTCATTGAGCGATGTGCTTCTGATGTTGGCGTTTGGGTACTTCTTTTTTAATTCATCAAAAAAGCTTATAACCCGATCAAGTCTGTGTGCTCCCTGGTTGTCGCCGGTAAGTCTTATCGATACAATAGACTTACCATCTGGCAGCAGCATATCACTCCCATAAGTCCCCTGATACATCACAATGATTTCTTTGTTTTCATTGTCCTGCCATCTGAACAGAGGCGGCAGGTCTGCATTCATCGATGCACCGTTAATACCTATGTGTAGGAATTTAATACCAGCATTGCTCAATGGGCCCACAATACCACGAGTATGTCCTGGGACATCGGTAAATTTGGCACCGGTAGTCTTCTTGCCGAACATTTTATCAAGTTCTTTAGAAACATCGAGAGTGGTCGAGAAAAGGTCTCTGCTCATAGACTCGGACTGAACCGTATATGGTACACCGTTCCATACGATATCTCCCCGTTCTATCGCTTTTTTAAGATCTTTGACAGCTTCCGGAGATGCTTGATTGAGATATGTCCATACCAGCCAGGAACCGGTTGTCCATACATAATTTTCGCCTGTGCCTCTTTTCCGTAGTTCTTCGGAAACCTTGAGTGCATCGGGGATAAAATTCTTAATATATTTCTTCTCAACGTTCGAACTAAGGTCTGTGAAACCTATGTCGAGATGAGTTTTAAAAATAATGTAAACATTCTTTACTGCTGCCGTGTCTATCACATTGGCGTCCTCATGAGCATTCCCGTCGCCCTCCTGTGCATTGAGCTGGGAGGGAACTATCAAAATAATGACAATCGTAAATAAAAGTTTTAATGTTAAATTTTTCATCTTTTATAAGTAAATACAATTTAGTATTGATAATGGCCTTTCATAATATCCAATAATACCATTAAATTGATTAATATATCACTGTCAAAATCAAACTTCATCTTGCTACCGCATGAGAAAATTTATTTATTGAGCAGAGACTGGTTTATTTTATACAGTCATCCAATTCCAAGTGATTTAAGGCATAATTATATGCTCCAAGGGCTATTGCCTTACTGGCTCCTATTTTACTCACAATTACACCTGTCTTTTTCTCGGTATTGTATTTTATCTTCTTATCGGTACCGGATATTTGAATCAATCTTGATTCATCTTTTAAGAAAATATTTTTTTCAGTGTCGTTCATAAGGTTATAAACTTTCATTTGCAGACGCGGAAAGATACTGCCACTTATCATGCTGCGCGTACCGTGCATTTCATTTATCATTGCTGACAAAATATATTTATATGCCTTGGAAATACCACCTCCCAACACAACTATACCGTCCACAATATTTAGGGATTCGGCAATGGTGAAGCCAGCCACTCTTCCAAGCGCTTCAAAGGCATCTATGGCTGCTTGCTGATCGCCCTTCTTTTCCCCTTCCGCAATATCATAAATATCCTTGGGCGTCAATTCACTATTATCACCCGACAATTCTTTATAAACCCTTTTTACTGCACGAATACTGACTCCCTCTTCAGATATAAGGTCGCTATTATACTTGTTCACAGAGCACCATACATCACCCCCGCAACCATTGTCCCCAGTAAGCAATACGTTGTTTATCACCACTCCGCCTCCAAACCCTGTACCCAAAGTAACTCCGAGCAGGTTTTTATATCTCTTGGAACTTCCTGCTTTTTCCAATTCGGCATTTATTTCAGGCAACACACCTGCAAGGGCCTCGCCGTATGCGAAGAGATTCCCGTCGTTATTGATAAAAACCGGTAAGCCGAACTTCTCTTTGAGCATAGGGCCTAAAGCAATACCACCTCTGAAAGCAGGGAAATTAGGTAAATCACCGATAATTCCATTTTCATAATCTGCAGGGCCCGGAAATGCAAAACTAATAGCTACTGGGTGGTCATCCATTTTCTCCATTATTTTCTGAAAGCCCCAAGAGAGAGAGTCCAAACACTTTTGAAGATCATCCGGATATGCAGGCATATGAAACGGCTCAACCACTTCTTCATTACCTCTTATGGCAGAGAAAACAAAATTTGTTCCACCTGCATCAAGAGTCAACACCGTTCTATTGTCGTTAAAATACATTTTCTTTAAATATTTTTGTCAACATCAGATTCATTAACAGGCAGATAAGTAAAACAGACAAAGAAGCGGAAAGACCAAAACCATCATTTACTAATCCCTGAATTGGTAAAATAATGGCTCCTCCAGAAACACCCATAATCATTAATGCTGATATTTCATTGGATCGTTCCGGCATTTTCTTTAGTGCAAAAGAAAAAATAATCGAAAAAACATTAGCGCAAGTAAACCCGATTATAAAAATTAGCACCAATAACAACCATAGATTAGAAACAAATATCAGCGAGAGGAAAGACAAAATGGCGATGATCAGCGAAAACCTTAAAAACCGGAGAGGACGAATATTTAAAAGAAGTAAGGCACCCACAAAAGCACCGGTTGTTTTTGCAGCAAAATAGACACTGCTCCCTAATCCGGCACGCCCCAACTCCAATCCTATCCTTTTCATCAGCAACTCGGGTGCCGATGTGTTTATTCCCACATCAAGACCAACTATAAAGAGTATGCTCAGAAAACAATATAAAATATATTTATCCTTCAAAAGATTCAAAACGCTTTTAAAAGAGCTTTGTCTGTTTTCAAAGCCGAATTCTTCAATTTTTGAGAATGATAGTAATAAAACAGAGAAAAGGGAAATGACTGCGAAAATCAGAAAAGTCATTTTCCAATCATAAAAATAACTAGCAGTGAAACCAGCTATAATAGGACCTAATAATGATGAAACAGATTTGATAAACTGTCCGGCTGTCAGCACACTTGCTGTTTTTTCTTTTTCAAACATTGCAGCCACCAGGGGATTAAGGGAAACCTGCAGAATGGTATTACTGATGCCAAGTAGTGCAAAGGCTATTAAAACCGTCGGGAAAGTATAACTGATAAACGGTATAATCATTGCTAAGGTTGTAATTGTGAGAGAGAGTAAAACCGTTTTTTTCCTGCCAATCTTTCCCATTAGGATTCCTACCGGGATTGAAAAAACTGCGAACCACAGAAATACCATCATGGGAATTGTATTCGCAAGAGTACTCGATAAATTAAAATCGCTTTTTACGTAATTGGTGGCAACACCCACTATATCAACAAATCCCATGATAAAGAAGCCAAAAAAAACAGCGATTTTTGCCAATGGTCTTGATTTTACATTACTATCATTCATATCTCATCTGTTTTAAAATCTTACACTCGCTTTAATTGTTATACATTTTTGCCCTACTGACCGGCCATAAGGTCTGATGATATATTGTTGTACAGAAGCCGGCACAATAAAAGTTTCGGCATAATGCACCACGAGTGGCTCAAATTCATTATTGGGGCTTTCAACTATGATTTCGTCACCTTCCGCTAAATTCAGTACATTTACAGATTCGTTTGTTACATGTGAAACAGGTTCTGTAAATGTATGTCGCCTTGTTTCAATGAATTGTGTTCTGTATAAACCTGTTTTTTCTTCTATCCACCCTTCGCCACTGGATATTACTTCAAATTGATTATATAATTGGTTCGTAACACAGTCGGTATCTCTGTTCCACTGGATAACCTGTTCTCCCCTGTCTAAATTGATGGGTCTCGGTTTTCCGTCCAGTCCCATGCGGTTCCAGTCCCATAATTTGAAAGTGAACAGATTGGGTGTGGCGCTAATTTCGAGAACAACGGAATTCTTTCCTGAACAATGAATTGTACCTGCGGGTATTAAAAAGTGATCATGTTTTTTTGCCGGAATAATATTGATATATTTTTCGGCATAGAATTTCTGATCCTTATCAATATTTGCAGTTTTCAGATCGTGAATCATTGCATCATGATCAATATCCGTTTTTAACCCTAAATAAACAACGGCATCTTCCTTTGCATCCAGGAGATAATAACTTTCATCCTGTGTATACGGCAATCCAAAACTTTCTCTTGCAAATTTCAGTGTAGGATGAACTTGTAAACTCAGATTTCCTCCATCCATCGTATCCAGTAAATCAAAACGAATGGGAAAGTCATCACCGAACCGTGCTTCAACGGGATCACCCAGCACCTCTTTACTTTTGAGATAAATCAGATTTACCGAAGGCATCTCGAAAAGTTCACCCTTGATATCGAAAAGCAAACTATTTTCTTCGGGAACACAGTCAAAACACCATCCAAAATTACTTACCGACTTATCCAGGTTACATATCTCTTTCATCCATTGTCCGCCCCAGGGTGCAGGATCAAAAAAAGGTACTACCCGGAAAGGTTTTTGTGCTGTTTTTTCTATCCCTGCATAAAATGTCTTTTTGTCGATTAGTTTCGGTTCTTCTTGGGTTGTATCCAACCAATAATCCACCTTTTCATATAATTTTTTTTTGTGTTTATCCAATACTCTCCAATCATTAAAATAACCTCTTTTGTATTGAATTGAAAATTCCTCTTCCCTGTTATCAACCCCCAGACCCATTACTTTCCGCTTACGCATTCTCTGCTGTATCTCCCAACGTGGCATATCGGCATAAATGAGTAAATCCGGCTTTACCAGAAGGGAACTTCCATAACCAAATAAAATAATATTTCCATTTTTTTGTACGGATCTTATTTCTTCGCGAACAATGGAAATTTTTCCCTCATCGTAATAATCCTGAATAGAGAGATTGCTCAAATAACCAAATAAATTATCTTCTGTTATAAAAGAGTTTGTAATACGCAAAATTTCCTTCTCCGGCTTAAAAAGCTTTGAACAATCTATAAACAAGGCATGAGGAATTCTTTTAAAATAAGATAGGAGTTCCTCATAATGAATTCCGGAATAACACTCTACAGAAATTATTTTGTCACCGGTCTCCTGAGATATTTTTTTTAAAATATTTTCCCAACCCTTGAAGAGTACTCCATTCTTGACTAAAGTCGATGGTAATTTATCATATTGGCTATTACCCTCCCACATATGTATGATCATTATTTCATTTGTTTGAACATATAAAGACTGCAAATGTATAAAATAAAATAAATGACACCAAATATATTTGAAGATTTTTAAATTTTGCTTTTCTTTGCAGAAAAAAAGTGAACATCAGAAGAGTACCTTTACACAAGCAGGCCGAATCTTATCTAAGAGGATTGATTGAATTAGATGAGTTTAAAGATGGGAAAATGCTTCCAAATGAGGTTGAATTGTCTGAACAATTGAAAATATCCAGAAATACCTTAAGACAGGCAATAAATACGCTTGTCAGCGAGGGACTCCTTATTCGTAAGAGAGGTGTAGGAACAAGGGTTGCAGAAAAGAATATTTATAGCGAAGCAACTAACTGGCTCAGTTTTTCGCAGGAAATGAAGATATTGGGAGTAGAAATTGAAAACTTTGAGCTTCACATTACCAGACAGATACCTAGCGAAGAGGCTCGGTCTTTTTTTTCAATTTCTGAAGACTCCAAAGTTTTGCGTTTGGAAAGATTACGAGGGAAAGTTAACTTTCCGTTTGTCTATTTTATATCTGAATTTAATCCTGTAATCCCCCTGGATGGAACGGAAAATTTCAACAGGCCCCTTTACGATATATTAAGAGATGATTATCAGATTATAGTAAAAACATCAAGGGAAGAAATTAGCGCTGCACCTGCCAACAATTTTATTGCTTCTAAGCTGGAAATCGAAACCGGAGATCCGATCTTAATCCGAAAAAGAGCAGTAAGTGATAAAAACGGACAACCAGTAGAATACAATATTGGTTGGTATCGGGCAGACTCTTTTACTTATAAGATAGAATCTGCCCGTAGTGGAATTTAGGCTTGAGACTGGTCTCCCGTTTTATAATTCAAGTAAATCTTATATTCATTCAGTGAATAATAATTTTACGGGACCTTGTAGTCCGGCATTATATTTGTCGAAGTCTGGATTTTCGTCCCATCCCCAGGTACGAAGTTTTCCCAAATCTTCTTTTAACCAAATATCGCCTATCATCAGATTCCCTATTCGTATCCTGATTCTGTTATTTCCGGATTTTAATTCATCAGTCAAATCAAACACAAAAGGAGGCCACAAGCGAGCTCCTATTGATTTGTCATTTATAAAAACCTCTGACATGTATTTTATCTTGCCTAAATCCAGAGAAACATTCGAACCTATTTTATCAAATTTTACTGTAGTTTCGTAGTCAACATATCCTGTATATTGTTGTAATCCGTATGTGTACCATGATTGAATCCGGCAATCTTCTTTTTTGCCAACCCCGAATTTGAAAGGAGATATCAAAAATGATTTTAACTCTTCCGTAGCAGTAAAAAACGACAACAACGCTGCATTCTCTTTTAACTGGACAACGTTTTCCGTCAGATGTTTCTTTTCTCCATCAATCCAGACATCGGATCCGATCATTCCCGCAGGGAAGGTTACGGATGTACTGCCAATGGGAATTTGAGTCCGCCAGTAAATATTGTCCGCCAGTTTTCGCAATTTGGAGGTATCTCTCCTGTCTCTCGGATGATTTTCGTTCCTGTAATATTCCCATGCAGAATCATCATACCCGGGTTTCAGTTTTTCCATGTCCAGGGCTTTATTGTTTGTATACTGAATCTTGGCTGCCGTTTTATAAATCGTATCAGTCCCGGGAAAAGAGAGTGTCCATTTTTGATCTAAAATAATTTCTTTGAATAAAACCGGCGTTTGTTCGGGTTTCTTCCGGATATTTTTATGATTATTACTGAAAACCAGCCAATATCCTTCTACTGGTTGCAAAGTCAGGGATAGCTTGTTATAATCACTCTCCCGGACAACCTCCACCGGCTTTATTTGTCCGGTTTCGCAATTCCATATTTCCGCTGAACCTTCTCCGTCTCTCAGCCATACGGTGAAATCTTTGATACTGTCTGTATTATTGGATAACCAGTAAAAATCGCTATCCCCTATTTTACGATGAGAGGTATAAAGTCTTCCAGAGTTTTCCAGACGGATTTGTGTTCTGATTTTTGTATTTAGCATATTGATCATTTGATCCATACGATTTTTCCCGGTGGCCAGATCGATCACATTCTTCTGCCTTTTTAGTTCTTGCATTTGACTTATAATCAGACTGTCTCTCATTCCTTCCTCAACAGATCCTTGTGGTAATTCTCCCAGAATGATTACAACACCACCCTCCTTTGCAAACTCAAGGATTCTGGCTGAAACTGCTTGAGGAATAATACAAACGGGAGGAAGCACTATTGCCGAAAACTCATGGTCTTTTATGATAATCCTGGCAGTATTGTCTTTAGTCAGGACTGATCCTTTTTCCATATAATATCTGTCGGCAACCAAAAAGTCGATATTGTTTTTATTCATTTGTTCCATCGCATCTGAATATACCCTGTTGGTTTCTATTGTGCGCTTATCCCATTTTTGAGTACTTTCGTTTGAAAAATAATCTTCTGTCAGCGCCCAGACACTTTCCAGCGGATTAATCAACAACACATCGGCAACCAGCCGACCCTGCCGGGTAATAAAAGCGGCCCGCCTGGCAAAATCAGTCCAGTAATGCAGATAGGGCCAGTAAGGATTTTCGGTATACCAATCGGCAGGATAAGGTATTGTCTCTATCTTCCGGTTTGTATTGATTCCATGAGGTACCACATGATTGACTCCAAATGAGGTGATGGAGTTAATTGTCATTTTCATCATTTTGGGGGTCTGTTCCCATCCGGCAACACCCATAATTTCAGACATAAACGGACGATCCTCAAATTCTGCAACAGATTGTGTTTCTTTGAAATCACGCACCTTCTGTGAAGACATTTGAAGACAATCATTTCCCGGCATGGTTGCCGTTCTCTGCATAAGCATAAAATCTCCAACAGACTTTGGCTGAGCCAGCAGGCCTTCCCACAAATTTGAAATATAATACATGTTACACTGTTCCAGCCAGTTCACCACTGGCTCCATAAAACATTCCTTGTACACATTCGACACCACGTCGAACCAATCGTAGCGCGCCTTGGCAAATATTCCAGCATCATCCTTTTCTGTCAATAACGGAAGCCACAAGCGAATATCCCGTTTTTTTATCTCATTGTAACGTTTCGAAAAATAGTCAGACCATGCCATTTGCCAGCCATAATTTCCTTCATGGTCGACAAAAACACCCGGAATAGTTTTTCCCATTTCGCCGCCAAAATGTTTTTCATACTGTGTATGAACAAGCGGAATAAAAGCATCCATCAATCTGGAATCAAGATAATTAATTTTCACTCTTTCCTCCTGTGGCAGAGAGGTTATAATATAGGTATACACCACCCAGTTCCCTTCCGGAGCACTCCATTTAAGATTACTTCCTTCTCCGATTATCCGTAATGTAGAGGCATCAATCTTATTGTTAACAATTTTACCTGCTACGGCAAAATCGAGTGTATCAAGCCGGAAAGTTGAATTTCCCGACACCTCATACCGTTTCCATTCGAGGTATTTTGCCTCGAGTTCGGGATGTTGTTCCAGCACCTTACCGGCAGCCTGGCCACTTGGCCAGTTATATTCATCGCAATAACCCAGGGTCAGCCCGTAATCATGAGTCTTTTTCACGGCGTTCCCGTAGCTGTTGAACCACGGCTGTGCAAGATACTGTTCCTTTGGCAGTACGGGATACGCTCCGGTCTGATATATTCTGAGACTACCCCGTGGGTGGGCGTACCCCGGATTCAATCGCTGTTTGGCCATCTCATCTATCATTGACGCAGCAAAATGTTCATCCCTGATGGTGTCGTCCCAAAACCAAAAAGCATGAGGAGCATAAAACATGGGCGGATCGACAAACATGGTGCGAACCACTTTGGGATCATTGTACTTTTTTTTCCATTCAGGCGAGCTATAGATCCTGACACTGCAGGATATCAGCAAGATAATACAGATAGTATAGCTACGATATTTACTCATGATGTACACAAATATTTTTTATCTCCACCTATTTTCCAGCGGAGCGGGGATCAATAACTCCATTCATTTTCCCAAAAAATGAGCGGCCTGTCTTCTCCAAAAGTAACCGGTAACCAGATATAACGTCCGTCTATGGCATTCTCAGGGCGCCACACATCGGCCATAAAAATATACAGATCCGGTTTATTGTGGACTTTCAGTACATAGGTACTTTGTCCCCCGAAAGTGATTTCACTATCGGCCCCCCTGCATGGATTACCCAATTCTTTCCAGGGACCCCAGATTGAAGCTGCTACGGCAGAACGTGCCGCATTAGGTTTCCATCCAGTACAGCCTGAACCTATAAAATAATATTTTCCATTTCTTTTAAACAAAGTGGGAGCTTCCATATATCTTTTCAGGAAAACACGTTTATATTTCCCTGTGTAAGACAGATAATCATCCGTTAGTTCTGCAATTTGTGTTGTTCCATTTTCTTCTGATGAATAGATATGATAGGCTTTGTTATCATCATCCATAAAAATAGTCATATCTCTGGTCATTTGCCCCTTTTCAAAATCTCTTTTAAGAAATTGCAAAGGATCCTCTTTATTGTCCTCCATATTGGAATCAGGAGATCTATCTGCTTCCATGATATCCATGGGCCATTTACCCGGATTGGGCCGCATGCTTCTTATAAAGTTAAATGGACCTGTGATATTGTCACTCACAGCTACACCTGCTCGGGCAGATTTGTATCCCTGATCTTTCAATTCCAGATGAAACCACATGACATATTTTTTTGTTTTTACGTTATATACCACTTTAGGCCTTTCCAATACGCATCCTTTTTCGATATCACTCCCCGATCCTTCTTTGTCAACGGTGAATACAATTCCTTCATCTCTCCAGTTGTAGAGATCTGTTGAAGAGTAACAATGTACTCCTACATGTGCTTTATTGCCTTGTGCCCCCTCTACCTTATGTTCCCCAAACCAATAATACTTCCCTTTATCAAACAGGAACCCACCTCCGTGGGCATTGATATGGACTCCGTTATTATCCAGCCAAAGTTCTTTGGGAGTAAAGGAGTGAAGTTTTTTTCCCTGTCCATAGGAATAAGGCATACTCACCAAACAAACTCCTATTAAAAGGACTGACATTTTTCGTTTCATATGACTAAAATATTTATTTTCTGTTTCATTAGACTTTTTCTGCGCTCAACATAGTCAAAACAAGTTTTGCCCATGTATTCACTTATCGAAAAAGCTCAAAGGCGTCATATCTAAATTATTGATAATCATAATCTTGAATACATCAATATAGATATCCCTTCATATGATTATTTTATTTTTATTATGGTGTATGAAACTTTTACATTAAACAAAAGCAGAGTGAATTAATTTACTTTGCCGAGTAATGCAAAAAGTCTAAGGTTTCCCTTCAATAATTCCCCAATGGTAATTTGGTTTTGGTCCCATTTCAAAAACTATCTGACCTCCGTTTATTATATCCTTATGATTGAGTATGGGGATATTGAGTGGTTTTCCATTCAGGATGGCAGATTGGATATATTTATTTTCAGCTGAAACATTCTTTGCGATCACTTTAAAAATCTTACCTCCACCCAAATCAATCTGTACGCTCTTAAACAACGGGCTTCCTATACTGTAAAAAGATGTACCCGGAGTAACAGGATAGAATCCCATTGCACTGAAAATATACCATGCGCTCATTTGTCCGCAATCATCATTTCCATTGATGCCGTTCGGTTTATCACTGTAATTCATCAGTGTGTATTCCCTGATTCTTTCCTGTGTTTTCCAGGGTTGATTACAATAATTGTACAGATATCCGTAATGATGTCCGGGCTCGTTATCGAGCCGGTAATGATCTTTTTCAAATGTCTCGTCCAGCTTACGTGCAAATTGTACTGGCCCTCCCACCAGACTAACCATTCCGGGAATATCATGCATTGCGCCAAACAGATAATCCCACGGGCTACCTTCGGTAAAACCTTCTCCCGGTCTGTTGCTCCATTCACCGGAATAAAGGCGCGGTGCCATAAAACCTGTTTCCTTATTATACAGGTTTTTATAATTTTGAGACCAACGGGTGAGTCTCTCGTAATCCTCCATTTTTCCTAAGTCTTTGGCTATCTGGCTCACACAAAAGTCGTCAAATGAAAACTCAATGGTGTGGGAAACAGATTGTGACACCTTATCTGAGGGAACATAACCAAGCGAATGGTAATAACTCAACCCTCCACGGGCTTCAAACCCGGTCCATCTGTCACGGTCACCCCATCTTTTCTGGGTATCTCCATCGGGCGGAATCATCGCATTTTTACGCATTGCTTCGTAAGCCAGCGCATGATCATATCCTCTTATGCCCTTTACCCATGCATCGGCAATCACTGCGTCCGCATGTGTGCCAATCATAATATTGGTATAGGTGGGATTGGGCCACATAGGCATCCAACCGCCCTCCATATACATCTGTAACAGTGAATTAATCATGGGATTGACTCTTTCTGGCTGTACAAGTAGCAACAACGGATGCAGCGCCCGAAAAGTATCCCATAAAGAATAATCGTTATAAGAAACTCCCTCGTGTACCTGATCATCAAAGGCGCTGTAATATCTCCCATATTCTGAAAATTCACGCGGGAAAAGGAAACTGTGAAACAGCGCCGTGTAAAAAATTGTTTTTTGCTGCTCATTGGCACTGTCAATTTTAATTCTTCTTAAATTTTCCTGCCAAACAGACTTTGTTGTATTTTTTAGCTTGTCAAAATCCCAATCCTCAATTTCCCGGGTCAAATTTTCTCTTGCCTGCTCAAGACCAATAAAAGAAGTGGCTATCTTAACTTTTACAGGATTATTTTTTTTCACCTTGAAGTTCACATATGCACCCATCCGCGTGCCATATTGTTCGCAGGAAGACGGATGTATTGTCTCCTGATCCCACGTGCCATAAGAATCGATGGGCTTATCAAACTGAATGACGAAATATCCCTTGAAATTTGGAAGTTCCGGTCCAAGTTGCGCAGACATCCGGTCAGGATTATATCCAGTGATCTCATTTTTTATAATATCGATCTTCATATACCCTTTCATATTTTGTTTCCTGTACTGAATATCGTTCATTCTGTTGGCATTTGCCGTATCGAGATTAATTCCCTGTACAATAAGCCGGGCATCATTTGTATCAGAAAAAGTAAACTGAAAAATTGCGCATCTTCCTGAAGCCGTCATTTCTGTCTTAATGTTTTCCCTGCCTTTATCATTCTTTAACAGTACAGAATAATAATAGGGGGTAGCCGTTTCGTTCCGATGATCAAAATCCAATGCCCGCTCACCGGACAATACTTTCAAAGAACCAGTCTGAGGCATAATAGAGACATACCCGTAATCTCCCGTCCATACTGTGGGTTGATGGGTCGCCGTAAATCCCATAATCGAATTGTCTTCGTAGATGTAAAGCATTCTTCCCATCTTATTTTCACGTGTCTGTGCCACGAAATTGGTCATCGCAAATGGTGTACCCACACAAGGCATCGTACCCCCTCCTCCGGCTCCTTTTTCGATACCCGAAAAAGATGTTCCTATAAGTGGATTTACGTAATCTATTTCTGACTTTACTGCTACTTTATCCTCTGCATTTACATACGGTAAGAGTAACAACAGGCCTATAAAAAACAAATTCAACTTTATTCTCATATCAATTTGTGGTGAATCCACCTTCTATTTTCATGTGTTTATATTATATTTTTTTCATTACGGTCACATGGAACTCGCTATAATCATCATCTTGCGTGTAACGGTTTTGACTACGTCGATTACTTCGTAATTCATGCTCGTTTCATCAAATTAATTATTGTCTGAGTTAAAAGGAGTAATACGGAAAATCGGTATGACCACAGGCTCATCTGATCTTTGTCCAATTGGACCGGGAATTACAGGGATAGTTACATTTTTTATCGTTATCCCATTACTGGTCTGCTCAAATTGTACGTCGCTGTCCATGGGCTTGCCCGTCCACTCATCTATTGCAACGACCTTTCCTGTGAAGGAGGTCTGAATATCTGCTATTATTTTATAATCCTTATTTGGGTCAATCCTTGCAAATGCTGCAACATAGACCACGCCATCCGGTTTTTGAAACGCCACGGGGATTACACCATCGGGCCGTTGCAATTCAGTAAATGTAGGAGGTGCATCATGCCCGTCGACAGTTACTACCCGGGCATCAAATAATTCTTTCAGGAATCCATATGTATCCCTTCCTCTTAAACTTTGAACAAAGTCCTCTTTTTCAACATCATACGGCCATGCTCCGGAAGCAAGCATAGACAAACCCTGATGCGTATTATAATCTATTTTCCAATGAAAAGAACTGAACGCTTCCGAAATTTCTATCACCTGTTTGCTATTAGGAGAAAAGTCACCGAGCATAATTTTCTTGTTTTGCCCTTTACCTTCCAATATCAACTGGCAATTTCTCGCCCAATAGTCTCTTTTATAGGCTATAAGAAGTCTGTTACCCGAAATGGGTTCTATTTCAAAGTCACGCCAGAGATGCATAAGTTCCCAACAGGCCAGTTTTGGCTGTTTATCCAATGTCATAATTCCAAAGTTCAATGTTCCCTGAATGGCTTGAGAGTGATCCCCGTCATATAAACGATAAATTGTACCGCCCATCGTTCCCGCATTCATGTATGTTTCCCAAAGCTCCTTAAAGTTCCATGCGTGCAGCTTTTCAAGTACAGGACTATTTTTTGCACCGTGATATGATTCGGGAATATATCTATTGGCTCCGAATTCAGTATTGATAAAAGGGCGATTGTCACATCCCTGCCATTTCATAAATGTTTTAAGAGGAACCCCGTACCGGTCCTTTTCAAGGTAAGTGTTATGCATAATCACGTCCAGAAAACCGGGGGCAATATATCCAAGTGATTCGTTTGCGTATCCGAGCGGAAGCATCGGCATCAGGGGTTTAATCAGGTTCCATTCCCGTACCAGTATTCCATTCAGAATATTGAATTCACTTTTGTCACCCTGAAAAAACTCGCTCCAGGGATCAGCTCCATTCTCCGTATTCAAGGTGTTGGCTCCTATTTCAGTCCTTTCATTATCCAGTTGAATAACCAGTGTATTCGGACTGTGAAAAGCAGGAGTGCCTTTATTTATTGTATTTGCAAGAAAATTTTTTAAATGCTCTTCAAACTCTTTTGGATTATCTCTTTGTACGTAATCTGATATTTTTTTTAATCCCCCGCCCTGAATGGAAGCGCTAACCATAAAACCATAGTGTTCAGCGTCTTCGGTTACAACCCCTCCCCGAAGGGTATTAATTCCCAAAGATTTAATATACCGGGCATCCTCCGGGGTCAGGCTTCCTGACAAAACGCCTTTTACAAGGAATGGCTCTCCATTGACAAACAACTTATTTTTTCTTGTTTCTACCAATGTTGTTGCCACATTCAAATTTTCAGTTACAGAAGGAGTGGAAACCTCGATAAAGAGAGTATCAATGGAAGGGTTCAATGAAAGCCATAGGGATTTATCAATGTCTGTATTTCCCAACGTGCTGCCGTTACACTCAATCCTCGCTTTCCCTTTCAAATCATCCCCCGGAGTATAAATTTCCAGATACAATTTTCCATCATCATTCGAACAACGTCTTACCAGTAGTCCTTTTTTTTGTTTTTGGAACAAATAAATCTTTACTTGCTTTCCATTCTCTTTCCAATTATCTGGCAAAGCCATCGGGTTTTTCGGGACAGGAGATTTAAATACTTTTCCTAACGATCGTTCAATTTCATATTGCGGCCCCACCCCGGGACTTCCTTTTCCTATGATAAAAAACTCATTTTCGCTTTTTCGAAAAACTGAATATCCCTGAGGAGGCAGTTCATTCAGGTTAAAATCTTGTGTGAACCTGTTACTGATAAAACTGAGTGTACTGTTTTTGTTTATTTCGCCTATGATATGTAATCCGTCAACACTCCCTGGCGTAGTTGAAGTACAAACAATCTTGTGTGGTTTAATTTCCTGAATCCGGTCTTTTTTACCCAAAAACATATAAGGCTCCACTTGAAAAAATTGTCCGTCATTTATCGTAAGCGTACTTTCCCATGTTCCTTCACTGCCCCATATCACAAAAAACTCTGTCTTCTCGTTTTCACCGTGAACCGGTTTTATGGTCAGTAGCATACCCAAAGCAAGCACATAAAATAAAATTGATCTCATTTTGTATTTATTGTTTTTTTAATTCTTCTCAATTACTTCCTTTTCATTCCAAAATATCTTCTTACCTAATCCACTCTCTATTCTTTCTCCCCATGTTAATATATGGTTCAATGCCGGATCCGTTTGTTTTGTCTTGTCATATGTGAAGTCATAAGACCATCGATAACGATCGACCGGATGTCCAAACTCCATGATATGATCATATAACGTCATATCGGGATTGATCTTCTTCACTGCATCAAATACATTCAATCCGTTGGCAATGTGCAGAATAAAAAGATTGATATGACGGCTGGGTTGAAGCTTCTCAAGTATTCTTGCATCTGCAATATCGTAGATTGTATAATAGTCGGCAGAAGGGCCGCAATTAATCTCAGAAACAATTACGGGAAGATCACCCTGCTTATTCATCGTAAATCTGACTTCCAGTTCTTTAAAATTAAGCAGAGTATCGGAAGAGATCACGGTTCCTTCACGATAAAAGGGGGAATAAACCGCCTTTCCTTTTGCTGTCAATGCTTGAATAAAATTTTTGTCAAAATGGTCATTATGGGCATGAGATACAACTGCAAAATCAATCACATCCACTAATTCAATAAAAAATGGAGTTACCAGATCAATAGCAAAACAAACGTCTTTTGTCTTAATTACATATCCCATATTATATAATTTCCAGACAATCACTCCTTTGTCTATTTGACAGATTTTTATTTCACTGACAGATTTTTTAAAAACGTGTCGCAAATAATAAAGAATCGGATACTGGCTTTCCAACTTCATCGTCAGAGCAGAATCCTGTATGGATGAATTGTATAACTTCCATGTTTCAGGACTTACCTGCCACCCAAGTTTATCAAGTAGAACAGTTTTATCTCTTCTGGATTGAATATTTGAACTATTGGGAGGATTATCCCTGAACCAGATGAATGTAGAGTCGAGCTGATCCTTAAGTATACGTTCCTGAGCTAATACGGATTGAGAAATAAAAGCCGGTAATAAAATGAATAGGACTGACAAATTCAAATAATAACGATGTATGTCTACTATCTTCATTGTTTATCCACTGGCTTAATTCGAATCAATACCACGCCATGAGAAGCTATCTCGGCAGAAAAATGATTCTCAAATGTTCCTAAATCTTTTTGCCTCCATAAATCACGGACAACCTGTTTACCTGAAATTCCGAGATCAGCCCAGTTTGCAGTAACCATGGCCTTTTCTGCACCTTTGTTAAACAAACCCACAGCAATTGATCCATCTTCCATCGGTTTCGAATAGACCCACCACTCTCCTTTTTCGGAAACAAGTGAACCCTGCTCACCCAAAGGATCCTGGTTAACATCCAAAACTTCCGTGTTGGTAAGCAGGCTATATGTGAAATCATCCATTTTATCAAGATCGCATCCTATAAAAAGGGGTGCAGACAGGAGGCACCAGAGGCTTATATGCGAGTATTGTTCATCGGGAGTCAGTCTTGTTTTACGCAATTCGGGACCCCATCCCACATGACCCACCAAAAGCATATCCGGATCGTTCCAATGACCGGGTTCAGCATATCCTGCATAATGCTGGCTAAACCCGATTTTGGTCGTGCTTGTCCAGGTATCTGTAATATCGCCTGTGGTCCTCCACATATTGGCCCCCACTTTCTTTCCCCATGTCCAGGGTTCATTTTTCCTGCCCTGCGGTCCAGGGTTTATGCTAAAAACAATGTCTCTCGGGATGTCATCCAATATATTCCTCATCTTGATAAAAGGCTTCTGCAGCTCTTCTATGCTGTTATTCTTTGCGATCTGGGTATAGGAACACCAGTCGTATTTTATAAAATCTACCTCCCAATTGGCAAATTGCTCCGCACATTCCTGTTCATGTCCGTAGCATGCCACAAATCCCAGCGGAGAGCAGGTTATTGGGCCGGGTGAGGTGTGAAGCCCCAGTTTTAACCCTTTGTTATGGACGTACTGGCTCAAATCTTTCATATTTGGAAACTTACGATTTGAATTTATTCTCCCAAGTGAATCATAGGGTACACCGTTGAGGAGTGGATCATCGTTTTCAGGTGCAACGGTCCAGCCACCATCCACTACAACATAACTCCAGCCATAGTCGGCAAGCCCTGTATTGACGAGTGCATCGGTTGCTGCACGTACTTTACGGTCATCTACACTTATCCCTCAGACGTTCCAGCTGTTCCAGCCCATGGGTGGAGTAAGCGCTATCTTGTCGCCTACGATAATCTTAAAATCCCGTTTGGTTTTTCCCAATGAGTTCTTTGCATAAAGTGTCACCTTATACTCTCCTCTTTTATTGAGAACCCCTGTAATATACCCTGTTTTTTTGTTCAGTTTCAGTCCGCGGGGTAAGTTTTTTGCTGTATATTTTATCGGTCGTTTCCCGGTTACCGGTACAGAGTAAAAAAAGGGCGAGCCCGGCCGTACACCAAACACCCTGGCGCCGTTTATCTGAGGGGTTTCGGGTGTGGGCGGAGTGAGTATGAAACTTTTTAGCGAATCATCCATCTCTTGATGTATTGCCATCTCTGAATTTGGATATGCTGAAGATAAAGCCATCGTAAAAAACAGGATGGTGAGTAAAATCACACGAGTAGACCAATGAACACTAACATTACACATTATTCTTATTAATTTTTTATTGTTTGCATACTTTTAAGAATGCCCAAAATAAGACAAATGGATCTCCTACTTTTGGCAATTGATGATTAATAAATTCATCACTTTTGTTTTTGTCGGGTCACAAGACTGTAACAGAGCCTGACGGTTGTAAACCGGCATGCTTTCAATGGTATTGAAAGTTCACCTGCCATGGGTGTCAGGTCAGAGATGTTATCCTCGACACCATTGGTAAGCCATGCCCGATCAATATTAAACCATTCGGATTTCAGAAGGGCTGTTCCGTCCCGGCCGCTGGTTTCACGCAGGCGCAAAATACAGCCATTTTTGTCTTCCGCTTCCTTGAAAGCCGAAATTTCCACGTGTGAAGCATCTACATAGAAGAATGAACCCTGGTCAATTGGCATCTGGCTGGGACCACGTTCGTAGCGGCGTTCGTAACGGGAATATGGAATGAGGCCGGAGCGGGTCTGGGCATCAAAACGGGCGAGAGAGTCGTTGTCAAGGTCCTTTCCGCTGGTAATATAGTAACGGAATTCAAGTTCACCTGATTGAGACGCCTTGATGTTGACAGACCAATAGTTGTTTGTGACATATGAATAGATATGTCCGTTACGAAGGTCTAATTTCTCAGGCCATTTGCCACGATTGATGTCCGTCAGTGAGACAAGCGGGAAGTCGGGCGTTGCCAGGGCGACCGTTGTACTGCCATCGCGGGATAGGACAAGATTTTGCGTGGCAAACCATTCACGGTTGGAGCCGGGAAGCTGGTCGAGATTAGGGTCGGCCCATGCATTTTGAACCTGATATTGAAATTGCGGAGCAGCGGAACGGAACGGGAAGGCAAAGTAAATGGCCTCCTTGGAGCGGATTTCCTCCTTGGAAATACGATTACGGATGTCTATACGCTTCAGTGTGTCGTAAATGATAATTTCGCTCTCTATGACCGGTACGTTTTTTGCACGGGACCCGATGCGGATACAACGCCCAAAGGGTGTCGCAATATTTTCCAAAAGCCGGGCGTCGTTCTGCCCCGAAACGTCAAGTCTCGTTGTCGGAGGTACGGAGGAAACATTTCTTTCGATTTGCTGGCCTTCACCACCGGCGACATAAACCAGTTCATTTAAACCATGGGGTGCGTTCCGATCTACCAACTCTCTTTTTAATTCTTTATCAATCAGGCTGACAATTCCACCTGTCTTGTTATCAAAAGCCACACGGTAAAAGCGTGATTCAATTTCCCAACTGTCTGAAGATGCTTGTCTGGTGGAGACGGTCTTGTTAGTCATCACTACATCTTCCAGATTTTCCACATCGAGCTCTTCACCAATAATTTCATATGTTTTGTAACCCATGCCGGGTACGTCTTTGGCAAGGAAACGCAAACGGCAGAAACGGTTTTTCTCGAGCAGAATTTCGCCGGCAATCTCTTCCCTCGTGACATTATCAATCAGTTGCTGGTTGTCGTTTATGTCAATCGTTACAAGATCGCTTCGTGTGTGCAGCGTGGGATTAAATACGAAAAGGGTACGATCTTTAATAGAGATGAACTGCGTAAGCCGTGCAAAGGCGTGTGTCAACAGATCCTTTGCTGCCCAGTGGGCACGTACCGCATGGGCTTGCTTGAATTCGAACTGGCGGAGTACGTTCTCGCGGTCAGGCTGAGTGATACTATTGTGAGCACCCCAGGTATGTTCGTCGTAAAACATAAGATCTTCCCATGCATCACGAAGTTTCTGATCCGGATAGGCAAGGTTCTTGTCAAACAAAGAGGCGAATGCCAGAAACATTTCCGCTGCAGGCAATATCCGCTGGGTATTACGGTTCATGATGGTTGGAGCGGTTGAACTACCCACGGCATCTGCCCAGTAGGCACCGCCGTCGCCACGAAAAACAGGAAGCTTATCTGCAAAGTTTTTTTCGATATAATCAAAATAATCAGTATCCGTAGCAAAAACAAATTTGGGATACTCGTAAACGGCATTCCAGTCAATAATTGCCTTGACGGATGAGTCACGCATCACGGCGTTGTCACCGGTTTGTCCGAACAGGTAAAACGCATCTGGTGCGTAATCCTCGCGACGATAGCGCGCCAGCACCTGAACGATCCCCTGCCGGGATTTGTCGAGTGTGGGGCTTGTACTAAATAGACGATCGGCATTTCGATAAGAACGGGAGAAGAAGGAGATCACACGTTGTCCATCGGGACCTTCCCAGTAAAACGGTGAATTTTCATTGAGGTTGCTATACATAAGTAACGGTCCGCGATGCTGGTTACTCGCAATGGCAAAACCTTTCACGCCAGCATCTGCAAGATAGGACGGAACCGACCAGCATTGGGATGGAATATCTACCAGGCAGGCGGTATCTACCGGTACATTGTGTGTACGCCGTAAAGTAGCCGAACTGTAAAGTGCACGGTAAAGTTCCTCTCCATCGCACACGCTGGTTGGCAGATTCAGATAAAATGCACCGATACCCACGCGATTATCTCTTACTAACCCCATCAACTCCTCTACACGCGGCGAAGTACGAAGACGCGTGTAATTTTCGGCCAGCCAGGCCACTTCAAGATTGAACTTGTACCCTGGAAACTTATTCACAAATTCGAGCACAAGGTCGGTATTCCGTGCGTCCAGCTCTTCGACATTTTGCTGATAGTCGGTGAACCCGATGTCATTATGTATTTTCAGGCCAGCGAAAAGTTTCCAGCGTTTTTCAGGTTTGAAAATATCTGTGGTTCTGTTTTTTCCTTTGTCAGTTTCTACAGTGAATGTGTATGACTCTGGCTTGTCGGACACCGGGACCTCTGCCATCATCACGGAATACTCACCAAAATCCGCCATGCTGCTTTCTTTCAGGTTTGAAACAACCGTGTGGGCGCCCAGTTGGAAAGTAAAAGACAACTTCTCGACCGGAAGACTGTGTCGTATTATGAAATCGACTTCCTCAAATAATTGACCGTTGCGATTCCGGTAAAAAATTGTCGGCTCCACCGACAGTGCCAATCCGGTGTCAATTGGCTTTACAGCACGCTCCATCCATAGGGAATCGTAATGAAAAACACCTGGCCCGACTGCAATTATTGAAATTTCATTGACACCCTTTTTCAGAAACGATGGATGAATTGGCACGCGCAACGAAAATCCGTTGTGCGTCAACTCCCTCCCCTGATGCATGTCCGCGTCTTTTTTATATTTTGGGATGATGCGAAAACGTCCTTTTTTTCCGTTGATGGTTATATAGACCTCGTTTGGCGCATGGGACATCATGAACCCCTCGATGGCAAAAACCGCAGGCAATGCTTCGTCGAGACTGAAACGGATACGGGAAGGTTCTCCTGCTCCCTGTGTCCTGCTCCATCTTTTCGGATCCTTGTCGATATCCACGTCATAAATACGCAGTTTCTCTCCCCCTGAAAATTCATCCGATGTAAGGTTGACTGTTCCGATACTCCAAAGTATGTTACTGGTCTGATTCTCGCCCAATATCCTTGCAGCAACAGTTGGAGCCGTTACTGCAAGGATGGTGGAGGTACCGGTGATCTTTAAAAACTTACGACGTGTTAAATCAAAATTCATAAATTACAGACTTGCATGAATCATTCATGTTTTAATCGAGAATAACTTCAATCCTGAGTTCTTAAGCCCGGGAAGTGATAAGTATGCTTCCGGATTTCAGGTTATCTGAGCTTACGGTGACTTTAATCTCTCCGTTTTTTTCGGTCGCCTGGATGATACCAATGCACTTGCCCTTGAAAACTTTTCGGTTATTGACAAATTTTGTCGGCTCAAGGTCTAGTACATCGCCATTTTCTACGCCGATAAGTTTACCGGGACCTTCAACATGGAATGTCACCAGGTTATCGGCATCGGGAACCATGACTCCGTTGCTATCAACAATAGTGACTTCCAGGATGGATGTATCCTGGCGGTTGGGGCGCAACATTGTCTTGTTGGCTATGACATCTACCCCGCTTGGTACTCCTGCGGTTTTTCGTGTCGTTTCTGCAAGGATGAAACCCTCTTCGTTGCGTGCGACGGCTCTTAATGTTCCAGGCTGATAGGGAACCTGCCAAACAATTTGCAAATCTTCACCCAATGGCTTTTCTCCCAGCGACTTACCATTAAAAAATAATTCAACAAATTTACAGTTCGTGTAGGCGACAATGGGAATTTTCACACCCTCTTTTCCCGGATGTGTCCAGTGTGGAAGGATGTGTACCATCGGTTCGTCTGTCCACAGACTCTGATAAAGGAAATAATGATCTTTTGCCAGGCCTGCCAGGTCGAAAATACCTTTGTCTTTGGAGCGGAAGGGCCATTTATCATTGGCTTCGCCGAGATAATCGTAGCCTGTCCACCGGCACGAACCAATCATGTAAGGAAGCTTCTTATTTTGCAACCTGAAGTTATCCCTGACGCCAACCGAAAAATAATTATTGTCATAAGAAGACGCATAACCTTTATTTTCATCGGCGAATACTTCGCTTTCACTCAGGTGCGGTACGGCATGCCTGGTATTATTCGGGCCCGCATCAGGACGGCGGCTCATCGTAAAATAGACACCGCGTGTTTGTCTCGAATGTGGCATTTCGGTACCGAACAGCGTACGATCAGGATACTCTTTATGATAATCCTCCAGTGCCCTCAATTTTTCGCCTTCGCTGTTGAAGCCATACACGTCAAGGGCGGTACCACTTGATCCGCGTGCCTGGGTGATGGGGCGCGTATTGTCAATAGCACGGACAAAGCTGGCAATTTTAATCTGCCACTCATTGGTGAAACCACCCACTTCGTTACCGATACTCCACATTATGACACTGGGGTTGTTGCGTTCACGACGCAATAAGTTACCGAGATCTTTTTCCCACCATTCCTTGAAATAATTGCCATAATCATGCTTCGAGGTTCCCTTGGGTTGAAACCAGCCATCGAATGGTTCATTGATCACCATCAATCCGAGCTCGTTACAAAATGTGGTTAGTTCCAGACTAAGAGGATGGTGTGCCGCACGTATTGTATTACAGCCGATTTCTTTCAGCTGTTTGAGTCGATGATAAAGCACGTCGTCGGGAACGGCCGTACCCAGTGCACCACCGGCGTCATGGTGATTGCATACACCCTTGATCATGGTACGCACGCCGTTGAGGCGGAATCCCAATATGTTGGGTTTTACTTCTATTTTACGGATGCCCAATGGCGTAAAATACTGATCGAGTAATTTGTTACCTTCCCAAACCTCTGTTTCCACTTTATAAAGATTGGGCGCATCGGGGGACCAAAGTTCCGGAGCATTCACCGTCATTTCCTGTGAAAGCTCGACCTTATTTTCAATATCGGCAGGATTCTCAACATAAGCCACTACCTGTCCGCATTTGTCGCGGATGGTTTGTTTTACCATTACATGGACAGGCTTTTTACCGGTATTGACAAGAGTTGTTTCAATTTTTACCCCGGCGAAATTTTTGGTGATGTGTGGCGTGGTAACAAATGTGCCCCAATGATCAACATGAACAGGATTGACCACTTCAAGCCATACATGACGGTAAATACCGGATCCGGTGTACCAGCGGCCACTGGGTTCCAGCGAATGATCTACACGTACGGCAATGACATTGGAGCCGGACTTCAGATAAGGTGTTAAATCATAACGAAACGTCGTATACCCATAGGGCCAGTGTCCGAGATGATGACCATTTATCCATACGTCGCTGTTCATATAAACACCATCGAAATCAATAAATACCTGGCGATTTTTCCATGAGTTATCCCACTTCAAATTTTTACGATACCAACCGATACCGCCGGGATAATAACCTCCATGCCAGCTTGAAGGATTGGATTTCTCAATTTTCCCTTCAATACTCCAATCGTGCGGCAAATCCAGAATACGCCAGTCATTATCGTTGAATGATGAAGCCTCTGCACCACCCTCCACGTCACCCAGATGAAAACGCCAGTCGAAGTCGATCTGCTGACGGGTACGGACTTTGGAGCTACCCTCCCGGTCATCCACAGTCCTGGCCATGCAACCCACAGGAGTTAATGCGGCAAGACCTGCTCCACCTGCAACCACAGTTCCTAAAAAAGCTCTTCTCTCCATATAACTTTTTAATCTAAATATATACTTTACTCACACTTTCGGCTCCCATCCTTTTGCATACTCTCTTCCCCACAATTTTTGGGCTTCCTTGTTATTGAGTATATGTCCGTTTTTCGGATCGATGTCGAGAGTCTGGCCTGTACGCCACGAAATATTGCCCAGCTGTACAAGCAAGGTACTCCGATGACCTATCTCACAATCGGCATTGGGTTTTTTGTTGTTCCTTATACTATCAAGGAAATTGGCTACATGTAATACGGCAAGATTATCGCCGGCATTCACTATATTGGTAGTATCCTCGCTATCGCTGGCATCTTTGCTGTCTTTTATAACTTTGCCCGCCATGTCGTATACCGTGTAGGAATTTCCACCGGGATTAAAGATTGTTCCTTTATCACCGTAAAACACTACTCCTCGGGAAGCATCGTTTATCTTGAATTTGTTACAACTACGTCCCTCCCATACGATCATTTTATTTTCAGGAAACTCGATAGAGATGGTTTGGGTGTCGGGCGTTTCCCAGTCGTCTTTGAAGGCATAACGTCCACCCAGTGAAGATACCCTGGTGGGAAATTCCACCCCCAGTCCCCAGCGTGCAACATCCACTTCGTGTGTACCATTGTTGAGTGCTTCGCCCGTGCCCCAGTGCCATAGCCAGTGCCAGTCGTAATGTACCAGTCCATCCTTATACGGACGGCGTGGAGCAGGGCCTTGCCACAATTCGTAATCGAGCCACGATGGAACCGCAGCATCCTTATAGTACGATGCTTTGCGATCGTTGACATACCAGGTCTTTGCCATATACACATTTCCGATAATTCCTGCACGAATATCGGAAACCATCTCAATCAAGCCAGTACCCGAGCGGCGCTGGCTGCCCATCTGTACAATACGGTTGTATTTGCGGGCTGCGGCAATCGCCAACTCGCCCTCATTGGGATTGTGGCTAAGAGGTTTTTCCACGTATACATGTTTGCCCATGGCACAGGCAATGATCGTTGCAGGTGCATGCCAATGGTCGGGCATCGCGATCACCAACGCATCAACACCCTTGTCTTGCAATGCCTTCCGAAAATCCTTTTCGGCCCTGGGTTTCTTACTCTGTATTTGCCCCACTCTCTCCACACTTTTTGCCATTGCCCGTTCATCTACATCACAAATGTATGCGACTTCGCAATTGGACTGTCGGGCAAAATGTCCTGCCAGGGAAGCGCCACGGCTATTTACACCCGCCACAGCTACTACTATTTTATTACTTGGCATCCCGTTGGTAAATACGGCGGGCATAGCCAATCTCGACAGACCAATACCGGCTGCTGCAAGCCCCGATTTTTTAATAAAATCTCTTCTAATCATATTATTATAAATTACGGTTATTCTTGGAATTATTTTAGTTTTCTTATCTTGATATTGCGGAACGACACCACGTTGCCATGATCCTGTAACAAGATGGGTGTTTGAACGGGTGTCGAAAAATCCTTGCTGTCCTTATACTTGCTACCATTGATCAAAGTCTTGAAAGCATCGCTGCCGCGCTCGAACGTTACCACTTTTTTTCCGTTGAGCCAATGCTCCACGTGATTACCCTTGGAAATAATACGCGCCTGGTTCCATTCGCCAATGGGTTTGTCCTTTTTGCCTTTCGGGGAAATCAAGTCATACAGGCCACCTTGCAGTCGGTTACCGTTTTTTCCTTGTTTGGCATCAGGATGATTTTCATCATCTAATATCTGAAATTCCAAACCTAGATTGGTTCCCGGCAGGATGAAATACTTGATACCACTGTTGGCTCCTTTGGTGGTACGAAATTCAAGCGACAACTCGAAATCCGAGAATTGGTCCTCGGTGATAATATCACCCGGACGGGGTTTGACCGTGTTGTCGAGCGTCAATACTCCGTTTTCAATTATCCAGCCATTGGGAAAAGGCCCCCCTTTAAAATGTTTCCATCCGGTAGATGTTTTTCCGTCAAAAAGAAGTACCCATCCCTGTCGGATCTCTTTTTTGGTCAGGACAGGAAATTGTGCCTGGGTGAAAACCACAAACAGGCAAATAAAAGTAAAAATTACTGTAAATCGTTTCATATCTTTAATTTTCCTTTGTTATAAATACAAATCTAAACCTTTTTATGACAATGAACAGATAAAACTCTGGCATTTAATCTCCACTTTTCACGAATTCAAAAAACATC
>ENA-UOOE01000657-UOOE01000657.1-fermentation-metagenome-genome-assembly--contig:-NODE-657-length-32602-cov-4.974191_pt1 | contig 32602 bp, 34 predicted proteins | sample MGYA00245776_ERZ724021 | MGnify/ENA primary metagenome ERZ724021 (study PRJEB28704, sample SAMN03018321) | fermentation metagenome | biome: anthropogenic terrestrial biome; feature: soil; material... | reverse complement strand
ACATATATCATTGCTATAAAATAGATTAAAACACATTACCTATATTTGTTAAATTTGTAATAAATAAATCATATAACTATAAAGAGATGAAATTATTACAAAGGATATTAATATGGGTATAGTTTTCTTTACCAAATTTATAAATGAAGTTCCATAATGTTCTGTAACTATCGCTAAGCATATATGGGTAGGTGAAACCTGCATAGCAATATATGTAATACACATGAGAAGTATCATTAATGATAATCCTCCATTAGGTATAGTTGCATATGCTAATGGCAAAGCTAAAGAAATCATAGCCTGAGAACCTGCTACTAATGTTCCAAAGAAGAATATTAACGAAAATATAACCACTGATGATATTGGCAATATCTTGAAATAGTCAGGCAGTCTTTCGATAACACCAGTAAATGTTAATACTTCTTTAAAACTCATTATCACTATAGTTGTAACAATTAATTTAGATTCAATTGCTGATACAAACATAGGCTTAATCTCTTTAAAATTAAATTTATTTAATATAAAGGATAATATAATAACTGGAATTACTGCTAAATGGACAGCTATTCTTAATGTTAGAATAATAGTTATAGTTAGTGCTATAGGCCATAATGCAATTATTAAATTCTTAATATCCTTCATTTTGTCATTAGATCTTTCCAGTCCTGTTTCTTTTGGAATTCTTCTAACATAGAAAAAATATCCCAGTAAGAATAACACAACTACCATTGGTAGCATTCCTAATACAAAGGCGGTCATATCAACATTTGCTAGATTAATAGCAAGTAAAATGGATGAATATGTAGGTAAAAAGGACTCCGATATATGCCTAAAGTAGCTTGTAATAAAAGTCTTTTCTTCCTTAGATATATAATCTCCACCTGCATTATCAACAATAGGCGATGCAATTAATACTGCTCCAGCTGATGGTAGCAGACCAATAATAAAGGGCGCAGCCATTGCATTAACCCTTCTACTATTAAATAAATTGCTAAGAGATTTTTCAGCTAACATCAAATGTCCTCTTTTCTCCATCATCCTTTGTAAAAAGGTAATAAAATAAAATGCCAATACAAGATCGATTGTTTGTCTACTAATTGCTCCATTAATAACTAATTTTGCACCCTGAAATGGATTAATTTTATAAAGGATGATGGTTCCTATAATACCTGCTATTATTGATAAGTATAATGGCTTATTAGCCTTCATAATTGCAACAATACAGGTAAAGATTAATAGCAATTTTAAAATGTCCAAAATAATCCCCCTTTTAATGTCTGTTAATAATTCGAAAAAAGGGACAATTTACTTGTCACTTTTAACTTAAATTTTTTAATAATCCTAGCAATTCATCTACTCCTGGTAAGTCTATGCCCTTTGGGTATTTAGCATAAGTAATTTCTCCTTCGGAATTAATTATAAATACAGCAGGAAGCTGTAATTCTTCTCCTTCATATTCACCATGCTCTAAACCCATTTTTCTAGATTCTCTAATCAGCTCCACAAGGTTATCACTCATTAATTCTTCCTTAGTTTTAACTACAGGAATTTCAAATTGCTCATATAACTTCTTGGATTCATCACCAATTATGCAAAATCTATACTTTCTTTTTTCTATTGCCTCATCTATAATCTCATCTCTTGATTGTAATACTACATAAACCTTTGTATTTTTTTCATAAAACTCTTCAAGCCTCTCATTTAACTTAATCATTTCATACTGACAAACAGTACATCCATAATATCTCAAGAAAATTAGAACTGAATTATTCTCTTTATTTATATTAAGAAAGCTCTCATAATCTCCTCTGACTGTATGAAATGAAAAATCCTCCATCTTACTTCCTACAATTAACTTTGTCATTTTGTATCCCCTTTCTCTAATGAAAAGGATGATTTCCGTATAAAACAGCAACCATCCTCTAATTTAAATATTCTTTAAAGTTCTACACTTCTCCAAGTAAATTCCATTTTTTTATAGTTGAGTCACTCAATTCTATTCCTCTATTTCATAACTAACTTCACATTTAACCTTCCCACTATTATATCTTACATTAGCAAAGATAAATGCAAATACTACAACTCCTATGTTCCCTAAAAGTAATGGTGTAGTTAAACTTGAACCTAATAATACAGCTTGTAATATAAATATTCCCACTGCTAATGCAACTAAAATATTTGATGCACCATCGCTTATATGAAGAGGCGACTTCTTCCATTGTTCAGGTAATAACCTCTTCAATTTAAGTAAGGATAATGCTACCATAATATTAGATACACTACCTATCGTTGTTGTAATCTTAGATAAAATACTAATATCTAAATTAAAAACGATTGGTAATAACCCTACAAAGAAAAATATAGTCAGCAAATATATCGGAGTTCTATGTTTTTTATGCAATGTTGCTAATTTATCTGGTAGCCATCCATCATTACATGCTTGCATTAATGGTTTAGTTGCAGAAGCAAGTTGTGAGTTAAGGGTTGATATCAATGCCGCCCATGCTCCTCCTATAATGAAAAATACATATAATCCCTTTGGCAATATTCTTTCCGCTACTAATGTCAATGGTTGATTTGCTACTTGTTCAACTGGTAATACACCAGCTGCAATAGTTGCCATAAATCCATACAGTATAGCTACTGCAACTGTAGATATAATCATTACTTTAGGTATGTCTTTTGTTGGATCTTTGGCTTCACCAGCTAAGTTTGCAATTACCTGTGCGCCACCTGTTGCAAATGTCAATTGAGCAGTCGCTCTTAATAATCCTAACATTCCCCCTGTCATAAAAGTAGCTTCATTGAAATAATTAGGTTCTAATTTTGTTATCCCAAAAGCAGAGAAAACAGCTAAAGCTAAAACTAGTGTAGTTACAATTATATTCTGGAATTTAGAAAATTTATCAATCCCCATATAATTTAATCCATATAGTAATACTAGTATTCCTATGGCTAGTACTTTTCTAGGTATCATTGGTAAAAATGGCATGGCATAATCTGCAAATGATAAACAATACATCGATAATGATATGTTTGTAAGTATATATATAACTGTATATGCTCCAGTCCATCTCTCTCCTAATAATGAGCCTATTACAGAATAAGCTCCTCCCCTGAATCTTGCAGCGGTATTAATTAAAGTTAGTGGATACCATGAAATCAGTACCATTACCGCTGATAACACGAAGGCTATTGGAACAGACCTACCGGTCATTCCGATGGCTACCCCTGTTAACGACATAATTCCTGCACCAATAATCTGCCCTGTAGAAGCACCCATTAAATCCCAAAATCCCAGTGTTCTCTTTAAATCTTTGGTCGAAGTTAATCCGTTTGACATATCCCCATCTCCGTTCAAATATTATTCTTAATCCTATTATGCTTCACTGGAAGTAGTACAATATGCTTCATTTACAGCTCTGCAAAGTCTATTTAAACCTTCTTCCAGTAACGTTCTTGGACATGCAAAATTTAATCTCATGAATCCAGCTCCACCTTCACCAAACCATGTGCCGCCATCTAAAGCTACTTTTCCTTCATGGGCAATTAATTTTTCTAGTTTTTCTCCATCTGTTTCATAAGCTCGTAAATCAATCCACCCTAAATATGTTGCCTGCGGTTTTATCATCTTTGCCTTTGGCAGGTGTTCTGCTAAATATGAATGTATGAATTCAATATTTGCTTCAAGATATCTTAAAAGTTGTTCTAACCATTCCTCACCTTCGTTATAAGCTGCCTCTAATGAAACTATGCTTAATGGATTTTGTCCGCCTATGTTATTTTTCTCCAGGATCCTTCTATATCTTTCCATAAATTTAGGATTAGGAATGATAATATTAGACGATTGCATTCCTGCTAAGTTAAATGTTTTACTTGGGGCTGTACATGTTATTGAGTTCATCGCAAATTCTTCACTTAAGGAAGCAAACATTATATGCTTATTCCCTGAATAAACTAAATCATTATGAATTTCATCAGAAATAATTAGGACATCATTTTCTAAACATATTTGACCTAGTTTTATTAATTCTTCCTTAGTCCAAACCCTTGATACCGGATTGTGAGGACTACATAGAATAAACATTTTTACCTTTGGATCTTTAGCTTTTTCTTCGAAGTCGCAGAAATCGATTTCATAGTATTCACCATTAAATTTCAAAGGATTATTTACTGCATGACATCCATTGTTTTCTATTGATCTTTTAAAAGGATAATATACAGGCTGTTGAATAAGTACCTTATCTCCTGGTATACAAAAAGCCTGAACTAAGTAATTTACTGCTGGAACTACCCCAGGAGTATATTCTATCCACTCTTTTTTAATCTCCCAGTTAAAACGCTTTCTTGTCCAATTAATTATTGCTTCAAAATATGAATCTGTTCTTTTACTGTAGCCATATATTCCGTGTTCTGCACGCTTGACAACAGCTTCCACAATGGGGTCAGCCGCTTTAAAATCCATATCGGCTACCCAAAATGGCATTAATTCTGCCTCACCAAACATTGATTGCAATGTCTCTGAATCCCACTTTGATGAGTTTGTTCCTGTTCTGTTAATTACTTTGTCAAAATCATACTTCACAATAGTTCCTCCTTTAAATTTTAATTTTTGTATTAATTCCTATTGTCTGAATAATAACCACATATCATTTTGAAACTTACATATTTTCGTAATGATAGGAATTATGTACCGAATCGATTCTAAATAAATTATAGCACCATATTGTCGCATGTCAATAGTTTTTTGAAATTTATCGTCTTTTTGGTACATGGGATTAAGAAAAATAGTCAAACATGATATCTTTATTGTAGATTCTTTTCTTTTCTTTATAAGATTGATTAATAAATACCGTGAGGGTGATAAAATGTCATTTGGAAATAGATTAAGGCAGCTTAGATTAGAGAATAATATGACTCAAGAGGATTTATCTAAAAAACTAAAAGTTTCTAGGGCAACTGTTGGAAGGTATGAAACTGATGAAAGATTTCCAGATAAGAATATATTAAAGAATATAGCTGATATTTTTTGTGTTTCAATTGACTTTCTTTTAGAGAGAACAAATATTAGAAATTGTGAAATTATTACTAAGGAATCTTCCTATGAATTGTATTATGCAACTAAGAATTATGAGATAATTGAAGATAAGATAAAGAAAAAGCTTGTTTTGGAAAACATCATAGATGAGAAAGATTTAATACCTAAAGAAATGATAGATAATATTATCAATTATGGTATTGAAGCAGCTATTAAGATATATTTATTGGAAAATAAATTAAAAAAGAATAAGTAGTATCTATTGAAAAATCTTAGATTTTTTCACAGCCTCACAAATAAAAATAGCCAAGATATTAATACATATCGTGGCTATAGTTTTGTTTAGAGAACAACCCCTGTGTCAACTTTTAAGCTTCATATGAACCTCATTATTAACTACATATCTTTCAGTAGCTTCCTTTGTTAAATTATCATGCCATTCAGGTAATCTTAAATCTGATTTGTAATACTTTTCAAAAATGCCATATAGATATCGATAATTATTTCCGTTATTTAGTATTTCTTTAAGAGCATTAGTGTCTATTGATATAATTTTCATTCCATATATGCACTCATCATTATTTCCATATAGCTCGTAGGGTTATTTCAAAAGGTAAAAGCATGGATAATTTGACACAAGCAGATATCACATTATTGATATCTCATGTAAACTCTTACACAAGAAAAAAAGCTGAATGACCAGTCCCCCTATGATGCATTCAGCTCTAGATATGGATTTAAATTAATAAATGCATTAGATATCACTAAAATTGAACCCAAATTTAACTCATTTGGGAGGTGTATTTTACGGTTTTTAGCAAAGGTCTAATTTAGTCCTTTTCCCTAGATTCTACCATATTGTTTTCCTATTTACTATCTAAAAATAAACTAAAAAAACCAACCAGAATACTATGTACCCGTTGGTTTTTACTATTTCTCATATCCTTATATTACTATAGCAAACAACTTACTTTAACTAATCTGGTCTGTATATAGTTAAAATGAACTCTTCTCCTATTTCTTTTAATTCAGGTTCTTTTGCCCCTTGTTTTTGCATAGTTTTTATAATCATTGGAATACCCCTACCTAGTTGATCGATATATCTTAAATTTTCCATGTATTTAACTAAAAATGGATTTCTAGAATAAGACACTCCTATTTTCATTTTCTCAATTGTAACTGTATTTGGAAGTTTACCAGGACTATGAAATTCAATTCTGTTATCAAACATTAAAACTCTTATTTTAGATCCAATTATACTATAATTTCTATGAACTACTGAATTGACTAAAGCTTCTCTTAGAACTATCGCTGGATAAATTTCCTTTTCATTTCTTACTGCCCCCACAATAGTAGATGGAGTTTTTATATTGTTCTTGATTATAACTAAAGCTTGTTCTACTACTTCTGGGAGATTTCCCACTATTTGTTTTTTATCTATTAGTTCTTCAGTTATATCCGTACCTCTAAAATGTGCAAAACTAATTCCGCTTTGAGGTAATTTGTCTTCTACTTTTTTCCCAAAGATAAGCAATCCACCAACTGTACATTCTTTGGTATTTCCTGCTTCTCTTAATATGTCTGCGTTTATAAGAATTCTATTAACGGCTTCCTCTGTTTCTTCATATAGGTCAAACATATTATATTTCATAAAATAATCTCTAATTGAGTCTAGATTAAGATCTTTTTTAGTAGTACCTTCAACTGTTGATATATCAAAATGAATCGACCCACTTGCTTGAAATAACCTCATTAGTTCTTCCCTAGAAGCAATTCTCTTAGTTGTTCCGACTCTTATATAATATTTATTATCAACTGTATAATAGGGTTTATTTACACCCTTAGGAATTGTAATAACAGCAACTCTTGAATCATCTATATTTATTTCTTGATAAAAAGGAATAATATTAGGAATACAATTATTTCTACATATATTCATAATTTTTTCTTCAAAATCTTCAAGGGTAATCCCCTTTATTAGTCCATCATCTGATACACCAATAATTATGGTACCACCTTCCAAATTTGCGAATGAAACAATTTCTCCAGCTAGATCATTAGGCTTTATTTTCTCTTCTTTAAATTCCACATAAGCATTTTCGCCTTTACTTATAATATCAATTAAATCTTGTTGGCTTAACATTTCATCGCTCCTTCTCCCTTTATTTAAACATCGATGAAACTGATTGCAGTTTCTATACACCGTTGCAACGAGGTGGGTGATTAGGACACACCACCTCTTATAGATATTATACCATATTTATTGCCAATTTCTTGTTTTTGTAACCTATTTAATAATAATTTGTGAAATAACTCCGATAATTGCTATTCTAGCATATGATTATTCCATATAATTCCTATATATGTAAAAATAAATACTAAAAATATTAAAGGCTATTAGTAATTCTATAAAATCACTAGTAGCCTTATTATCAACTCTTTACAAAGAAACTATTTCAAGACCTTTTAACTAATTCATAGATTATCACAATAAACTGATTTAAAAATTACAATAACATTACAAATTATTTAAAAAAGCAGGCATCGAGTATAATGCTCGATATTCCTGCTTTTAATCTGGTCTTAATTCTCAAGTTCTTCTTTTAATTTTTCCACTTCAGATTTAGAAAGACCTGTTGCCTTTACTACTAGAGTTATTTCTGCCCCTTCTTTTAATAGGTTTTTAGCTACTTTTTCTATTCCTTTTTCTATCCCTTTTTCTATCCCTTTTTCTATCCCTAATAACTCTCTTTTTTCTAATATGCTCATAGTAACAGCTCCCTTCCCATCTAATCTTTTTATTTCCTTTTTTATATCGTCTTCTGTTATTTTGCTATTTGTCAGTTCTATATATCTTAAATATATTTGCCCATAATATATTGTTGTTTCTAGTGGTTCTTCTTTCTTTTCACCAACTTTTAATGTTCTTTAGTCTATTATAACATTCACATGATTAGATTTCCATGTATTCCAAATGAATATAGTGATTATATCCATATAAATCCGTTCTTGATAGACCATATTCATTTATAATTTTGTTTCAATAATTTTTCTCCAAAAAGAAGGAGTTTTAATATTAATTGTTGAATATGTATTATAAAGCATTTACTATCATAATGATATACTAAAGGATTGATTCTTATGAAAGTAGAGGTAAAATTATTTGCTACCTTTAGAAATGGAAGGTGGAAAACTAAGGTATTAAGCTTAGAGGACGATGCAAGCATTAAGGAAGTATTACACTTATTAGAAATAAAAGATGAGGCTCTCGGTATTGCACTAATCAACGGAAAACATAGTACATTGGAAAGTACTTTAAGAGACGGTGACGTACTGGCTTTATTCCCACCAATTGGTGGAGGTTAAAATTAACACGTAAATAAAAAAGAATATAAATCTCGATTCCTAGTGACCTTTAGGGGCTGTTAGGAACGATAGGGTATGAAGAGTAATCTTTATGCCTGCCACTGTGCAAAGAGATTGTTGTTTACCAAATCCTTAGTAAATAGCGATCTTTTTTATTTGTCTAAAAATTAAAAAGGGGGAGAGAAAATTGGCAAAAGGTATAGTAATATCTCCAGACAAATGTACTGGATGCAGAACTTGTGAATTAGCCTGTTCCTATACAAAAACTGATTCTTTTAATCCAAAGGATTCAGCAATTTCTGTATTATCCTATGATGAGGCTGGTTTACAAGTTCCTATGACTTGCTTGCAATGTGAGGAACCACATTGTATGATGGTTTGTACTGTAAATGCAATTTCTAAAGATTCAAAATCAGGTGTCGTCCAGGTAGACGGAGACAAGTGTATCGGATGTAAGATGTGTGTAAGCGCTTGCCCATTCGGTAACATGACCTACAGCAAAAGACAAAAAATTGCTGTTAAATGTGATTTATGTGGAGGACTTCCTCAATGTGTAAGACTGTGCCCTAGCGGTGCAATTGAGTATAAGGAATTAGATGGTCCGCTGCATAAAAGAAAGAATATAGCCAACCTGTTTAATGATGTATTTGGGGAGGTGGCCAAATAATGAACGGCTGGACTGGAAAATTAATTAGAGTAAATTTAAGTGATAGTACAATTAAGTTAGAAAATTTAAATATGGAGAATGCGGCTCTTTATCTAGGTGGCAGAGGATTAGGCTCTAAATACCTTTATGATGAAATTGATCCATCAATTGATCCATTAAGCCCGGAAAACAAACTGATATTTATGACTGGACCATTGACTGGTACTTATGCAACATGCGCCGGTAGATTTAATGTAATAGCAAAGGCACCTCTAACTGGAACTATAGGTGCTTCAAACTCAGGTGGACACTTTGGTCCTGAGCTTAAATTTGCAGGCTATGACGGTATAATATTTGAAGGCAAGGCTAAGTCACCTGTATATCTTCATATTCATGACGACGATATAGAATTAAGATGTGCTAAACATCTATGGGGCAAAGATGTCTTTGAGACTACAGATATTCTTCTAGAAGAAAATGAAGAAGACTCAAGAGTAGCTTGTATAGGCCCTGCTGGTGAGAAACAAGTATTATTTGCTACAGTTATGAATGATAAGGACAGAGCTGCAGGTAGATCCGGACTTGGTGCAGTCATGGGTTCTAAAAATCTTAAAGCCGTTGTAGTAAGAGGTACAAACGGAATAAAGATAGCTGATAAGGAAGAATTTATAGCTTCTACAATGGATGCAAGAGAAAAATTACTTAGCCATCCTGTTACAGGAAAGGGCGGTGGCCTTCCTTCCTATGGAACTGAGGTATTGGTAAATATACTAAATGAAATGCATGCACTTCCTACTCGCAACTGGCAAACTTCTAACTTCGAGGATGGAGAAAAGATAAGTGGTGAATACCTATCTGAAAAATATCTAGTTAGAAATAAGGCTTGCTTTGCGTGCCCAATTGGCTGTGGTAGGGTCATCAAAATTCCTGATGGAAAATATAAAGGAATCGTAGCAGGTCCAGAGTATGAGGCTGGGTGGTCCTATGGAGCATCCTGCGATATTAATGACATAAATGCGATAGACAAGGCCAATCACGTATGCAATTTACTCGGTTTAGATCCAATAACTATGGGAGCAACCATTGCTTGTGCTATGGAATTATGCGAAATTGGAGCTCTTACTCAGGATGAAATCGGTGAAAAGTTGAAATTCGGAGATGCTGAATCAATTATTTCATTAACTGAAAAGACAGGTAATCGAGAAGGCTTTGGCGACTTGTTGGCATTAGGCTCCTATAGATTAGCACAAAAATATGGCCATCCTGAGCTTTCAATGAGTGTTAAGAAACAAGAAATGCCTGCATATGACGGCAGAGCAATTCAAGGTATGGCTCTTGAATATGCAACAAGTAATCGTGGAGGATGTCACGTAAGAGGATATCTGACTTCGCCTGAAGTTTTAGGTATTCCAATGAAAACCGACCCATTATTAACTGAAGGCAAGGCAGCACTATTGAAATTGTTCCAAGACCTTACTGCCTTAGTTGATTCTTCAGACATATGTCTATTTACAACATTTGCACTTGGATTACCTGAAATTTCTGCTATGATAAGAACATCCATAGGAGTAGATTTTTCTGATGAGGAATTCCTTAAGATTGGGGAAAGAATCTGGAACTTGGAAAAACTGTTTAATTTGGAAGCTGGTTTTACTAAAGAGGATGACACTCTTCCACCAAGATTATTAAATGAAGCAGTAACAACCGGTCCTGCTAAAGGAAAAGTAGCAGAACTTAATGTAATGCTTGGAGAATACTATCAGCTAAGGGGCTGGGATGCGGAAGGAGTTCCAACAAACGAAAAGATTGAAGAGCTTTCATTAAAGACTATGGCATTGGCATAATTAACAACAAATATCAATATGGAACATCCATTGAACACCAATGGATGTTCTGACTAATTCGAAGGTGATATGATGACTGTAGATGCAATAAATATTATTAATAATTATCCTAGTGAAAAAAGGTATACACTAGCTATTTTACAGGATATACAAAGAGAATATGGCTTCATTCCAAGAGATACTATGGAGAATATAGCAGAGTATTTAAATCTACCTTTAAGTGATATTTATAGTATAGCAACATTTTATAAATCACTAAGCCTAACACCTAAGGGAAAATATACAATCAAAATATGCAACGGAACTGCCTGCCATATAAGAGGTTCAGAGTCTATAAAAAGTGAATTAATTAGTCTATTGGATATTAAGCCTGGAGAGACAACTAAGGATGGTTTATTTTCCATAGAGATAGTGAATTGCTTAGGTGCATGTGCATTGGCTCCAGTTATACTTATAAATAATAAATATTATGGTGGTCTAAACAAGGAAAAAGTTGCTGACATAATTAACAGCTTTAGGGAGGTGGCAACCAATGAGTGAGATTGGCACTAAAAGAAGAATTTTAATCTGCTGCGGTACAGGCTGCTTAGCTAATAATAGCTATGAAGTGTACGAAAGACTTAGAAATGGATTAAAAGGGCGAGATGATATTAGTGTGCAACCTGAAATAAAAGCTACAGGCTGCAACGGCTTGTGTGAAAAGGGTCCAGTTGTAAAGATTTATCCTGATGGAATATCATATTTTAAGGTTGCTCCAAAGGATGTCGATGAAATAATTGAAAAGACCATATTAAGGAATGAGGTCATAAACAGACTGCTTTATTTCGATACAAATCAAAAGAAAAAGATTACAAATCATATAGATGCTTCATTTTATAAACACCAGCATAAGATTGCCCTAAGAAACATTGGAGAGGTAGACCCCTTGGAAACTGACGATTATATAAAAAGAGATGGCTTCAAAGCTTTACATAAGGTCTTATTGGAAATGACTCCAGAAGAAGTCATTGACGAGGTTGAAAAATCTGGCTTAAGAGGTCGAGGCGGAGCAGGATTTCCTACAGGAACTAAGTGGAAATCATGCTATAAATTTGATAACTTCCCTAAATACGTTGTATGCAATGGTGATGAAGGTGATCCAGGTGCATTTATGGATAGAAGTATAATGGAAGGAGATCCAAATACTATTATTGAAGGTATGATAATCTGCGGATATGCTATTTCTTCCCACAAAGGCTTCTTATATATCAGAGATGAATATGAGCTTGCCAGAAAAAATATGCAATTGGCTATTGATAAGGCAAGAAGTCTTGGATATTTAGGCAAGGATATTCTAGGCAGCGGTTTTGAGTTTGATTTAGAAATAGTAAGGGGCGGCGGTGCTTTTGTATGCGGAGAATCAAGTGCACTTATGGCATCTATTGAAGGTAATGTTGGTGAACCAAGGGCTAAATATATTAGAAGTGTTGAAAAAGGTTTATGGGATCAGCCAACTGTATTAAATAATGTGGAAACCTGGGCAAATATCCCGCCTATTATATTAAATGGTGCAAATTGGTTTAAGGAGATTGGTTCTGAGAAAAACTCAGGAACTAAGGTATTTTCATTGGTAGGTAAGGTGAAAAATACAGGTCTTGTCGAAATCCCTATGGGAACAAAATTAAGCGAGCTAGTATTTGATATTGGTGGTGGGATTATAAAGGACAGACCTTTTAAGGCTGTACAGACAGGAGGACCTTCAGGAGGCTGTATCCCTAAGAAACATATGGATATACCCCTGGACTTTGATTCCTTAAGCAATATTGGCTCTATGATGGGCTCTGGTGGTGTTATTGTCATGGATGATACTACCTGTATGGTTGAAATTGCCAGATACTATATGGAATTTCTTTCAGAAGAATCCTGTGGTAAATGTACTACCTGCAGAGAAGGAATAAATACAATGCTCAAAATATTGACTAATATTACTCTTGGAAAGGGTCAGCTAGAGGATATAGACCTCCTTGAACAGTTAGGTGAAACCATAAAGATAGCTTCTCTATGTGCCTTAGGTAAAACTGCTCCTAATCCTGTTATGACTACTCTTAGGTTTTTTAGAGATGAATATATTGAGCATATCGTCAATAAAAGGTGTCCTGCCGGTGTTTGCAAAAACCTGACCACCTATTATATAGATAAGGATGTTTGTATAGGATGTGGTATTTGCGCTAAGAAGTGTCCAGTGAATGCTATTACTGGAAACAATAAAGAGCCTCATGTTATTGATGTGGGAAAATGCACTGTATGTGGTAACTGTTTTGCTATCTGTCCTAAAATGGCTGTAAAGGTTGGAGGTGCTTCTGCATATGCTTATTAAAATAGATGGGTGCTTTTATGAAGGAAATTCTGGTGAAACCTTAATGGAGCTTGCAAAGAGAAACAATATTGATATACCTCACCTCTGTTATAAGGATGGATTTGAAGGTCTTGGCAGATGCAGATTATGCTTAGTTGAAGTAATTGAGGGGAAAAGAAAGAAAATAGTATCATCCTGTGTCTATCCAATACAGGAAGGTATTGAAGTCAATACAACTTCTGAAAAGATAAATAAGATGAGAAAGGATATAATTCTTTTGTTACTCTTTAGAACACCTGAAAATGAATATATAAAGAATTTAGCTTTAGAATATGGAGTATCAAAGATTGATAGATATTCAAATAAAGAAGAGGAAAACTGTATACTTTGTGGTTTATGTGTAAAGGCATGTGAAAAACTAGGAACTCATGCCATATCATTAGTAAATAGAGGAACTACAAAGAAGGTATCTACTCCTTTTGATGACACATCAAAAGATTGTATAGGTTGTGGGGCTTGTGTGGAGGTTTGTCCTACCAATGCAATAAAATTATCAGATGAAAATGGTAAAAGAACTATATGGAATAGGACATTTGATTTAGTTAAGTGTTCCATTTGCGGCAAATATTATACTACTGAAGAATCATTAAAGTATACACTAGATATGCTAGGAACTGATGACGAGGAGCATATATGTGAATACTGTAAGAAAAAGTCCATGTCTAGTAAATTTAAGGAATCCTTTAAGAACATATACTAAAAAATCCATTGGGGTAAAAAATCCATTGGGGACAGTCCCCAATGGATTTTTATCCACATATATTCTAATTTCCCTGATTAACTGGATTTAGATTCCTTTCCTCTAGTAGCTCAGTGAATTTCATATGCTCTTCAAGCATTATTTGAGTCTGTAGCTTTTCTTTGGCTACTGCAAGCATCAATTTTATTCTATTCTCCTGATTCACCTTAGTAGCTCCAGGGTCATAATCTATTGGAACGATATTAGCATCTTCATTCAAACCTTTAATCTTTCTGATTAGTCCTTTTCCTATAATGTGGTTTGGAAGACATCCAAAAGGCTGAGCACAGATGATATTTTCATAACCCAATTGAAGTAGCTCCATTATCTCAGCAGGCAAAAGCCAACCTTCACCCATTTTGCTTCCTAAACCTATTACCTTTTCACCTAGTGTTTTTAAATGATTAAATCCAGTTGGCGCTGTAAAAGTATCATATTTTCTTACAGCATCGTTAACTGCACCTTCGATTTTACCTAGATAATCATTTATTTTCCTGGAGACTATGCCTTTAATATATCCACCACCATAAAGAATCGTATCTATAACTCCATTTTCTACACAATACATCAAAAACCCCATAAGTCCTGGTACCATTATCTCGCAGTCTTCATCATATAGAAATTCTTCCAATTTGTTGTTGCCTAAGCTGGAATATTTCACATATATTTCTCCAACAACTCCCACCTTTACCTTAGGCGTTCTAATTTGAGGTATATCATTGAAGGATTTTGTAATCTCGTTAAGATTATTTTTTAATTCTTTGAATTTATAACCTTTGTTACTTCTAAATTCATCTGATAATCTCTCAATCCACTTTTCAACCAAATCTTGACTATCTCCCTTATTTATTTCATAAGGCTTGACCTGATTGTTTAATAGCATGAGTAAATCTCCATATGCAACGACTGCAACAGATTTTCTAAGCATAGGTACTGTATATTTAAAACCACTATTTTTTTCCATACCTGAAGGATTCAATGATATAACGGGTATCTTATCATATCCTGCTTTAATCAATGCTTTTCTAAGTAGATGTATATAGTTAGATGCCCTACACCCTCCACCTGTCTGAGTTATCATCAGCGCTGTCTTATCAACATCATATTTGCCACTATTTAGAGCGTCTATTAACTGACCAATAACAAGTAAAGCTGGATAGCAGGTGTCATTGTGAACGAGCTTCAATCCTTCATCCACCACTGAAGGTCCTTCATTCCTCAATACTTCCATTTTATAACCATGAATTTCAAATATGCATTTTAATAAGGAAAAATGTATTGGCAACATATTAGGAACTAAAATAGTATAATCATCTTTCATTTCCTTTGTAAACTCTATCACCTTAATATCATTCTGCACAGCTAACCACCTCTTCTCTTCTTTGTTCTATAGCTGCAAGCAAACTTCTAATTCTAATTTTAACTGCACCTAGATTTGTTATTTCATCTATTTTTATTTGTGTATATATTTTACCTTCACTTTCAAGTATATGTTGAACTTCATCCGTTGTAATAGCATCAAGACCACATCCAAAGGATACAAGCTGAATCATATTCATATTTTCTTTATCCTTTATATATCTTGCTGCAGCATATAATCTAGCATGATATGTCCACTGATTTAAAACATCTACAGGAAACTTGTCAACTAGATGGCTTATAGAATCCTCTGTAATAACAGCAACATCAAATTCAGTAATCAATTTGGCAATACCATGATTGATTTCTGGATCTATATGATATGGTCTGCCTGATAGTACAATTATCTGCATCCCATTTTCTTCAGCCATTTCAATATATTTTTTACCCATTTCTCTTATTTTCTGCATATATGAATCATATTCCTCGAAAGCTTTTTTAACAGCAGATTTTACTTCGAAAAATGTTATATTACCAAAATTCTCATTTAGTATTTCATATAATTTTTTAGTAAATTCCTTTGTTCTGTGTATTCCTAAATAATCATATATAAATCGTACATTTTCTAGATCCGTTATATTACCCTTTATTACTTCCGGATAATATGCAACTACTGGGCAATTATAATGATTATCTCCTTTTTCCTCATTTATATTATAGGTTAAACAAGGATAAAATATAGTTTCTACACCTTCATCCAACAGATATTCAATATGTCCATGCATTAGCTTTGCAGGAAAACATACGGTATCAGAAGGTATAGTATGCTGACCCTTTAGGTAAAGTTCTCTATTAGATAGCGGAGATGTAACTACTTCAAACCCTAAAGTTGTAAACATTGTATGCCAGAATGGCAGCAGTTCAAACATATTTAACCCCATTGGCAAACCAATACGGCCTCTTTTGCCTTTTACAGGCTTATACTCCTCTAAAAGCAAAAGCTTATAGTCAAATAAGTTGTACTTAGGTTTTACACCCTTATGTGCCAAAGGTTTTTCACATCTGTTTCCGCCTATAAACTTACGATTATTGTTAAAGGTATTTACTGTAAGCCTACAGTGATTATTACATAAATTACATGTAACTACCTTTGCAGTGTGAACAAATTTATATAGTTCCTCTAAGGACATTAAGTTGCTAACTTCCTTTTCATTTGCCTTAGCATATAATGCAGCACCATAAGCCCCCATTAGCCCTGAAATATTCGGTCTTATAACATCTCTCTTTATTTCTTTTTCAAAAGCTCTTAATACAGCATCATTTAAAAATGTTCCACCTTGTACTACTATATTTTTACCTAAGCTCTCTGCAGATGAGGCTCTAATAACCTTATAAATTGCATTTTTTACTACACTTATTGATAAGCCTGCCGATATATTTTCAATGGAAGCTCCATCTTTCTGTGCCTGTTTTACTGATGAATTCATGAAAACAGTACACCTTGAACCTAAATCTACAGGTCTATCAGATTTTAATCCTAATTTAGCAAAATCACTTATTGAATATCCCAATGCTCCTGCGAAGGTTTGTAAAAATGACCCACATCCTGAAGAACATGCTTCATTTAAAAATATATTATCTATAACCCCATTTCTTATTTTAAAGCACTTAATATCCTGACCACCTATATCAATAATAAAATCAACCTCTGGTCTAAACTTCTTGGCAGCAGTATAATGTGCTATTGTTTCTACAACTCCAAAATCAACATTAAATGCATTTCTTATGATATCCTCACCATAACCTGTAACAGCAGAAGAGGTTATCCTGATACGAGGATATTTCTCATAAAAGTCTATTAATAAATCCTTTATTAGAGGAACAGGATTGCCACTGTTAGGCATATATTTAGAGTATAAAATTTTCTCATTATCATCTATTATTGCTGCCTTAACTGTTGTAGAACCTGCATCTATTCCAAGGTAAGCATCCCCAATATACTTATCAGGATCTGAGTATTCCACCCTTTCTCTTGAATGTCTTTCTTGGAATTCCTTATACTCAGATTCATTTTTAAACAATGTCATAGAGCTCGAATACCCTGCTTCTGATTTATAATTTTGTATTTTATCTATTATTTCATCAATATCTAATGATTTACTTAAATCTGTATATGCAGCTCCAAGAGCCACATAGTAAAGTGAATTTTCAGGACATATTCCTTTCAAATTCAATATATTATCAAAGCTTTCCCTTAACTGCGAAAAAAATGTTAAAGGACCACCAAGATATACTACCTTACCATTTATTTCCCTGCCTTGAGCTAATCCAGCAATTGTCTGATTTACTACTGCAGCGAATATACTGGCAGAAATATCGCTTTTATTAGCACCCTGATTTAAAAGAGGTTGCACATCTGACTTAGCAAAAACCCCACATCTGGAGGCTATTGTATATATCTTGCTAAAACCCTCAGCCAATTCATTCATCTGGACTAAACTTATATCCAAAAGCGTAGCCATTTGGTCTATAAATGCACCTGTACCACCTGCACAGGATCCATTCATTCTTACTTCCATACCATTAGAAAGAAATAATATCTTAGCATCTTCTCCCCCTAGTTCAATTACTACATCAGTATGAGGTATAAGTCTGTTAACCGCAATCCTTGTTGAATATACCTCTTGAATAAATGGAATGTCACACCCTTGTGCCATTCCCATACCTGCTGACCCAGATATACATAGGTTAAAATGCTTTTCCTCAGGAAACCTTTCCCTTACTTCATTTAAAAGAGAAGCCGTTTTCTGAGTAATTTGTGAAAAGTGTCTCTCATATGAATGAAATATTAATTTATCCTCATTATCTAAAACAACACACTTAAGTGTTGTAGAACCAACGTCTAAACCTAATTTCATATAATTCTCCTTCCATATATGAGCTTATATTATCATATCTTTCGTTTTAAGTACATAGGGGCAGGTGGTAGTTAATGTAAAATTCGAGTAAATTATTTAGGACATAAACCTACGTAAAAAAGGTTATGTCCTAAATGATAATGTATTATAATATTATAATTATTGTTTCTGATTAATCCTCACAATTGCCATGGTGTTCATGCTCATTGCAGATAGATTCTGTTGATTTTAATTCACCGTTTAAATAGCTTTTACAAGCTTTTTCTGAATTACCTTCAGCTCCGGTTATCACTTTAATATTCTTTTCATTAAATATCTCTACAGCACCATTACCCATACCACCTGAAATAATTACATTTACTCCCATATCATTTAAAAAATTTGGTAAAAATCCTGGTTTATGTCCTGGATTTTGTATTAATTGTTTATTTATTATCTTATTGTTTTCTACATCATAAACTTCAAATCCTTCACAATGACCAAAATGTTGAGATACCATATTGTTTTCGCTTGCTACTGCAATCTTCATTTTTATATCCTCCTTTTATATACCCAATTCATAATCAATTAAATCTACTATCAAATTTAATCCGGTAACCTTTGCTGCAATATCTGTTAAAGGAAAAATATCACTTCTATCAACATATTCTAGAGAAAACTTTCTATTCAATGCCATTAGCTGTTTTAAGCCGACAGAAATCCTATTTATATATGAAAAAACACCTATTGCCCCAGTTGAAATATTTAAAGCTTCATCTCCATATATCAATTTCAGTTCTCTTATATCTCCAAATATCTCTTCCTTTGTAGAGCCAAATCTTTGATAATCCTTTGGAATTATTCCTTCCTCAATTAAATCTCCAATCTGTTTTCCCACTGAGGCAGCTGCCATGGCAGCTCTTGCTACAGCTACAAAATTTATGTATGGAGCTCCTAAGGCAAGGCCTTTATAAATTTGATCCTCCATAGCAAAACCCCCTCCAATAGCTATTTGAGGAAGTTTATAACCTTTTTCATCCATCTTCTTCAGAATATTATATAAAATACTTTCTAAGTATACTGTTGGAATCCCCCACTCATTCATCATCTTCGTAGGACTATTGCCAGAGCCGCCACCTGCTCCATCAAAGGTTACTAAATCCACTCCGGCCTTTGATGCTATTTTAAGTATTCTAATCAAATCCTTCGGATCAAAAGGTCCAGTTTTAAAAGAAATATGCTCTGCCCCTAATTCTCTTAATTCTTTCACTCTATTAACTAGAATATCTTCATTCCACATTGGTAATTTTCCTATTTTTTCAAAAACCTGACCTTTACCTTGCTTATAATTTTCTGCTATTTCTGGATTAGATGGATCAGGATATACTAAATATCCCTTTTTTTGAAATTCTAAGGCATCCTCAATATTTTTAACTCTCCCCATTCCCTGAATACCTTTAGAAGCCTGCCCAAATTTTAACTCAACAGATTTTACCCCTAATTTTGTAATGGCATAATCCAATACTCCCAAATTTTCATCATCATAATTTGCCTGAAGTATAATATCTCCATAGCCTCTATAATATTTTCTAAATGAAGATACCATTTCTTCGATAAGTGGGGATGAAGTAACTTTTCCATTTTCTAGTACTAAGCCCTTATCCTTGGCCACAACATCTTCACCTATTACTACAAGTACACCTGCTAAAGCAGCACCTGCATAATAATCCTTCCAATTAAGTTTAGCTATAGCCGGAAGAACTATAGGTGCTTTCATTTTAATTTTATTATCTATTCCAAATTCTGTTTCTATATTAGCATTTGGAAAAGTAGCAATATTTGCGTCCTCATCACACCCTAAAGAGCCAAAAACTCTTCCGTTAATATTAAAGTGTGAAAAATCTAATGGATAACTCTTCTCGGAAGCAAATTGCTTCTTATCAGGTTCAAAAGGATAAATTGCTTCTGAACCCCTTACTGCTGATAAACCTATCTCACAAGTACCTGTACAATTAGAAGTACATACTGCACACATTCCAGAAAAATCTGAAATATGGTCTGACCTCATTTTTGTATTAGTTATGGTACTGCCTAAAGCTGGACTAAATGACATCCCAATTCCCCCTTATTTAGTTTATTATATTTATTTTAAATTTTTTCTATAACTTTATCAAACCAATCAACCTTAACATCCTCTATCATTCCTTTGTCTACTGTTTTTGCTATTTCGGGATCGATTGGTAACTTTGCCAATACATCTAGTCCATGCTCTTCTGCCACTTTTTCAATGTGGCTATCACCAAATATCTTGTGTTCTTCATTACAGTTAGGACATTTAAAATAGGACATGTTTTCAACTATTCCTATTACAGGAATATTCATTAACTCCGCCATTCTAACTGCCTTCTCTACTATCATAGACACAAGTTCCTGTGGGGATGTCACTACAATAATCCCATCTACTGGCAATGATTGAAATACTGTAAGCGGAACATCTCCAGTACCAGGCGGCATATCAACAAACATATAATCTATGTCCTCCCAAATGACATTGGACCAAAATTGCTTTACGGTTCCTGCAATTATTGGACCTCTCCATACAACTGGGTCTGACCCCTTGTCTAAAAGTAAATTTAATGACATGATATCGATACCAGTCCTACTTTTTACAGGAATTATTGTTTCTTCATCTCTTGCTTTTGCCTTTTCCTTCAATCCAAAGGCCTTTGGTATTGATGGCCCGGTAATATCAGCGTCAAGTATTGCTGTCTTATATCCTTTTCTATTCATTTGTACTGCCACCATTGAGGTTACCAGGGATTTACCTACTCCTCCCTTTCCGCTTACTACACCAATAACCTTTTTTACACTGCTTTGTTCATTTAAATATGCCTTAAAATCAAATGATTCACTCATTTTTTATCTCCTTTACTTTTTCAACGGTTCTCCCACAAAATCTACAGTTTTTTTTCCTGCAATTTTTTCTTCTTCCATCGCAAAGTTCATAATTTCCACCTTCAATTCTTAAGACTTTGCCATTTACCAAGGATTCTGCTAATTTCTTTCTAGCATCATTATAGATTCCTTGTACAGTTGTACGTGCAATATTCATTTGGTCTGCACATTCTTCCTGCTTAAATCCTTCTAAGTCGATTAGCCTTATGGTCTCATATTCATCAATAGTCATAGTAATAAAGTGATCATTATTTACTTCAAAATTCAGAGGACCAAATCTATCCCTTTCGGGTAAACTACATACCTTTCTCCATTTTCTAGGCCTTGCCAAATCCATCACCCCATTGCCTTATAGTATTCCTCTTAATATTATCTAACATTTCATTAATAATATTAAGCCTTAATTCTAGATTTCTTTTTCTTCTTTTAACACTATCTTCTGATTGACAAATATATAACTTACAATTATATTATAATTCATTTATGACATATGTCAATAATGCGCAAAGAAAAATAATAGTATCCAATCTATAGTTTTCGAGATAACAATTAAAAAAAAATACCTGATAGAGAAGTCTCTCTATCAAGCATTTAATCTTTTAATCCCTGAACATATTGATGCTTCCTAAAACTACATGAGCCAAACCAAAACCCAGCAGTCCGGATGCAACCATAGTTTCTACATTCCTTTTTTTCTTACCTTTCTTTAAAACATCATCACCACTCATATAGAGTGTTGCACCTGTTAAAGCTGTTCCTAATAGTGTCGGAAATATACCTGAACGCATATTTTTAACCTCCTTTATATAGAGAACTTGCATAGATAAGGTTTAGGTTTTATACCTCATCGCAATTGTAAGCTATCAGAAATAAAAGATAGGTACATATTTATTATCCTATTTAAAGTGGACTATTATTCGTTGAAGGTATTTACAATTTAACTAGGTTTAGTTAATTTTAATGCTGTTTCACTATTGTTTAAATCGATTTGTACCTGTTCATTAAAATCGTACGGATTATAATAATCATTTTCAATCATGTATTTAGTAAATTTCTCATATTCAACTATTGTATCATTTAAATGTCTTCTTAGAACCGACCTTATTTCAGGTGTAGTTGTTTCAGTCAGTGCAATTGCATAGATATTTATACTACTCTTAATATCAAGAAGCAAATCTGATGCAATAATTTGATTAGTCATATTGTCCATTCCAGTTATCTTTTTTACTATTTTATTCATATTATCTCCTACTCTTAAGCATAATAACTTTTTTCAATTAAATTATGCAATTCATTTATCTGTTCTTCATTATAATTTATATGCTGTTTTACTATGTCCTTCAATTTATTATCAGATATTAGCGGCAACATCGTAACAGATTTAGTAAGCTCTACATTTTTTAAATCTAATATCTTGTGTAATTGTAAACCATCATAAGGTAGCAATTTTTTATCACCCATTATTTTCCTCCTCTTACTGTCTGTATTTATATCATATATGAGTAAGCGTTTGTCTGATTAATCCAAGCAGAAGTTCCTCTAAGCTTAGCTTATCAATATCATTCGAAAATAATTTTAAATCTGCAATATTTAATGTCATTTGAGCTATCTTGGTATCTTGTTCAATTTGTTTTGCTATATCTTCTGGAAAAAGCCATTCTTTTTTTATCATTAATTGATATATTTCTTCATGTAAATTCAATAAATATTGAAGCTCCTGAATGATTGCATTTCTAATTTCATCGGAAGTTGATTCAATCAATGCCATAGCGTTATTTTTTATCCCAGCTTTCGTAGTCAATAAAAATTCCATTGCTATTACATTATCTTTATTCATATTTTGCCCTCCCGAAGTGATTCTTTAGCTTTCAATAGCAAATTCGTAAAAGAGCTTATAGTATGATAAGAATGTTGTACTTCTTTTTCTAATAATGCTCTTAAATCCTGATCAAAAACTAAACCTTGGACAAGCTTTGCTTTTATTACTCTTATATTTTTTTCATTTAACAGCTGGTGAAGCTGCATAGTTTCTTGTAAAGTAATTTTATTAGAGTTCATAATAATTCCTCCTTATTGTATCAAGCTTATTGTCCCTCTAGAAATGCTGCTTTATACAAAATTATCTTTTGGTTTTTCATTGTATTGCACTTGGAAATTAGATAGAATGTTAAGCGGTGACTGGAAAAAACATGACTGACATATATATGCTTAAGAATTTAAAATAGGTGCCATTTAATATGGCACCTATTTTTTATGAATAATTATTTTCTTGTATAGTTAGGTGATTCTTTAGTAATTTGAATATCATGAGGATGATTTTCTACAAGAGTAGCAGATGTTATTTTAATAAATCTTGCCTTTTCTTGTAATTCATAAATATTCTTTGCACCTATATAACCCATTCCTGATTTTAATCCTCCCATTAATTGATATACCACTTCGCCAAGGGAGCCTTTATAGTGTACTCTTCCTTCTACACCTTCAGGTACATATTTCTTCGTATTTTCCTGAAAATATCTGTCTCTGCTGCCTGCATCCATAGCACCTAATGAACCCATACCTCTATATACCTTATACCTTCTACCTTCATATAAAACATCTTCTCCTGGACTTTCATCAGTGCCTGCAAAAAGCGAGCCTGCCATCACTACATTGGCACCTGCTGCGATAGCCTTTGTAATATCTCCTGAATACTTGATACCTCCATCGGCTATAATAGGTACCCCAAATTCCTTAGCAGCTTCTGCACAATTTATAACTGCAGTAATTTGTGGTACTCCTATCCCTGTTACAACTCTTGTAGTACAAATAGAACCTGGTCCTATTCCGACTTTTACACAGTCTGCTCCAGCCTTAATTAAATCTACAGTAGCCTCTGCCGTAGCTACATTACCTGCAATCACCTGAAGATTAGGGTATTCAGCCTTAATCTTTTTAACTGCTTCTAATACACCCTTTGAATGACCATGAGCAGTATCTAATACAACAACATCAACATTTGCTTTTACTAAAGCTGCTACTCTTTCCATCATATCAGCAGTTACTCCTACAGCTGCCCCAGCCAACAATCTTCCATTGTCATCACGAGCAGAATGAGGATATTGTATAGATTTTTCGATATCCTTTATAGTTATTAACCCTTTTAACTTATATTCATCATCTACTAAAGGTAACTTTTCTATCTTATATTGCTTCATAATATCAAGGGCATCATCCATGGAAATACCGATTTTAGCAGTAACTAGATTATCCTTTGTCATTACTTCATGTATTTTTTTTGATATTTCCTTTTCAAATCTTATATCCCTGTTGGTTATAATTCCAATAAGTTTATTATTTTCGTCAGTAATAGGAACTCCTGAAATCCTATATCTCTCCATTAATTCCAATGCATCAGAAACAATGTGGTCTGGAGATAAATAGAAAGGATCCGTAATTACACCGTGCTCTGATCTTTTTACCTTATCTACTTCCATGGCTTGTTCGCTTATAGTCATATTTTTATGGATAATTCCTATACCACCTTCTCGAGCTATTGCTATAGCCATTCTACATTCAGTCACCGTATCCATCCCCGCACTCATCAAGGGAATATTGAGCTTAATTGTTTTAGTTAAATAAGTAGCTGTATTTGTTTCTCTAGGCAATACTTCTGATTTACCCGGTACCAAAAGGACATCGTCAAAAGTTAACCCTTCTCCAATAAATTGCAAATCAATTCCTCCTCACGTTTTCTTTAGTATTCCACTTTTATATACTTTAAATTTATCTAACAATAATTTTCCTACTAATGTATCAAAAATAATAGTTTGTGTCAAGAAAGAAAAAAAGAACCCGAGGGTTCTTTAAGTTTTTACATAATTGATTCCTTTAATATTTCTATGAATCCTATTTCTGATAGTGCATACAGTCCCAAATTAGTAAAAAGTATAAACATTACTAGAAATATACTGAATATATCATACTTAATTATAATTTCATCATCCTTTGATTTATATCTAAAGTACAGTATTTCTGTACCTAGTAATATAAGCATAAGCGGCCATAGTTTCATTATCATATTTATCGCAGTTACACCACTAATCTGAGATACAAATATGATAATCCCTAAGGCTATTAAGATTATAGCCATTGTTATGGTTCCAACTCTCTTAATCTTCATTTTCTTCATCCTTCTTCTCTATTCCGTTTGTATCTTTATTATTATTTTTTCTGAGTATCACAACACCGGAGATTATAAATATCAATGATATTATTGACGTTTGAATATAGCTTCTCATCTGAGGGTTTATCATCGGGAATAGAATCCTTTCTATAATGATCATAAGTCCCATTATAATCAGTCCATATGCAATCCATTCATGTTTAATATCCGGTAGTTTAAACTCCTCATCTATAGACTCATCCTTATTTCCGTCTACGATATGCATTGCATCAAAGAAGCTGTAAAACCATATTAATGGCAATAAAAACAATAGCAGTGATATTCCTAACCAGCCCATAAAGAATACAGATAAAAGAAATGTACCCATTATCATTAATCCCTTTTTCTGATATCCCAGATACATATGACCTGCTCCAGGGATTATAGATAGCGAAAGAGTTATGGTTTTTTTATTTAACTTAGGATCCAGAGCTTCATAGTCAATTTCACCATTATTATAAAGCTGATTTAGTTTAATCTTTTTTAGAATCGAAAATATATCCACCAATGCAACAAGCCATAGTATAGGGTAGCCAATTAAAAATAGTAACATAAAATCACCATCATCTGCTATTAGGCTAAGCCCCAAACTTCCAAAAAGAATTCCAGCAAACAACATAAAGAATATTACTGCTCTATCCATTATTCCAACATATAAATGTGATAATCCTGGAACAACTGATAATATAAATGTTACAAACTTGCTTTTTTGTTTCATTATATCTCCTCCTAAAATAGTCTAATTGCTAATGTTTTCAATACTAGTTATCAAGTAAGATGTAGAATTAATAATTCTATCAGATAATTTAACTATTATATTTTGTTCGAAACATTGATCATTCACCTGAATTGATGATGCAATCTTGGGTACTGCATCAACCATATGGGTAAAAACCCCACTCAAGCTCATTACTATCGTTACTGTAGCTACCGCAGCATAAATTCCAAATTGATAATAAAAATGCTTTTTATCGTGTTCTATTTCTTTCTTTTCAACCTTATATTTAGGTAATTTATCTATGACTTTATCAGTAAAATCATTGGTTAACATGCTTCCTGCCATTTTAATTTCGTCTTCACTTACTAGGGATAGAAAAATATCCATACATATATCACAATTATATAGGTGAGCTTCCATCTCTTTTAATTTTTCATCTGACAGTGCCTTGTTCTTATATAACAACCACTCTATATAATCATAATGCTTCATTCTCATCCCTCCATTTCTCTTTTAACAATAATTTTGCTCTATAAAGTCTAGATGCCACTGTTTTTACAGATACATTATCTTCCTCTGCGATTAGCTCATAGGTTTTTTCCTGAAAGTAAAATTTTTCTAGAGTATCCCTATAAGCATCGGGTAAAGTATTGAGCATATTTATAAGGTTTTCTCTTCTCTCTTTCTCAACTATCAGTGATTCAGGATTGTTGGATATATTCGCCTCAGAGTTCTCTAACACTTCATCATCTACTAACTCTTCCTTGTATTTGGACTTCTTCTTTCTAAGCCAATCTATTGACTTATTAGCTGCTATTTTACCAATCCATGACTTGAAATTATCGTATTCAAACTTATTAAGGGAGACATAAATCTGTAAAAAAACTTCTTGGGCTATGTTTTCAGCTTCATTATAATCCTTAATAAAATTGAGAATAATTGCAAAAACATAACTTTTATATGTATTTATTAGTTCTGCATAGGCTTCTTCATTCCCAGAAGCTGCTTCTTTTATAAAGATTTCTTCGTTATTCATGCCTCCCCTCCTCTCTACATAATTATAACGAAAAATAATTAATTAATACTGCAAAGAAAAATAAAAAAGTTCGTAGTTCTTTCGTCTTTACTTGGAACAATAAAAAAGGAAAGTCATCCAATGATGACTTTTTAATTGCTACCTAGTTTTTTTATAAATATAAATTTTATAATTGCATTGATAATACTTTTTCTCTTTGGCTATAATCCCTAAGTTCACCCTCATATATGATTTCAAGTTCCTTACAGTTCATAAAATCCATAGGTGCAGTTAAACTCGGATTCTTATCTATTATTCTAATTCCACTGTTTAACAATATCTCAGATACAAATTGCGAACAGAAATAACTGTATTTCCTATGCAATGGAAAATTAAATGCTGCACTTAATACTCCTAATAAATTATAACCATATTTATTGCTTTCAATTTTAAATTTGAATAATTCATTTCTAAGACTATTATATTGATAAGCATCAATCTCTAATGAGTACAGTGCACACCTAGCATGGGGAAACCTTCCAAATGTACCATTTACTATATCCTCCTTTACAAATCCCCCTATTATCGGATTATAAGGATTGAGTCTTCCAAAGCTGTACATTTCCTTTAAGTGCTCATCAAAAGCTATTGACACGTGAGTATATGGCTCCCTAGTGCACAAAGTAATCATCTTTGAAAACAATGATCCGCTATGCGATAGCATAATATATATTCTTTTTTTCTTATCCACTTTAACACCTCAACTAATGATTTTAAATATAATCATATCCTATCTTACTGATATTTTGACATATTTTCAATAGTATCTTTTTGGTTATGATAGTAGATTATATTCATTAATATTAACGTTGATAATTATGAAACTACTGCATGTAATTTTTCTGAAGAAAATCTTATCCATTCCCTGCTGGCATGTGAAAGATATCTGTCTTTTCTCCATGCTATGGAAAGATTTAAATAAATACCTGGTTCCTCAACTTGTATAAATACAATATTTTTTCTATTGGTCTCCATGCATATTACATCTGGAAGAAAGGCTATCCCTACATCTGATGCAACCATCTCAATAATAAATTCTCTCTGGGAGCTCTTGCAAATTATATATGGTTTAAAGTTGCTTTTTTCACATCTTTCAATTATATTATCATATAATTTGAAATCCTCTTGAAACAATACGAATTTTTCATTTTTTAAATCATCAAATGTTATAAGTTCTTTTTGAGAAAGAGGATTGTTTTTATTGATTGCAACCTTTAGAGGACTTCTTATAAATTCAATAGAATTATAAATATCATTTTTTAATGGATCGGAAACCATAATTCCTATATCCAATTCACCGTTTTCCAGTTTGTGTTCAATTTGTTTGGAACCACTTTCAAATAGCTTCATCTCAACATTTGGATATTTATTGTTGAATTCACCAATTATCTTTGGGAAAAAGGATGAACCTGTCAATGGGGGAATTCCTATCTTTATTTCTCCTTTATTAAGCTCATAAAAATTTTCTACCTCCAATGATATATTCTCCATTAGACTTACTATATTAATTGACTGAGTATAAATCGCTTTGCCTATCTCTGTTAACTCAATTTTCGGGTTTCTATAAAACAAAAGAGTACCAAGTTCATCCTCTAGGGATTTAATTATTTTGCTAACATTAGATTGGGTAATGAAAAGTTCTTCAGCCGATTTAGTAAAATTTAATGTGTTGGCTACACTAATAAATGTCCTTATCTGTTTTAAGTCCATGATTGTCTACCACCATTCTATATTGGAATATATTCTAGTAAATATATGAATTTTACATTCAACACCTTATATATTAGTATAATAAGTAATCATTTACAACATTAACTTATGAAATAGATAATAATAAAATTTACGGAGGGATATGCTATGACACTAGAAAACTTGAATCCATTAAAAAATGCACAAATTAGAATTCAAGAGGCTGTAACTAATTTAGGATTAGATCAAGGAGTTTATGAATTGTTGAAATGTCCACAAAGAGTAATTGAGATATCAATTCCGGTTGTTATGGATGATGGATCTTTAAAGGTTTTCAAAGGATTTAGAGCAGCACATAGTGATGCAATGGGTCCAGCAAAGGGTGGTATTAGATTTCATCCCGATGTAAATATGAACGAGGTAAAGGCATTATCTATGTGGATGAGCCTAAAATGTTGTGTATTAGGTTTACCACTTGGCGGTGGTAAAGGCGGAATTGCTGTTGACCCAAATACTTTATCCCAAAGAGAATTGGAAAGGCTATCAAGAGGTTATATAAGGGGAATTTGGAGGTATATAGGCGAGAGAATAGATATAGCTGCCCCAGATGTAAATACAAATGAACAGATAATGGGTTGGATGGCAGATGAATACATGAAGATAACCGGAGAACATACTCCTGGAATTATAACAGGAAAACCAATTGTATGGGGAGGTTCTCAGGGAAGGACTGAAGCTACCGGATTAGGTGTAGCAATTGTCGCAAGGGAAGCAGGTAAGAAAGTTGGTATTGCTATAAAGGATGCTACTGTCTCAATCCAAGGTTTTGGAAATGTAGGTAGCTATACTGCTAAGCATCTTCAAGATCAAGGTGCAAAGGTAGTAGCAATAGGTTTTAAGGATTTTGCTTTATATAATAAGGACGGAATAGATTATAATGATTTTAGCAGTTTCCTTAAAGTAAATAAAGACAAAAAACAATATCCAAAGGCTAATGTAATATCTGTCGATGAATTCTGGTCGTTGCAAATTGATATTTTAGTACCTGCAGCATTAGAAAATGCAATTAATGCTGAAATTGCAAAGAAAATTAACGCAAAGCTTATCTGTGAAGGCGCCAATGGACCTATTACTCCCGATGCAGATGAAATATTGAATGAACGTGGAATTTATGTTACTCCCGATATATTGACAAATGCTGGTGGTGTTACAGTATCATATTTTGAATGGGTTCAAAATCTATACTCCCATTATTGGAGTGAAGAAGAAGTAATAAAAAAAGAAGAAAGAGCAATGGTTGAAGCCTTCCATGATATATGGAATATAGTAGAAGAATATAAGGTTTCTATAAGACGTGCTGCATATATGTCTTCAGTTAAGAAGATTGCTGAAGTAATGAAGGTTAGAGGATGGTATTAAAAAAGGCTGAGATTACCAGCCTTTTTATTGTTTAAATTCGAGCTCTATCCCCTTTTTCGAAGCAGCAAATTCCAGCCATTTCTTGCTTGCATAGGATAGGTATCTGTCACTTTTCCAGATTACCAATAGATTTAAATTAATCTGTGGATCCTCTAGAGGAATAAATTTTATATCTGGTCTATTAATAGTAGAGCTTGTTATTTCGGGGAAAAAAGTAACCCCTAAATTTGTAGCCACCATCTCTATTATAAAATCTCTTTGAGAACTATTGCATATAATATTCGGTTCAAAATCATTTTCAACACATCTACCTATGATAAAGTCATATAAACTGAAATCCTGCTGGAATAATACAAAATTCTCATTCTTTAGTTCCTTATATAGGACTATGTCCTTCTCAGCCAATGGATTATTGATATTTACACCAAGCATTAATGGACTTTTAACATATTTAAACATATCAAAATTTGCCCTATCATTTGGATATGAACACACTATACCAATATCCAAATCTCCTTTTTCCAGCTTCTCTTCTATTATCTTTGAGCCAACCTCTAATAGCTTTATTTCTATACCTGGAAAAATAGATTTAAATTCTCCAATTATTCTTGGAAAAAAGGAGGCTCCGATTATAGGAGGTATTCCAATATTTATTACACCTTTTTTTAATTTTATCAAATTATGAATTTCAATTGGAATATTATCCATAAGAGAAATAAGGTTTATGGACTGTTTATAAAGCTCATGCCCTGAATCAGTCAATTGTATCTTAGGGTTTCTATAGAAGAGCTGTGTTTCTAATTCTTCTTCGAGGGTTTTAATTATCTTACTGATTGATGATTGTGTCATAAACATTTCCTCAGATGCCTTTGTAAAACTTAAATGATTTGCAACTGATATAAATGCTCTTATTTGTTTTATGTCCATGATTTCCTCCAATCATTCTTCTTAGGAATTATTTATATAAAATATATGAATTTTACTAATGCTTAATTATATAATAATATATACTGAAGAGATAAACAAGCAACAAATTAGATACAATGAGATTGAACTCTAGAAACGCAGTAAATAAATTAACAGAGGTAGCCTAATAATAAGCTACCTCTGTTTCAATAAACAAATATTAATCGTTTATGACGGCTCCTACATCATACCGCCCATTCCATTCATTCCTCCCATACCGCCCATAGCTGCGGCAGGGTCTTCTTTTTCTACATCTGCAACTGCACCTTCAGTTGTCAATACCATAGCTGCAACACTAGCTGCATTTTGAAGTGCAGAACGGGTTACCTTTGTAGGGTCTGAAATACCTACTTTAATCATATCTACATATTCTTCAGTCAATGCATTAAATCCTATACCTGTTTTTTCTTGCTTAACCCTTTCAACTATAACTGAGCCTTCTAATCCCGCATTAGCTGCAATTTGTCTTATTGGTTCTTCCAATGCTCTTACTATAATATTGATACCTGTCTTCTCATCCCCATGAGCATCTTTAAGCAATGCAGAAACTGCTGGTATAGCATCGATTAAAACTGTACCACCGCCAGGAACCATACCTTCTTCAACACCTGCTCTTGTTGCTGCTAGAGCATCTTCTATTCTTAATTTTCTTTCCTTTAATTCGGTTTCAGTTGCAGCACCTACTTGGATAACTGCTACTCCACCTGCTAATTTAGCTAATCTTTCTTGCAACTTTTCTTTATCAAATTCTGATTCAGTAGATTCTAATTGAGCCCTTATTTGTTTTACTCTATTCTTGATTTCTTCTTGTTCACCTTGTCCGTCAACAATAACTGTATTTTCTTTATCTACTTTAACCTTTGATGCCCTACCGAGCATTTCAACTGTAGCTTCTTTTAATTCATATCCCAATTCTTCGGATATTACCTTACCACCTGTTAAGGTAGCTATGTCTTGAAGCATGTCTTTTCTTCTATCACCAAATCCAGGAGCCTTCACAGCAACACAGTTAAATGTACCTCTCAACTTATTAAGCACCAATGTAGACATTGCTTCTCCTTCAATATCTTCAGCAATGATAACTAATGGTTTACTCATTTGAACAATTTTTTCAAGTATTGGAAGAACTTCTTGTATGTTTGAAATCTTCTTATCAGTAATTAATATATATGGATCTTCATATTCTGCTATCATTTTTTCAGTATCAGTTACCATATATGCTGAAACATATCCTCTATCAAATTGCATACCTTCAACAACATCTAAGGTTGTACCCATTGACTTAGATTCTT